>MAAB01041447.1_pt1 | contig 115911 bp, 117 predicted proteins | sample 1115991 | NCBI WGS metagenome assembly MAAB01 (sample SAMN04961124, study PRJNA320927) | seawater metagenome | isolation source: sample BD02T18 sea water enriched with oil for 18 days | place: USA:Gulf of Mexico | collected 2013-07-27 | reverse complement strand
ACCGTTGATAACGGCCTCAAGCACAGAAATTGCACGACCGTCTCCATATCCGTTGCCGGTTTGGAACGGACACTGCTGAATGTATTCAGTGCCATAGATGGACAGTGCATAGCCAGTCGCCCAACCAACCTTACGCATCGGCTCTGGAACCTGAGATATGTCACCGGAGAACATGCGGACGAAGTCGGAAGACTCAGCCATACCGTCGGCGAAGCCAAGCTCGGAAAAAAAGTTTTTGCTGTGCGCTACATACTCAGGCTCTTTGATTGGAGTTGGGTTGACCGGGACATAATGACCGGTGAAGACTTGTCGCGGCGCGTGGTCAGCACCGTTTTCTGTCGCGTCAGGATCACAGTTGAGCGTGTCCATGAGGGAATAGTCTGCCAACTTCGCTAGATCGTCGAGCGTGGATATCGTCGAGGAGGTTTTCTGAGGCAGTCGGTTTGTCATCGTTGTTTCTACTATGGTTCGTAAAGATAAATTTTAATACTTTGTATCTAAGTGTCGATATCTGTACTTGTTATATAACGCCCACAATAATGGGCAAATATCAGTTGGTTAAAATAAGCGAAGCAGGAGCAAAACCAACTGTTATTTGTCCTGATTAATTTGCTTGTTAGGCATTGTTTTATTCATGCTGCCTCCTGCTTTCCTCTAGCGCCTTTATTCTACCCTGCAACTCGATTATCTGCGCTTTCTGCTCAGAGTTAGCACTCTCTAGAGATTCTATTAATGATTTATGTTGAGCAAGTAATTGTTCATACAATTTCTTTTGGCTATCAATTTCAACTAACTGCCTTGATATCAAATCTAACGTGTTTTGACTTTTAGAATCCTCGTTCTCAAGATTTTCCTTAATGTCCGACAACGAATTTACTATTTCTTTAGCGCTATTCTCTAGACTTTCCTGCTGGTATTCATTAAATTTATTGCCAGAAATAAAAGCGTAAGCGGTTAGTGACAAGCCAATTACAGTCAACGTGATGACGATCCCACTCAGCAATATGTTTTTTCTTGAGTGTTTATCAGTTAGATCACCCGATGCTTTGATCTCAGAAGCTACTCTGGTTTGTATTTTGTTGGCTTCAATCATAAATTCAGAAGCCTGGACAGAGGATTCAATAAGCTGATCCAGCCTATTTGACAGCTCTTTGAATGGTTGTAACCTGCGTTCTTCTTTATCCCGCTCTATTTTGGCGAAATCTATATTGAATGGCTCACGCTCTATTGGGCGTAATTCGGGCATGCTAATTGGTCTTATCGACTCCATCGCTTTGCTTAGAGAGTCGCCCATTGTAAGAGTGTTTTTTATGCTGTCAGTTAAATTAGTAGAAAAGCTGCCTATACCAGAAACTGACTTAAATATATCCTCCATTTGCTTCTTGTGTTTTTCTATTTCAAGAATAGAAAGCCTGTAAAGATAGGATATATTTGTCTCTTCTTCATTTCTGGGCTGCTCTATTTCGTTGTACTCTCCATAGTTAACAATTTCACCCTTCTCGTTTTTCTTTTTATTGAATTCTAGCTTCTTAAATAAATACTCATTGTTATCTATATAAATACCAGCAATTTTCTCAAGCTCGTCTTCCGTTAGTTTACTCACGTCTTCGTTCGTGAGAATAGGCTTGTCTGGTTCGTATTTTTCTTCTTTTAAACTGTCTTTCGGAAAGCATACATAAACACATAGATTTCGGATGAAGTCGGCAGGTATGCAATCTTCTAGTGAGCTATCTAGATTCTTGTGTAGTTCAGTTTGGCCTTTCACATTGATGCCGAAGACGCAAAGCTCTCCTATGCTAGTTTCAATACAAGCATATGCTTCTTGTTTGAGTAACTTTCCTATATCTAGTGCCATCTTCTCTATATATGCCTAACTAGGGTTTAGCGGACAGGTTGTCCGCTAATAGTTTATAGATTCTGAAAGGTAACATCGTTGTAAACGTCCTTATACCAATGTATTAGATAGAAACTGGAGTATAGTCAGTATTTATCCAAGGTGTCCACTTTGCGTTTTTTATTATCCATTACTCAAATGTCCGCTAAATAACGGCAACAACTAAAAGTGCCATTAATCGCTTTATTACCAACGGTTTACAGGGATTGGAAAACATTTTGTTAGATGACATTTTCTGGAGAAAACCGTAACTATCTTGGTTTAAAGCTAAGCTTTAGCCTTTATTTTTTAGCTGCTCGCAATGCTGCACTGTATGCCTTGTTTGCCCAGAGGTTCATAAGCTCTAAATCTTCTAGTGTTTCTTCTGGTGCTTGAAAATAGGACAGCTTCATTTCTTTGCCTTTTTTATTATAGGAAAAGGCGGATAAGCCCAGATCGATAAAGTCATTTTTGCTGTCTTTGTCGGCTTTTAAATATAAGGTTTGGTCGGCTATTAAGCCAAACATGAGACCATCTAGAAAGATCCCGTGGCCACCAAACATGCGTTTTGAATAGACTGGGCCTATCGATTGGCTTATTTCAACTATGTAATCTACGAATTGAGTCGCTTCCACAGTAGCTCCAAATGAGTAAATAAATAATAATATTCAATTAATTACTGCCTAAATACTATTTTTCTGCAACAATTAACGATGTATAGGGTCAAAGCAATGGCGAGTTAAGACAAGAACTGCCTTTTTTAAAAACGTAATATTGATTATGAAATAACCTATCAATAACGACACTATTAAAAGGACGTACATTATGTTGATTTTAACTAGACGCATCGGGGAAGCTATTATTATTGGTGACAATGTAGAGGTAACTATTCTAGATATTCGTGGCCATCAAGTCCGACTTGGCATCGACGCACCTAAAGATATCGCTGTGCATCGTGAAGAAATTTATAACCGTATTCAAGCTGAAAAAGAAGCGGATAACGTAACAAATACAGATGATAAAAACAGCTGAAATGCTTGAGCGATTGCAGTAAACAATTAATTTTCAATTCGCTAGTATTACTAGCAGGCCTAATATTCGGTTTAAGTATCACTAACCGTTGCTAGCGCCCTACGGAATACAGTTTCAAATAATAAGCTACGGTTCTTCATTTCACTGTCGAGAAGTTATTGGTCGCTTACCAGCAGCTGTGGTTATTTACAGCTAAACCACACTGCAAAGTACGTTGTTTTATCTATTGTTGTTAATTAATTCTTAAATATCATGCCGATATCGATTGCATAGATATTAGCTGTTCACCGAGTTATTCCACCAACATAACTGCCATATTCTGCATTTTCAGCCCTTTTGTTCCCTTTCTTTTGTTATATTCAAATTAACCTACTTTATTAACAATGACGTTCATCATGTTAGTAGCCTAACAAGACCTTTTTAATCAACTTTAGCGGCATTGTTTACCAAAAGGTAGTAAGCACTAATTTTATTTAAATATCAAAAAGTTACCTTTAAATAACTCTCCTTTACAAAGGTAGTCTAGTTTATATATCATTAAGATAATATTAATCAAAGAGTTTGCTAAATCTTTGTAACTTCTAGGAGATTACAAATGACGCTTTCTTTAAAACAAAAAATCACTTTCGCTGCTGTTCTGCTCTGTGCGGTACCTCTCATTATCTCGGCAGTGCTGACCAACTCCATCGCCAGCAACAATGCTACCCTCGCATTACAGCAAGCATCTCAGCAACGGCTAATCTCATTAAGAGATGTCAAAAAACAGCAGATCGAAGATTACTTTTCGACTATTAATAATCAATTATTAAACCTGTCCAACTCCGCCTTTACCTCAACTGCCGTCAGCGAGTTTAGCCAAGCGGTTAAATCCTATGCTTACGAATCAAGTCAACTTGATAAAAGCACGGTTACTAAGCAAGTTAAGCACTATTATGACAATGATTTTTCTAATCGTTATCAGCAAAAAAATGGCGATAATATTCAGCTAGATTCAAGCACCTTATTACGTCAGCTTGATAGTGATGCCTTAGCATTACAAAATACTTTTATCGCTCAAAATCCGGCAGCCCTCGGTGAAAAAGATGCACTTATCAGTGCCAATGATGGCTCTCAATATAGTTATTACCATGCTAAGTATCATCCCTATTTACGAGACTTCCTAAACCGATTTGGCTTTTATGACATTTTTTTAGTCGATGCTGATAGCGGAATGATCGTTTACTCCGTCTATAAAGAGCTAGATTATGCAACGTCTCTTATCGATGGCCCTTATGCCAATAGCGGTATTGGTCAGGCATTCAAAGCCGCTAATGAAGCGACCAACAATTCGTATTCTTATATTGCTGACTTTGCAGCATATACGCCATCCTATGAAGATGCTGCTAGTTTTATTGCCGCGCCAATTTTTGAACAAGGGGTTAAAAAAGGGGTTTTGATTTTTCAGATGCCTGTCGATCGTATCAATCAAATAATGACTTTTGATGGCAATTGGACCCAGGCAGGGTTGGGAGAATCAGGCGAAACCTATTTGGTTGGTCCCGATATGACATCACGCAGTGAAAGTCGCTTTCTAGTGGAAGATAAACCGGCTTACTTAGAGGCATTAAGACAAAATAAAGATCTTAACCCCAACCTAATTGCTTTGATTGATAAAAAAGATACTGCATTAGGCCTGCAACCAGTAGAAACGTTGGGTAGCAGAGCAGCAATATCAGGTAAAAGTGGCTTTAATATTTTTCCTGATTATCGTGGCGTCAATGTTTTATCAGCATACACTCCGCTATCTATTCCCGGCTTAGACTGGGCTTTGTTGGCTGAAATTGATGAAGCTGAAGCCTTTCTGCCAGCCAATGAACTTTCAACAACGCTTTGGCTGTCAGGCATCGTTATCTTTGTGGTCGTGGTGTTGTTGGCTGTCATTGCTGCAATCAAATTTTCTACTTTATTAGCGACCCCTATTTTAGATATTTCTCATTTCATCACCAAAGTGGCATCAACACTCGATTTAACCAGCCGCTTAGAGATGAAGCGGACAGATGAAATCCGTGATGCCGCTGACTCTCTTAATAATTTATTACACACTTTTCAACAAAGCTTGATCGAAGTCACCGATGCCAGTAATCAAATTGCTGCAGCCTCAGAACAAACCTCAGTCATTACCGCCTCAACTAGCGAAGCAATTGAAGTGCAAAAAAATGAAACTATCCAAGTATCTAGCGCGATGACAGAAATGGTGGCCACGGTAAATAATGTCGCGATGAGTACAACCCAAACAGCGCAATACTCAGAAGAGGCCAATACTCATGTCCGTGAAGGTGCAGAGCTAATGAAGACAACCATCTCTGTTATTCATCACTTAGCAACAACAATTGCAGATACCAACGAGTCTACCTCTCAGTTAGAGCAGCGCAGTGTTGATATATCTAGTGTGTTAAGCGTAATAAGTAGTATTGCTGAGCAAACTAATCTACTGGCTCTTAATGCAGCGATTGAAGCGGCTCGTGCCGGTGAACATGGTCGGGGCTTTGCAGTGGTCGCTGATGAAGTAAGAACTTTGGCCAGTCGAACTCAGGAGTCTACTGGTGAAATATCAAAAATGATCGAGTTATTACAACAAGGTTCAAAAGATGCTGTGAAATCGATGCTATCTAGCCAAGATCAGGTAAATAATGCAGTTCAACAAACCGATGCAACCGGCGAACAACTGACTCTTATTTCTAATTTAATTCAGCAGATCAGCGATATGAGCAATCAAATTGCCACTGCATCTGAGCAGCAAGGTGCTGTTTCGGAAGAAATAAACCGTAATATAATTAAGATTAATGATATGACAGATCAAACAGCTGAAGGAGCACATCAAACATCGATCGCCAGTGGCGAATTAGCACGGCTAGCGGCAGAATTAAATACCTTGGTGCAACGCTTTAATGTCTAAATATAAAGCTCACCATTGTTAAACTGCTTCGACAAAGTGACCATATAAATGTCGTTATCAACCAAGGGCTGAAGCGGTTTAGTTCTCGAAAACGTCGGCCACTTCTGTCCTTGGTGTCATTCGATAGCTTTTTATTTTGGGACTATTTAGGAGCCAAGCCCATATCATCAAGCCTGAATAGGATTTCGGCCTTTTGTTCTCTGGCAACATCTTGCCAATGTTTATTTTCTTGTGCTCCGATAATGGCATAAATAGAATTCAAGCCTGTTCTAGGCACTGTTTGTTTTAACTTCTTATAAAGCTTAAACGGATCAGCTGACATAAACTTATCCACAGAGTGAATACCTACTTTGGCAAGGATCTGTTCACTTTTGTCACCAAAGCCTTTTAAATCTTTTAGTCGCATTTTAAACTTCGCTGTTGGATTGTTCTTGGCGCTAAACCCATCTCATCTAAATGAAATATAATGTTCATCCTTTGTTCTTTTATTACTTGGTGCCAATACTTATTTTCTTGAGCAGCAATAATGCTATACATAAAATTCAAATTTGTTCCGGGCACAGTTTCTTTAAGCTGTTTATATAAATCAAAGGCATCGGCGGACATGAATTCATCAACAGTGTGAATACCCACTCTCGATAAACGCTGTCGGTTTATATTACTTAATCCTTTTAAGTCTTTTATTTTCATATCATTCACCAGCTGATGCATAGGCTGCAAAAACTTGTTCGCCGGTCATGTTGTTGGTGTTATTAGCAAAGTCGTAATAAGTCGGTTTTTCATCAATAAAAATTTGATGATCCATTTCAAAGCTGCTGTCATCATCAAACAGTCCTGCTGGCATGATGTGTGTTTGACAGTCGATAAAGCGATAAAACAAATGTGTGCCACACACGTTACAAAAGCCCCGTTCAGCCCAGTCTGAAGATTTAAATATTGAGATTGACTGTGCACCAGTAAATTTCACATCCGTGCCACAATCGACACCGACAAATGGCCCACCAGTCCAGTTGCGGCACATTGAGCAATGACACACGCCAATGTTGGCGTTTTGCTGTTGAACAGATACATGTACATTGCCACATAGGCAACTTCCCTTGGCATTAATCACTGCTGACATTGTTAACTCCTTTTTATGAATTACCCAGCCATTATCACAGTCACTACTGACAACATTGTGTCAGTAGTGACATTTTTGTAGCTGAATATAATCACTAAGCGATACATGTTCGGGGACGCTTACAACGTCAGTTGCAACCGTAATATCTTCTATACGATCGACTCTGAAGTTTCGATACGCCAGTCGTAAAAAACACCAAGCTCCCAGCGTCCACACCCCGCCCCAATAAAACATGCCTAGAGGTAGTATGTTTCGTTCTGAGCGTTGGTCATCTAATGATAAATAGTTCAGTTGTAACTGGGTTTTATCTTTAATTGCACCATGTACGGTGTCCCAGTTTTTACGAAGTCTTTCGTCATAAAAGTTATAAGGTGCAAGCGCGACTGACTCATTCGTCTTTTTCAATTCATGATCAGATGGTATTGATGCTTCGATCTTTGATAATAAGGAATGAGCGGCTTGGCTGAGGTTTTCACCTGTTCTGGTGGTGACTAAATTCACACCTAAAACTAAGGCTTCTAGCTCTAATGAGGTGAGCTGTAATGGTGGTAGTTCAAAGCCTTCGGTTAATTTATAACCGACTCCCGGTTCACCATAAACAGGGATGCCTGATACCGACAGATCATCAATGTAACGATAGATTGTTCGCTCGGACAGCATCATCTTGTCAGCTAACTGCTTGGCTGTAACAGGTTGATGAGCACGTAATAAATTAGTTAGCTGAAATAGGCGATCTGATTTACTCATAACGCTTAGTCAGCTTGTTTCTTTTTAGTCACCATAAAAATGATGATAGCTAAAAGACTAATTCCTAATAATGAAGAATATATCACCAGCAGATCGATTCTGATATTGCACTCACCACTACACAACACTCGGAATTTCATTAAGTGTTCATAAACCGTATACACACCCCACAAGATCGCTGGCAGTAAAATTAGATTTCGAGGCCTTTTAAAATAAAGCACTAGAAAAAAGGCGGTAGGCACTAAGGCAACAATCGGCACCATAATCAATACGGTCCCCATTATTGTGATGACGGGTAAGAACAATTCGATCACAGCCATATGACTCTCCGTTTTTATTAAAAAAGGTACATCACGATAAAACTAAGCTGCCAGCCTGATATCAATCAAACTGACACCTTGATAACATCAGCTTAGGGCTTAAAATAGCCCATAAAGTTCAATTCTTCTACGGCTTCCATTAGAGGTACAAATCGCTCATCACCGCTTTGAAATGCCTGCGCCACGATCTCCATACTTTCCAGTGTTTGCCATTTTGCTAGGTCTACAAACGTTCTACTGTCTCCAATGGGCGATAAGGTTTCAAGACCGAGGAAACCACTAAAACCTTTTAATACTTGGCCAAGGTCTGCTCTTATTTTGGGCAGTTGGCATATAAACTCTTCTTTAACGGTATAAACGGCAACATCTATTACATAGTCTGGCTTGTTCATCATGTTTCCTCTTTTGTGGATAAGTAACAAGAGGAACCATCATAAGAGGCATTACTGACAACATACTGTCAGTGTCGAACAGTTAAAACTGAAAACCATGTGATCCTGCTACCGCACCAACAACAGCGATCACACTTAGGCTAAGTAAGATTTTATGCATACGATGTAGAATTTTAAAAGCACGTTCACTGTTTTTAGTGGCTAAGTTATGAAAATAACGATGTAGTACTAAAGGCTCTAAAACAAACAAAACTAAGGTAAATATTGTCCAAACTAGGGTCATAAGATGCATCCACCAATATTCTGGCTGTTGATAGCGATGCCAAATATCCATGAATTCAACCATATAAAACCCAGCTAGGCCGGTGATCACGGTGACGATACGAGCTTGAAATGCAAACCGACCTTCGAGTTGTTCGAATAAGTTTAAGCGTTGCTCTTTATCAGCTAATTTTATTAATGCCGGAATCAATACTAGGGTGACAAAGGCGACGCCACCAATCCATAACACCACCCCTAGAACATGTAATGCCCTCGCTAAAACAAATAACTCGAACTCGTCCATTTGTGTGCACTCTTTAGTTAAGCTTATGTTCCATAGGGACAATGACGACAACCGTTGCCACAGCACGATCCACGTTTAAGGTGATGCCACTTACTAAATACCATAAAGCCGTCTTCCATGGTGTAATCAATGCCATCAATTAACTCGTTGTTATTGTTATATTGACTGGCTATCTCAACCATTTTGGCACAGCCCTGCTCTTTAAGCGTGAGATCAATACGTTCTGCAATCGCCTTGGCTAAACAAGCAGGACATCGACAGGCCTGAGAAAACTCGGCCGGCATAATATAAGGAAAACTATCACACCAACACGCCTGCTTGGCCTCATTGGGACCACAGGTGAACTCTTGCTTACATTGTGAACATTGTTGTGCCACGGATTTTAGCCTTGCTGCTGACTTAAATGCCAGTTATCAATAATGGCTTTGATTTGATCGAGACCATCGGTTAACGCTGCTGGGCCAGGTTGTAGAATGTTGGGAGATTTTATCTCATGCAGTTGATTGTTTTTAACTGCTGTTATTTGCTGCCAACCGTCACGTTCACGCATGTGATCAGGATTAAACTTCTTGCCACACCAAGAAGCAATAATAATATCAGGGTTGCGTTTAACAACTTCACTTTGATCTTCGATAATGCGGTATTTTGCTAAACTTTGCGTCGAACATTCAGGAAAACACTCTTCACCACCGGCAACTTCGATTAATTCTGATACCCATTGTATGCCGGTAATGAGTGGATCATTCCACTCTTCGAAATAAACTTTCGGTTTACTATCTCTGCTGGCAACAATCTGTTTGATATCGGCAATTTTCTGCTCGATGCCTTCAAGCCACTGTTGTGCTTGTTGCTGGCAACCGACCATCGCTCCTAAAGTTAAAACCATGCTGAAAATCTGTTTAATCGAACGTTGATTAAAGATGTGCACCGGAATACCTTGGCGAATTAAGTCAGCAGCGATATCTGCCTGTAGATCTGAAAACCCTAACACCAAATCAGGCTTTAACTCTAAGATCTTATCGATCTTGGCTGAGGTAAATGCAGATACTCTTGGTTTTTCTTTACGTGCTTGTGGTGGTCGAACAGTAAAGCCCGAGATACCAACGATCCGATCTTGTTCTCCAAGCAAATATAATAGCTCGGTAGTTTCTTCAGTCATGCATATAATGCGTTGTGGATAATAATCACTCATACACTGTTACTCTTAAACAAATAAACCAGCGGTGTAGCCTGAAGACCACGCCCACTGAAAATTAAAACCACCTAAGTGACCACTTACATCTAATATTTCACCAGTAAAATAAAGACCTTGTTGTTTCGTAGCTTCCATTGTTTTTGAACTAACCTCATCGGTATTGATGCCACCTAACGTCACTTCGGCAGTGCGGTAGCCTTCTGTTGCCGATGGTTTTAAAGTCCAATTATTCAATGTATTGCCAATCGACATTAACTGTTTATCACTAAACTCGGCCAATGGTTTATCTGCTTGCTCAGGCCAAAATAGGCTTTGTAATTCAGCCACCAAGCCTTTGGCTAACTTCTTGGTTAACACGGTTCTTAATAAACTCTTGGCTTCTTTATGTTTCGCTTGCAGCAACCAATCTGCCATTGTTAAGCCAGGCAATAAGTCGATACTAATTTCATCGCCGGGATACCAATAGTTTGAGATCTGCAAAATAACCGGCCCACTTAAACCGCGATGGGTAAACAGGATGTTTTCAGTGAAAGACTGGTTATTACACGTCACTTCCACTTCTAAAGCTAAACCAGACAATCGTTCACAACGCGCCTTAAACGCATCACTAAACATAAACGGCACCAGGCCTGCACGTCGCTGTGTGACGTTTAAACCAAATTGTTGTGCTATGTCATAACCGACACCGCTACCACCTAATGACGGAATCGACAGCGCACCTGTTGCTATCACTAAAGACTGGCACTGTAGTTTCTGCGATTGCTGATCATGTTTAATGTTGAGTAGGTAACGACTGCGTTTATCATCGTGTTGATGTTTTTCAGAATGACCTTTTAACTCAATCGCTTCGACAGACTCTAATTCACTATGGGTTTTTATCTCGACACCCGCTAAGTCACACTCACTTAATAACATCGCCAAAATTTCTTTGGCTGATTTAGTGCAGAACAACTGACTATGTTTACGTTCTTCATAGTCAATACCGTAGCGCTCCACCATTGCAATGAAATCCCATTGGGTATATCTATTTAATGCAGATTTACAAAAGTGAGGGTTGGCTGAAATAAAGTTTGATGCTTCAACAAAGTGATTGGTGAAATTACACTTGCCACCACCGGACATTAAAATCTTCTTGCCGATCTTATTTGCCCGTTCTAAGACTAATACTCGCCGACCTTGCTGAGCTGCTGTAAACGCACACATTAAACCTGAAGCACCAGCTCCAAGGACAATGACATCATAAGTGGTTGGGGAAGATTGCAAGGCTGTGTATCCTAGAAACAAACGATGATCGTAAACAGGTCAGCTGCACATTACTAGTCCAGATACATTGAATTAAGGTGTTTATGCCCTTATCTTTATAGCTAACACCCTTTTTGAGAGTTTTCATGGCTGACCAACCAACACCACCCGCGTTTAATAAAACCAGTATTGCCGTTATCTGGATAGTGCTATTGGGCTTAACCACGCTGATTTTTAATCATGTCTTGAAAGATATAAATAACCCGAATCAGCAACTATCCATTACTACTAATGAGTTTGGTGAGCAGCAAATCATCTTAGAGCGAAATCGTTATGGTCATTATTTAGCCACTGGCCAAATCAATGATCAATCCGTCGAGTTTTTATTAGATACCGGTGCCACTTTAGTCGCTGTTCCAGAGCATATTGCCAACCGACTTAACCTAAAAAAAGGTCGCACCTATAAATCACAAACAGCTAATGGTTTAAGTACCTCTTATGCCACCACTATCGATAAACTCACTCTCGGTGGCATTGTGATGACCAATGTCCCTGCTAGCATTAGCAGCGGAATGGATTTTGATGAAATATTGCTCGGCATGTCGTTCTTAAAACATTTAGAACTCAGCCAGCAAGGTAAACAGTTAACGATTCGTGTTCCCGAACAAACCTATTAAATATTAACGACTACTTCGCCAGAATTAGAATCATAAGTAATCGTCATACTAGTATCTTGTTGATAAGTATAAGTGCAACCATAATTACTGTTATACAACGCCTGATACTCTGAATCGGTACCGCCATCTACCGTAGGTGCCCCCGACTCTAACACTGCATTCCAGACATCAACACAATCAGCAGTACTGTCCAACTTCAAACTCACACCACGCGTATCAGCTGGCCAGCCATTCGTATTTACTGATAATGATTGACCAGTAACTGAATCGGCACTAGCAATAAAATTTAAGGTTGCACCTGGGCTACCCGCGGTTATCCATTTTAAATGCACCACATTAACACCCGTTTTCAATGAAGCTGCTGTCGCTCTCACTACCGCTTTATTTGCATCTGTGGATAAGTTAGCAAACTTAGGTAATGCCGTTGCCGCCAATACACCAAGAATTACAATCACCATGATCAACTCTATTAATGTAAATCCTTGTTCACTCTTCATTTTAACTCCATTTATCAAAACACTAAATGGGCTTAAAATAAAAACATTTTGGCTAAAGTGATATTGATTTAAATAATTTATTTACGTAATTTAATTGATGACTTTAATCCATATTAAATTCTGTAATCGTTCCAGCCGCTATTGAGCCAATTTGTGTTGAGTAATAAACAAAAAATGGCGTCTTACTATAATTGAGTGATTTTCCATTTTGATAATAATAAATACACATTCTTTCATATCCAAAAGTAGACCAACTTTCAGCAGTATCCCTAAGATTATTCGAAGAGGCAGTTATCGAAGGTGGTGATTGCAAAACGTTGTTCCACAAGTTGATACAGCCTGTAGTACTGTTCGGTTGAGCTTTAGGCCAACCTACTGTTCCCATTGCTAATACACTGCTTTCTAATGTCACTGTGTCAACTTGACCACTGGTTTGCCACAACAAACGCGCGGAGTTCACAGCTGTTTTATAAGAAGCCATAAAGGCTTTGGCTGAAACTTTTTCTGCATCACCTTTTAAATTTGCAAACTTAGGCAAGGCAACCGCCGATAGAAGTCCTAAAATTACTATCACCATCACCAGCTCTATTAAAGTAAATCCTTTTACATTTCTCACTACAGTTCTACCAAATTTAATTTAGATATTATTCATAACCTAGTTATATTTAAGATTTATGATACGAAACTACACGCTCCACTTCATTTTTAGAGCCTAAAATCACTGGAACACGTTGATGTACGCCGGTAGGTTGTACTTCCATGATTCGTTGATGACCTGTTGAGCTTAAGCCGCCTGCTTGTTCAACAATAAAGCTCATCGGGTTGGCTTCATACATCAAACGGAGTTTACCGCCTTGTTTGGCAATCTTGCTATCTATCGGATACATAAAGATGCCACCACGAGTCAGAATGCGATACACCTCTGCCACCATCGATGCATTCCAACGCATATTAAAGTCTTTATCTCGACTGCCTTCTACACCTTGCACACACTCTTCGATATAACGCTGTACCGGCTGTTCCCAGAAGCGTTGGTTCGACATATTAATAGCAAACTCTGCCGTGTCTTCAGGAATAGTCATTTTAGGATGGGTAAGAATAAACTCACCGACATCACGATCTAAGGTAAAACCGTTAACTCCATTACCCGTCGTTAAGATCAACATCGTCGTAGGGCCATAAACACAAAAACCAGCACAGACTTGCTCTGTGCCCTTTTGCATAAAATCTTCCACAGTAGGGTTATCCACACCTTCAGGGCAACGCAAAATAGAAAAGATCGTACCGACCGAAATATTGACATCGATATTGGATGAACCATCTAAGGGATCAAAGGTAATCAGGTATTTTCCTTTTGGATATTGCTCAGGAATTTGAATCACTTCTTCAATTTCTTCAGAAGCCATCGCAGCCAAATGTCCCGTCCAGTTCAAGTGTTCAACCATCACATCATTGGTAATGATATCGAGCTTCTTCTGTACTTCGCCTTGCACATTCTCAGACTCAGCCGCTCCACCAAGGCCAATAATGCCACTACGATTTACTAAATGAGCAATCTTCTTACACGAGCTGACAATATCACTCATCAAACCGGTTAAAGAACCTGTTGAATTAGGATGAGCACGCTGCTCTTCAACAATAAACTGAATGATTGATGTACCGATTTCTGACATGATTGGACGTCCTTTATTACCATAAGTGTTTAAGGACAAATTAAACCATTTATATGTGGCTTAGCAAGCTCCCATCGGCTTAATTAAAAGTCATTCCAACGAACCTTGGAGCCGGTTAAAACTTTACTTTTGATCCCAGCCGATAACTTCATCATTATCTAAAGTAATACGTAGCCCGTACCTATTACCACCTTGATGGTTGTATTTCCAAACTTCCTTCTTCTTTGTTTTGAGAATTTTTTATCAACATCATGAGGATTCCCTAATGAATCAATTAACTGCTCAGCAGTTTGCCCTTGCCAAAAAGAGCTTTCCATAATGGATTGAACTAACGATTCGTCGTCATATTTTCTTTCTTCTTTTGTTTCTGTTCCTTTTGATAGCAAATGATGGAAACAATTAATAAAGTCGTTATCACTAGAATAGTGATCCAACCTACTGTCTCAACAAGCTGCATAATTCCATAAATAGGAAGCCCTATTATTATGAGCAAGCCAATAGCTCGAGACTCTGCTAACGCGACGAGTGTCTGAGCGAAGCGAGTTTTCGTCGTGTCCAAACTGATTGAGAAGCACAGGGTACCCGTAGGGTAAGCATCAGGCTGCCCTTTTGTTTGGTTCTGTTTATTTTGGGCAAACAAAATAAATGAACGCCTGCGGCAGCAAAGATATGACGGTCATAAAAAAGCCACCTCAGTTTCCCTAGGTGGCTTTTTATATTATTAAGTTTTAATTAAAACTTAAATCTTAACTAAAATCTCACCCATCCCGATACCGCCTAAATCACCGGCATAACGTTGTACGCGTGAGAATGTTTCTATTTCAGCAAACTTACTGTCTAACTTTTTAAATGACGCTAACATCAACGGTAAAAACGCTAAAGTATGTGAGCCACAGTCGTTAAAGTTAGCTGAGATGCCATTGGCTGGTGCTTGTTGTAATAACAAGGTACCACGCTTCATTGCATAACCTAGGTGAGCTCCCACTTGGCCTAATACGGCAATCGTGCCTGATACCATGCGAGTACCGCAGTAATCACCGGCATTGCCTTCAATTAAAATCATGCCACGACGCATGTGATCACCCGTTCTATCACCACTGTTACCAGCAATAATGACTGTGCCGCCGGTCATGCCATTTTTATAACCTGGGCGAGCACCACCAACAAAGTCACCGGTATTGCCGTTAACTTTGATTTGGCCGCCTTTCATTTCACATGCTGTGTAAACATCGGTATTACCAGCAACTGTTATCTCGCCTGCTTCTAGGAATTGACCAACATAAGCACCCGCATCACCGTTTACCGTGATCTTGCCTGAAGCCATGCTGTGGCCGATAAAATCGAGTTTATTAGTGCTGTTATTGATATTGATATCAGTGACATCGTCACCAGTAATATCAAATAAGCTATCTACACGTGCAGTGCTATTACCCATTACCAATTCGATAGCAGCGATATCAGCTACTGATTTATCAGCTAATGCAGTGGGTGTTAATGCTGAACAGTCCACACGTTGTGCAGGCGCTTGTTTTAAAGTGAATGTTAATGCACTCATGCCATAATCTCCTGCAGATGGAAGTGGAATGGACCAAGCTTACCGCCGTAGTTACCGGCACTGATTCGACGAATACCATTTTCAGCACCTAAGTCACATACCGCTTGGATACCGACTTTCATCGCCTTATCAATATCTTCTTTAGTTAAACCATCAATTACGATTTCCATCACTGATTCAACTTCAGGTGATAACTCACTGTTAGTTTGGCCTTTCAATGTTGGGCAAAACGCATCATTGGTTGAGGCATTCAATGCTTTAAATTTAGAGCCTACTTTTGAACCACTTCGTACTACACCACCCGGGAACGGCATGATAACGTTAGGGATTTTTTTCATTTCTTCAATGGCGGCTTCACAGGCCGCTAATGCTTGGGCTTGTGATTCAGCTAATACTAAGAAGTTACCACCACCAACAGAGTTCTGAACACCGGTTTTTTCTTGTGTTAAGAATTCCCCATCCATTACTGGAACACGCCAGTAACGTTTACCATCAATCATTTTTGAGATTTGGAAACCATCACCAAAATAACGTAGGTTTTGACCTAAAGGTATTTCTTTTTCATCACTATCTAAGCCTGAGAATAAAGCAGATGTTGGTGATGTTAATACACATTGACCGGCACGTGTTTCAACTTGTTTAGCTAAACCTTTACCCCCCATTGCAAAGATTAAGACTGATACACCGGGACGACCATCAGGGGTTTCAGTTTCATCTAATTCACGTTCGATACCTGCTTCACAACCACAGGCAATAACTGAGGTAGCAAAACCGGTAAATGCTTGAGCAGAAATCATCGCCCATTTAGCATTTAATGCGGTAATAATTAATCGTGTGCCTTTCATTGGAAACGCTTCAGCGAAGGTTTCATCAATGGTTACGCCGTTGATAATCATACTTTGCCTCCTTTATGCAACGGCTGTACGGTAAGACTACCGCGACCATCATCAACAATTTCATCATCACTCATTTTGAAGTTACCCATTTTTTGTGTGTGGTAACGATCAAAGTATTTCTTCAGTTCTACTTCTACGCTGCTGTCATATTCAGGTTTAACAACATGGGTTGTACCCCAAGTGACGTTAATCAAATCGCCATCTTTAACGACCATCGTGCCATCTTTAAACACGTAGTCTGGTTTGCTAAACATTTTCTCGCGATCTGGGTTATCGGTATAAACCGTAATATCAGCAGCACCGCCGACACCAAGGTGACCACGATCAGCTAGACCGACTAATTTAGCCGCACCGGCACGGGTCATAATCGCGATATCGTATAAAGTATATTCACGATCTAATGTCGCCAAATGGCTCGCTTTCTGAGCTTCTGGGTGCAAGGTTGATAAGGTATCGTTACGGAAGCTCTTATCCATCAATAATTTAATTAAATGTGGATAACTTGTAAATGGTGCACCGTTTGGATGATCTGTTGTTAAGAATATACGCCAAGGATCATCAACCATTAAGAATGTTTCTAGACCAATCATCCACTGCAATGCGTTTACGTAGCTTTGATCTTTATATTTAAATGGCACCACACCACAACCCGCATCACACTCGATATCCATACATACATATTTGTTTGGATGAGCATGTGGGCTACCAGCGAATTGACGCATGGTATCGCCTGATGCGGTCACTGTTTGACCAAATAAGATTTGGCCAACATCAACAGTGATGTTTTTATTACGGTTAATTGATTCTGCAATCTCAGCCGCACCAGAAGAGAACTTAAAGTCACCTTCGGTACCGTAACTGTGGAATTGAATATGGGTCATATGCATAGGCAGACCTTCAATTCCTTCCATCGTATCAAGTGTTGTACCTAAGTTACCCGGTACACCCAAGTTACAACCGTGAACATGTAAAGGATGAGGTACACCCAACTCTTTCACAGCACGTGCTAATCGCATCAATATTTCGCGTGGGCTTACGTTGTAATATTTGTTTTTCTCATCTAAATCTAATTTACGTTGATTAAATTTAAACGCGTTAATACCACCAGGGTTAACCACTTTAATACCAATGGCTTGGGTATGATTAATGATCCAAGCAACATAGTTATTGATTGCTTCTTGGTCATTATTGGCAGCCATCATCCGTAATAGGTAGTCATCACTACCTAACATCGCATAACCACCTTTATCGATAATCGGTGTATCACCCATTTCCATATGAGCTTGGCGAGCATTGATTGGTAAAATAGCTGGCTCGAAACCAGCTGTGTAACCCATCTCAGCATAGCGATAACCAGCCGTTAATGTGCTTGGTGCAGCATGACCACAACCACTACGCATCAACTCTGTTCTCGCTACGACATCTGCTGCATGATCTTCTGGCAACATGGTACGAGCAATATTGATTTTACCGCCACCGATATGAGTATGCATATCAATCGCACCGGCCATGACTACCTTGCCACGTAAATCAACTTCATCATTGATTTTGCCATCTACTGGTGCATCTACAATACGTCCATCACGAACATAGATATCGTGGATTTCACCATCAATACCATGAGCTGGATCGTAAATTCTTCCGCCTGTTAATTTAGTTATCATTTTTTATCTCCGTGGCAGCGATTAGTTAGGCATGGCTAGTTCAATGGCAGAAAGCACATCAAACGTACTTGGTAAACCACTATCACGTAATTTTCTTAAAGGAACCGCAACTGAACTATCACCACGGAATGTACGACCAGCATGATCAATACCTGGTACACCCACCGGTATAAATACTTCAGGTTCTTGGTTAAATGTCATACCAGAACGGCCAATGACAACAGTTGGTGTTGTTGATTCAGGTGGTGTTCGGCTTACGTTAAAACTGGAAACCCAAACGAGTACATCAACTTCACCGTTGGCTAACATTTTTTTACTGTCAGATAAGTATGGGTCGTAATCAGGGAAGCCGCGATTAAAGCTAGTTCGCATTGGGAATCCTGACTGCCAAGATGAGACGTTGTAAACCGATGTACTGCCGTCTTTACCACCTAACGGTAAGCCATTAGAGCGAGTTTCAGCATTCAATTCTTTAATCATTTCACACAGCACTTGAATACTGGTTTCAGCATGATCAAATGTCATACTGCCAGATGCCCAAGTTATTACTGAGTATGCCGCTTGTTTTAATTGTTCCGCTAATTTAGCAAGATCAGCTACCGCTATACCGCCAACTTGTTCAGCTTGGATTTGTTTGCCATTCACCAAGGCACGTAATACTGAAACCACTTCAGGTAAATCAGCATCATCACAGGTCAGTACTTGGGCTTTTTTTCCTGCTGGTGAGGTCGAAGCATCGCCTGAGGGTGCTTTACCTAAGTAAACCACTTGTCGAGAGGCAATATCCTGATCGAACATGCTTTCTTTATTCCACACCATCCGTTCGAAGAAACGTGGGTAATCAACTTCGATATCACTGCCAACAACCACGAGTAAATCAACGCGGTTACGTACTTCGGTCAAGGTAGTGACCATCCAACCGGTATCTTGTAAGACTAGAATATTTCGGAAGGCAGAGTCGGAATCCATACTATCAACCGTAGCCCGAGATTTATCTGCTAATGCCATTGCTGCGCGAAGACCATTAACATCGGTAGCTAAACCACCAATAACTGGCTGTTTACTTTGAGTTAATAACTCTGCTGCATGATTAACAGCTTGCTCTAATGAAACTTGCTCGCCATTAATACGTGGTTGCAAATCGGTAATCGGTGTTTCAAAGCCTTTTTTAGTAACAGCATCACCATTTTCTTCTACAGTGACCGTATTACCTTCTACTTTAATCGTCAGATCATCAGAAGCAATCCCACAAAAGGGGCTAGCTATTTCGTGCCATATTTTAGCTTCGCTACTTTCCGTCATAGTCGGTGTCCTTAATTATATTTTTAATATTTTTTTAATGACTTTGAAATATGCCATTACCACCGGGTAGCCACGGAAGGTATATTTATAAAAACATCTTATAAATCAGTAACTTTACAGGCTGAGTTCCGGAATAGAGTTTTTGCTTTATTTTTTTAATTATTCTATTGTTTGAGCATACTCTAATATCAACTTTCTAACCATGCTTAGCACGCATTAACAATGAGTCAATATCATTTTGGCGTAACTGTTTTTGAATAGAATCTGCTTTATCTCGACCGCTGACTGGCCCTACTTGAACTCGATGCCAAGTATCTTTGTTATCAATCGTGACTGTCTGTACTTTTGATTCAATGCCTAAAAAAGCTAACCGAGCTCGAAAACCATCTGCATCGGTTACTTTTTTAAACGAACCGACTTGAATTAAATAACTGACCTTATCAACCGCTTTTTTATTGTTCGTTACTTTAGGTTGTGGCTGTGGTGGTGAAGTAACAATTGTCTTTTTATTGTTCTTGCCTTCATTAACCACCACTTCCATTTCAGGTAATAAGGTATAAAAATCAAATGTTGGTTCAATGGCTTTTGATTTTTTATCTTGTTTTTTTGCTACTGTCGATTTATTACCCTGTTCAGCAGGCACATTATCTTTTAGATGCAATAAAAACATAACAAAAATCCCAACCATGAAGCTGAGTAACATCGGCCCCCAAGGTAAGGATTTTTTAGGCGGTGTATGACGTGAGTTGCGTTTTTCTGCCACGAAATTCCCCTTTGTTACATTGATTCAGGTGTCGAAACACCTAATATAGCCAAACCATTAGCAATGACTTGTCGCACTGCAACAATCAACGATAACCGTGCTTGGCTAAGATCCTGCTCATCAATAATAAAGTGATGGGCATTGTAATATGTATGGAAATCACGAGCTAAATCAGTCAAGTAATGCGCCAAAATATGCGGTGTATGATTTAAGGCTGCTGATTCTACTATTTCAGGATAACGGGCTAACATTGTTAACACTGCTTGCTCATGCTCTTCCGTCAATTTCGTTAGGTTTTGCAGGCCTTGCTGCTCATCCCAAGCTAAACCTCGTTCGGCTAACTGTCTGAATACACTGCAAACACGTGCATATGCGTATTGAACATAATAAACAGGGTTATCATTGCTTTGCGATTTAGCTAACTCAAGATCAAAGTCCATATGTTGATCAGCGCCACGCATTACATAGAAAAAACGGGCGGCATCTTTACCGACTTCATCACGTAATTGTCTTAACGTTACAAATTGACCACTACGTGTCGACATCGCAACTTTCTCTTTACCTCGATATAGCACGGCAAATTGAACTAACAAGACTTTTAAGCGGTTTTCATCTTGCTTCATCGCAGTTAATGATGCTTTTACCCGAGGGATGTAACCATGATGATCTGAACCCCAGATATCAATCACTTCATCAAAACCACGTTGTAGCTTATTTAAGTGATATGCAATATCAGAGGCAAAATAGGTTGTTTGGCCGTTGTCACGTACCACGACTCGATCTTTTTCATCACCATAGTCTGTTGACTTAAACCACCAAGCACCGTCTTTTTCATAAAGAACGTTTTCAGATTTTAAGTGTTCAATCGCTTTTTCTACAGCACCAGATTCAACCAAAGAACGTTCCGAAAACCATTCATCGTAATCACTACCAAAGTCAGCAAGATCGTCACGAATATCAGTTAAAATTGAATTTAACCCTGAATCAAACAGTTGCCGATAATTAGCGTCACCTAATAAGCTTTTTGCCTTATTAATTAAACCATCAATATGCAGTTCTTTATCACCACCTTGTGGCTCGTCAGCAGCGATACCTTCAAATACTTGCATTGCAGAATGAAGAAATTTATCGCCATGTTCAGTGCGTAAAGAATCAGCTATATCTAAGACGTAATCGCCTTTGTAACCATTACTCGGGAACGTTAAGTTTTCACCACAAGCATCTAAGTATCGTAACCAGACACTGGTAGCAAGAATATCCATCTGGCGACCCGCATCATTAACATAATATTCACGATGCACTTTAAAACCAGTAGCTGTTAATAAACTACTTACTACTGAACCATACGCAGCGCCACGGCCATGGCCTACGTGCAATGGCCCGGTAGGATTAGCAGATACGAACTCAACTTGCACTGATTTACCAGCACCCACTTGGCTTAAACCAAATTCAGCTTTTTTAGCTAATACATCTTTAACAACTTGGATGCTTGAATCGGTAGATAAAGTGAAATTAATAAAGCCAGGGCCAGCGATCGTGACATCAGTTATAAAATCCGTTTCAGGTAAGTTATCAACGATGGTTGATGCTATTTGGCGAGGATTCATCTTGGCAGATTTAGCTAACATCATGGCTATATTGCAGGCAAAATCTCCATGCGCTTTATCTTTTGTGCGCTCAATTTGAATTTCAGGTAAATCAATTTCAGGCAAAATCTGCTGACTGATTGCTGCCTTTAATGATAATTCAATACTATTTTTAAGCTGGTCTTTCAAGATGATAAAGCCTTAGACAAAATTTATCGTGGCATTTTAACCGATCCATTCAACTGATCACATCATTTCATTTCATTATAGTAAATCAATGGGATCAATATCGATTGACCACCTTACTTTTCTAGCTAATTTCAAGGCTGAGATAGCCGTTATATGTTGATCTAATAACTGGTGTAATGCTCGTCTATTTTGTGTAGTAAATAATAATTGAGCTCGATAACGACCGGCTTTTCTTTCCATAATGGCAGGTACTGGTCCCATGATAATCACGTCTTGCTGTGCTGTTTGATTACATAACATTAATACATCTGTTAAGAATTGCATTGCTAAGGATTGGTCTCTTTCTTCAGCTCTGATGATGCATAAAGCTCCAGCTGGTGGCATAGCCATCTCAACCCGCTGTTCTAATAACTCATCAGCAGTGAATTGATAACCTTGTTTAATAATACTCTGCCAAAAGTCATGTCTTGGTTGTTCGGTTTGGATTAAAACTTCACCTGATTTCTTACCTCGTCCTGCTCGTCCTGTTACTTGGGTGATTAATTGAGCTAAGGATTCCGTAGCTCGGTAATCGGCACTATAAAGCCCTTGATCTGCATCTAAAACCCCTACTAGGGTCACATCATGAAAGTCATGTCCTTTGGCTAACATTTGAGTGCCTACTAAGATTTTAGCGCCACCTTGTTTAATTTCAGCCACCATATCAGCAAAAGCATTAACACGTTGAGTGGTATCTCGATCTATTCGTAAAACAGGTGTTTGAGGAAATATTTTTTGTAATGTGAGCTCTACTTTCTCTGTACCAGCACCGTAATTTTTTAATTCTTTTGCCTGACATTGAGGACAATCTTTAGGCAGGCGTTGAATTAAGCCGCAATGATGACAAAACAAAATATTTCGATGTTGGTGTACGACCATTCTGGCATCACAACTTTGACAGGTTGCTTGCCAATTACAGTCATGACACATCAATACTGGAGCAAAACCTCTGCGATTGATAAATAGTAAGACTTGATTGTCATTTTCAATATGTTGCCGAATGGCATTGATTAGCTTGTGGCTGATTCCATTTTGAGTATTGCCATCACTGCAATCAATTACGTTTACTTTAGGTAATTTAGCTCCTCCAGCTCGTTGTGTTAACGATAAACGTTGGTATTTTTGTTGATTAACATGGTGAAGGGTTTCTAGTGAAGGTGTAGCACTGCCTAAGACAATGGGAATATCTAGTTTCTGAGCTCGGATTAGGGCTACATTTCTAGCATGATAACGTAAGCCATCTTGTTGTTTATATGAAGCATCATGTTCTTCATCGAGGATAATTAATCCAGCTGACGTTAACGGTGTAAAGATAGCTGATCGGGTACCAATAATGATATCTGCCAAGCTATTTTTAGCAAGTAACCAAGCTTGTTTTCGATTGGTAGCTGAGATGGATGAATTTAATACAACAATTTTTGCTGTTAATTGTTGTTTAAAGCGTTGAACAAATTGTGGTGTTAAGCCAATCTCAGGAATTAAGATTAAAACTTGTTTTTTTTCTGCCAACATTTTTTCACAAAGTTGAATATAAACTTCTGTTTTACCACTCCCAGTAATACCTTGTAGCAAGTAAGGTGAAAATTGTTCTCTTTTTTTCCAGACGGTATCTACTGCAATTTTTTGTTCTGTATTTAGCAGGCAACCTATTGTTAATTCTGTTGTTATTAATGTTTGTTTCGGTTGGCTAAATTGTGAGACCAGTAATTTTTTTTCTAAGCTTTGTAAAGATGACTTACATTCTCCAACAAGATCTTTTAAGTCACGTTGACTTAGTCCTTCTGGTGACCGGGTTAATTCTTCTAGTAGAAGTTGTTGTTTTTTACCTAATGATTCTGTTGTGTTTGTCTTTTCTTTTTTCCAAAAAATTTCATTTATTAAATCTGTCGACTCACCTAAGCGTAATTTTTTAGGTAATGCGGTTTGAAAGCAATCACCTATGGGGTGGTGATAATAGTAGCTAACCCAAGTAATTAAATTAAATAGCTCCGAATCTAAGAGTGGATAGTTATCTATTCGTTCCAGAATAGGTTTTAGTTTTGTTGTATCAAAGTCGCTGGTCGTTGATGCCTGCAGAACTATACCGATAACTTCTCGAGATCCAAAAGAAACTTTTACTCTAAGTCCTGAAGTCCAAGGATATTCAGATTCTGTAGCTAGATAATTAAAACTTTGTCTTAGCGGACAAGGTATAGCGATATGAAGAATGCAATTCATTAAACAAATATATATAAATAGAAAGAATTAGTTATGTTAGTGTTTATTGCCTGTGGATAGGTGGATTATTCATTATTTCCATTGTATTTCATAGTGTTAATGTAGGTAGTGCCTGTGGGTAACTATATTAATGCGCTAACGATCTCTTGTGCATAACTATACGACTTATCCACAGGAAAAGTTATCCACAGTTTATGATCAGTTTTATCAATATGGTTATACCGTAGTTATTCAATTAATAGATCAAAGACTTAGCGTTACTTTATATTTTTAGAGATAGCTATTTTTAATGATCTTTCTATCACTTTTAATACGTAAAGTTATGCACAATTATTTTTTTTGAGTACCTGCCTTTTTTGAACTAAATGCTATGCTATGCGCATATTTTTTTGAGTTTAGATAATGAAGTTAGCAATTATTGTAGCGATGGATGAGCAAGGGTTAATTGGCCGAGATAATGATTTGCCGTGGAAATTATCAGCTGATTTAAAATATTTTCGTAGTATTACTATGGGGAAACCATTAGTAATGGGACGGAATACTCATGAATCAATCGGCAGACCATTACCGGGTAGGAAGAACATTATCTTAACTTCGGATCTGAATTATCAAGCTGAAGGTTGCACTGTTGTGCATTCATTAGATGAAGCTATAGATGAGTGTGATGATGTGGAGGAAGTCATGGTGATGGGCGGAGCGTCATTATATAAACAGTTGTTAGATATAGTAGATAGGCTGTATCTAACACATGTTCATGCTTCATTAGCTGGGGATACATGGTTTCCAGAGTGGGATAAAAATCATTGGCAAGAAATAAGCCGTGAAGACTTCCCTGCCAATGATAAAAATCAATATCCTTATAGTTTCGCAGTGTACGAACGTATTTGAAGCTTAGGTTTTAGAGGAGAGTAATCCTAAGGCTGATTGGGTATGTTTAGCAGCTTCATGACCGAGGTCGGTTAAATAGCCACCATCAGCTTGGCTAACAAGGCCTTTATCAAATAAACGTTGAGTAGCTGCAATTAAGCCTTCACGTGCGTCGTGATGCACTTTGATGCCTTCTTGAGTGGTTTCAAGGTTATAACGTAGTAACACTTCAATCTCATCTATCAGTTCTTGTTTAATAGTCATCGATTTTCCTCAAATGTTAATTTCTAGATCATCATACACATATTAATGGGCTGAATAGCCAACGATTGTTTATTTAAACTCTTGCTGGTCTCTGGTATTGTGCCGTTTTATTTTAATAGTCGTTAACCTTATGTCATTCTCAATTGAGAAAATAAAACCTGCCTTATTTGTATTGCATACCAATAAAATATTTGAATTAACGGTTATTGCCATTATAGTTTTTTCGGCCTTAATTACTGGGGCTAAAACCTATGATATAGGTTCAACCATGGCTAATATTGTCATGTGGTTAGATATGTTTATCACCATTTTTTTCTTATTTGAAGTGATGATCAGGCTTATTGCAGAACCTAAAACCTTTGATTTTTTTAAGAAGGGTTGGAATGTCTTTGATTTTTTAATTGTTACCATCAGTTTGATTCCTATGGATGGCAATGAAACAGTCTTATTAGCTCGTTTATTACGTATATTTAGAGTATTACGCTTAATTTCGATCATTCCGGAGTTACGTATCTTAATCAGTGCTTTAATAAAGGCCTTGCCTAGGATGGGCTATATAGTATTATTGATGTTCATTATTTTTTATATATACGCTGCGATTGGCAGCTTTATGTTTGAACATATCAATAGTCAACTATGGGGAAATATATCAATTTCTATGCTGACCCTATTTAGGATCGCAACCTTTGAAGATTGGACCGATGTGATGTACGAAACGATGATGGAATTTCCCTTGAGTTGGATATTCTATTTGAGCTTTATCTTCCTTACTGCTTTTGTATTTTTAAATATGATGATTGGCGTTATTTTAGATGTTATGCAGCAAGAACATGAGGAGTATTATCGGGAAACAGGCCAAGGTGAAGCCGGTGAAGTTCACTGGATGAAAGAAAAGATGATTGCGATGGATGCTAAATTTGATCGTATCGAGGTTTTGTTAACAAAAAATGTGAACAAGCGCACAAAATAGCTTGACGGGTTAAGTAATAATTTACTTAGTTTATAACTAGTTGTAAGCTAAGTACTCTAAACTCTAATTTGAGGGAATATGTTATGGAAATTCCAGGTATCGCACCCTTTAGTGGGCAACCAACATTAACAAACCCTTTATCACAGAATGAGCTATTAACTGGCCGAGAATCAGCAGCCTTGCAAGGCAGTGAAACTCAGAATACAGTAACGGTTAGTGAACAAGATGAAACAACAGTGAATAGCACAGAAGTTGTTACTCAAGCAAATGAAACCGATGGGGCCATTTTTAATCCTGACAATCCAGGTGGAACCATCGATTTAACAGCATAAGGAAATAAATGCATGGCGGCTCCTATAATTTCTGACGATCCAATTTATCGGTTACTAAGAGAAGGGAAAATAGATGAGTTTAATCAACGAATCTTAGCGGGTGAAAAAGTGGATCTTACCGGTTGTGACTTTCGCCATTTAAATTTGCAAGGAATCATGACTAAAGGATTAGACTTTTCTGATAGTTATTTTCGCCAAGCAGATCTTCGCGGTGTTGATTTTTCTGATTGTGACAGCTTAGAAGGTGCCAGTATTCATGCTGCAAAAATATCAGGCGCTTATTTTCCAAAAGAAATTCGTGCCGAAGAATTAGTTCTTTCTCTAGAGCATGGCGTGAGATTACGCTACCACGCTTAAGGTTAGCTCTCAGTCCTCAGTGACTGTCTTTTTGGGTAACCAGCGTGAACAGACTAGGCCTAATTCAAATAGCAGCCATACAGGTAAAGCTAGTAAGGTTTGTGAAATAATATCCGGCGGTGTGAGTAACATGCCAACAACAAAGGCACCGACAATAATATAAGGCCGTTTTTCAGCAAGACTTTCTTTCGTTGATACTCCGGTCCATATTAAGAGTAAGGTAGCAATGGGCACTTCAAATGCCACTCCAAATGCAAAAAACAGCTTTAAAACAAAGTCTAAATAACTACTGATATCAGTCATCACTGCAACCCCTTCAGGAGCTGCTTGGGTTAGAAAAGCAAAGATGAGTGGAAAGACGATATAGTAAGCGAAAATGACACCTAAAAAGAATAAGGTGGTGCTGGCAAATAACAGTGGCATTACCAATTTACGTTCATTGTCGTATAAGCCGGGAGCTACAAATGCCCATAATTGATATAACAATACCGGTATTGCCAGCATAATAGCTGCGCTTAATGTGAGCTTAAATGGAGTTAGAAACGGTGATGCGACTTCCGTTGCAATCATGGTGCTAGATTCAGGCAAATGGCGAAGAAGAGGCTCTGCAAGAAAGTGATAAAGGTCGTTAGAAAAAGGTAACAACATGGCTGCTATCACTAATATAGCGAGTACACCTCGTAATAAGCGGTCACGTAACTCGATTAAATGTGATATCAACGAGTGCTGATTATCCGTTTCCATCTTTTTCCTTATTATCTTTCGTTTCTTTTACTGAAATATTTTCGTTGAGATCAGGTAGCTCTACCGATTTTTTCAATGCTTGCTGTAATTCTTCAGCACGCAATTCTCGTGATATTTCACTACGAATAGATTGAATAGATGCATTCGCACGACCCAGCCATAAGCCAGTCACGCGAATTAGTTTCGGGAGCCGCTCAGGTCCAACCACAACCAAAGCCACAATGATGATGAGGGATAGTTCCCAAAAACCAATATCAAACATTGCGATTAACTCGTGTGCTTATCTTTTTCAGTGTCAGCGTGTTTCGAACTATCATTATCGTCGTGAACGATAGTATTTTCTTGGTCTGAGTTGGCTGTTTGCTCACCTTCTTGCATAGACTGTTTGAAGTTTTTTATGGCACTACCTAAGTCGCCACCAAGTGAACGTAGTTTTTTTGTACCAAATAATAAAATGATAATTACTAAAACGATAAGTAATTGCCAGATACTAATTCCACCAAAGCCCATAACTCTCTCCTATTTAAAGCCTGGGAGGTCTTCGCCTCCTAAAATGTGCATATGTAAATGACCAACTTCTTGGCCACCACCGGGTCCTGTATTTATTATTGTTCTAAACCCATCACTTAAACCTTGTAAACGAGCAAGTTCTGGTAGTTTTAACATCATAGTAGCAACTAAGTCTTGATGCTCCGTTGTGACATCATCAAGACTAGCAATATGAATTTTTGGAATAACCAAAATGTGCACCTGTGCTTTAGGATCGATATCCTTAAAGACATAGAGTTGTTCATCTTCATAAACATTATTTGATGGGATATCCCCAGCAATAATTTTACAAAATAAACAATCAGTCATTATTTACTCCTACTCGCTTTTTCTTCAATACCTGATAAACCAAAGCGACGCTCCAGTTCAGTTAATATTTCTTGCGGTGAAATGTCATTATGTGACAATAAAACGAGGCTATGAAACCAAAGATCAGCCGTTTCATAAATGATTTCTTCACGAACGCCACCTTTGCCGGCAATCACTGTTTCGATTGCTTCTTCACCTAGTTTTTTTAAAATTTTATCGGTGCCAGCATGATATAAACTTGCTACATAAGAACTATCTGGATCTGCGTTTTTACGTGTTTCCAAGACTTCAGCTAATTTAATTAATGTGTCACTCATTTATACATCTCTTTCGGATCTTTTAATACAGATTCAGTCGTTGTCCATTGACCGTCTTGTAATTGCTGATAGAAGCAATGATGACGACCGGTATGGCAGGCTATACCACCTTTCTGTTCAACTTCAATTAAGATGGCATCATTATCACAATCTAAGCGAATAGATTTTATAACTTGTTGATTGCCGGACTGCTCACCCTTGTGCCAAAGCTTTTTTCGTGATCGAGACCAATATACAGCATGGCCCGTTTCGACAGTGAGTGCTAATGACTCTTTATTCATCCACGCAAGAGTAAGTACTTGTTTGCTGGTGAATTCTTGAGTAATGACAGGAGCTAAGCCATCATTATTCCATTTAACTTGCTCTAACCAAGCTGACATTACAATCTTACCTCGATGCCTTGGCTGGCCATTTGTTGCTTAGCTTCTTGTACCGTATGTTCACCAAAGTGAAAGATACTAGCTGCTAATACAGCATCAGCTTTACCTAATTTGATACCATCAGTGAGATCTTGTAATTTACCAACACCACCGGACGCAATAACAGGCACTGCAACGGCTTCACTAATTGCTCGTGTAAGGTCTAAGTCGAACCCTGACTTAGTGCCATCTCGATCCATACTAGTAAGTAATATTTCACCAGCGCCATAGGTAACCATTTTTTTCGCCCATTCAACCGCATCTAAACCCGTAGATGTTCGGCCGCCATGAGTGAATATTTCCCATTTATTAGCTTCACCTTCAACTGAAACACGTTTTGCATCAATGGCAACAACAATACATTGAGAACCAAATTTTTCAGCAGCTTCACGTACAAAATCAGGATTTTTTACTGCTGCTGAATTAATGCCAACTTTATCGGCACCGGCATTTAACATACGGCGAATATCATCAGTAGTACGAATACCACCACCAACAGTAAGTGGGATAAATACTTGGCTAGCGACTGCTTCAACGACATGAATCATCGTGTCACGATCATGATGAGTAGCTGTGATATCTAAGAAAGTGATTTCATCAGCACCTTGTTGATCGTAACGCTTGGCAACCTCAATGGGATCGCCAGCATCACGAATATCAACAAACTGGACACCTTTTACAACGCGCCCATCATCTACATCAAGACAAGGAATAATGCGTTTAGCTAGAGACATGAATAACCTTAGATTTCATAGCTTACAGGAGGGTTAAGTCGATCAGCTAATGCTTGGCCTTCAGCCAAATCAATAGTGCCTTCATAAATGGCTCGACCAACAATAGCTCCCGTTACACCTTCACTTTCGTAGTGGCACAAGGCTTTAACATCATCATAGTTAGTGACACCACCAGAGGCGATCACTGGGATATTAATAGCGCGTGCTAGATCACGTGTAGATTCCAAGTTGACACCTTGCATCATACCGTCACGACTAATATCGGTGTAAATAATGGCTTCAACACCATCATTTTCAAATTGCTTAGCAATATCAGTGACATCATGATGAGATAGCTTTGACCAACCATCGATAGCCACTTTGCCATCTTTAGCGTCTAAGCCAACAATAATATGGCCAGGGAACTCGGCACATACATCACCAACAAAGTGAGGTGCATTGATTGCTTTAGTACCAATAATGACATATCGAACACCCGCTTCAAGGTAGGTTTGAATCGTCTCTTCATCACGAATACCACCACCAATTTGCACATCAAGATCAGGGAATTCTTGGCAAATTTGATGAATGATTTCAGCATTGACGGGTTTACCGGCAAAAGCACCATCTAGGTCAACCATATGTAAACGTTTGGCGCCTGCTTCTACCCACTTTGTTGCAATGGCTAAGGGATCTTCGGAAAAGACAGTGTTATCTTCCATGCGTCCCTGACGCAAACGAACACAGTGACCGTCTTTTAGATCAATGGCAGGGATTAACAACATAAAGATTTCTCCATTTCGTTAGTAATTTAGGACTGGCCGTCCCAAGTTAAAAAGTTTTTAAGTAATTGTAGGCCGACGTGCTGGCTTTTTTCTGGATGAAACTGCACTGCAAAAAGATTATCTTTATAAATTGCAGAGGTAAAATCATTTGGGTAGTCAGTGGTAGCTGCTGTTACTTTTTCGTCGCTAGGGCTAACAAAATAGCTGTGGACAAAGTAAAAGCGACTGTCTTGTTCAATATCTTTCCACAAAGGGTGGCTAATAGTTTGGTTAACTTTATTCCAACCCATATGTGGCACTTTTAATCGTTCTGTATCAGCACTATGTTCAATATCAAAGTGGCGTACATCGCCAGGAATAATATCTAAACTATCAACACCGCTATTCTCTTCGCTATGTGATAACAAAGCTTGCATACCAAGACACACACCTAATAAAGGTTTGGTCTGGGCTACTTCACGGATGACATTATCTAGCTGTAGTCGTTGTAATTCGCCAATACAGTCACGAATTGCACCTACACCTGGAAAAACAACATGACTTGCCGCTAAAATTTTAGCAGGATCGGCAGTGACCTCAATAGACGTATTATTTCCAGCAACACTTTCAAGTGCTTTGGAAACTGAGCGTAAATTGCCCATGCCATAATCAATTACTGCTACGCGTTGCATAAATAACCTGTGTGTACGAATAAAGGGTTCATTTTACGTAAAGATACGTGAATAAGATACGGACTATAACGCACCTTTAGTAGATGGTAGCTGTTCTAAGGCGCGTTGATCTAAGGCAACAGCCATACGGAGCGCTCGACCAAAGGCTTTAAATATTGTTTCAGCAATGTGGTGGGCATTACGACCTTTGATTGAATCAATATGCAAAGTAATGCCGGCGTGATTTATTAAACCCTGGAAAAACTCATAGAATAAATCAACATCAAATTCACCGATTTTGTCACGGGTAAAGGTCACATCAAACTCAATACCTGGTCGGCCTGATAAATCTAACACGACACGTGATAAAGCTTCATCTAAAGGAACATAGGCATGACCATATCGAATAATGCCTTTTTTATCGCCAAGCGCTTGCTTTAAAGCTTGGCCGATAGTAATACCAATATCTTCAACAGTATGGTGATCGTCAATGTGTAAGTCGCCATTCGCGACGACAGTGAGATCAAATAAACCATGGCGAGCAATTTGTTCCATCATGTGATCAAGGAAGTGTACGCCTGTTTGCGAGCTAAATTTACCTGTGCCATCAAGGTTTAAGCTGACCTTAATCTGAGTTTCAAGTGTATCGCGGGCTACCGTAGCAGTACGAGCCGTCATGGTCTGTCCTGAATTTTTAAATAAAACAGCATAATAACTGTTTAAGAGTCGTGTTTGAAGGGGTATTATATTCTAGGTATCTTATATAGGAGAACGAATGGCTTCCTCGAATAATGTAACGCCGTTATTTAATGATCTAGCAAAGCTTGAAAATGATCACCGAGTTGTCTGCCAAGATTGTTCTTTATATCGACTGTGCCTTCCACTTGGTTTACATAGTAATGACCTAGAGCAGCTTGATAAAATTATTAAGCGTAGTCAGAATTTTAAACGCGGCCATTCTTTATTTGCTGCTGAAACAGAGTTTAAATCTCTATTTGTAGTGCGATCAGGCACGTTTAAAACTACGGTGGCCGCCAGTAATGGTCGAGAACAAGTTACCGGCTTTTATTTTCCAGGAGAGTTCATTGGTTTAGATGCGATACATGAATCGTTATACCAATCGAATGCTAGAGCCTTAGAAACAAGTTCAGTCTGTGAGTTGCCCTACGAAACGTTGCAAGAATTAGGTCAACAAATGCCACAACTGCAACTACAATTGCTGACCCGCCTGAGTAAAGAATTATCAGGTGATAAAGGCTTAATGTTGTTGTTGGGTAAAAAATCTGCGGAAGAAAAATTAGCCACTTTCTTGCTTTCTTTATCCAAACGATTCCAAGAACGCGGCTTTTCAGCGGCAGATTTTCAGTTGAGTATGTCACGAGGTGATATTGCCAATCATCTTGGTTTGGCGGTTGAAACGATTAGTCGGCTATTTTCTCGTTTTCAAGAAGAAAGTTTGATTGTAATTAATGGCAAATCTATTTCATTAATTGATATGGATGAATTGAAAAAAATATGTGGTTAAAGTAAAACTTGAATCTGTTGTGTTTTTTTTGTAAAAGATGGATGGAAGTAGTCTCTAAAGAATAGTTTCTTGATCTGGATCATAGGCTATAAAGGTAGAGGACTCGTATGATCTCTTACCATTAAATATTAAGTTAAGAAATCAAATAAAAGTAATTCCTAGGAGGAACATCAATGAAAGCAACAAAACTTGCAATTGCACTGTTAGCAGCAACAGGCATTTCAGCGGTAGCAACACCGGTAATGGCATATGAAGCAGGCGACTGGTTAGTTCGAGGGCGTATAGCTCATATCTCACCTCAAGACAGCAGTGGTGATTTATTCGTTAATGGCGCAAATGCTGGTGAGGGTGTAAAGGTTGACTCTGATACCATTCCAGAGCTTGATATTACCTACATGATTACTCCTAACTGGGGTGTGGAACTTATCTTAGGTTACTCTGAGCACACTATTACTGGTGAAAAATCAGCTACACCAGCAAGCTTAGGTGATGTTGTTGATACTAAGGTATTACCACCAACTTTGTTGCTGCAATACCATTTCCGCCCTAATGAAAAAATTCGTCCATATGTTGGTGCGGGTATTAACTACACTTACTTCTTTGATGAACAAACAACAGGTGTTATTGAAACATCAGGTGATAACATCAATTTAGATAGTTCTTGGGGTTTTGCTGCACAAGCAGGTGTTGATGTTGAGATCAATGATGACTGGTTTGTGAACTTAGATGTTAAGTACATTGATATTGATACAGAAGCGCACTTCTCAAATATTTTAGGTGGCACTGTTGATGCTAAAATTAAAGCGGATATCGACCCAATTGTTTGGGGTATTGGTATCGGTCGTCGATTCTAAAAACGTTTTATACGTTATAAAAAAGCCCTCTTAATGAGGGCTTTTTTTGTTTATAGCTTTTTCTTTATGATTTATTTAATTTAAATAAACTTTTCACGTTGATGCCAACCATCATTAGGCTTGCAAAATAGACCACGATAGCTGCAGCAATGAGGATGAATAACTGACTGAATCGTTGCCATACATCCCAATCGATCCAAGCATTACTCTCTGGTGTTAACCATAATAAGGCGATTAATAAGCTAGCGTTGACGAGTAATAGTTTTATTAAAAACAAAGGCCAACCTGAACCAGGTTGATAGACAGCAAGTTTACGTAAGCCTACAAATAATAATGCGGCATTTAAACCGGCTGATAAAGCGGTGGCTAAGGCTAAGCCTACATGAGCGAATTGCAACATAAGGATCACGTTTAGAACCATATTGGTTACCATCGCGATAATGCCTATCTTAACTGGGGTTTTAATATCTTGGCGTGCAAAATACCCCGGCGCTAAGACTTTAATAAAGATAAAGGGTAATAAACCTAAGCCGTAGGCCATTAAACTTAGCGATGCTTGATGAGCATCCTCAGCCTTAAACTCGCCATACTGGAACAAGGTTAGTAATAAAGGTTCAGCAAGTACAATAAGGCCAATTGCTGCAGGTGTGCCAATGATAAATACCCAGCGTAGTGCCCAGTCGATAGTATGTGAAAATTCAGCCTTTGAAGCTGCTGCATGTTTTTTAGATAGGCTTGGCAGAATAACTGTCGCTAAGGCAATACCTACTATTCCTAAAGGAAACTCGACTAGCCGATCAGAGTAATACAGCCAAGAAATACTACCGGTTACAAGGAATGAGGCTAATAAGGTATCGAGCAATAAGTTGATTTGAGAAACGGAAACCCCAAACATGGCAGGTATCATCAACTTAAGAATTTTTTGTACACCGCTGTTTTTCCAGCCCCATTTCGGCTTAGGCAATTGTTTTATGCTAATTAGAAATGGTATCTGAAATGCGAGTTGTACTACCCCGCCGATAAATACTCCCCAAGCTAGCGCCATAACCGGTTGCTCTAACTGTGGCGATAACCATAAGGCCGAAGATATTAATGATAGGTTTAAAAATACGGGGGTAAATGCTGGAGCGGCAAACTTACCAAAGCTATTTAATATTGATCCGGCTAGTGCTGTTAGCGAAATAAAAAATAGATAAGGAAAAGTGATCATTAATAAATCACCAGCAAGATCTAGTTTGGGTTTGTTTTCTATAAAGCCGGGGGCAAAAATCACCACTAAGACTGGAGCGAGAACAACACCAATGATGGTAATTACAAACAACAGTAATGCTAGGGTACCGCTGGTATTGGCAATCAACTCTTTAAGATCTTTATCGCCCCGCTCGCGATATTCAGCTAATACTGGGATGAAGGCTTGTGAAAAAGCACCTTCAGCGAATAAGCGTCTTAAAAAATTAGGGATCTTAAAGGCTACAAAAAAGACATCAGCCCCGACACCGGCACCAAATATCCTTGCGATTACAATATCTCTTACAAATCCCAAGATACGGGATAAAAAAGTCATCATGCTAACTATGGCAGTCGACTTAAATAGTTTTTCACTCATTCGAGTTCTCATGATTAATGGTAGGATTTAACTTCAACTTTTATCCTTGTGGAAGCAGTAAGATGGTCGATATCTCCAAAAACCTCAATTCTAAGCGTTTTTTATTTACATATCTTGTAATTATTGGCTTTTTATTAGTGTTATTGATGAATCGTTTACCGTTAGTGCATGAAGACTTGCGAGATATTCCTAGTGATATGTTGTCGTATTTAGAGTCTCCGCCGCGACCATTACCGTCTTTTGCCCTTTTAAGTAAAGATCAGCAAGTGCTTACTCAAGATTGGTTTATTGATAAATGGAGTTTTGTATATTTCACCCACGGTAATTGTCATTCAAGTTGCAAGCCGGCTTTGACGGCAATGAATACTTTGCAAGCTGCGTTTGCCAACAAAGATTTTCAGTTTTTGATGATAGGTTTAGATGGTGAAAATGAAACTGCAGAAAGTTTGGCAACGATACTTAATTCACAGCAACTTAATTTTAATGTGGCAGTGACGGATTCACCAGACCAGCTGGATGACATTGCGCGTAGTTTTATTGCCCTCTTTCTGAAAACTAAGTTTTCGAATGGCCAGTATATGATTGAACAAGAACATCATATATTTGTTGTCGATCCTAAGGGTCGAGTTTATGCCACGTTCAAAAGGTTAAGTAACGTGGAAGAGTTAAAAGAAAAATTCTTAAAAATGCGTTACTTTTATGCTCGCTCAGAAAATTAATCGTTTATTTAAGACAATCATGAAATATTGTATTCAGTCTTTCTAGCGTCTCATGTCGACGATAACTACTACGCCAGATCAATGCTAATTCACGCATCGGTTTGTCCGTTGAATTTGTTAATGGCTTTAAGCTGATCTCACTATGACTGACGATCTCGGACTTTAACGCTATTTCTGGGACTAATGTTATTCCTGAGCCTCCAGCGACCATTTCAATTAAGGTATAGAGGCTGGTTCCTTGCACACTGGTTCTGCGGCTATTCGCAGGTAAATTACATGCTGCGAGAGCATGCTCTCGTAAACAATGACCTTCCTTTAATAACATCAGCTCATCAAGAGGCAATTGTTCTGCATCAATGGTTGTTTTGTTATTTAATGGATGTTGTTTAGGTAAGGCAACATAGAACTGTTCTTGCAGAAATATTTTATGCTTAAAGCCTCTCAGATTAAACGGTAAAGCTAACACTGCTATATCAATGGTGCCAGCTTCCAGTTGGTCTAATAATCGTTCTGACTGATCTTCTACCAATACTAACTCGAGCAAGGGTAATTGCTTCCGAACTTCAGGTAAGACTTGCGGCAATAAAAAGGGACTAATAGTAGGAATAAGGCCAATGCGAATTCGACCAGACAAAGGGTTTTTTTCAGATTGTGCGAGATCAACTAAATCTGCAGTTAACGATAATATGGCCTGGGCTTTCTCAGCTATTTCTATACCTATATCAGTGGGTAATACTTTTCTATTCGTTCGCTCTAGTAAGGTAATACCAAGTAGGCTTTCTAGATCTTGAATGCCGGCACTCAGGGTTGATTGAGTGACAAAACAACGTTCAGCGGCATGGCCAAAATGTTTTAATTCAATGACGGCGATTAAATACTGTAATTGTCTGAGTGTGGGTAGATTCATAATCGTAATTTCCACTTATATTTGGATTAATGACAATATATATCAAAAATAGGCTTTGCGGCTAAATAGTTGAAATGTTTATAGTTAAGTTAAGTAGCGACATATATAAAGATATGTTCGATAATAGCCTATAGACAGTTATTACCCTTATAAAAAAGTAATTATTTGAGGGAGGATATGGCGATGAAAAAATGGCAATGTATTATCTGCGGCTTTGTTTATGATGAAGCTCTTGGCCACCCGGAAAGTGGTATCACTCCAGGTACTCGCTGGGCAGATGTTCCTGCTAGTTGGGAATGTCCTGATTGTGGTGCTGTAAAAGAAGATTTTGAAATGGTGGAAGTTTAAGTTTATGCACTTACCTTCTTATATTAAAGGTCTGTTAATTTAGAAAAATTCAGCTGGCCTGTTTGTGGTAAGTTGGTATTGATTCAGCTTGCTTTGCTGTCGTTGCAAATTATATTCAGGAAATTTATTCAAAAGTGCTTAGCCAACTGTCCATCTCATCATTAAGAAATATTTCAGCGATAAATATTCAACCAAGCAAAGAGGTCAATTTTTTACTTGGTGATAATGGCTCAGGAAAAACAAGCATCATTGAAGCGATCCATTTACTGGCATTGGGACGTTCATTTCGAACTCGGACTCTGAAAAATGTAATTCAATTTGGCCAGCAACAATTTCAAGTGATTGCTAAAATAAATTCGGACACTCCAGTGGGGCTTCAGTACTCGCTCACTTCTGGTATCCAGATTAGACTTAACAGTGCGCCATTAAAAAAACTGTCTGATCTTGCATCTCAACTCCCCTTGCAATATATCTCTGCCAACTGTCACCAGTTCTTTGAATTGGGGCCTCGCTTCAGGCGACAACTTGTCGACTGGGGAGTGTTTCACGTGGAACATAGATTTAATTATCACTGGCAATCCTACAAAAAAGTATTACAACAGCGTAACTCAGCACTTAAAAAACGTAAGCCAACAGCTGAAATAACTTTATGGAATACACACCTCAGTGAACATGGTGAACAGATTAATAGCTATCGTTTAAGTTACTTGAGTAACTTACTTACCGAGTTTGTACCGATATTCACCCGACTGTGTACCGACTTTAAGTTGGCTGAGGTTAGTTTGAAGTATCAAAGCGGTTGGCTGAAGGAGCAAAGTTTATCGGCAAGTCTAGACAGTAGTTTTGAGCGAGATAGAAAACTAGGTTACACCCGATCAGGTGCTCATGCGGCAGATTGGTCTTTCAAACTCAATGATGCCGATCCTGCTGAAATGTTATCACGAGGCCAGCAAAAATTATTTTATCTGGCATTAAGTATGGCGCAAGGAAAGTTAGCGATAAAAGATGGCAATGAAAGAAGTATTCTACTTATTGATGATTTAAGTTCCGAGCTAGATATTGCTCATCAACAGAACGTATTAATAGAGTTAAAAAAACTGCCAGTGCAGTCCTTTATTAGTAGTACAGATCTTAGTCTTGGTGAGCTAGTTAAAGATGAAAAAGATAAAGTGTTTCACGTGGAACAGGGTGAGATTAAGCTAGCTAACGCTTAGCTATCAACTAAGTCATATAAATAGTAGAATAGAGGATTGCTCAAATCCGACACAGTGGATAATGGATACATTATGACAACCGAAGAAAATAACAGTTACGATTCGTCGAGTATTAAAGTTCTGAAAGGTCTTGATGCAGTAAGAAAGCGTCCAGGGATGTATATCGGTGATACCGATGATGGCACCGGCTTGCATCATATGGTGTTTGAGGTTTTAGATAACTCTATTGATGAGGCGTTAGCGGGTCATTGTAGTGAGATTAATGTTCGCATCCATCCTGATGATTCGGTATCTGTGTCTGATAATGGTCGTGGAATCCCGGTTGATGTACATGAAGAAGAAGGTATATCAGCTGCAGAAGTGATCATGACGGTATTACATGCCGGTGGTAAGTTTGATGATAATTCCTATAAGGTTTCTGGTGGTCTTCATGGCGTAGGTGTTTCAGTTGTAAACGCGTTGTCTAAAAAATTAACCATGGAAATACGCCGTACTGGCAAAGTTCACAATCAGAGTTATACCCATGGTGTTCCCGATGCCCCTATTAAAGCTGGTGAAGATAGTGATTACACCGGAACTAAGATTCAATTTTGGCCAAGTGAACTAACCTTTACTGATATAACGTTTGATTACAAAATTTTGGCAAAACGGATTCGTGAATTAGCCTTTTTAAATTCTGGTGTAAGAATTGTATTAACGGATGAGCGTGATGAGCGAACAGAGACGTTTCATTATGATGGTGGTATCACCGCTTTTGTTGAGCATTTGAACAAGAATAAAACGCCGATTAATGACAATGTCATTACTATTTCTGGCAGCAAAGATGATGTGGTTGTTGATTTGTCGATGCAGTGGAATGATTCTTATCAAGAGAATATTTATTGTTTTACCAATAATATTCCACAGCGTGATGGCGGTACTCATCTAGCAGGATTTCGTGCTGCATTAACACGTACATTGAATCAATATATTGAAGCTGAAGGTTTAGCTAAAAAATCAAAAGTGACTACCAGTGGTGATGATGCTCGAGAAGGTCTGACAGCGGTATTATCGATAAAAGTACCTGACCCAAAATTTTCATCACAAACTAAAGATAAGTTGGTTTCATCAGAAGTCCGGACCATTGTTGAGTCTTTAGTGAATGAGCACTTTAATAATTTCTTAGCTGAAAATCCAGCTGAATCAAAACTCATTGCAAGTAAGATGGTTGATGCGGCCCGTGCTCGTGATGCAGCTCGTAGAGCCCGTGAACTAACGCGTCGTAAAGGTGCGTTAGATATTGCAGGCCTGCCAGGTAAGCTAGCCGATTGTCAGGAACGTGACCCTGCCCTATCAGAATTATTCCTAGTAGAGGGTGACTCGGCGGGTGGTTCAGCCAAGCAAGGTCGAGATCGTCGTACCCAAGCTATCTTGCCATTGAAAGGGAAAATCCTTAACGTTGAGCGTGCTCGTTTTGACAAGATGATCAGCTCGGCAGAAGTCGGTACTTTAATTACTGCCCTGGGTTGTGGTATTGGTCGAGAAGAATACGATCCGAGTAAACTTCGTTATCATCATATTATTATCATGACCGATGCGGATGTGGATGGTTCTCATATTCGAACATTGCTATTAACCTTCTTCTATCGTCAAATGCCTGAGCTAGTTGAACGTGGCCATATCTATATTGCCCAGCCACCGTTATACAAAATTAAAAAAGGTAAGCAAGAACGTTACGTTAAAGATGATGCTGAAATGGAGCGTTATTTAACTGAAGTAGCGTTGAATAATGCGGTGTTGCATCCAAGTGAATCAGCAGCACCGATTGACGGTAATGCCTTGGCGCAATTGGTTGAAGAGTATCAAACGGTATCAGCGATCATTACTAGACTGTCTAGTCACTACTACCCTGCTTTCTTAGGACAGTTGATTTATCAAGCTGCCATTCCAGACTTAACTGATACAGCAACAGCAATGGCATGGTTGAAGCAAATAGAAGATCGCCTTAATAGTACCTTGCCAACAGGAACAAGTTATCAGTTATCTGTTAAACCTCATGACGCTGATCCAACACCGCTTATTAATATTAGCTTTTCTCGTCATGGCATTAGTACTGATTATCATATTCCAGGTGAATTTTTTGCCAGTACTGAATACCAACGCATTTTAACTTTTGCAGATAAAATTAATGGTTTATTTGCAGAAGATGCCTATGTGCAACGTGGTGATCGAAAAGAATCGATAGAAAACTTTTCGCAAGCTGTGACATGGTTGTTAGCAGAAGCACGTCGCGGTCAACATGTGCAGCGTTATAAAGGGCTGGGTGAAATGAATCCAGACCAGTTGTGGGAAACGACTATGGATAAAAGTAAGCGTCGTTTGTTACAAGTTAAAATTGAAGATGCCATCGCCGCTGACGAAACATTTAATACTCTAATGGGTGACAATGTTGAGCCACGACGTGAGTTTATTGAAACGCACGCATTGCAAGCGTCTAACCTAGATATTTAACAAGGAATTTTTATCTAGTCATGAGGTCATAATAGCCAGTCTATTATGGCCTTTTTTTATACAACAATATTGATGGAGAAAAGAATGATGGTTGAGGCACGTTACGACCGAGTGCAAGTGATCCTACATTGGCTAATCGCAGTAATGATTTTGGCAATGATTGGTCTAGGCTTGTTTATGGTTGAGCTACCCAAAAAGCATGAGTTACCACCTGGTGAAGAAAGTGTTAGGGCATTTTATTTTTTATTGCATAAATCTTTGGGCATTACCGCGGCCATATTGATTGCAGTGCGTTTAGGCTGGCGTTTAATGCATAAAGCGCCACCATTGCCAGCAAGCATAAGTAAATGGCAACAGCGAGCAGCTGGAGCGGTACATGGTCTGTTGTATACCTTTATGATTGCGATGCCTGTTTCTGGTTATATGCAATCGATATACAGCAAATATGATACAAAATTTTGGGGATTAGTCATGCCACGAATTGCTGATGCTGACAAAGTGATGCGTGACAATATGTCAGACATTCATGAGTGGCTGTCTGTTATATTTATGGTGTTGATTGTGGTTCATGTGGCTGCACTGATAAAACACAAGCTAGCTGGCGTAAGATTAATGGACAGAATGAGCTTAAAATAAAAGTCATTGTCAGAAAAATGTTAAATAAAAAAGGCCCTAATAGGGCCTTTTTTATTTGCATAACAGTTGTGAACTTAGCTACAAATTTAGTGAAGCTTGATATTTGGATGCACACTACGACGGAAGATATGTGACAAGGTCAACATGGCAACACGGAACGGGCCAAATAAAGCGACTTGGTGCATTTTGTATAACGACAAATACATCAATCTCGCCAAAGAGCCTTCGATCATTAAACTGCCCTTGCTTAAGTTGCCCATCATATTACCAACAGTACTGTACTTACCAAGAGAAACCAGTGAACCATAATCATGATAGTGATAATCAGGTATTTCTTTGTCAGTCATGCGGTTTTTAATGGATTTAAAGACCAATGATGCCATCTGGTGAGCAGCTTGAGCACGCGGTGGTACGTTTTCATCGTGACCCTGCCATTTACAAGCACAGCAATCACCGATCGCATAGATATCATCATCTAAGGTTGTTTGCAGAGTTTGCTTAACAACCAGCTGATTCATCCAATTGGTTTCAAGGCCGGCGATGTCTTTCAAAAATTCAGGTGCCTTAATGCCGGCAGCCCAGACTTTAATCGCTGCTGGAATAACCTTACCACTTTCAGTTTTTATTTCAGTCTCGGTGACTTCCACTACCCGCTCGTCAGTGAGCAAGTTAACACCGAGTTTTTCTAATTCTTTTTCAGTTGATTCTGATAAGTTTTCAGGTAAACCAGGTAAGACACGTTTGGCCGCTTCAATAATACTGATATTAACATCGGCTGGTGCCACTTCATCTAAGCCATAAGCATTCAACAGGTGAGATACTTCATGTAATTGAGCGCTCAACTCAATACCGGTAGCGCCGGCACCCACAATGGCAATATCAAGTTGACCTTGATCTAAAGGCTTACCTTGCGTGTGTGCTCTTACATAAGATTGTAGTAATTTTCTTTGGAAGGCTTCAGCTTGTTTGGTGGTATCTAAGAACAAGCAGTGCTCTTTCACACCTTTAATATTGAAGTCGTGACTGATACTACCCACTGAGATAATTAAGTAGTCATAGTCAAATGTTCGCTGGGGAATAATTTCTACGCCTTCTTGATCTTTTGTTGGCGCAACGGTGATTTGTTTATTAACACGATCAAGTGATTCCATCCGACCCAGACGAAAGCGAAAGCCACTGCATTTTGCTTGGCTTAAGTATTCAATCTCATCTTCATGTGAATCTAAAGTTCCCGCAGCAACTTCATGAAGCAAAGGTTTCCAGATATGGGTATGAGTGCTATCAACTAGGGTAACCTCGGCTTTACCTTTACGACCTAACTTCCTACCTAATTTGGTGACAAGCTCAAGGCCACCTGCACCTCCACCGACGACGACAATTTTAGGGGGGGTAGTTGATGCTGTTGCCATGTTCTCTCTCCATACTTAATTCTTATAGTTGATGTTAATTCTAACGTAAAAAACAAGGCTAATCCTATCTAATTTTTACTAACCGCGCTGAGTCTGTCAAAATTTCAACTATATAACATTTTTGAGGTTTTTTTCATGCAAGCTCGTCCCGAAAAACCACGTATCGCGTGGGCGGTAACAGGTTCAGGTCATTACTTAGAAGAGTGCTTAGATATCATCCGTGATTTTGATGATATTGACCTGTTTTATAGTCAGGCTGGAGAAGAAGTTGTCCGGATGTACGGTCATGATCCTAAGGCAATTAATGATGGTCGTGTCTACCGAGATCGTGCCGCTAGTTCACCACCAGTAGGTTTGTTCTATCGAGGTGATTACCATACTTTGATAGTGGCACCTGCAACATCGAATACTGTCGCAAAAATGGTCTTAGGTTTATCAGATACCTTAGTCACCAATATTTATGCACAGGCAGGAAAGTGCCGCATTCCAAGTATTGTATTAGCCTGTGATACGGAACCAGAAATGGATACCCCAGCCCCAGATCGTATGGTTCGACTTTGGCCGCGTACTGTTGATCTTGAACATACCCACAAACTGAGGTCTTTCGAAGCAACAACAGTCGTTGAAAACCCTGAAAAATTATTAACTGCCTTGCAAATTAGACTGGATGAATTAAAGAACTGATGGCAAAAAAGCTATTATTTTTAACCGGTAAACTCGCTGAGCCTAGCCTTCGCAATGTACTTAAGTCGATGGGTGAGATTGATTTTGACTATCAGATCCATCAGCTAGGTGTATCTGTTGCCGCCTTAATGACTGACAAGATGATTGCTCGACGATTAAAGCCTGAGCATATTGGTGACTGCACAGAGATCATGGTGCCGGGTCGTTGTCGAGGTGACTTAGAAGCATTAAGTCAGCAATTAGGCCTGCCAGTCTCACGCGGCCCAGAAGAAGTGAAAGATCTACCTTTATACTTCGGCCATGCCCGTAAAGAACCTGACTTGAGCCGTTATGATGTCAATATCTTTGCTGAAATCGTCGATGCTCCCGAGCGAGATGTTGAAGGCATATTAGAGCGTGCTCGCTATTATCGAGACAATGGCGCAGACGTTATTGATATCGGTTGTTTGCCACAAGAACAGTTTCCTCACTTAGAAGATGCCATTGTGGCACTACATGACGAAGGTTTTAAGGTCAGTGTTGATTCTTTAGAGTTAGCAGATTTAAAACGTGCCGGTAATGCGGGTGCAGACTTCTTATTGAGCTTAACTGAGGAAACCTATCACCTAGCAGAAGAAGTCGATTCGATACCTATTTTAGTGCCAGCAGAATCAGGTTCACTCGCTTCTTTAGAGCGAGTGATGGAGTTGATGGATAAAATCAACCGACCGTGGATTGCTGATCCGATATTAGATCCTATTCATTTTGGATTAACCAACTCCATTGTTCGTTATCACGAGTTACGTCGAAAATATCCTGATGCACCGATGATGATGGGTGTGGGTAACTTAACTGAATTAACAGATGCTGATACCAGTGGTATTAATGCGATGTTATTTGGAATAATTTCTGAATTAGGTGTAACTAACGTACTTGCAACCGAAGTGAGTCCTCACGCACGCCGAGCAATAAAAGAAGCTGATATTGCCCGTAGAATGATGTTTGCAGCTCGCGAAGACAGTAGTTTACCGCGCGACTTTACCAGTGATTTACTGGTCGCTCATGAGCGTCGCCCCTTCCCTGATAGCGCTGATGATATTGCCGAGTTAGCCAGTAACATCAAAGATCCTAACTATCGGATTAAGATTGCTGAGCAAGGTATCCACATGTTTAACCGCGATGGTTTAATGCTTGATACCGATCCGTTTGCATTTTATCCACAGCTACAACTTAAAGAAGGTGACACTGGACATGCCTTTTATTTAGGTGTTGAATTAGCTCGAGCCCAAGTCGCTTGGCAAATGGGTAAACGTTATAACCAAGATGAAGAATTAGAATGGGGCTGTGCGTTAACGCAAGTGGCTGAAGACTTAACCGAGCAAACGGCAGAAGGTACAACCATAACAACAGGAAGAAAGTGTGGCACAGCTGAATAGTAAAATTCATGAAGTCATCGTGACAACAATGGCTGATAATGGCGAAGCACACTCTGCTCCTATGGGAATAACTGAAGTGAATGGTCACTTCGTTATACAGCCATTTAAACCATCATCAACTTATGAGAATTTAAAGAATCATCGCCAATGTACGATTAACTTTACCGACGATGTACGGGTATTTGCCGGCTCTTTAACCGGTCATCGCGACTGGCCAACACTGCCTTGTGACAAGATAAAAGGTCGTTATTTAGAGCAAGCATTAACGCATATTGAATTAGAGATCATCGACTTTGTTGATGGCGATCCTCGCACCAAATTTACCGGCAAGATTGTTAATGACGTTACACACGCCCCTTTCCGAGGCTTTAACCGAGCACAAAGTGCAGTGATTGAGGCGGCAGTATTAACCAGTCGTTTATCAATGTTGCCAGTAGAAAAGGTTCAACAAGAGATCGGTTATTTAACGATTGCTATTGAAAAAACAGCTGGTGACCGAGAGTTAGAAGCATGGTCTTGGTTGATGGATAAAATCAAAGCAGCAGGAATCGAGTTATAAATGTCTAAGTGGTTAGCCAGCGTACAATCGCTACAAGAGGCACAAACTTTATTGCCCGTACTGCCAGATATTCTGGATATGAAAAACCCATCACAGGGTGCCTTAGGTGCACTGAGTGTTGCCACCGTGACTGATATTGTAAGACTCATTGACGGTCGTTGTTTAACTAGTGCTACGGTGGGTGACTTGCCAATGAGCAGCCAGCAATTAACGGTGGCGATAACAAACATGGCTGACTCAGGTGTTGATTACGTCAAAATCGGCATTTTTCCTGATGATGATTTAACTAACTGCCTGTCGGCACTGGCTGAAACAGTCAAAAACTTATCCACACCTGTAATTGCTGTGTTATTTGCAGATCATATGCCGAGCATCAATTGCATACCGATGTTAAAACAAGCTGGTTTTGCAGGAGTAATGGTTGATACAGCATTTAAAAATGGTCAACATTTAACCGATCATTGGCAGAATAGTGAACTAGTTGAATTCGTCAGCTCGGTAAAACAGCATGACCTGTTGTGTGGTTTGGCCGGTGCACTTCGTATAGAAGATATCGAACGACTCAAGCTGATCAATGCCGATTACTTAGGCTTTAGAAGTGCCTTATGTGTGCAACGCCAACGAACAGCATCGTTATCACTTGAACGAGTAAAGCTAGTGCAACAAGCAATAGTTGCCACTAGCTCTGCCAAAGTCGCTTAAGTTATTAACGATAGAGCTCGATTGTTTCCTCGGCGACAAAAATACCGTTATTAAAATGTAAAAAAGTGAGTGTGAGCTGATTATTGTTGATAGATAGCTCGACCGTTTTTTCTACTAAACGACTATATTGTTTTATGTTTGCATTGTCTGATCCAGAATCAAAGTTTTCAAGTGCTAGTTTCAGCCTTTCGATTTCCTGTTCAAGCCTATTAACTTCCAGCTCATTTTGAGTAATTCGTTGTTGTACCTTTTGATACTCTTCTGAGTCAGAGTCCAGTGTTACAAGTTCTTTTCTGAGCTCTTTAATTGCGTCTATAATCTGGTTAATCTGTTGTTTAATCCGGGCTATTTGTTGTTTTATCTTTTGGTATTCTTTATATGAATTTTTCAATCGAGTCGTTTTTTGTACCTGAATTGCTCGTCTCGCTTTGTGGGAGATAACAACGGGACGGTCATCTTCAAATTCAATTGTGTATAAGTCAGCCGCTATATAAAGCGGAAAGTGGTCGTGTTTGGTCACTTTTTGTTCAGCATCACGACGTTGAAGTTTAACGTTCAAGCCATGAGACGGTTGAGTGAACTCAGCCTTAACTTCGAATGATTTAACGACCTTACGTGGTTTGCTATCAGGGCCTCGGCAGTCTATTTGTGTCGACTTCCCCTGCCAGTCACCTTTTAAGTCATTAAAAAACCGATTCATTTGCTGTTGTTCACTGCGACTAGCTGCTGGCTGCTGTTCGATGTTGTAATAATCATCGCCCAGGCTTTCGAGGCCGGGTGATAACACATAACAATCTGTTGCCCACAGGTTGGTGCTGGTCAGCAATAATGCAAAGGTAGCGGCAATATACTTAACTGGTTTTAAGTTGATAGACATTAACTAACTCCATGTTGAATTGGTAAAAGTCTAACACTTAATCTAGTGAATTATTATTAACAATAGTTCGAACTAGTCTAGATAAAAAAGTAAGTTATGACAGTGCGTCAGTAATCGTCTGTGTGCCACTGAAAAGTTCATACACTTGTCTGTCGGTGGTTGAACTGGTCAAGCAGTGAACAATAGCTGCGGCCACATCATCACGGCTAATGATCTGTTCACTCGCCTCAGTGGGTCTGTTCGTTTGAACCAAAGCTGTGCCGGCATCATTTAACAGTCTTCCTGGTTGAAGAATGGTGTAATTAAGCTCGCTCTCCATCAACACAAAGTCGGCAGCATGCTTGGCTACTAGATAAGGTTTAATTCGTTCTGGGCCATTATCAGGGTTATCTGCACCACGAGCACTGACCATGATAAAGCGTTGCACGTTAGCTTCAGTAGCATAATTGATAGTTTTAATTGCCGCCCAGAGATCGATAAGTAATGTTTTATCTAACCCCGTACTCGCTCCAGAACCGGCTGTGAACACGACATTTTGACAGCCAATCAAGGCTGTGGAAAAGTCGCTTTCAAGATCGGCAATAACAACTTCAGCGCCCAACGATTCTAAAGATTCAGCCTGAGATTGATCTCGAATCATCGCGATAACAGCCATGCCTGTATCTGCTAATAACTTAACTGTTTTTTTACCAATTTGGCCGTTGGCACCAATGACTAATGTTTTAGTGTTTTTCATGAATGTGAATGCTTACTTATTATAATAATTATGTTATTTGGTTATTTATCTAGGGTTGAAACATGATTTTAATTTTTAAAAAGCTTCTATTGTTATGCTTTCAGTGGCAATTATTTGACCGAGTATATATTGTTCGACCTTATTTAATTCATAAAAATGTATCGATAAGGCCATGCCGTTGACGGTCATATGTTTAACCTGACAATGCAGCCGTAGCGTGTCATCTGCCTTACCATTTATAAAGTGCATAATTAACAAACCACTCTCGCCAACATTCACTTTCACCTTGCCTGTCGGCGCCGCTGCTAATTCAATAGTGACCCCTTCTAGACTCAGGTTTTTAGAATGGCCATAAAAAATATTACCTGATGGAAATTGCACAACACAAGCCATGTGGATATTTTTTTGAATAAATTTTCGATGCTCTACTTTCGGCATAACAAGCCTCATCAGTAAAGTGAAAATAATGTCTGACCACTGCGACCGCAGTTAAATTGAGTTTACGCCTAAATCAACATCACTGTTGAAATCGACAAGCGTCAGAGCCTAGTTCTGCAAGCGTGGTTCATTAGCAAATGACTCGGTCAGGTGCTGAATAACCAGCTTGATTCGTTCAACATTTCTTAAGTCTGGATGGCTGAGTAACCATAAGCCGCCCTCTTGACCAGCTGGAAATGGGAAAAGGTTTTTTAAACCGGAGCGAACTTGATCGCTAGGCAAAAAAGCCAAACCTTGGCCGGCCTTAGCAAACGACGACATCACCATCAACTCATCACAACGAGTATTAATTTGTTGGCCAAAGTGTTTTTCTAGCCAAATAAAGCCCGGCAAGTTTTGCATGGCACCGGCGCCACCGATCAAAACATGATCTTTTAAATCGTCGATAGTTTGTGGATAACCGTAGCGATCTTTATAGGCCTTACTGGCAAAAACACTCCAGTTCAGTGTGCACACATTACGACCAATTAAGTTATCAGGAGGGCTACGAGTAGCACGAACGGCAATATCAGCTTCACGGTTATTCATATTAAATGCTTGGTTGCTAGCAAGTAACTCAATATGAATGTCAGGATACGTTTTATTAAACTCGGCAATATAGCGAGGTAAAAAACGATAAGCGATATTATTAGGTGCAGTGATTTTAACCGTGCCCTTCGGTTGAAAGTCTTTGCCGACAATATGGCGATCAATATCATCAAATGAGTCTGCAATCGTTTGAGATTGAACTAATAGCTCTTCTCCCATTGCCGTCAATTCATAGCGATTATTAATCCGCTCAAATAAACGGCCACCCAACTCATCTTCAAAACTATTCAAGCGACGAAAGATCGTAGAGTGATTTACACCGAGTTCTTTGGCTGCACCAGATAGCGATCCTGAGTTCGTGATGGCGATAAATATCTTTAATGAATTCCAATCCATAGTAACCTTGCTTGCAATTATGCAATATTGATTTGCTGATATTGCCAATTTATTTCTATCTATGCAATACGCATACTGTAGCTACTTTCACAAAACAGAGACAGAATCATGACTTCATTATTAAAACCAGACGTTGCAGCACTCGTATTAAGATTGTCATTAGGTAGCGTATTGTTGGCACACAGCGTTTATTTAAAACTAATGGTATTTACTCTTGCCGGCACAGCAGGCTACTTTGAATCAATCGGCTTACCAGGTGGTTTGGCTTATTTTGTATTCTTAGCTGAAGCCATTGGCGGTATTGCGATTATTCTAGGTGTAAAAACACGCTTATTTGCAGCCTTAGTGATTCCAGTATTAATCGGTGCAACATGGGCACATTCGGCAAACGGTTGGGTATTTTCAAGTGCCGGCGGTGGCTGGGAGTTTCCTTTATTTCTAGTTGCTATCGCTGTTGTACAAGTCACTATTGGTAGCGGCAAGTTTGCCCTAGCAGCAGATGCACGCAGCTAAACGTTTTAACGACTAATAAATAGGCTGAGTTATCCACAGATGAAACAAGCATATAAATCATTGTTTATATCTCATGGTGGTGGGCCTTTACCTTTGCTGGGTGATCCGGCTCATCAACAGATGGTTGATACCTTAAAGGTGATCGCCAACAAGATAACAAAGCCGGATGCGATTGTGGTGGTGAGCGCCCATTGGGAAGAGTCCGTCGCCACGATTACAGCAGCAGCCAAACCAAGCTTAATTTACGACTACTTTGGTTTTCCAAAAGAGTCATACCAAATCCAGTACCCCAGTGATGGCGCACCTGAGCTTGCAAGCCAAGTGCACCAATTACTGGGTGTGAACGGGATAGCATCTAAACTCGATGAGGCAAGAGGTTTTGATCACGGTTTATTTGTTCCTTTGAAAATAATGTACCCCGACGCAGATATTCCATGTATTCAGCTATCACTCGTGAATAATATGGATGCTGATCTGCACATAGCCATCGGTAAGGCATTGCACACATTAAGTGAGCAAAATGTCTTAGTCATTGGTTCGGGGTTTTCATTTCATAATATGAATGCATTTTTTGCTGCCAATACGGCACAATCCACTCGATTAAACAGTCAGTTTGAAGCTTGGCTGCGTGATATATCTTGTAACCCTGACTACCAACATCAACAACGCACTGCATTACTTTCAGCATGGGATAAAGCAGAAGGCGCACGCTATTGTCACCCTAGAGAAGAGCATTTGTTGCCACTACATGTTTGTTATGGCGTGGCACAAACTGCCTGCACAGAACGTTTTGACATCACTATCTTGAATAAAAAAGTCAGCATGTATCTTTGGTAGTTGAGCTGACATGAGTTGTTGCTTGTTTGTTAGGTGAATTTTTCATTACCAAAGGCACCCATTTTCGCTAGTGAAAAAGTGATTTTGGTAACAAACAAAGTGATATATACGCTGGGAATGATGCCGACTAACCCATATCGTTCAGATATTAATGGGTGCAACAGCAGCGCTAAAACCCCAGTTATAAAAAGTATAATGCCTGCTTCAATTATATTGTCACCATTGACGGTAACAACTAACGCAGAAAAACAGTACACAGGTAATGTCCAAAATAGAATTTCTTCGGTTAAAAAGCCGTAAGTCGCCCAGCCAATAACGCCTGAAATTATTGAAATAGGTAATAACCATTTAATTTCATTTTTCATCTAGATCTCATACCACCTAAGGCCTCACGAAGAGGCAAATAATAGTGAACCAAAATAAGCGACGAAGGAGAAAAAGCCAACTGTTTTTTGTCCTGAATGAATGACTCGTTAAAAGGCGTCGCGCTACTTTAGCTATCTTGAGTATCAAGCTGGGTGCTAACTGAACCTGCTGCCTAACCATTAAATAGGAATAGGCATGAAAGTCATATTACTATGCATTTAAGGCCGTATTTTTACAAAGTACAATGAATGTAACTTTATGTGAGGAACAAAACATGACAACACAAATCACCAAAGCTTTCGGTGCTGATAGTTCAGACAAGCCCATGCATGCACTGGAAATTACTCGCAGAAGTTTACTGGCACACGATGTGGAAATGGACATCTTGTATTGCGGTATCTGTCACTCAGATTTGCATGCCGTTAAAAATGATTGGGGTAATACTGACTACCCTCTTGTTCCTGGTCATGAAATCATTGGCAAAATTACTTCGGTTGGCGAACATGTGACTAAGTTTAAAATCGGTGATATTGCAGCCATAGGTTGTATCGTTGATTCATGTAACAGCTGTGAATATTGTGAAGATGATTTAGAACAGTTTTGTGACGAAGGTGTCACCTACTCGTTTGGTTCCCCCGATAAAGTCTCAGGCGGCAATACCTTTGGTGGTTTTTCCGAAAGCTATGTATGCAATGAACAATACGTTTTAAAGATGCCAAGCTTTGACAACCTAGCGGCTGCGGCACCTTTATTATGTGCAGGCATTACCGTCTATTCGCCACTCAAACATTGGCAAGTATCAGGTAAGAAGATTGGTGTTTTAGGCATGGGTGGCCTAGGTCATGTCGCAATTAAAATCGCCAAAGCCATGGGTGCAGAAGTGGTGGTGTTTACAAGGTCTGAGTCAAAACTTGAAGATGCCAAACGCCTAGGTGCTGATGAAGTGGTGTTATCCACAGATCAAGCACAAATGGAAAGCTATGCTAGAAAACTACACTTTATATTAGATACCGTGTCAGCAAAACATGACATTAATGCTTACCTTAACTTACTCAAACACGATGGCAGTGTGGTGGTGGTTGGCTTGCCGCCCGAACCCATTGAAGTGAATGCCTTTAGCATTGTCAACGGCCGTCGTAGTGTGTCCGGCTCAAATATTGGCAGCATCGCCGAAACTCAAGAAATGTTGGAATTCTGTGCACAACACAATATTGCAGCCGAGGTTGAGCTAATCAATATCCACCAAGTGAATGAAGCGTTTGAACGACTAGAAGCAGGCGATGTACGTTATCGCTTTGTTGTGGATATGGCTTCTTTGAAGAGTTAGTCATATACGGCGTTGAGAATAAGGTTAAGTAACAACGTAACCTTATTCTTTTACCCTGAACACTTCAACGGTTTATTGGGGGAATAGCCTTTAAAATCAAGCTGGCTGTCCCTTGCTTCTCTTCCCATATTAAATCAGCTAATGAGCAAAAGAGAGGTACGGGACCGTTAACTACTTATTTTAAGAGTGGACTTAATTTCATCGGCCAAACTAATACCATCATGCTTCGCCATTAATTCGAGTAATTCCGCATCTATTTTCCCTTTCAATGGCCTGAACTGATCGTTAATACGGTGAGTATGGCCTTTCCATTCTTGGTGTGACTTCCCTTTAACCTTCATGTCATCAATAATTTTTCCGTGATATTCAATCTTTTGTTGTATGAGGTTCGAGGAGTGTACCAAGGCGCTTATTCGACCATTTTTTCTTATTTCATATTTCTGAAGGGTAAATGCTCTAGCTGCTACCAATAGGGCTATTGCCCCAACAATAATTTCTAAAAAGTCCATAATATTTCCTTATATTACAGTGGTTTGGGTGGAGAGGTTAAAGACCTTAGCTGTGTGGTGTGGTGACTTTTCATTGGTTGAATTCCTTTTCTTAATGATTAAGTGATCCAAGACTATAGGGTATTTTGACTTGGCTTGTCATCAATTAAGTAAGAATTTAGACATATTTTTTATGCAATTGTTTGATTTTATTAGTGATCGGGTAAGGTTTTACTTTGTTTTCGTTACTAAGTACAAGCTTAACGTTGATGATGGTATTTAATGAATTCAGACGGGGTTTGGTTAAAGCGTTTTTTGAATGCTGACATGAAGTTAGATGCGTGGCTGTAGCCTGCGATGTAGGCCGCTTCGCCAATCGATATTCCATCCACGGCGAGTGCTTTTTTGGCGATATCTAAGCGACGTTGGCGGCAATAGCTGTTTACGGTGATGCCAAATTCGGCTTTAAACTTTCTTTGTAGGGTGCTGATGCTTAAACCCAGAGATTGGGCTATTTGATCTAGGCTGGGGCTTGTCGGTAATAACTTGTCGATGCTTTGCTTGAGTTCGTTATCCCGTTTGGCGACCACGGTGGATGTTTGTGCTTGGCTTACCGGGCTATCTGCAAGGTCGGATTGAAAATCTGCAATGCACTGGTTTAGTAGTTTGATTGTTAAATATTCAGTTTCAAGTTTGTTTTCTAGTGTGGTTTTTTTACTTACGCTGGATAAATCGTGGGCGAGTTTGATGGTTTGCGGTGATGCTTTCCAGTGTCGAAGTGCTGCGTGATCTTGAAATAGTCGTTTTAGCTCTGCTCTACTTTCTGCTGAGTTTGATCTTGATTCTAACCAGTGGCGTTCTACAAAAATATTGACCTTGCAGACTTTCATGCCTTTTTTTAAAAAACGAGTGAAGGTATCTGGCCGATTTAGGCTGAAGGCGTAACATTCAGCATGATTCTCTAGGTGATGGCCTATTTGGTAGTGATTGCCGCCTAGGGTGAAGTCGATTTTTCCTTCAAAAATGATGTTAAAACTCAATGCCGCTGGTAGCTCGACCATATTGAACGAGTCTTGCATTTCTGTTGCTTCGCTGGCGTGGCTCGATAAACCTTCGGAATATTGGTTACGTTTGAACTTACCCTGAATAACGACATCATCGTCGACGTGGTTAGTTTTATTTTGTGAAACATGGGAGTAGTTATTCGACAGTCTTCTCATGTCTGCAAACTGTATTTGTTCTTCAGAAAGGTTCATTTTTTAGTTCAAAGTAGCAAAAGATGGTTTTGGATAAAGGTTTGACGATTTTGAATAGTAGTTTCTAAACATGCGTCTTTCGAATAACTTATCATGAATGAGAATTATTTTCATTAGCAATTGGCTTTGTGGAAATAGTAAACATTTATGCCTTGAATAGCTTATAGAAATGCAAATTGATGCAAGGCTTTCAGAAAAAAGTTTGATTTGGAGTCAAAATGAACAAACGATTACTTTCTTTGCTAGTGTCGATGAGCCTAGCAAATGTTGCCTTTGCGGCTGAACAAGATAACGCGACCGTAGTTTTAGGTGACCTTACCGTTAAGGGTGAAAAACTTGAGAAGTCTTTAAAAGATACTACGTCGGCCGTCACTGTTATTGGTGATGATGTATTGAGAACAACACGCAACCAAACAGTGAGAGAAGCGATTTCTGCTGTACCGAATGTTGTTACACCAACCGGTGTGGTACCCAATATTCGTGGTGTTTCCGGTAATGGTTCTGCTGGTGGTTTTAACTCGATCACTGGTGGTGCTAACCCTCGTGTTTCTGTGCTTATTGATGGTGTAGCGGAACCTTTTGTTGCTGACTTTACTGGCGACTCAGGCTTGTGGGATGTGGAGCAAATCGAGGTTTTCCGTGGCCCACAATCAACAACCAATGGTCGTAACAGTATCGGTGGTGCGATCTACATTAAAACAAAAGATCCGAGCTTTGATTGGGAAGGTGCAGTTAGATTAGGTTATCGCAACGAAGAAAACTACATTGATAAAGCGGTGATGTTATCTGGGCCGATTATTGAAGATAAGTTAGCATTTCGTATTTCTGGACAGATGGTAGATGCACAAACAACCACCAGTAATGATGAATACGCAGGTAACCCTGCTGGTTATGATCTCAATGAAATAGATACCGAAAAAGGTCGCATTAAGTTGTTATGGAAAGCGACTGATAATTTAGATGCGCTTCTTACCTATTCTAAAAATGAAGAACAAGGTGACACCGGTAGACGTTATTTCCGGGCTGATGATCCTAGCTCATATGAAAAGATTTACATTCGTAATATCGAGACTGACAGTGAGACAACAAGCTTGAAGTTGGATTACCAGTTAACTAATTCGATCTCGTTCGATATTTTGGTTTCTGATACAGGTTATGATTGGGGTTTTAATGCATATGCTTCAACTGCTGCTGGAGAGCAAGACTTAATCTTTGAAGAAGAGAATCAATATATTGATGCCAAAGTTAACTTTGGTGAAGATAATAAAACATTGAATGGTTTTGTCGGTTTGGCTTATTTTGAACGTGATCAAGACATAATCAGTACCGGTTCTCCTACCTATGGCGCTAAAGATGAAGCCGATACTAAATCTGTTTATGGTGAACTTAACTACGGTGTGACAGATCGTTTTACCATTACGGGTGGCTTACGCTATCAAGATGAAACTCAAGAGCGCCGCTTTGTATATCCAGCACCAGGTATTGATACGTCATTGGATGAAAGTAATACAGTTTTGTTACCAAAATTAGTGCTGCAGTATGATGTGACTGATGCAACTCGAGTCGCATTGAGTGCTAAAAAAGGCTATAACTCAGGTGGTGGTGCATTAGACTATGCGGCTGGAGAATACTACTACTACGATGAAGAAGAGGTCAATGCGTACGAGTTAAGTGTTCATAGTGACTTGTTCGATGGCAAGGTTAATGTTCGCGCTAACGTTTTCTACAATGAATACGATGGCTACCAAGGATCAAATTCTCGCCGCCGTATTGTTAATATTGAAGAAGCGGTGACTTATGGTGCTGAATTAGAAGTCAGTGCGTTAGTGACTGATGACTTAGAAGTTAACCTTGGTATTGGTTTGTTAAGCACAGAAATCAAAGACGGTGGCGATGACTATACCGGTATTAAAGGTAATGAGCTGAGCACTGCGCCGAAAGAGACCGTAACCATTGGCGGTACTTACTACGTGACTGATGAGTTTGATGTCGGTGCCAACCTGAACTATATCGGTGGTTCGTATGGTGATATCGAAAATACAGATGAGCGTGAAGTCGGTGGTTATACCGTTATCAACTTTAATGCGAATTACGAAGTCGAGAACTGGTTAGTGTCAGCTTATGTGAATAACGTAACGGATAAAGAAGCGGTGAGAGTTGAAGAACCAGCAAGTGGTCGATACCCTTTTGGTTATGCTGATTTGATTGAGCCTCGCCACTTTGGTGTTTCAGCTACATATTCATTTTAATTTCATAGTTTAAATTTGTAGGAAGTAGTCTCTATGTTTGTGTTCGGCGGCTTATTAATGGCCTTTGTTGCTTGTGTTTACATCTATTTGTCATCGCGACATCAGTTGTGGATAGCAAGGCAAGGGCCGCTTCCTGCGGCAAAATGGACGGGTGTGGGCTTGCTCACACTCAGTCTGGTAATGATGACGGTTGCTATGCAGGTTATAGCAGCCGTTTTTACGTTATTCATTTGGGTAATGATGTTATTTGTATTATTCCCTTACTTAGGCGTTTTATATTCCTCTAATAGAGGCGATAAATAATGACTAAGGCCATTCCCTTTCAAACTGATTGGCTAAGCAAGACCCTGGCAGGCCTACTGTTAGGTCTATTTCTTAGTCTTGCTTGCAGCGCTGTGTTTATGCAATTGCCACTGAATATCGCAATGAGCGTCAAAGTGCAGCTTGCGATGTGGTCTGTTGCACCGATCTGGCTGTTTGTTTTAAGCCTATGTTTTTTATTCCCTACAGGACAACGTGCATGGTTATGGCTAGGTTTGGCCAACCTGCTGGTTGTTGTCATTTATGGGCTATTGAGATTCTTCTAGCTACACGCCATGAAAATAAAATCAGAAATTATTCGTGTCTATAAGACACTTCATACCTGGACAGGTATTGTCTCCGCCTTAGCATTGTTTATTGCATTTTATGCTGGTGCGATTTCTATATTCAAAGAGCCACTCATGCATTGGGCTACTCCGCCTGTTGTAGAAGCGGCGACTGAAACATCGATTGATGACGCTGCAAAGTTGCTATCTCATATTATCAAGACGGATCAACATGCAGCAGACAGTGTGCGCCTTTATATTCACCCTGATGAACACTTTACTGAGCAAGTGACGTGGAAGGTTCGCGATGAACAGGGTGGTTCACACAATAAACACTATGCCATTAAAGCCGGCCTCGACGGTGAACCTGTTATCGAGCAACTCAAACCAAACCCACTCGCTCAGTTTATTGATGTATTGCACCGAGTACTCGGTTTGCCGGTCGATTCTGATGTGAATCGGTGGATCATGGGCGTGATCGTGGGTGTTTATTCACTGGCGTTGATGTCTGGTCTGATTATTCTTTTACCGATCTTAGTCAAAGAGCTATTCGCCTTTCGCATTGGCCGTAAGCCCAAACGTGTTTGGTTAGATGCACATAATGTGGTGGGTGTATTTAGCTTGCCACTGCATGTGGTGATGGCTCTGACGGCATTTGTCTTTGCATATCACGACACTATTTATGACGTGCAAGACAAAGTTGTTCACCAAGGTCAATTACGTCACGCTTTTATGGCGGATATGCCAAAACCGGCAGCAGATCAGCCAACTAACCCTGACTTAATGGTGTTACCGAGTGAGTTGCTTAAAACTGCTCAAGCGGTATCTCCAAGCTTTACGCCTTATCGTTTGGACTACTCCGATGTCACTACGCCACGAGCGACAGTCCGTATTTGGGGCCATGATGACAGTGCAATTGCACCACGTGCACCGGGTGGTTTTATACCGATGAACCCTTATACCGGTGAAGTGCAAAGCACATTGTATTTACCTGGCCATCAAGGCGCAGCATCAACCACATTAAGTAGTTTCTTTGCACTTCACTTTGCGACTTATGGTGGCAACCTTGTGCGTTGGGCTTACTTTATTTTAGGCCTGGCTGGTGCATGGTTATTTTTCACTGGCAACTTATTATGGGTTGAAAATCGTCGAAAAAGACAAAAAAGAGATGGAAAACAGCCAAAACAACGAAAAGATGTCAGAGTGCTAGCTACGTTAACGGTGGGTATCAGTTTAGGTTGTGTGGCGGGTATTTCATTAATGATTGCCTCAAGTAAGTTGTTGAGTTTGTACGTGAGTGAGTTATATAGCTGGCACCAGACAGTGTATTACACCGTGTTCTTCATGGCTCTTGCTTGGGCGTGGTTGCGAGGTCCTGCACGTGCCATGTTTGAGTTATTGTTTGTGGCAGCACTGTTTACCTTAGCCATTCCTTTGAGCTCGGTTGCTGGCTGGTTAATGCCGGCAACAGGCTTATGGTTTCATTTGCAACCCGCCCTGTTAGCTGTGGATATCACCGCTGTTGTTATGGCTTTTGCCTTTGCTTACATCGCATCGCAGGTCAGAAAGCGTGTGTATTATGGTGCCGAACGTGACAGTGTTTGGGCGTATAGCAAGCAACTACAAAGTGTAAAACTCGACGTAGCCACGGACGCAGTCGCTAGTTAGTTTTTGGCGGATTTAAGTACTTATTATCAGTATTTAGCACTAATTAGAGGTGATTACGCTTAAAACATAGTCAAAACAGGCTGAAAAACATACTATGTCACCATGAAAAGTCTGCTGACTTTGAGCATAAATCTAACCTTTAGGAATATAAAAGAAACATGAAACAAATTACCGTTGAAAGTAACCTAAGCGAAGAACGTCTAAAACAATTAGGTGTGGCTTACTGGCCGACCTGGCAAAAAGAAGTGTCTGTATTCCCTTGGGAATTCGTCACGACTGAAAATGCCTATATCTTAGAAGGCGAATGTGTGATGACACCAGAAGATGGTAGTCCAGCAGTTACATTCAAAGCCGGTGATTTAGTCGTGTTTCCAAATGGCTTTAAAGGTACGTGGGAAGTGAAAAAACCACTTAAAAAGCACTTTAAACACACCAGCGGTAACTTTGTTAAATGCTTCTTCTGTCAGTTGAAAATTGTCATTAGCCGCATCAAAGGTGTTAAGAAATAAAGTTCGCTGCCATTATCTCCACCAAAGCCGTTTCCGATAGCTTGGCAAGTTCGTATTCTGAAGATGAGTAAATATCACCTTCTTTATTACCCAAAGCAATGTCGACAAAATCAGGCTTATCATCGTGGAGTAGGATAACGATCTTCTTATCGAGAGCGATGCAATCAATAGTGATTGCATCCGCTTTCATCCCCTGCTTGCGTAAGGTCTTATCCATAATTCCCATCAATGTATCCACAGTAGCAAACTTGCTATAGAACACGTCGTTCGCCCTAGCGACCATCTCTGATAAATCTTGTAGTTTTTTACTCATGTTGAACTCTTAGTGATTCCACGATGGGATTAGCTGCTAATAGTAGCAGTGTTATGCACCGCAAGGTCTTAAGCTGAAGATGAATAGACCAAACCAGATATTTGAGAAAGCAATGAGCGCACCGATGGAATCTCTAGCAAACATTGGAATAGTGTTAAATTTAAATAGGTAGCTGATAACGACTAACTCAACCACTATCCAAGCTGCAGACGTATAGAGAAAGCCTTCATAGCATTGCATATTTTCAGTAGACCAGTAGAAATACCAAAAGCTACCAACGACACCAAGGCACATGAACGCGAGGAAAAATGTTGATACGACATTCCTCCACAGAGGGTAGTCAGTGTTTAAAGACTTTTCTTTAAATTCATTAAATTTTTGGTTCATATTGAAGACGTATTTACTTAAAGTTTATTAGCATTCGATCTGTATTGTTTAACTGACACCCAATGATTTTTTAATGCATCCCAAGTCATTCTGCCAAAAACCACACTTCCACATAAGTATATTAAGATGAACGTTAAAAAAAGGTCAGGACTATTTTGAAAAGTGAGGTGTGTTGATATACCTCTTGCTCCCCCAATAATCTCCCCTGTTATGGGGGCCATTGCAATTTGATACATGCAGAAAAAACAACCACATGAAATTAATATATCGCCTAGTATTTCTCCCGATTTTTTGACAAAGAAAGAGTTTACGGTAGTTTTTGAGAAGCTTAGAACATAGGCGACTAGCAATACAAAAAAGAAAATAAAAATGAAAAGTGCTTCACCAAAATTAGGTGCCATGAATAATAGCGAAATGGTAATTGCATTAATCATTAGTAATAAAACAGTGAAAATAAATCGTTTCATGGAGCAGCACCTGCCTCTAGAACATATTGATATTGAGTGATGTTGAAGCTGTCCCAACTGTAGATAAGTGACCAAGAGTTATTTGTGAGGAGATGACTTTTCATTGTTTGAATTCCTTTTCTTAATGATTTAGTTAGTTGTGGACTATAGGTGTTTTTAGAAGGATTGTCATTACCTCCTCTTGGGGCTGGACAGATTTAAATCATCGCTACTTTGAGTTGTTTGTTATGAGGTATCTCAGGTGTTCGATATTCGTTCCGCAGCAGCCACCTAATATTTTCATGCCGTAGTTGGCGTTGAGATTGAGCATTAACTCGCCCCACTCGGCAATATCGTCTGTATGTAACTCTCCAGCATTTTCAAGATCACAATGATCGAGGGATGAGGCGTTAGCTTGAAAGCCGATTAACCGTTTAAATACTTTAGTTGTTTGCGTATTTGGGCATAAGAATGATGGGTGAACACAGTTGACCATGTAGCCTAGCGGTGGGTGTTGAGTATTTTTATCGATGAATTGTATGGCGGCATCAAGTGTTGTGCCATCGAGAACTTTGCCATCACGGCTGATTACAAAACTAATGATGTAGGGAATGTTGGTTGCGGCCATGACTTTGGCGATGCCGAGCGCTTCATTAATATTCGGTAAGGTTTCGGCGATGAGGAAGTCTACGCCTGCTGTTGCTAGTTGTTCGATTTGCCAACGATGGAACAGTTCGGCTTGTTGAACAGATAAACCTTCATCGGGTTGGTAACAATCATTTTTACAACCAATCATGCCGCCGATCTTGATGTTGTCACTCAATCTAATATTTTGCATGAAAGCAACGGCATCGCTATTGATGGTGTTGCTGATGCCAGATTGTTCGACACGATCTTTGCCTGCTCGCCATGTCGGTGTGCATAGCAGCATTGGCAAGTCTGCTTGTTGTGCGAGTTCCATATGTTGTTGATAAATCGCTGTCATCGCTTTGCTGGCTATCGGGTCATAGATTAATGGTGCATTAGCCAATAAGGCATCTAACTGCACGTCTTTGCTTCGGCGAAGTTGTTCAACAACGGCGGCTTCCATTAGTACCAGTGGGTTGTTTTCTAGTAGTTTTTTCATGGTGTTTGTTTCTAAATAAAGCCTGCACCCAACATCCTGTCAGGTGCAAGCGAGTTGATTTAGGCTGCTTCGCGTTTAGAACGCAGTACTTCACTGGCGCTGACCATGGCAGCTAGAGCTGGTTTTACTTCTTGCCAGCGACGGGTTTTTAAACCGCAATCTGGATTTATCCACAGTCGTTCAGCAGGAATCCGTTGTGCTGCTTTGGTAATTAAGTCGACGATTTCATCCACCGATGGAATATTGGGGCTGTGGATATCATAGACACCTGGCCCTATTTCGTTGGGGTAGTTAAATTCGTTAAAGACATCGAGTAGTTCCATATCGGAACGTGAGGTTTCGATGGTGATTACGTCAGCATCCATATCGGCAATGGCTTGGATAATGTCATTAAACTCGGAATAACACATGTGGGTGTGGATTTGAGTTTGGTCTTTGACGCCATTGGCAGTGATCTTGAAGCTTTTTATTGCCCAGTCTAAATACTGTTGCCACTGTGATTGTCGTAATGGCAAACCTTCACGCAATGCCGCTTCATCAATTTGAATGATGTTGATGCCGGCTTGTTCGAGGTCTAATACTTCATCGCGTATCGCTAAGGCGAGTTGTAAGCAGGTTTCTGATCGCGGTTGATCATCACGAACAAACGACCAGTTTAAGATCGTCACTGGGCCGGTCAGCATGCCTTTAACGGGTTTATCACTTAATGATTGTGCATAAGTTGCCCACTCAACCGTCATGGCTTGTGGTCGTGAGATATCACCAAAGATGATCGGCGGTTTTACACAGCGTGAACCATAAGATTGTACCCAACCAAATTGGCTAAAGGCATAGCCATCGAGTTGTTCACCAAAGTATTCGACCATGTCGTTACGCTCTGCTTCGCCGTGTACTAATACATCTAGGCCAATAGATTCTTGTTGTTCGATGGCATGGCTGATTTCTTGTTTGATGAACTGTTGATATTGCCCTTCATCAAGTTTGCCCAGCCGATATTGTTTGCGTGCTTGTCTGATCTCGTCTGTTTGTGGGAACGAGCCAATGGTGGTGGTTGGGTATAACGGTAAGTTAAAGCGTTGTTGTTGAATGGCGGCACGTTGTGGATAACTACTATTGCGTAATGCAAAACTATCATTGATTCCGCCGACGCGTGTTTTAACCAAGGGGTTATGGACACGATTAGATTGCTGGCGAGATTTGATAGCAAACTCGTTAATGATCAGCTCTTCGGCAACGGCATCTTTGCCTTGGTTTAAGGCGGTGGCGAGAATGTTGAGTTCATCTAACTTTTGTACTGCAAAGGCGAGCCATGAACTGATGTCGTGATCGAGGTTTTGTTCGCTATCGAGATCAACCGGCACATGTAATAGTGAGCAAGAAGGTGCAAGCCACAGCCTATCTTGCAAGCGTTGTTGGATGGGCGTTAACCAGTCTAAGGTTTTATTGAGATCGTTGATCCAGATATTACGACCATTGATCACGCCTAGTGATAATACTTTGTGACTTGGTAACCAATCGATCACTCTGCTGATTTCTTCAAAGCCATTGATGGCATCGATATGTAGGCCAGCCACCGGTAACTCGCAAGCAAAGTGTAGGTTTTCTTTGAGTTCACCAAAATAGCTGGTCAGTAATAGCTTGATAGACGATTTGTTTAATGCCAAATACGCTTGTTTGAGTGCATGTTGCCATGATGCATCGAGTTCGGTGACTAAGATAGGCTCATCAATTTGCAGCCACTCTACCCCTGCTTGTTCTAGGCTGATCAGTAGTCGTTCATAAGTTGCGAGTAAGTTATCTAAGTGATCGAGTTTATTGCTGCTGTCTTTGCTTTTACCTAGCCATAAGTAAGTGACTGGACCTAGTAAAACCGGCTTGATGTTGTGACCGAGTGCTTTGGCCTCTTCAACTTGGGCAATGAGCTTGTCGGCATGCAGGCTGAAAGTGGTGTTGGCATCAAACTCAGGCACGATGTAGTGATAGTTGGTATCAAACCACTTGGTCATTTCACCGGCAGCCGTTTGCTGACAATGACTGTGTGTTTGGCCGCGAGCAACTTGGAAGTATTGCGTGAGCTCATCTTGGTCTTGGCTGACACGGTTTGGTAAGTTGCCAACAAGGGCACTGGTATCTAATACATGGTCATACAGTGAGAAGTCACCGACTGGCAGCCAATCAAGCTGTTGTTGCAGTTGCCAATGGGTTTTTCTCAATTGTTGAGCGGTGTTTTGTAGATCTTCGCTGGTGGTGTGTTGTCGCCAAAATGATTCTAGTGCAAATTTGAGTTCTCGGTTTTTCCCAATACGTGGAAACCCAAGGTTATGGGTAATCGCCATCGTCTTTCCTTCGTTATGTGTAAAAAATAGCTATTGTAGACAGGAACACTTATGAGGAATAATGATGGTTTTTAACTATTTCATGAGAAATATTCATAGATGATTGAGCGCTCTCATTTAAAGATCATTAAAGCCTTGGCGGATAACGGCACGTTAACTGCCGCTGCCAATGCCCTGTTTTTAACGCAATCAGCCTTGTCGCATCAAATACGGTACTTGGAGAAAAAGCTCGAGGTTAGCTTGTGGCAGAAGGATGGTCGCCAGATCCGCTTAACGCAGGCGGGTGAGTTGATATTGCAGGTGGCGAGACAAGTCTTGCCGGTGTTGGAGCAAACAGAGAAAACAGTTAAAGCCTATGGCGAAGGTCGGCAAGGGATCTTACGGGTCGGGGTGGAATGTCACCCTTGTTATCAATGGCTGAAAGGAATTTTGGCTGACTATTTAATCGCCATGCCAGAAATGGATGTCGATATCGTGTCGAAATTTCAGTTTTCAGGCTTGGAAGGCTTGTTAAATCATCATATTGATTTGCTGGTTACGCCTGATATGGTCAAAAAGAAAGGCGTGCATTATGAGCCGATGTTTGATTATGAATTGGTGTTATTAGTCGCGAACGTGAACCGATTAGCAGCGAAAACAAGTGTTACTCCGGAGATGTTGGCAGATGAAGTATTGTTCACCTTCCCTATTAGCCATGATCGTCTGGATGTGTTTACTCAGTTTTTATTGCCGGCATCAGTGACGCCGAAAACCAAGCCAATGGAATCTGTCGACTTGATGGTGCAGATGGTGAGTTTGAACCGTGGTGTGACGGTGTTGCCTAATTGGTTGGCGGAAGAGTTAAGTCAAAGCCTAGCGGTGTCGGTGGTGCGGTTGGGCAAGTCGGGTCTGCATAAAACCTTATCTGCTGCTGTGCGGACACAGGATTTAGATATTAATTATATGCAGACCTTTATCGACTTAGGTAAACAGCATGTGACGCCGACTTATGCGTGATCGTCGAGGATACGGAATAGGATTTCACGTACTGTTTGCGGCTCAAACGGTTTGTCACAAATAGCTGATACGCCGGCTTGTTGCACATTGCCTAGGCGGGTTTCATTTTCTTCGCTGGTCACCATTAAGATTGGTACAAAGGTATTACCCATCTCATTACGCACATATTCGATCAGTTGCTGACCATCCATTTCTGGCATGTTGAAGTCGGTGACAATTAAATCAAAGGTTTGTGCTTTGATTTCATCAATCGCTTCTAAGCCATTTATAGCGGTAGTGATTTTGGTGATGCCGATATTGGTTAAGACCCGCGATAGATGTTTTCTGGCCATATTGCTGTCATCAACAACTAAGACGTTTAAATCAGTAACATCATAGTTTTTAAGGGCGATCTCTTCTGGATCGATATATTCCAAGGTCGTATTGAGTGCAAGCGTTAAATCATCGTAACTAAACGGTTTTGGCAAGATGGCAATGACACCTGCCTGGCGAATCGGATCAAGCGCTGAGAACTTAGTTTCACTGGATACCAGCATAAAGTTAATGTCTCGCTCACTGTCATTTTTACGCAAGGTAATGAGCAGTTCAGTAGCAGACATATCAGGCAGGTACATGGCGCTGATAATCAAATCAGGTGGGTATTTATCGATAAAAGTAATCGCTTCTTCGCCATTGCTGGCGGTATCGATAGTTTCTATGCCTGCTTGTTTCAAATGAGACAGAATCACTTTTTGCTGCATAGAGGAAGGTTCGATCAGCAAAATTGAGATGTTAGATGGGTTCATATTGGCTTCCGCTGGTGATATTGAGGTTTAGCTAGGGCGAATAAGTCCAGCTTCAACAGTGCTGCGAGTCGCTGGATTAGTTAGATATTCAATGATGGCCAAAGCAAAGTCAATGGCTGTGCCGGGACCTTGCGATGTCAGGATATTGCCATCAATAACTACTGGCTGCTGGACTAGATTGATGGTTGGCCAGTCTTCGCTGGTGAGTACGCCGGGATAACAGGTAGCTGTTTTGCCAGCTAAAACACCTGCATGAGCGAGTACCATCGGTGCTGCACAGATAGCACCGATGGCTTTGTTGTTGGCAAGTTGTTGCTTGATTTTGGTATGGATACGACCATCATCATTTAGGTGCGATGAGCCGGGCATGCCTCCCGGTAACAGCAATAAATCAAACTCATCATTAAGTACTTCATCCAAGCTAGTATCTGCGACGAGTTGTACGCCGCGACTGGCTGTTATCTGCAACTGTGAAGTCAGACTGACTGTGATTACAGTAATGTCTGCTCGCCTTAATAAATCAATTAAGGTGACGGCTTCAAGCTCTTCACAGCCATTAGCGAGTGGAATCAGTACTCGTGGCATGGTCTTCACTCCTATTATTTAGGATTAAGTATGTTTATGCCTTTTAATAAGTTTAATGCTTGTGATAGCGGATAATCTCTAACCGCTAAAGGTGCTTCATTCTTTTCTTCTTCAACAGCCTTAGCACTTTCATCTTTAGCTTCAGTTTCAGCATTACCATTACCATTTTCTAAGTGGCCGGATAAATCTTGCTCACGTAATGGACTAAATTCATTATTTTCTAAAGCACTGATTTTAAAGTTTTCAATGACAATATCAGGCACGATCCCTTCAGCTTGAATAGAGCGGCCAGAAGGAGTGAAATAACGGGCTGTTGTCATTTTAACGGCTGTTTGATTGGTCAGAGGCATGACGGTTTGTACTGAGCCTTTACCAAATGTTTTGCTACCTAAAATGATGGCGCGTTGATGATCTTGTAAGGCACCGGCTACGATTTCAGAAGCGGATGCTGAACCACCATTCACTAATACCACCAGTGGCGCACCTTTTAAGATGTCGTTTGGTTTGGCATTAAACTCTTGGGCGGCATCCTTAATGCGACCTTCGGTATAGACGATTTTACCTTTAGTAATAAAGGCATCTGAAACATCAACCGCAGCATCTAACAAACCACCTGGATTGTTACGAAGATCAAGCACTAAACCATTTAGGCTGCCGTCATTTTCTTGTTTTAAAGCGCCGATAGCTTCTTTCAAACTGTCGCTAGTGCGAGATTGGAAAGTACTGATGCGAACATAGCCGTAACCAGGTTCTAACATTTTTTGTTTAACGCTCGTGACCTTAATAATGGCACGGGTTAATTCGATTTTCAGCGGTTTGTCTTCACCGTCTCTAATAATAGTTAGTAATAACTTACTATCAGGTTTTCCTCGCATGATATCTACAGCATCACCTAGCGACAGGCCTTTTACTGGTGTGTCATCAAGACGAATAATTAAGTCACCTGCTTGAATGCCGCCGCGTGCTGCTGGCGTGTCATCGATAGGTGATACTACTTTAACAAAGCCGTCTTCCATGGTGACTTCGATACCGAGTCCGCCAAACTCACCTGAGGTGCCTTCTCGTAGATCTTTAAAGTCATCAAGATCAAGATAGGTTGAGTGGGGATCAAGGCCTGACAACATGCCTTCAATGGCATTTTGCAGTAGTTGTTTGTCGTCGACTGGCTCGACATAACTATTTTTGATGCGGCCAAATACTTCAGAAAAAGTACGTAGCTCATCTAATGGTAGGTCTGGACGGGGTTCGCTCTTATCAGCAAATACCATTTGGCCGAATACTAAACTCGCTCCTAACACGACACCTGTAGAGATGAGGCTAAGATCACGTTTGAAAAAACTCATATGTTTTCCTTAAATAAAAACTCGCTAACTTTTTTTGCTCAACCATTTTAATGGATTGGTTGGGCTTCCTTTGTGTCGAATTTCAAAATATAAACCTGCTTGTTTGTGCATGCTTTGAACACCACTTTGAGCGATTAGTTCACCAGCATTGACTTGTTCGCCTGCTTGTTTCAATAGCGCTTCATTGTTGCCATATAAGGTCATGTATTTATCACCATGATCAATAATCATTAATAAACCAAAGCCTCTCATCCAGTCGGCAAACACGACTTTTCCGGGCGCAGTGGCAACAATCTCTTTACCGGTAGGTGCCGCTATCATAATCCCTTTCCAGGTGAGTTTACCAAGATTTCGAGAGCGACCATAGCGGGCGAGAAGTTTTCCTTTCACCGGCCAAGTGAGTGCCCCTTTTCGTTTGGCAAAAGCTTTACCGCTGATGATCGGTCGTGGTTGAGTGGTTTTAACGACGGGTGTGGTCAGTGATTTTAATAGCTTTTGTAATGACTGTTCTTCTTCATGCAATGACGCAAGTTGGGCATCTTGGCCGGAAATCTTTTGTTCTAGCAGTGCCAATGTTGTTTTTCGCTGTTTAGTTTGCTGCTGCAGGGCGAGTTGTTTCTGTTTTTGTTGTTGATGCAGATCTTGTAGTTCTTTTTGGGCTGCAAACAGTGTTTTTTGTTGTTTAGTTAGGTTTTGTAAGCTGTGTTCTAGTTCTGTGAGCTGCTGTTGGCGTGCTTGATGAAAATAGCGGTAGTAGCTGGTTGTTCTAGCTATGGTTGCTGGATCGCTTTGAGTTAACAACACTTGGAGGTAACTCGGTTGTGACTGCATATAAGCTGTGCGAATTTGATTAAATAGCGCATCAAGTTGCTGTTGTTGCGATTGTTGCTGTGTTGATTGCTGTTGTTCTAATTGCGTCAATTGTTTTGTTTTGTTGTTGAGAGACTTTTCGATTGAGGCTAGCGTGCGATGTAGCTTAGATACTGTCCGACTTTGTTGTTTGAGTTGACCGTACAGCTCTTTTTTAGAAGCGTTGTTTTTGTTGCGATCTTGGTTGAGTGCTTGAATCTCGATTTGTACGCTTTCAAGTCGTTGCTCAGAATCTGCTGCCCAAATTAATGGGCCGCAGCTTAACAATATTATGAATAAATAACAGCGCATAAACACGGGAGATTTATTTCAATTTAATTAATGAGTCTTGACCCATTTCTGCTGGAATGGGTAAGTTCATTAGCGACAGCATGGTGGGTGCAACATCAGATAAGGTACCTTTGTTCATATTGCTTACCTCACGGCCAGCATAGATTAACGGCACTAGGTTACTGGTATGTGCAGTGTGAGCTTGACCTGTTTGCTCATTTTTCATCAACTCAGCATTGCCGTGATCGGCAGTAACGATCATTTCTCCACCGTGTTTTTTTAAGGCTGACCAGACTCGACCTAGACATTCATCGAGTGCCTCTACTGCATTGACCGCTGCGTCGTAATTACCACTATGGCCGACCATGTCAGCATTGGCAAAGTTACAAATAATGACATCGTATTTATCGCTTTCAATGGCCTCTACGAACTTATCAGTCAGTGCAGCGGCATTCATTTCGGGCTGCAGATCATAGGTTTCTACTTTCGGCGACGGCACTAAGATCCTATCTTCACCGTCAAAAGGTTCATCGCGACCACCATTAAAGAAGAAGGTGACATGGGCATATTTTTCAGTTTCGGCAATGCGTAATTGACGTAAGCCTAATGATGAAAGGTGGGAGCCGAGTACATTGTTTAATTTTTCTGATGGGAATGCGATGGGCGCCTTAAAGTCTTTTTTGTATTCAGTTAGCGTCACAAACGACGATAATTCAATTTTTCGCGGTAATGAAAAACCATCAAATTCATCATCAATAAAGGAGTTGGTTAATTGTCGAGCGCGATCAGATCGAAAATTCATGAAAACGATGGCATCACCATCTTCTACTTTAATTGTCTGGTCACCAATACTGGTTGCTTTGACAAACTCATCGCTTTCATCACGCTGATAAGCCATATCGAGTGCGGTCGTGGCATCAATAGCTGAAAACTCAGCAGTACCTTCGGTAATTAACTGGTAGCCCTTTTCAACTCGCTCCCAACGTTGATCGCGATCGAGGGCGTAAAAACGACCAATGATAGAAGCTATTTTACCGCCGCCAACTTGGGCCATTTTTTCTTCTAGAGCTGCTAATGATGCATGGGCACTTTTAGGCGCGGTATCGCGGCCATCAAGGAAGGCATGCACGTAGACATTTTTAACACCACGTTTGACTGCTAGTTCAACCATGGCATGAATATGTTCTTCATGACTGTGTACACCGCCAGGAGACAGTAAACCCATAATATGGACGGCTTTGTCTTTTGCTAAGGCGCCGTCAACCGCATCTGTTAGGGTGCGGTTAGTGAAAAATGAACCGGTTTTTATTGCGCGACTAATTCGGGTGAGCTCTTGGTAAACCACCCGGCCAGCACCTAAATTAAGGTGGCCAACTTCAGAGTTACCCATTTGGTTGCCAGGCAGACCGACCCCTGCTCCGGAAGCGCTGATTAGAGTATGCGGGTAATTAAGCCATAACTTATCCCAAACAGGTGTATTGGCAGCAAGAATTGCATTGTATTTTGGATCTTCACTATAACCCCAGCCGTCTAATATGATTAGCGCTAGTGGTTGGTGAGGTTGGCTCATACAATCTTCCTTTTATTACTCAAAACAGGCTCTTTGATAGCAATGTAATATGCAAAACATGCACATCATTGAAAATGCCGTATATTATATGGCCTTTTGTGGCGAAAAACAGTCATTCAGAAAAATGCGAGGACGAGCATAGTTGATTTACGTTCTTGCTCTGGTTGAACAAAGTAGTGGTTTATAGTGCTGATTTGTTTCAATAGATGATAATTTTAGAATATATAGTTAAGGTTGAGTATGGAAAATTTAAGTGAATTTATTGTAAGTCACTGGATTTTGGTAACGTTATTTGTCGTGTTGTCTTGGGTGGTGCTTTCAGAGGCTCTCCATCAAAAAATAAGCGGTATTTCTCCAGTAAGTACAGCGCAAGCTATTCAGTTAGTGAACCAACAGAAAGGTATTTTTGTTGATATTCGTGAGGCTGAAGCGTTCGAGAAAGAGCATATTGCTGATTCATTGAATATTCCGTTAGCAAAGTTAGGCGAAGATAGTGGTTCGCTAAAAAATACCGCGCAACCGATAATTTTGATTTGTAGCAGTGGCCAACGTTCGCGTACAGCCGCTAAGCAATTAGGTAAATCTGGTTATACAGAAGTGTATGTATTAAAGGGTGGCTTAAATACATGGAAAGATGCCAAGCTACCGCTATTTAGTTAATTGGGATTAAATAACGTGGCTAAAATTGAAGTTTATTCATCTGCTCATTGCCCTTATTGTGTAATGGCCAAACAGTTATTAGATCGTAAAGGGGTCAAGTACACTGAGATTCGTGTCGATTTAGATCCTGCAAAACGTCAAGAAATGATGAAAAAAAGTCGGCAACGAACCGTACCACAGATATTTATAAATAATGAGGCCATAGGTGGTTATACCGACCTATTAGCTATAGAGAGATCGCAACGATTGGACGAGTTACTCGCTCAATCTTAAATTAATAAGTAAGGAAAAATAATGGCTGAAGAAAACGTAGCATCAACTGAAGAGAAACAAGCACCACGTTTTGTAATTCAAAAAATCTATACAAAAGATGTTTCATTCGAGAGTCCAAATTCTCCAGAAATCTTCCGTGAAGAGTGGAAACCAAAGCTAGATTTACAGCTTGGAAATGAATACAAGCGCATTGATGAAGAAAATCATGAAATCACTTTAACGGTGACAGTGACTGCAAAAGTTGAAGATAAAACAGCATTTTTAGTTGAAGTTAAACAAGCGGGTATTTTCTCTTTAACAGGTTACAGTGATGAAGAAATGGGCCCATTAGTAGGTAGTTACTGCCCTAATACATTGTTCCCATTTGTTCGTGAAGTGGTATCTGATGTTGTTACTAAAGGTGGTTTCCCACAATTAGTTCTTTCGCCTGTTAACTTTGATGCGATGTATATGCACCAAATGGAACAAGCGAAAGCACAAGCAGCTGCAGCAGCAGAACCAAAACACTAATTGTTAAGGTAACGACCTTGTCTTTATCATCAATGTCATTGTTCCCTACCACGGTAATTGGTGCGGGAGCCTGGGGAACCGCGCTAGCGATCGCCATTGCTAGAAACGGTAATGAAGTCATCCTGTGGGGGCGAGATGCACAACATCTTGCTGATATGCAGAAGACGCGGACTAATGAGCGTTACCTTCCGGGCTTAGAGTTGCCGGAAACATTGAGGATAGAGCCTGACTTTAATAAGGCTGTTAGCTCGGCCAAACACATCTTAGTGTCAGTGCCGAGCATTGCTTTTGCTGGAATGTTACAAAAAATCAAACCTCAACTGGTGGCTGGAACGCCTTTGAGTTGGGCTACGAAAGGATTGACTCCTGATACTGGCCGGTTCTTGTTCGATACGGCTACAGATATATTGGGTGAATATCACTCGTTGGCGGTGATTTCTGGTCCCTCCTTTGCTGCTGAAGTGGCAAAAGATTTACCTACAGCGGTGACTGTTGCATCGCAAGATGAAACTTTTGCCCAAGGTTTGGCGTCTGCTCTGCACAGCCCAACATTACGGGTTTATACAACTCATGATGTATTAGGTGTGCAGATTGGCGGTACGGTTAAGAATGTATTGGCCATTAGTGCCGGTATTTCAGATGGACTGGGCTATGGCGCTAATGCTCGTGCAGCGTTGATTACTCGCGGTATGGCTGAAATTTTACGTTTTTCTGCAAGCTTAGGCGCGCAGACAGAAACTATGTTTGGCTTGTCGGGTATAGGAGATCTGATTTTAACCTGTACTGATGATCAAAGCCGGAACCGTCGACTAGGCCTTGCAATTGGTCGAGGCTTGACCGTCGAACAAGCGGTGGCTGAAGTGGGCAAAACGGTTGAAGGCATGTACGCAGCAAAAGAAGTGTTACTGCGTGCTCAGCAGATCGATGTTGAAATGCCCATCGTTGAGCAAGTTTATAAAATATTGTTTGAAGGTAATGATCCAAGAGAGAGCGTTCAAACATTACTGTGCAGGGAACAAAAAGCTGAAAATGCTTATCCTGCACAACAAACAACAGCAGATTAATTAAAGAGGATACATTATGCGTCGCATAGTTAAATTTAGCAGCGTAGCGTTAGTTAGCTTGGTATTAGCCGGTGGCTTATCAGGTTGTGGCGGCGGAGGATTTCTTACACCAGATGCAGCTCCAACTGAAGAAGATATATTATTGGGCCAGGATGGTCGTACTTTGTGGGAGACGCGCTTACAGTACATAAAAATTGTTGATCGTGATAAGGGTGGAATAGCGAATGAGCACCCAGACTCAATTTCTAGTGAGCAGTTGCGTACAGTCTTGTCTTCCTTGTATGTCAGTGAAAAAAGTTTATTTGGGGAAACGCAAGCCCCGGTATTTTCTCCTACGGAACTTCAAGTGCTAAGTACTGCAATGCCAAATGGTTTATCTCAGGCGGGATCAGATGAAGATATTACTTTTGTTACGATTGGTACACATAAAGGTGCTATAGCAAAAGAACGTAAAACAACTACCGGTCGTGTGTTTATTAGTGGTGGTCGCTTAAATATTATCTTTGGTTTAGTTCATGAGACTTATCGTGAAAAAGATCCAATTACTAATCAGCCAATCGATCGACGGATAAATCCTTTATTACCTGGAACGCGTAAATTTGATTCGAAACCGAGTACACGTATTGCTTTAGATGAAGGTCAGTCACAATACCTTGATCCTGAAACTGGTAAAGAACGTACTGACTGGGTCGTAATTGATATCGCCACTGTATTAGCTGCTGCTAAGTCTCGAGCTAATGATAATGATGGTCGTGTGAGCCCTGAGCTATTAGAAGATGTTGCACGAAGCAAGCAAGACACTGGCAATTTGCGTGAAGATCTTGGCGGCATGAAAGAAATTTTGTTTGATATGAGCGCAGAAATTGACCGCTTAAAGAAAGAAATCGAAGACTTAAAAGCACAACCTGAATAAGGTTTTAAGTTTAAGAATTAAAGGGAGCTTCGGCTCCCTTTTTTGTGGCTACAGTTTGTGTCGTTGATCTCTTAACTGTGCTCGAACTAATAGCTGGTCCAACTGACGAGTTAAGGTTAATACTTTGAAGCTCTCGCCCATTTCAGTGGGTAAAGTGAGTCGTTTTACTTCAGCGGCTTGTTGCAACATCACTAGTTCATTTGTTTGATGGCTCATTAACTCGGTAATACCCCCTGCAATTAGGAAGTCTGCTTGAGTCTGGTATGCGGCGACATCAAGATCGTTATTAAAAGCACTGTGTGCTAATGCGCTGAAATCAACATGGGCAGTAATATCTTGTATGCCTGGAAGAATGAGCGGATTGTCATGACCCTGTTGCTGGAAATAGCACATTAAGCTGCCTTGACTGCGCTCTGGATGATAGTAACTATTAAAGTCATAACCATAATCAATGATGAAAATAGCGCCCTGTTGTAGCGAATTAGCTAGACTCTTTACCCATGCTTCGGCATGTAGGTTAACTTCAGTTAGGTAGCTTTGTTGACCGATCTGCTGTTGGATTTGTGCTGCTCGTTCGACTAAATCTAGCTGGCTTAAATCGCCTTCACACCATTGCAGATCATCGTTATCACTAAGTTCAATATATTGCTCTGAAACGCTGTTTTTAGAAAATGATAAGCGGTGAACAGGCATGGCATCACAGACTTCATTAGCCACAATAACACCAGAGAATTTCTCCGGTATTTGATCGAGCCAGATCACACGGTCCACTAAGTGAGGAATGGCTTGTTGTATGGTTTGTTGCTGTCTTTGCTGTAAGTCAGCACTGGCTTCACAAATAAAGTAATGTTGAGGCAGGCAGTGCAGAGTTTCTAACTCTTGTAATATATCCACAGCCATCTTGCCGGTGCCAGCGCCAAACTCTAATAGATCTGCTTGGGTTAGTTGGCGTAAAACATCGTGAATATGTTGCGCTAGGCTGCGTGAAAACAGTGGGGATATTTCAGGTGCGGTAGTAAAGTCACCGCCCTCGCCTATTTTATGACTGCCGGCACTGTAATAACCTAGACCTGGTTCGTACAAGCAAAGCTGCATATAATCAGCAAAGCTAATTTTTCCTCCAGCTTCTGCTATGCGTTGTTTGATTAATATTAATAATTCATCGCTATACTGTTGTGCTAGTTGGTCTGGCTTAGCCAGTTGATTTTGTGTCGTCATTGGGTAAAGGGTGTCATGTTAGAAAATGCAATTTTAGTGACGGGCTGTGGCCGCCGAATAGGTTTTCATATTGCTCAACGTTTGTTTGAAGATGGTTATACCGTTATTGCTCATTATCGAACTTATACCGATGATATCCGAATTTTAGCTGAAATGGGCATAACTACCCTGCAAGCAGATTTTGCAAATAGTGCCGCTATTTTAAATTTTGTAACTGAAATTCAAACCGTTTGTAAGTCGTTTCGAGCGTTAATTCACAATGCCTCATCATTTGAGGCCACATCCGATGATTTAGCGGCGGCGGCGGATCAATTTGATCAATTCTTCAATATTCATATGAAGGCACCCTACCTTATTAATCAAGGCTTACAGCCATTATTGATGGGGGAAAAAGATGATCCTGCCGACATTATTCACATTACCGATATTAATGTGGAAAACCCGACGCCACGCTTTGATATCTATGGCACTACGAAAGCTGGTTTACATAACCTGACGATGGCTTTGGCAAAGAAATTTGCGCCACAGATCAAAGTAAACTCAGTGGCTCCCGGCCCTGTTTTATTTACTGAGATGCATTCTGAGCAGGTGCGTCAACAGATGTTGGCTGAGACTTTGTTAGCAAAAGAAGGTGGCGCAGAGCCGGTTTATTTGGCGATTAAGGCCTTATTAACTAACCCGTTCATTACTGGTGCCAGCGTGCCGGTGGATGGTGGTCGCCGTTTGTCCAAACGTTAGCCCTTCAGTACTAAGGCTTACACCTGGTTGTTGGGCTGGCTGGTCAGAGCCGGTTAAGAAGGCAAACAACTCTTCAAGCAAAGGATAAATAAAGTATTCATCAGTGATATCGGCAGGCTCACGTTGCTTATCATCAGGAAAAGATATGTGAGTGAGAATATCTAAATCCGCTGGGCGATCTTTCATTTTCCTTGCTGGATCATTTCTGTCGCGACCGAGCTTAATTTCTATGGCGTTACAAATGGCTTTTAAATCTTGCTCAGATTGTGAAGTTTCAATAAATACCACCGTATTTAGAAAGTCACGATGACTATTCATGCCAATCGGCGGAATCCGCAATACTCTACTCAGGCTTAATGATGGAAAGCTGTTAAGCAGTAGTACGATGATTTGTTTGAAATTTTCATCAGGATTGATATTACTGCCAATGCCTAATAAAAAGCCAGATTGCTCTGTTTTCATTGCGGGCGACTGCGGACAATAACGATTCGAGCTGTATTTTGACCATGCAATGCGACAGGTTTACTTAAAGTAAGTTTGATGGTTGGGATAGGGAAATCTTTTAGCAATAATGCACACAGATCTTCAGCTAAGGTTTCAATGAGTTGGTAGCGACTGGCCTCAACAAAACTGACGATAGTTTGCGCGATAGCACCATAATCTAGCGTGTCATCAATATGGTCGCTGGCTGCTGCGGCACGAATATCCCAGTCCATCTCTAAATCAAAACTAAGTGTTTGTAAGGTTTCACGTTCCCAGTCATAAATGCCAATGATGGTATCGATTTGAAGATCGTTTAGAAAAATTTTATCCATGATTTATTGTGTCTGAAGGTGGAAATAACTGCTAACAGCCCTATAATGAGGCAAAAACAAACGAGGCAGCATAATATCATGCTTGAAACTTTTACTTTACCGTTGATTATTTTAATTGGCGCCTATTTAATCGGCTCTTTATCGAGTGCAATCGTATTATGTAAGTTAGCTGGCTTACCGGATCCGCGTTCACAAGGTTCAGGCAACCCTGGCGCGACCAATGTAATGCGCTTTGGTGGTAAGAAGCTTGCCGCAACCGTATTAATAATTGATGTATTAAAAGGTGTCCTGCCCGTTGTTGTGGCCTGCGCTCTAGGTATGGAGCAAGTCTGGTTGGCGGCGACTGCATTCTTCGCATTTTTAGGTCATCTCTACCCTGTCTTCTTTGGTTTTAAAGGTGGTAAAGGTGTGGCAACGGCATTAGGTGGCTTTTTAGCCTTATCGCCATTAATGGCTGGCGCTGCGTTATTAACCTGGTTAATCGTATTTGTAGTCAGTCGTATTTCATCTTTGTCAGCGATTAGCGCCGCAGCAATGACGCCGGTATTTAGTTTATGGCTGATCGAAGATCATAATGCCCGTTGGATAGTGCTAGTGATGGCTATTATGCTGTTGATACGCCACAAGGCTAATATTCATCGCTTATTGGCTGGTGAAGAAACTAAGTCCAAATAAAGTGGCTACAGTGTTAGCTGATGAGTTTTTTAATTAAACAAATTTTAGAGTAAGTACCATGGCCGGATCATTACAGGATCAACTACTTAATATTGGCGTGATTGATAAGAAAAAAGCCAAGAAGTCACAACATCAAAAGCGTAAAGATGGCAATAAAGTCAGGCAAGCAGCGAAGTCAGGTCAAAAAGTTGAATCGCAGAATCAGGCGAATCAACAAATAGCTCAAGCACAGCGAGATAAGCAGCAGCGTGATCGTGAATTAAATAAGCAACGTGATGCTGAGCAAGCTAAGAAAGCTTTGCTTGCCGAAGTAAAACAAATAGTTCAGCAACATGCCGTGACGATTCCGAAAGAAGCTGAGTTGGCTTATAACTTTACTCATGACAAAAAAGTGAAAAAAATCTATGTCACTAATGAGCTGCAAAGTCAGCTAGCACTTGGCCAATTAGCGCTGGTGATTACATCGGATGCAACAACACTAGTACCCAGTAAAGTGGCTGCAAAAATAGAAGCACGCTTGCCTGAAATGGTTGTTCGCAGCACTCAAGATGCCGAATCAGTTGAGAATGACCCTTATGCAGATTATCAAATCCCCGATGATTTAATGTGGTAATTAAATCGTTTAAGGTGGGCCAAGCTCATCTAATGGCCAGCGAGGTCTAGCCGAAAAGCTAGATTTTTGCTGTTGTAAATTAGCGCTACGCATAGCACCAGCAAACGCAATCATCGCGCCGTTATCACTACAAAACTCAGGCCGTGGATAATAAACATCGATTGTTGGCATTGCTGATAGGCGCTGACGTAAAGCTTTATTGGCGCTGACACCGCCGGCAACAACTAATGTTGATAACTGAGTTTCTTTTAAAGCGCGTTTACATTTGATCGCTAAGGTTTCAATGGCTGCAGTTTGAAATGCTAAGGCAATATTGGCTTTATCTTGTTCAGTTTGCGTACTGTCTCGCCAAGTATTCATGGCAAAGGTTTTTAAGCCGCTAAAACTAAAATCTAATCCTGGGCGATTAGTCATTGGTCTTGGGAATTTATAACTATCTGCGATGCCTTTTTCCGCAAGTGCTGCTAAAACAGGTCCACCTGGATAGTCTAAGCCAAGCATCTTAGCTGTTTTATCAAAAGCCTCGCCTACCGCATCATCAATTGACTCGCCTAATAACTGATATTGGCCAATTCCGCGCACTTCTACCAATAAAGTATGTCCACCAGACACCAGCAATGATACAAATGGAAAGTTAGGTGAGTTGTCTTCCAATAGCGGTGACAGTAAGTGGCCTTCCATATGATTAATGGCAATGGCGGGAATATTAAGGGCCCATGCGAGACTGCGACCAATGGCACAACCCACTAATAAAGCGCCTACTAAACCTGGGCCAGCGGTATAGGCAACAGCATCTATGTCATTGCGCTGTAATTGCGCATCTGCAAGTACTTGATCTATTAAGGGCAGCGTTTTGCGCACATGATCACGAGACGCTAATTCAGGTACAACGCCACCGTATTCAGCATGCATTGCAACTTGACTAAAAAGTGCATGAGCTAATAAACCTTTGTCTGTATCATAGAGTGCAATACCTGTTTCATCACAGGATGACTCAATTCCTAAAACCCGCATTTTGGTGTTTCCGACTCGCTGTAATTGGGAAAGTATTATGCCTTTTTCAAATAAATTTGAATCAACTATTTTCTTTCTTGTTGATATTTCGTACAATTACCTGCTTTTCCATAGAAAATAATTTAGGAATCAACAAATGCCAGCAGTACGCGTAAAAGAAAACGAACCATTTGATATTGCATTACGTCGTTTCAAACGTGCTTGTGAAAAAGCAGGAACAGTAGCTGAAGCTCGCGCTCGTGAAGCTTACGAAAAACCAACTACAGTACGTAAACGTGCAGCAGCAGCAGCTGTTAAACGTCACCAAAAGAAATTGTCGCGTGAAAACGCAAGTCGTATCCGTTTGTACTAAGTCGAGATACTACTATGCCTGCAGAAGCTAGTCCGTTAAAAGTAACTCTTCAAGAGAATGTTAAGAATGCGATGCGCGCAAAAGAAAAAGAGCGCTTAGCAACTTTACGACAAATTACTGCGGCAATTAAACAAATTGAAATAGATAAGCGTATCGACTTGGCTGATGATGACATCATCACCGTGCTTACCAAAATGTGTAAGCAACGTCGTGATTCGTTAAGTCAATTTCAAGATGCGGGTCGAGATGACTTGGCTGCCATTGAAATCGCAGAACTTGCCATTATTGGAGAGTTCATGCCAACTGCCTTATCAGATGAAGAAGTAGCTGCAGAAATTAAAGCTGCTATAGCGGAATCTGGTGCTAGCAGTGCACGTGATATGGGCGCAGTAATGAATGTATTGCGACCAAAAATTCAAGGGCGTGCAGATATGGGTGCAGTGAGTGGCCTAGTTAAGGCAGCACTCACCGCCTAAGTATAGTGAACCAAGTCTTATTACAGACAGGGTTTCATGCTATACAGATCAACGGCCATAGGCGTTAGTCTTGGCCGGTCAGATCCCTCCACAATTTATCGATGATCTGCTTACTAGAGTAGATATTGTCGATATTATCGACAGCCGAGTTCCGCTCAAAAAAGCCGGTAGAAATTTACAGGCTTGCTGTCCATTCCATAATGAAAAAACTCCGTCATTTACCGTAAGTCCTGAGAAGCAGTTTTATCACTGTTTCGGTTGTGGTGCACATGGTACTGCGATTGGTTTCTTGATGGAATATGACCAAATGAGCTTTCCTGAGTCTATTCAGGAACTAGCTGAGCAGGTCGGCATGACAGTGCCTGTTTCGCAGGCCGTATCAAATACTCCCGCTAAACAAAATTTGTATGATTTATTGGATAAAGTAAGCCAATACTATGTGCATCAACTGCAAACGCACCCACAACGACAGGTTTTTGTTGAATATTTAAAAGCTCGAGGCTTATCAGCTCAAACCATAGAGCAGTTTAATATTGGCATGGCGCCTGATGGTTGGGATAACGTATTAAGAACCTTTGGTGGTTCTCCGCAAGCACAAGCGCAGTTAAATGATGCCGGTTTATTAAGCAGCAATGATAAAGGGCGGACTTATGATCGCTTTCGAAATCGAATTATGTTTCCTATCCGTGATCGACGTGGTCGCGTGGTCGGCTTTGGCGGACGTGTTTTAGATGATAGTACACCGAAATATCTCAACTCCCCTGAAACAAGTATATTCCATAAGGGCAGTGAGCTTTATGGCCTTTATCAGGCTAGAAAAGCCAACCGACGATTAAGCCGGATATTAATTGTTGAAGGCTATATGGATGTAATAGCGTTAGCTGAGCAAGGCATACATAACGCTGTTGCGACATTAGGTACAGCAACAACCCCCGATCACTTACGACAATTACTTCGTAGCGCCCCCGAAATAGTGTTTTGTTTTGATGGTGATCGTGCTGGCCGCGAAGCTGCTTGGCGAGCAGCGGAGAATGCATTGCCAATGTTAGGGGGCAACCATGAACTGAAATTCATGTTTTTACCTGATGGCGAAGATCCAGACAGTTTAGTTAAACAAGAAGGTGCAGATAGTTTTAATAAACGAATTGATATTGCCCAGAGTTTTTCTGATTATTTCTTCTCTACATTAGAAAGTCGAGTTGATATCAGCTCGTTGGATGGCAGGGCGAGGCTGGTTGAAATCACAAAACCATTTTTACGACATGTACCGGCAAGTATGTATCGAGACATGTTGCAGCAACGCTTAGCGGAGTTAACTAAGACCAATACCTCGATGTTAAATCGCCATTTAGATAAACCTGCCGCCAAGCCAATAAAACGAGAGATAAAACCTGCTTCTGGTGTTATATCACCTGTGAGGATGGCGATAACCATTTTATTGCAGCATCCAAGTCTTCATCAATATGTTGACAGATATAGTGAAATTCAGACATTAGCATTGCCTGGCATAAAACTATTATTACAGCTACTTGAAACATTACATCAGTACCCCCATTTAAATACAGCAGCGTTAATAGAACGTTGGCGTGATGAGCCAAGTGGTGCTCATTTGCAACGTTTGGCTTTAGAGCCGATGAATTTATCTGTTGATGGCTTAAAGCATGAGTTAGCGGGAATAGTTCAGCAACTACAAAAGCAAGCGATACAAGAGCGGCAAAGTTATTTAACTAATAAGCCGTTTAGTCAGTTAACAGATGCTGAAAAAGAAGAAGTAAAATCATTTAAATAAATGGTTTAGTTGTGAATTTTTATACTAAAACAATAACATTTTGTTATAATGTTCGGTTCACGCCTACAGCATCATTGTAAAGAATTAGAGGGGTCTAATGAAAGATCAACAATCACGTATCAAAGCGCTTATCACTCTTGGTAAAGAGCGTGGTTACCTTACTTATGGTGAGATCAATGATCATCTTCCAGAAGATTTAGTGGATGCTGACCAGATAGAAGATATCGTAGGTATGTTTAGCGATCTCGGTATCATGGTCCATGAAGATGGCATGGATACCGATGAAATGGAGCGTTTAGCAGAAGCAGCTTCCTCCAACGATGACGTATCTGCTGACGAAGCCGCCGCCGTATTAGCAAGTTCTGACGGTGAGTTCGGCCGCACAACTGATCCAGTACGTATGTATATGCGTGAAATGGGTACAGTTGAACTGCTGACTCGTGAAGGTGAGATTGTTATTGCCAAGCGAATTGAAGCTGGCCTACGTGAAAGCTTATTGATGTTGTCATCATTTCCTTCATGTATTAATACCTTTCTCGCTCAATATGAAGTTGTTGAGGCAGGAGAAATGCGCCTTAATGATCTCATTAAAGGTTTTATTCTACCTGAACCTGAAGAGCCAGTAGCACCAGCACCTGCAGTTAGTACTGAAGGCAAGAGCGACGATGATGAAGAGGAAGAAGATAGCAATGCTATTGATCCTGAAGAAGCTCGCGAACGTTTCCAAGCACTAAAAGTTGCTTTTGATAAAACGATAGATTGCAGCGATGACGAGTTGAAAGAAACGCGTGCAGCTGCATCTAGTTTGTTTATGGAGTTTAAATTAACGCCTAAAGCACTCATTAACTTAAACAGCTTGATGTCTACTACGATTGCTGAAATTCGTAAGCAGGATCGCATTATTCTCAATATTGTTGTTGAACAAGCGCGTATGGAGCGACGTGATTTTATTGACTCATTCTCTGGTAATGAAGTAAATACATCGTGGGCAGATAAGCATATTCGTGCCAAAAAACATTATTCATCTACTATTAAAAAGCATTTAGATGAAATTGTTGGCGCACAAACAACATTGGGTGAAATATCTGAAGAACGCGGCATGACGATTCCTGAAATGAAGGAAATTAATCGTCAGATGTCTATTTCAGAAGCAAAAGCGCGTCGTGCGAAAAAAGAAATGGTTGAGGCGAATTTACGTCTTGTTATTTCGATCGCTAAAAAATATACTAACCGCGGTTTACAGTTCTTGGATCTTATTCAGGAAGGTAATATCGGTTTGATGAAAGCGGTTGATAAATTTGAATATCAACGTGGTTATAAGTTTTCAACCTATGCAACATGGTGGATACGTCAGGCAATTACACGTTCTATCGCTGATCAGGCAAGAACGATTCGTATTCCTGTGCATATGATTGAAACAATCAATAAACTGAACCGTATTGCGCGCCAGATGTTACAAGAAATGGGCCGCGAACCAACGCCAGAAGAATTATCTGAACGTGTAGAAATGCCTGAAGATAAAGTGCGTAAGGTATTGAAGATTTCGAAAGAACCAATCTCAATGGAAACTCCTATCGGCGATGATGAAGATTCTCACTTAGGTGATTTTGTTGAAGATGTAGACGTTATGTCACCACAAGATGCGGCAATGATTGAAGGCTTGCGAGAAGCAACGCAAGGTATTCTTGGTGGTTTAACAGAGCGTGAAGCAAAAGTATTGCGTATGCGTTTTGGTATTGATATGAATACTGACCATACTTTAGAAGAAGTTGGTAAGCAGTTTGATGTAACGCGTGAGCGTATTCGTCAAATTGAAGCGAAGGCGTTACGTAAATTACGTCATCCTACGCGATCTGATCAATTGAAGAGTTTCTTAGACTCTGGCAATTAACTAGTTTCGGGCCTATAGCTCAGTTGGTTAGAGCAGGGGACTCATAATCCCTTTGTCCAAGGTTCAAGTCCTTGTAGGCCCACCATATATATCAAAGCCTCTGCACTTATTCAGTGTGGGGGCTTTTTTTATGGATGGAAGTTAAGGCAATGGTATTTTAAGAGTGGATGTTATATCCTAAAATTTATTCAATAAAGATAAGTATCAGCACTTATGAAATTGTTGTCTCTTCATCGATTAGCGCTTGTCATCATCTTGTCTATAGGATTTTTTACTACTTTTTTTATTTACTCGTTTAGTACGAAGCTAACTGAAAGTGAAGCCAAAAATAACTTTAATGAAACAGCAAAAATTCGGGTGCTGTCAGTTAAAAAGCAACTCGTTTCTACCTTGGATACATTACTAGCAGTAAAGGCATTTTTCGATGCTTCAGATGATGTTACTGCAACAGATTTCAATGATTTTAGTAATATTTTAGTTAGAAATAATGCGGCAATAACGCATTTAGCATGGATAGAAAAAAACACAACATCAACAGAATCGATACCAAGCTACCGGCGTCGATACAGCTATGTTCATAACGATGAAGCTGGAGTTGAAGAGAATATTGATGTGGGGCTAGCAAGTTATTTTCAACGACAAAAGCAGATCGATAAGATGGTAGTGGCATTACCGTTAGTTGATTCGGTGCACAAAACCGTATTTTTCTTTTTACCAATATTTCCTAAACTAACTACTGAACTAAATGCTGAGGCGAAAGGCTTTGTATTGATGGCTGTAGATGTACCTGGCTTAATCAAGCAAGCGGTATCAAATCTACCTGCAGCAACAGTGGCAATCACTATCAGTGAAAATAGCCGATCTTTGGGTGGCTTTCCGCATGCTTTAATAGCTGAGACAAAGAAGTTTGATAAAAAAAGTTTATTTTATAATGAAGCTATTCTATTAGCTGAGCACACCTGGCAAGTGAGTGCTGAAGCAAAGAAATCGGTATTTTACATCGAGCATTGGCGAAACAGAGCGATAATATCATTAGGTATTATTTTGACGTTGTTGACTAGTTTCTGCGTACATATGATGCTGAAACGACATTCGATGGTGATTGATCTCGTAGCAAAAAGAACTAAGTCACTTAATGAGGCGAATTTAAAATTAGTAGATGAATCACAGTATTTAGAAGAAAAGGTGATAAAGCGGACAAAAGATTTAATGCTGGCAAAAGATCAGGCTGAAGCTGCAAATCATGCTAAATCTGTCTTTTTATCATCGATGAGTCACGAGCTACGGACTCCACTGAATGCAATTATAGGTTTTTCACAGCTACTACAATACGATCAAGATGCTCCGCTAAACAGTGATCAGCAGGAGAATATTGTTGAAATACTGCAAGCAGGTAACCACTTATTGGCGTTAATTAATGAGGTATTAGAGTTAGCTAAAATAGAAGCAGGCCAACAAGATTGTCATATTGAACATCTGAAATTAAAAAGTATTGTCGACGAATGTATTAACATGGTTCAAGCGCAAGCCGACAAGAAAAATATTAGCATTGAGCTGGGTCCAGGCTTTGATATCGTGCTGGTAACGGATGGCACCAAAATAAAACAGGTGTTATTAAATTTACTAACAAATGCGATTAAATATAATAAAATTGGAGGTTTAGTTTTTGTCGGCTGTGACTTACTAGCAGACTCTAAATCAAAATTGAGAGTAGCAGTTAGAGATACCGGACAAGGGATTCCACAAGATAAGCATCAGTTAATATTTAATGCGTTTTCACGACTCGGTATGGAGAACTCTGATATTGAAGGAACTGGAATTGGTTTAGTCGTTACTAAAGAGTTAGTCGAGTTGCTGGGCGGCGGTATAGGTTTTGATAGTGTTGAAGGTGAAGGCTCTACTTTCTGGTTTGATTTACCATTGCATTAACGAGGACAAAAATGGCTAATAACTCCTTAAGTTAAGCGTTACTAGCCATTTGTAGGTGACACATTTGTGTTGTTAAGATATTCCTTTGGAAGTAATCACGATCATTTTTTCAATTTGCATCTCTTCCATTGTATGTGGAATACCGCCAGTACCGAGTCCTGATTGCATGAGACCAGCAAAAGGCATCCAGTCGACACGAAAAGCGGTATGTTCATTAATCATTACCGCAGAAGCTGTTAAGCGGTCACTGACATACATAGCAGTATCAATATCTTGGCTATAAACCGATGCTTGGAAGGCCACGTCAAGTGAGTTTGCTTCAGAGATCGCCTGATCAAGATCACTAAAAGGGTAAATACAAACGACAGGGCCAAAGACCTCTGAGGTAGATACTTTGCTTTCTTTAGACGGGCTATATAACACGGTAGGAGCATAGCAATTATTCAATAGTGCTTGGCCACCACAGAGTAGTTCTGCACCCATATCAACAGCTTCTTGTACCCATGAGGTTACTCGGATGAGTTCGCCGTTACGAATCAGTGGACCGACTTCGGTATCACCTGACGTAGGATCGCCAACGGTTAACTTTTTAGCTGCGTCGGCTAATCGTTCTGCTAGCGTGCGGGCAATAGATTCGTGGACAAAAATGCGCTGTACAGAAACACAGACTTGGCCAGCATGATAAAAACCACCTTTGGCCAGTCCTGGAATTACAATATCAAGATCGGCATCTTTAGCTAGGATCACTGGAGCGACACCGCCATGCTCTAGAGCACAGCGAGTACCTGGAGCAAGTTTCGAGCGTAAGTACCAACCTACTTTACCGCTACCTATAAAGCTGAAAAAGGCAACACGATGATCGGTGACTAACTTTTCTGCCACATGGTGATTATCAGGTAAAACAGCTTGGCACCATTCAACAGGTAGGCCGGCACGATGAAATATTTCTACTAAACGGAAGCAAGATATGGGCGTATCTTCGGCTGGTTTAACTATGACTGGACAGCCAGTAGCAATGGCTGGACCGACTTGATGGGCAATTAAGTTCAATGGGTGATTAAAGGCACTGACGGCCACCACTACGCCAATAGGCTCTTTATTCATAATGGTAAATCGATGCTGTGAAGCAGCATTGATACCCATAGGAACAGGATGACATGTATTGTCTCGTAGGCCATCAACACAAGTACGAATGCTATCAATACAGCGAGCCATTTCAACGCGTGAATCGACGAGAGGTTTACCACCTTCTTGTGCAGAGGAAATGGCAAGGTCCTCAAACTGTGACTGCATTAATTCAATAGCACGTTCAAGTATGGCAATTCGTTGTGGTACTGATAGCCAGTTTTTTTTATCAGCAAATAAGCGATGAGCGGTGACTAGAGCTTGATTGATATCATCTGTATCTGAAGTATCGAAACAGGCTAATACTTGCTCGTCATAGGGAGACTTCACCTCCCGCTGGGCCCTAACTTTTTGTTGTAACTCGGCAATTAATGGGCTGAAGTGCTGAGGAAGAGACATAGGTGTATTCCTTACAATATACAGATTTTCGCTTTTAAACCTTCGTTTAAAATTGAATGATTAAGAGAGTAGTCGATAGCTAAATCGATGATATGAACGCCTTTTTCAGATAAGGTGAGTTCAAGAATTCGACTAAACTCTTCACAACTGGTTGGTCTATGGCCAGTAGCTCCGTAGCTTTCAGCATACTTCACAAAGTCTGGATTGTTGTAATCGAGGCCAAAATTATCAAAGCCCATGCCTTCTTGTTTCCATTTGATCATGCCGTAAGCATTATCATTAAGAATAATAACAACAAGGTCTAAATCAAGTCGAACAGCGGTTTCAAGCTCTTGTGAGTTCATCATAAATCCACCATCACCACAGACACTTATTACTTTTCGATCGGGATTAATTAACTTGGCTAGCATTGCTGAGGGTAAGCCAGCCCCCATTGTCGCTAAGGCATTGTCTAGCAATAAGGAGTTATTCTGATAACACAGATAGTTGCGAGCAAACCAAACTTTATACACGCCATTATCTAGAGTGAGAATGCCATCGTCATCAAGTTTCTCCCGAATAGTACTTACGGCACGCTGCGGTAATATAGGGAAGCGGTCATCATCAGCATATAACGATAAGCGCGAGTTCACCTCTTCTTTAACGCGATAAAAATATGAAAAATCCCAACTTGATTGAGGCGGTAATTGGGTTGATAACCGACTAACAGAGACTGCGATGTCTCCGACCACGTCTAACTGAGGGAAATAAACGGCATCAATTTGAGCTGGAGAAAAGTTGATGTGAATAACTTTCGGGCCACCTTCTTTCATGAAGAAAGGTGGTTTTTCAATGACATCATGGCCAACATTGATAACAAGATCGGCGCGATCAACAGCACAATGTAGGAAGTCATTATCTGATAAGGCGGCTGTGCCGATATAATTTTTATGGCGTTCATCAATCACGCCTTTACCCATTTGAGTATTAAAAAATGGGATGCCGGTTTTTTCTATAAATGTTTTTAATGCCCGGCTAGTACGTTTTCTATTTGCACCTGCACCGACGAGCAATAACGGCATTTTTGCTTTTTTAATCATATCGACAGCTGACTTGATAGCAGCGCTATCTGCATCAGGCCGGCGTGTGGTAGCTACGGTGTATAAGGCTTCGCTGGCTTCTTCAGCGGCAATATCTTCAGGTAATTCGATATGGACTGCACCAGGGCGCTCATCCATCGCCAGTCTAAATGCTTCGCGTACAGTTGAAGCAATAGTGTTGCCATGTACGACTTGTTTAGTGAACTTAGTGATTGGTCGCATCATATTGACGACATCAACAATTTGAAACTGCCCTTGTTTGCTGGCTTTGATTGGTTTCTGGCCGGTAATCATTAACATCGGCATGCCACCTAATTGGGCATAAGCAGCAGGAGTAACCAAATTAGTTGCACCAGGACCTAAGGTTGCTAAACAGACGCCGGGTTTGCCAGTAAGGCGACCATAGGTAGCAGCCATAAAACCGGCACCCTGTTCATGACGAGTTAAGATAAGTTTGATTGTTGAACCTTGGAGTGAGTCAAGAAAGTCTAGGTTTTCTTCGCCCGGTATACCAAAGATGTATTCGACACCTTCATTTTCGAGTGCCTTTACAAAGAGGTCAGATGTTTTCATGGTTACTACTTCCTTCTCATCAACTACGATTAGTTTTGTTATAGGTCTTACCTTATTTTTACCATACTTTTTATAGCCAAGTCACATTGTTATTTTTTAATTAATAGTTACAGCAGTAGAATTAGATTAGGAATTAGCTTGCTGCTGTTTATTTAGAGCTTGTTCGCCAGAAAAATTCACCTGTTTTTGGAGTTCATGGAGGTTGGCGAGCATTTTATTCTTTAAGGAGAGCAAGTCATTGGCTAATTTTTTTGCTTCTTCTGCCCGACCTGACTTTAATAATGTGACTACATCATGACCTAGCTGATGAATATCGATATGCATTTCTTCTAGAGATTTAAAGCTTTCAAGGTGACCATAATGTTGTTTGCCATGGCCGTAATACCAATTGCCAAGCCGACACTCATAGTGATTAATAACTTCATTATCAGAAATATTAACCATGCCAGTATCAAAACCATTTAGAATTTTTTGTATCCATCTCACATGATCATGTTGGGCAACGAGCAGAGGTAGATCGCTTAATTCCCATTCAGAACCAGACCAAATAGACCACGCTTCTTCAGGTTGGTAGCTTTCTGACCAAGCGATGATCTTTTCAGCGGGCATGGGCCGGGCAATGCCGTAACCTTGTGCATACTGGCAGCCTAAACGCATTAATAATACGCCGTGCTCAGCGGTTTCAACACCTTCAGCAATGACTTGTCGCTGAAAAACGTGCGATAAAGAAATAATACCTTCGACTAAAGCCATATCGCCTCGGTTATCGAGCATGTCGCGCACAAAAGATTGATCAATTTTTAACCAGTTAGCGGGCAGTTGTTTTAAATAGGATAGGGATGAGTAGCCGGTGCCAAAATCATCAAGCGAAAATTTCACCCCTAAAGCCTGACACTCGCAGATCAAGTCCGATACATAAGCAATGTCATCCAATGCGGTCGTTTCAAGAATTTCTAGCTCTAGATAATTACTGGGTATTTCAGGATGGCGTGCTAAGGCTTGTTTTAATTTTTCAGTGAAATCAGTTTGAGTAAAGTGATGACCGGCGATGTTAACGCTGATGGACCAGTTTTTACCTTGACCTCGCCATTGCTGAAGCTCGGTTAATGCGTGTTCAATGACCCAGTTTCCTAAGACAATTTCCACATCTGTTGATTCTATTTGTGGAAGAAAATCAATAGGATTGAGTAGGCCTTTTTCAGGGTGATGCCAACGAATGAGTGCTTCAGCGCCGATAATGATTCCGGTCCGCATATTTACTTTAGGTTGGTAGTAGAGCACCATTTCATTGTTAAAAATTGCTTGCCTAATACGGTTAATTTCTTGCAGGCGATGGTGTGACAGTTGCTCACTTACTTGATCAAAATAGCTAAACCGGTTCCTGCCTAAACGTTTTGCTTGATACATGGCCTGATCTGCATGACGTAACAAGGTATCGGGATCGACATTATCTGTAGGGTAGGCGGAAATACCAATGCTTTGTGATATTTTAAAAGTGTGGCCATCTAGTGTTATTGGTAACGATAAGGCTTTATAAATTCGTTGTACGGCATAATCTATTTCTTCCGATGAATTAAAGCCATTTAATAGCAAAACAAATTCATCACCACCGAGCCGGGCCGCAGTATCATCATCGCGAATAACAGCACTTAACCGCTCTGCAATTTCGACCAAAATTTGGTCGCCGGTACTATGACCAAATTGATCATTAATAGCTTTAAAATCATCTAAATCTAACAAGCAGATTGCCACCATGGTATCGGTACGATTAGCATTAGCAATGGCTATATTAAATCGGTCTTTAAGCAAAGTACGGTTAGGGAGACTGGTTAACGCATCATGCCATGCCTGCCATTCGACTTCTGTTTTTAAGCGGTTTTTATCGGTGGTATTTTGAAAAACAAAGATGCAGCCGACAAACTCTTCTTGTTCGAAAATCGGAGAAATAGAGCCTTCAATATGGTATTGATTATTTTGTCTTGATAGCAATAATGTACCGGGCTCAAGGACTCGATGTTGCTGCGTAACATGATCAGTCAGGTAATTTTCGGTATTATTAGATTCTGCAGATATGGTAGCAATGAAAATGTCTTTAATATGATTTTTATAGCCCTCCTCCATAGGCCAGCCAGTCATTTCTTCGGCAACTCTATTCATAAATTCAACCTGACCTACGCGATCTACTTTGATGATGCCATCAGCGATAGATGCCAGTGTTATTTCAGCACGCTCTTTTTCTAACTGAAGCTTCGTTTCAAGGTTTTTACGTTCAGTTATATCAAAGCGAATGGCTTTATAACTGATTGGTTTACCTGTTTCAGTGTCTAGAAATGGAATAATAGTGGTGCGAACCCAAAATAACCTGCCTGACTTTGATTTATTGCAAATATCGCCATGCCAGATATTGCCATTAGAAATGGTGTGCCAAAGATCGTGGAAAAAATCTCGAGAATGCATGCCTGAATGTAGAATACGATGATTTTTCCCGGCAAGTTCTTCTTTGCTATAACCTGAAATTTCACTGAATTTATCATTGGCGTAAGTAATACTACCTTCGGCATCAGTCTCAACTACGATTGCAGCTTCATCCATGGCTCTTCGCAGTTGATCGTGCAGGTGGTTTTCGTGTTGAAGGTGAGACAAATGTTGATTTTGTTGCTCAATGGCTTGGTTGTAGCCTGCTTGCAGGGTTTTGATTCGAGCCATGGCTCGGATTTTAGCTTGAATTATTTTGGGATGAATAGGCCGAGTTAAATAATCGTCTGCGCCGGCATCCAAGCCTTTAATAATATTTTGTGGCTGATCTAGTGCGCTTAAAAGAATAATCGGCAACCAATAATCCAGCTCTATTTTTCTAATTCTTGCGGTAGCACTTAAGCCATCTTCGATGGGCATTAGAATGTCCATAAGAACTAAGTCAGGCTGCTGATTTTCTACAGCAGTAACTGCTTCAGCACCATTGCTGACAACGATAATCTCGTGGCCTAGCTCTTTAACTATCATCGATAGCAAGGCTTGATCTGGTGGGGAGTCGTCGGCGATAAGTATTTTCATGAGCATAATCCTTGCTGTGAAATATCTATACTTGTCACTCGTTATAGCAATAAAACTTTTTAAATTCAATTATCTGTACTGTTAATTGTTATCTTGCACTATGTAAACCCTCAGGAATTAAGGCTAATTTTGATGGTATTCAAACAAAATAATTAACTGATTCTTATTGTGATCTAAGTCAAAAGCTATTGGGAAAGCTGAGTTAATTAGTTAACATGGTGCAGTGATGGGGAAGGTCTAGCCAAAGTTAGGTATAACAAGTTGAATACTTAATTATCACAACAGCTTTATAAATGGGATGTTATGTCGAGTTTTTTTTCTGGAATAAGTGTACTGACTGTAATACTTGTATTGGGTGCTTTATCTCCCAGTGCATCTGCATCTGAGATTATTGAGCTACAGTTAAGGTGGCACGCTCAGTTTCAATTTGCCGGTTATTACGCTGCACTTGAAAAAGGTTTTTATAAAGATGCGGGCTTAGATGTAATCATTACTGAAGGTCAGCCAGATAAAAAGCCTGTAGCACAAGTATTGGGTCGCGTTGCACACTATGGCGTAGGAAATAGTGAGGTCTTACTCACTCGCTTGCAAGGAGCACCTCTAGTTGCACTTGCAGCAGTATTGCAACATTCCCCCTCGGTATTGATTGCTAAAAAGTCATCGAAGATTGCAACACCACATGATCTGATAGGTAAAAAAGTGATGATTATGGGCGAACAGGTTGATGCTGATTTTGTGGCGATGTTTCACAATGAAAATATCGACTATACCCAGATCGACTTAACGCCGAGTAGTTATCAAATTCAAGACTTAGTTGACGACAAAGTTGATGTTTTTAATTCGTATTTATCTAATGAACCATTCTATTTGCATGAGCGTGGAATTGAACATACAGTTATAAACCCAAGCCTTTACAGTGTTGATTTCTATAGTGATATTTTGTTCACTACTGAACAAGAGTTAAAAGGTAATCCTGAACGTGTTAAAGCATTTCGTCAGGCGAGCATGAAAGGTTGGCGATATGCCTTGAAGCATCAAGATGAAATTATTGAGTTATTGATGTCTAAATATCATGTGGATAAAAGTCGTGCTCACCTGAAATATGAAGCAACGATACTGCAACAACTTATTCTTCCTAACGTAGTTGATCTTGGCCATATGAACCCATGGCGTTGGCAGCATATGGCTAATACCTTTATTGATGCTGGCATGGTGGATAATGCCAAAAAGCTAGCTGGCTTTGATTATCTAGCGTTACAACAAAATCATCAGGAAAAATGGACACAAGTAGGCAAGCTAACAGCACTGATTAGTGTGATCGCCGTAGTAATGTTGATTATCTTGTCCGGTGCTTACCAAAGAACAAAAAAAGAGATTCGCTTGCGGAAACGAGCAGAAGAAGAGTTAAAGCAGTTGGCCTATACTGATGCTTTAACTGGGCTAGCAAATAGACATCAGTTTTATACCTTAGCTTCGCAAGCTTTAAAGAATGCAGCTCGCAATAAAAGTCTGATTGCTTTTTGTTATATCGATGTGAATGACTTTAAAGTATTCAATGATAATTATGGTCATTATTTTGGTGATCAAGCATTGAAACTGCTAGCGAATACCCTTGTCGAACAAACAAGGAACTCCGATATCGTGGCAAGGTTAGGTGGCGATGAGTTTGTATTAATTCTTCAGGATATTAGCTCAAGGAATGAAGCGGAAGCATGGGTGGCTAAAATTAAACAGAAAATTGAGCAACCAGTAGCCGTTGAAGCTGAGATGATTCAGATCTCGGTGAGTATTGGTTTAGGACTTTACCCTGAAGATGGTCAGTCTATAGATAAGTTGTTACGGGTTTCAGATAATGAAATGTATGCTGAAAAGAAGAGATAACTAGAAAAAACACAATATCAACCAGCTGGTGTAGATTGCTGGTAGATACTGTATTCGGCTACGAGATCGTTAAAATTTGTATCGTTATTTAGTCGCTGCAGCGAGACAAATCTGACTAAACTCTTCGACATCTAATGAGGCGCCACCAATCAGGCCGCCATCAACATCCGGTTTAGCGAAAATGGCTTTTGCATTGTCAGGTTTAACACTGCCTCCATAAATAATGCGAATTGAGTCTGCCGTATCAACATCGTGCTCAGCAATACGTTTTCGCATAAAGGCATGAATATCTTGTGCCCACTCAGGAGTCGCTGATTTACCTGTACCAATTGCCCAAACAGGTTCATAGGCTAACACTGTTTTGGCTAGAGTCTTAACGCCTTTATGAGCAATAAGCACATCAAGTAAGCGAGCAATCACTTCTTCTGTTTTACCTGAAGCATAATCCTCAGCTGTTTCACCTATGCAAATAATTGGGATGAGATCATGTTCAATCGCCATCTCATATTTTTGAGCAACAATTTGATCTAAGACAAATTGATCTAGCTCTAACTTTTCATATAAACAGCGACGTTCAGAGTGACCAATTAATACATAGTCACAACCGAATCCCTTGATCATTGAGGCTGATATTTCACCTGTATATGGGCCTTCATCATAGGCTGATACATTTTGTGTGCCCCAATGAAGTTGGCTGCCTGTTAATATTTCTTGTGCATCTTTCAGATACACGGACGGTGGAAAAACAGCGATATCAATCGCAGATGAATTATCTTCCTGAAGCAACTGTGTTTCTAGTAGCTCGGCGTGCTCTAAAATATTCTCAAGCAGAACTTTAGAGCTCTCATCCGGATTGTTCATTTTCCAATTACCGGCAACGAGTGGCTTACGCATAAATTTTACCTTTTACTTAAATATAGCCTCGATAGAGATTGAGGCCATAATGTTTTAACGGTTTATTCCTGGTGATAAGAAACAACTCTGTTTACTTCGTTTTTTGATCCTAAGATAACGGGTACTCGTTGATGAATATCTGTTGGTTGAACTTCAAGCATGCGTTGGCGACCAGTTGTACATACGCCACCTGCTTGCTCAACGATAAAGGCCATAGGGTTTGCCTCGTACATTAAACGTAGCTTGCCTGGTTTACTTGGATCGCGGCTATCAAAGGGATACATAAATATTCCGCCACGCGTCAGAATGCGATAAACCTCTGCAACCATAGAGGCTACCCAACGCATATTAAAGTTTTCGCCGCGAGGACCCTCTTCACCTTGGATGCACTCTTCAACATACTGCTGGACTGCTGGCTCCCAAAAACGTTGGTTCGACATATTGATTGAAAACTCTCTTGAGTCTTCAGGAATGGTCATGTTCGGATGGGTTAATACAAATTCACCGACATCTTGATCTAAGGTAAAACCATTAACACCTTGGCCTGTTGTTAAAATCATCATCGTGGATGGGCCATATAAAACAAAGCCGGCACAGACTTGTTCGGTTCCTTGTTGCAGGAAATCACTTAATTTTGCATCAACACCTTCGGTGCTAGTCAAAATTGAGAAAATTGTGCCGACAGTAAGATTGACATCAATATTTGATGAACCATCTAAGGGATCAAATAAGGCCAAGTATTTACCCTTTGGGTATTCAGATGGGATGGCAATCGGATCATCAATTTCTTCCGATACCATGCCGGCTAAATGGCCGGTCCAATTAAGAGCATCAACCATGATATCGTTAGTCACAATATCGAGCTCTTTTTGAGTTTCACCTTGCACATTTTCAGATTCAGCACTGCCTAACATGCCAGTTATCGCACCTCTATTTACCGTGTGAGAGATGCGTTTACAGGCGGCAGCGATATCATTTAATAATAAGGTAAAGTCACCTGAAGCTTCGGCAGTATTACGTTGTTGCTCAATGATAAACTGGGTTAACGTTGTTTGTGTACTCATAGCTTTAGCTCTCCAATGCACTTATCGATAACAAAGTGCATGATTTTAATTTTATTGTTTTTTAACAGCTATTTAGCTTGTTACCGTGTTTAATTCACCGCTGGCATAGCGTTCAACCATTTGACCTAGTGGAATCGCTTTAATTTTACTGGCATGGCCAGCACTACCAAATGATTGATAGCGAGATTCACAAATAGCCTGCATCGCTGCGGTGGCTACTTTATAAAACTTACGAGGATCAAAGTCAGCTGCATTTTCTTCTTGAGCTAAATATTGACGAATTGAACCCGTGGAAGCCATACGTAAATCAGTATCTATATTGACTTTACGCACACCATATTTGATGCCATTAACTATTTCATCAACGGGTACGCCATAGGTTTGACCAAGATCACCCCCATAGCTATTAATCACTTTTAACCAATCTTGTGGCACTGAACTTGAACCGTGCATCACAAAGTGGGTATTCGGTAAACGTTGCTGTAACGTTTTTAAATGGCTAATGGCCAATACATCACCTGTTGGTGGTTTAGTGAACTTGTATGCACCATGGCTAGTGCCAATAGCCACTGCTAACGCATCAACCTGGGTTTGACGAACAAACTCTACCGCTTCATCAGGGTCGGTTAATAATTGGCTGTGATCAAGTTTTTCATCACTGCCATGACCGTCTTCTTCACCCATCATGCCGGTTTCTAATGAACCTAAACAGCCAAGCTCACCTTCTACAGAGACGCCACAAGCATGGGCAATATCAGCAACGGTACGAGTTACATTCACGTTATAACCGAAAGAAGAGGGTGTTTTCATATCAGCTAATAATGAGCCATCCATCATGACAGAGCTGAAGCCAGACTGAATTGATCGAGTACAGACCGCAGGTTCAGAGCCGTGATCCTGATGCATAACCACTGGGATATGAGGATATTCTTCTATAGCCGCTAAGATGAGGTGACGTAAGAAAGCTTCACCGGCATATTTTCGTGAGCCAGCTGAGCCTTGTAAAATAACCGGACTGTCGACCGCGTCGGCAGCTTGCATGATCGCTCGAACTTGCTCCATGTTGCTGACATTAAATGCCGGGATCGCAAAATCATGTTCAGCTGCATAGTCTAAAAGTTGTCGCATTGATACTAAAGCCATATTTCCACCTTAAATTAACTAGATTATGAGTGGCCAAATAGCTGTTGATGAGCGAAAAGTCATCGATAATAGATCAGCATTTGGCTAACAAGTTCTGTTATTAACTCGTTCATTTATGAACGGGCAAACTTACTGAGTGCGATCAGTTTAGATAAGTTCATTCATAAATGAAACTCACATATATTTATGAGTTGCATAAGTATATCTTATTTAAAGAGTGAGTAAGACAGGCTGGTTGTTAATGATTGGCTAGCAAGAACCCAAGCTTAACTTCTTTTAACCAGTTGAAAAAATAGTAAATATTGTGATTGGGTTGATACCTTATTTGTGAGGACTTTCATTCGTATTTATCTATACAAAATATGTGGTTTTTTTCCATCAACACAGCATTATTTCATAGTTAAATTTTCTTTCAGACACACAAGAGGAGCAGAATTAGGGGCAGGCAAGACAAGGATATGTGTTGTTATATCTATCATCGAAAGGTGAAATTGAACATTTAATGTATCCGTTAAAATGTAGCAGGCTCACGCTAGGCGTGTTTTTTGGTTAGTGGAATTGATTTCATTATCGTTAAAGCCTGTGGATAGTCAAAGCTCTTCATTTGTTTGCTTAAGGAGTCAATATTATCGCCAAAACACCGCTTTAGCATTTGTTCATTTTGTATGAACAGTATATTGGCGGAGGCATCATCTTCGGTTACTAAGCTCATTAACTGGCGTAAGATTTTATGAGCATGCTCGATATCCTGTTGGCTTGGTTGAATGGCTGTTGTTGCTGCCGTTAGTTTTTCTATATGTTGACGGAGTTGATGTGTTTGCTGATTACAGGTATTAATGAATATGTCACTATGCTGTTTATCTAAGCAAATTTCATCACTGGTTAAGCTTGCTTCATAAGCTATGGCTGTTTGCTGTAGGGTGTTGAAACTTAATGTCGAGGCCGTGCCTTTTAGAGTGTGGGCAAAACGTCGAATTGCTTCAATATTTTCAAGTTCAATTTCCTGTTTGAAGTTATTGATTCGATCGTCATAGGTATCAGTAAACTGTTGCAGTAAACGTAAGTAGCGATCTGCTTTACCATTTGTTCTTCTTACACCTTGTTCGGCTTCCAGACCTTCAATTGCTGCCAGCTTATTAAGTAAGTCCAAATCATCACTAACGACGGCTTCTGCAACACGTGCCGGTGCAGAATGAGTTAGGGGTCCAGCTGGTTTTTCCCGCCGAGGTAACCATTTTGCGAGCATATTAAATAGAATTTCTGGATCAACGGGTTTGGCAATAAAGTCATTCATGCCAGCTTCGATGCAGGCAAGTTTATCTTCTTGGAAAGCATTAGCGGTCATGGCTAAAATCGCTAGATCTTTTTTGTTGCTCATAGAACGAATAGTTTTGGTGGCTTGCATGCCATCCATTACTGGCATTTGAATATCCATCAGGATCAGGTCGTAATGGTTATTACATACTTTTTCGACCGCTATTTGGCCATTTTCAGCAGTGTCAGCATCTAAACCAACGGCGTGCAGTAATTCTAGGGCGACTTCACGATTAATTTCATTATCTTCAACCAGTAAAATCCGTGCATCGGTGCAGTGATTTCGTAGTAGCTGTTCTTGTTCTGTACTTTCTGTTGTTGACAGGGATTTGAGTGTACCTTTGCCTTTTTTCAGCCTGGCGGTAAACCAGAATTTACTGCCTTTTCCTAATTCACTTTCAACACCCACTTCACCGCCCATTAATTGCACTAGCCGCTTGGTAATGGTCAGACCTAAGCCGGTGCCGCCATATTTGCGGGTAGTAGATATATCTGCCTGCTCAAATGCGTTAAATAAGTGAGCCATATCTTGTTCTGTCATGCCTGGTCCGGTGTCTTCAACTTCAAATCGAACGAAAAGGTCGTCACCATGCTCTTCTAATTTTTTACTTCTAATGTAGATAGTGCCATTTTCAGTAAATTTAATGGCATTGCCGGCGTAGTTTAATAACGCTTGTCTAAGCCGTGTGTAATCACCTTTTAACCAATGTGGAACTGAATTTTGATCAGTAACTAACTCAATGCCTTTGCTCTTTGCTTGTTCGCTTAATACGGAATAAATGTAGTCAAAAATAACCGATAAATGAAAATCAGCATCTTCAAGCACTAGCTTGTCCGCTTCAATTTTTGATATATCAAGAATGTCATTGATTATTGCTAATAAGTGTTTGCCTGCTTGTTCTATCTTTTCTAGACGTAATAGTTGCTCAGCATTTAAATCGGTATTTCTGAGTAGGTGAGTAAGCCCGACGATGGCATTCATCGGGGTGCGAATTTCATGGCTCATATTGGCCAAAAAGCTAGATTTTGCTTGGTTAGCGGACTCTGCTTGTTGCTGAGAATCGGCTAAGGCCTGAGTTCGTTTCTCAACCAGCTCTTCTAAAAGATGGCGATAATCATCTAGCTCTTGAGCTAATTTTTTCTTTTCAGTGATATCTTCTTTAACGATTAAATAATGAGCTATGGAATCATCATCTTGACGTATAGGTGTGATCGCCACCAGCTCGGTATAGCTGTCACGATTCTTTTTTTGGCTAATGACTTCGCCTTTCCAGCCTCGGTTGTCTATGCCCAGTGTTTGCCAAACTTGCTCATAATTGGTATCAGAGGCGACTATTAAGCTAGATTGTAAGTCTAAAAAGTGTCTATGCATGACCTCTTGACGGCTATAGCCGGTAGTTTGTTCGTAGGCTTTGTTTACATATTCAATTTCGGAGTTGGCTGAGGTTATAACAATACTTTCCGGGCTTTGTTCGACGGCCATTGCTAGTTTATGGACATCTTCTTGAGCTTGTTTTTGCTCAGATATATCAGTAATGATGCCCTCGATACATAATGAACTATCTTGTTCATCGTTGACCATTCTGCCTTTGTCTAGCACCCAAATAGTATTGCCTGAAGCATGATGTAGCCGGTAAGTAACTTCAAATGCACTGACATCTCTAATGGCTAAATTGATCTGTTTAGCTACGAGTGGCCGATCGTCATCATGGATAAGAGCCGAGTAAGATTGAGTGGAATTTTTTTCTAAATCACTGGGTTTATAACCTGTTACTGGGGTGATGCCATCACTGACAAAAATCATCATTCTTTGTTGTGGATGGGATGTAGAGCGATAAACAACGCCGGGAATATTGGTGATGAGATTGGATGTGAACTGTTGATTATCATGTATTTCTTGTTCTAACTTTTCACGTTTTTTTAAGCTGAGTTGAATACGGTCACGCATTTTAGTAATGGCGTTAATAAGAGTACTTAGTTCATCGTTGCGGTTTTTTTTAGTTGGGTAATTAATGTTTAAGGTCTGATCTAGATCTTCTAGGCTTAAATGATCAGTAAAGTCTGCTAAGGCAATCAAATGTCGAGTTAAAATAAAGTGAATAAATAAAAAAAGTCCGATGGTGATGAGTGCGGTGATAATAATGCCGGAGATCACATATCGCTTTGCTATTTGTTTGAGTCGCTCATTAACCCCGACTAAACTGGCTATAACGGTTAACTTGCCATAGGTTTGGTAATCACCAGTAGGATTACGGTGCTGCAGGGGAAAAGTTTTGCTAATACTGTCGTGATGATCTTTGTTACCTGCGCTACTGATAAAGTGTTTATTGCCTCGTGTTTCTACCACTTCAACATAACTAATATCACCGGCATTTAAAATGCTTGCTAATTGAATTTCTAATAGTTGTTCATCGATAGAATAAACACTGGATGCGATACTGGGAGCATAGGTATTTTGGATCAGATCTAGGGTGCGATTGATTGTTTTTAATTCATTTTGATGGGAATAATAGAGTTGTACGCTGGTGAGCATAACGATGACAACCGTGCTGAGAGCCAGGGTGAAAAAGAAAACCCGGCGTGATAGATAGGAGTTTTTTATCACCTGGACTAAATTCAGCATCAACTCATCCCTCTATTTTCATTTAAAGAGTTTTTTGAATAATGGAAATATAAATATACTTTCAAGTTTCCTTATAATTTCCATTCTAACAGACTCATTTTAACTTGCTATTTATCAGCTAGCCCCTCTACTGTTCGAACTATATTGGCTACAAAAAGGGTGTTGTCAGTGAGTGCTTTACCTTGCGAGAGTTCGGTCATTATTTTTGCAGATAAGCGACCAATTTCAGGAAAGTTGATACTGACATAACCATGTAAAAGGTGTTGCTCTAAGAGCTCATCGTATTCTGGTTCAGTCTTACCGACACCGGCAACCAGAACGACCTCATGGCTACGAAATTTGTGTTGATAATCGGCGATGGTTTGTCGATAAGCTTGACTATCAACAATCGGCCACCAGCCTACGGCGATATAAATATCGGCCTCGTCTGCTTGTAGGGTTGCTTGTAGCTGGTTTAAAGCGCGAGGAATATTATCAGCAGTGTTTAATGGGCAACGGTCAGATTCAATCCAAGCCGTTTGACCTTGTAGACGACTGTCTACCGGCAGTTGACTATAACCACTTAGGGCTTGGCGCACTCCCCACACACGCTGCGCAATATTGGTATCGTGAAGGGTACTAAAAATACAGACCCGGCCGCCATTCGGTTTGAGTTTCTTTACTAACTCTCCTAACTGTCTTCCAAACTCAACATTATCAATGCCGACATATGCACGACTGAGCTTATTATCTTTCGCTGCAAAGGGTGAGTCGAAAGTGATAAGTGGAATGTTTATATTGGCCAAGCCTTGAGCAAGGTAATTCGAATTGGTGACCGAGAGTGCAAGAGCATCAAAGGATACTTTATCTAATGCTAAGTTGATGGCGGTGAGTTGTTGGCGTGCATTGGCAGCACCTTCGTTGCCAAGTAATACACATTCATTGTCTGATAATTGAGCATACTCCTGGCAGCCTTGCCAGCTATCAATGAAGTTGCCATCGGTGATGCTTTTGCCAATCATCCCCAAGCGAAGACCTTCTGCAGTTGTATTCGATGGTAAATAAAGCAGTAAGATGGTGCAGAGTAACAAGAGTGAGTTTGAAGTTTTTTTATTCATGATCTGAGCCACCATGTAATGCACTGTTAAGGTTCAACGGGTGTGGCAGAGCTTTGGTATTTAAGTGCAATTTTGACAAAGTCATCAAAGCAATCGATAAAGGCATCAACAAGATCTGGATCAAAGTGGTTGCCTTTACCTTCTAGAATGATGTCTTTCGCTTGCTCAAATGAAAATGCATCTTTGTAAACACGTTTTGAGATGAGTGCGTCAAAGACATCTGCAATAGCCATTAATCGAGCAGAAATGGGAATGTCATCGCCAGCCAGGTTATCGGGGTAGCCACTGCCATCCCAACGCTCGTGGTGCCAGTGAGCAATTTCTTTGGCGAGGGTGAGAAATTTAACATCAAGCTCGACATCGTCTTCTGCTCGTTCTATTGCGAGGGCACCAATAGCAGCATGTGTTTTCATAATGACCCACTCATCGGCATCTAACTTGCCGGGTTTGAGTAATACATTATCTGGAATACCTACTTTGCCAATGTCATGTAGTGGTGCTGATTTGGTAACAGAGTCAATATAATTGTCAGTGATAGTAGTACTGAAGCGAGGGTGATTTTTTAATTGCTTAGCTAGCCTGTTGACGTAGGATTGGGTTCTGAGAATATGAGCACCGGTTTCAGGATCACGTACTTCAGCGAGGTGGGCAAGAGCGCGAATGCTGATATCTTGAATAGTTTGGTTTTCTGCCATCCGTCGGCTAATTTCTTGCTCTAGATAGATGTTTTTATCTTGCAGAAAGGCATAAGCCTGTTGAAGAAGTATATGGGTCTTGGCGCGTGCCAATAATATAGCGGGTCTAATCGGTTTGGTAATATAGTCGACAGCGCCGAGTGCTAAGCCTTTCTCTTCATCAGCCATTGCTTCTTTGGAAGTGACAAAAATAACTGGAATACCGCTGGTTGCTTTGTCTTGTTGCAGCTTCGCTAATACGGTGTGACCACTAATACCTGCCATCATTACATCGAGTAGGATGAGATTGGGACGAGGATCTGATGTTGCTATTTCAATAGCCCGTTGGCCTGAGTTGGCAATGCGAACCTTATAAGTTGGGGATAAGATCTCACTGATCAATGACAACATGATGGGGTCATCGTCGACAATAAGTATTGTAAATTGACTCATCAGCCTTACCTTTTGTTGGGGGGCTAGTTCTATTATGAATTCACATTTTATCCTTGCATATGACTATATTACCTTATTGAGTAAAGATCAAAGTGTTAGCGAGTTATTTATAGTGGCTCATTTTCCTGCCAATTTAGGTCACAACAATAGACATAAACGGCGCCATTTACTTTGATAGCAATAGATACCGTAATGCATAAGCGTAAATCCGTTGCTGACAGGTAGGGCCGAGATACTTGTAGCTGTTCTGGCGAACGAATGGCTCGGTAGTGATAGTGTTTTTGACTCCATTTAGCATTATGACTATCTAATAGTGGCCCAAAGCGGTTATTGAGTCGTTGCTCATAGTTTGGCGAATGAATACTGGTACCAATTTGATAGCCTTCCTCATCCAATAAAAAGCAGCGTGCAGCACGCGGATCTTTAAAGATGGGTGTAGTACTTTTTTGTAGGTCTAGGTTGGCGATGAATAACTCAATGGCATGTAAGAAACGCTGACTTAATAGTTTGAAGCGCTGACTAGCAACGTTATGATCTTGATTTAGGTTTGTAGATTGTATTTGCAGTAGTTGAGATAAGGTTTGATCTAATGTTGGATCAAGTGAAATGTGTGCATCGGGTGTTGCAAAGTAAAACCCTTGCACCATATCGGCATTAACTTCAATGGCAAGCACTGCCTCGTCTTTAGTTTCGATACCTTCTAATACAACCAAGCACCCGGTGCTATGAATAAGCGAGATAATGCCTTTTAAGATCCGCTTTAGTTTAGGATCTTTAGCTGATCGCGTTACTAGGTTTCTATCTAATTTGACGATATCCGGTTCTAATTCCCAGATGCGTTCAAAGTTAGAGTGACCAGCACCAAAGTCATCAATCGCAATTAAACAACCCAGTGAACGAAAATGTTTAATCATTTCTTTCAAATAGCTGCGATCTAATATTTCATGCTCTAATATTTCAATGACAAGCTGGTCGGCATTAACCTGACTTTCTTTCAATACATTTGTCATACACTCAAATGTTGGCTTTTCATCGGTCAGGCTTTGCGAATCGATATTTAAAAACAACCATTTATTATTAATATCAAAGCGTGAAAAGTTCTCTATATGTAACGCTCTACAGCTACGATCAAGTGATAGCGATAGCTCGTTGTCTTTTGCTTGTTGAAACAAGGCTTCAGGAGAACACGACTTTCCTTGTTCATCTTTAGGCCTGATTAGCGCCTCATACCCCACCGCACGACGGTGGGGTATGCTGATGATCGGTTGAAATGCACTACTCAAAGTGAACATTCCAAATGTTGCTGTATTTGGTGGCGACACAACCGGTCTTCTTTCTTGTAATTGCTGACTTTCAATCATGACTTATTTGGCCGTCAACCACTCAATAGCTTTGGAACGGCTGAAAAAGACTTGAGAGTCGAACTCATCAGGCCGTGTTATTGCACTATCAACTTCTTCTCGCTCTGTTTGTTCGCAGCGAATCAGAAACGCAGTTTTTACATTTTCAAGTGCATGCTGTTCAGAAATATATTCTGCTAATTGTAGTTTTTCATCTTGAGTCATATGGATCTTTGCTGCTAGCAAATTGATGATGATTCGAGGGTAATCACGATCTTTAAGAATCTCTATGCCGAGTTTTATTGCCTGCATACGTTCAGTAAAAATAACGGTGCCGGTGTAGACACATTCAAGAAGATCATGATCAAGATCTAGTTTAAATTCATAACTCATTGTTAAACCTTTGGTAATTTTTGATTGTCATTAAGCGACTTTACGAGCGTGTCGCTCATGTAGAAAGTGGATAACTTCAGAGCGGAAATGATTGTATTGGGGATCATCAGCCAACTCTAAGCGCTGTCTCGGTCTTGCTAAATCGACATTAAGTACATCGCCAATGCTGGCGGCTGGGCCATTGGTCATCATGACGATTTTGTCTGATAGTAATACCGCTTCATCAACATCATGGGTGATCATAATGACGGTGTTATTAAGCTCGGTTTGAATTTCCATCAATGAATCTTGTAAGTGGGCACGTGTTAATGCATCCAAAGCACCAAACGGCTCATCCATCAGTAGTACTTTAGGTTCCATTGCTAAGGCGCGAGCAATGCCAATACGTTGTTTCATGCCCCCCGATATTTCTGCGGGCAGTTTGTGTTTGGCATGACTCATATGAACGAGGTCAATATTGTGTTCAATCCAGTCCTTCATTTCAGCCTTGCTTTTTTTGCCTTTGAATACAGACTTCACAGCAAGTTCTACATTTTCATAACAGCTTAACCAGGGGAATAAAGAGTGATTTTGAAAAACAATGGCACGATCTGGGCCTGGTTCATTCACTTCTCGACCTTCAAGGATCACTCCGCCTGTTGTCGCTTTATATAAGCCACCAACAATGTTCATAACGGTTGATTTACCACAACCAGAGTGACCGATGATGCTGACAAACTCTCCTTTATTAATTTTTAGATTTACATTGTCTAAGGCTTTGAATGGACCATTTGGAGTAGGAAATTCAATGCTGACATGATCGATGTTTAAGTAATTTTCCATGGGTATGTCCTAGCGAATAACTGCATTTTTGTCGTAAGAGAAAGCTTTTTGTATCGTCAACATGATGAGATCTAGCAAGAAGCCAATAATGCCGATGGTGACTACTGCCACCATAATTCGACTTAATGAAGATGAACTGCCATTTTGAAATTCATCCCAAACAAATTTTCCTAAGCCTGGGTTTTGCGCAAGCATTTCTGCGGCGATAAGCACCATCCAGCCTATGCCTAGTGAAATTCTTAAACCGGTAAAGATCATTGGAATCGAGGATGGAATAACAATCTTAAATACTGTCGTTGCATAATTTAAGCGTAATACTCGACCCACATTGATCAAGTCTCTATCTATAGATGACACGCCAACAGCGGTATTAATTAATGTTGGCCATAATGAACACAGGGTAACGGTGATCGCCGAGGTCACAAATGACTTGGAAAACATTGGATCTTGTGACACATATACTGCGCTAACCACCATGGTGACAATCGGTAGCCACGCTAGAGGTGAGATGGGTTTAAATATTTGTACTAGCGGATTGATCGCTGAATATAAGGTATTGCTTAAACCGCTGATAATGCCGATAGGAATGGCAATAATACTGGCGATAACAAAACCAACAAATACAGTCCATAAGCTGGTGAGTATTTGATCAAAAAATGTTGTTCTGCCGGTATAGGGGCGAACTTTGATTGTTGCCTCAGGGTTTTTTGCTAATTTCTCAGCATTTCTTATTTGCTGCCGCTGGTAAAACTTAACTTCTTTTTCTCGTTCGGCATAGTGCTCATCAACCAGTACTTGTGTCTGCTGCCATACTTGGCTTGGCCCAGGTAACTGCCCTAAGCTGGTGTCCACTTTTGCGGCACCAACATGCCATAAACCTATGAAAATGATAATGGCCAGCATTGGTATACCTACCATTTTGAATAATGTTTGAGCCTGTAATTGTGGATTGTCATTTGTGAGCAGTTTTACCAAGGGTATAAACCACGTTAAACCTGTCACTTCAAAAAAAGCGATTATTTTATCTTTCATGATAATTCTTTAGTTTGTTATCGATATGAAGTACTCCTTACCTAATTACTTAGGCAAGGAGTGTGTTGGATGTCAGGACATTATTTAATAACGTCATCACCTTTTAAGCCGATAGGAAATTGGTTTAGATAATCATTAGGTTTTGTTCCATCAAATGTAATGTTATCGATAAACTCTGTTTGAGCTGGCTTGAAGCCTGTTTCGGTCGCAAAGTCAGGGAAGTCTTTTGCATCTAATTTGCCTTCAGCAATTAACTCTTTTGCAGCAACGGCATAGATGTCTGGACGGTAGACTTGTTTCGCGATGTCCATGAACCATTCATCTGTTTTCGGCTCAGCAATTTGACCCCAGCGACGCATTTGACTGAGATACCAAACCGCATCACTGAAGTAAGGGTAGGTTGCGTTATGTCTAAAGAAGACGTTGAAATCAGGTACATCACGTTTATCGCCTTTTTCATATTCAAATGTACCGGTCATGCTGTTGGCGATAACGTCGTAATCGGCACCTACATAATTGCTTTGCGATAAGATTTTCACTGCTTCAGGACGGTTAGCATTACTGTTTGCATCAAGCCATGCTGCTGCACGGATCAAAGATTTCACCACAGCGATATGTGTGTTTGGATTTTTATCAGCCCATGTTTTGCTGACACCGAATACTTTTTCTGGGTTGTTTTTCCAGATTTCGTAATCAGTAATCACTGGTACACCAATGCCTTTGAATACGGCTTGTTGATTCCAAGGTTCACCTACGCAGTAACCGTAGATGGTGCCCGCTTCCATGGTTGATGGCATTTGTGGTGGCGGGGTAACAGATAATAATGCTTCAGCATCAATCATACCGCTGACATCCCCTTTATGAGGAGCATAATAGCCAGGGTGAATACCACCGGCGGCTAACCAATAACGTAACTCATAGTTATGGGTGGAGACGGGGAATACCATACCCATATTGAAAGGTTTACCTTCATCAAGGTATTTCTCAACCACCGGTTTTAATGCCGAAGCACTGATTGGGTGAACAGGTTTGCCGTTTTCCGTAGCAATATTGGGTTTCATTTGTTGCCAGATATCATTGGAAACGGTAATTGCATTGCCGTTTAAATCCATACTAAATGCCGTGATAATATCGGCTTTAGTACCGAAACCAATGGTTGCACCTAACGGTTGGCCCGCTAACATATGAGCGCCATCTAATTCGCCACCAATAACGCCATCTAAAAGTACTTTCCAGTTGGCTTGTGCCTCTAAGGTGACATAAAGCCCTTCATCTTCAAAAAAGCCTTTTTCATAGGCAACAGCCAACGGTGCCATATCAGTCAGTTTGATAAAGCCAAACTTGAGATCTTCTTTCTCCAGCTCACCTGGTGCTGCAATAGCAAAGTTTGCACCTAACAACCCTGTTGATAGTGCCAAGGTCGCTGCTGCTACGGTTTTAACAATTTTTCTACGTGAAAAAAGAGGTGTAGAACGCTTCATGCTTTTTCTCCAAAAAAGTAAATTTTTTCCAAAAAAAAAGGCGTCGTCCAAGGTATAAACCTCGGAAGACGCCTTTATCTCTATCCCATACAATTGGGTAATAAACTTACAATCCGCCATTGGATTGAAAATAACTATTCTCATTAAAGCATAAGGTATGCCATGTTTTCTTTTTTAATTTAACTTATTGATTGTTAGTGTTAAATTAGTGATTATTGCTTTGTATTTACGATTTAAACGGTTTGTTAGTTTTAATGAGTGCACTTATATAGTGCGATATATTTGGTGTTAACCCTTACTGTGCTGGATTAAGAAGCTGCGCTGCATTAATAATGTTTTGAGCAAGTTCTGCAATGCGTACATTTTGGCTCATTGCTGTCGAACGTAAGAGTGTATAAGCCTCTTCTTCGCTACATCGGCGTTGCTCCATTATTAAGCCTTTGGCTCGGTCGATCACTTTACGCTCAGATAACGTCGCTTTGAGATCAGTCAGTTCTTGTTGTACAGCGTGGTGATACTCAAATCGTGCAATGGCGGTGCGAAGTATTGGCATGATCCGGTTTTCACGGAGGCCATCAACAACATAGGCACTGACACCTGCCTTTATAGCGTTTTCAATAGTGTCATCGCGTTCATCTTGACTAAAAATAACAATAGGCAATGGGTATTGCTGGTTAATGACCTTTAATTGGTCGAGTAAACCTGGATAAGTAGTTGTCAGGCTAATGACGATAAGATCTGGTCGTTGTAGTTCACAGTTAATGAGCAGTTGATCTACGGATGTACTGTTGAACGCAATTTCAAAATCATTATGATTGAGTGCCTTAGTAATTATCGTGTTTGAAGCTTCTGAGTCACAGATGATAACGGTTTGGGTGACCATGTTTATTTTCTATCCTGAATAAATTCTTTTGAGCTATATAAAATGATTTGTTCAAAAAGCTGAGCTAACTCATCAATAGGCTTGGTTGCCATTCTGAAGAAGTTTTCAGCTTCAAGTTTTATTTGTTTGGTATTAAGAATGTTTTCCTCAATGCTTTTCGCTAGGGCTGTTACGTTATTATTGAGTGTTATTCCGTCTAGGTAGCCGTTTAGATCTGGGTTGTTAATGGAGTTGATCTCAGTGACTAAATGTTGGGTTTCTTTTTCAATATTTGTTTTTAAGAACTTTAGTTGAATAAAGTCACTACCAATGCATTGGCCAGCAGCACATAAACCAGAGCCAACCCCACGTGTTTGGGCTATTACTTCGGTGGTACGTAAAATATCGCTCAGTAGATCTGAGACACGAATTGAACCATCAATGATTAACAGATGTAATTCATATTTTTGTGCCATGTCATCAAGTAAAGATAATAAGCCATCAACCATTAATGCGTGTTGACGTAAAATTTTTGTCGAGTCCAAGCTGTTATCAGTTAAGTATTGCTTAAGTCTAGGCCAATGATCAGTAAAGGAGTGCCATTGCTCAAATTGACTAAAAACTTGTAGCTCTGCATCTTGTACCAGCATATTAATGTCACTTTGTACTGATAACTGTTGGCCTTTTAACTTTTGGTTACCTTGATACACGGCATTGCTTAGCCCCCGATGTTGTTGGATAAGCATAATCAGTTTTTGCAGGTTTTTAGCTAATAAAAAGCCATGTGTTACCTCTGAGCCCTGTTGAGCTCGCACAGCCTTAATTTTACTTATTGCATATACGATGATGACAAGTGTGGCTGTTACTAACAACGTTGTTGGGAGTAAAAATGAGTTCATTTTTGTTTACCAGTTATAGATGTATGCAGCTAAAAGTCCAGGAGGGGAAATGGCAACCACAAAACTAAGTTTTATGATTTCACGAATGAAGTAGAGTAAATCAATAATGACACCCATGTGATTCTCCTTTAAGTAAGTACAATATTAACCCTGCAAATTGTATGCCTACCTTTAACTTGTTGAATTTAGGTGTTTTACTGTTGTTTTTGCACCGATTTGAAACAGCTGGTTTTGTATGGATTCATCAATAGTGCAAATGAGATTAAGTTTAAATTTCGTGATCAAAAAAGCCAGGCAACTTGAAGTTGCCTGGCTTTTTTGATGAACAATGGTTGGTTAGAAGTTAACTTGACCCCAAACCCATAATTTCTCAGTATCCACTTTACCTAGTGAAGCATGACCCGCATCAAAGTCAGAGTATTTCAAACCCACTGTGTAGTGCTTAGCAAATTTCTTCGCTAATAAAATATCTAACTCATCACCCGCATCAACACTGTCTTCGTCAGTTTCAAAGTCATGGTAAGAAACGATTAATTTCGCACCTAATACTTTACCCACAACCGTTGCATAAATATCTTCTAAACCTGCCGCTGGTGTTGATAAGTATTGGTCAGCCCAACCTTGGTAGGCATGGTTAGTACCCAATGGTGTTTTAAAGCTGTATGTACCGTCACCTTCTTGAACTTCATAAGAAACTTTTGCTAACCAGCCTTTATATTTAAAACCTACCTCACCTAAGTAGTAACCTTGATCATCCATTTCACCGTCAGCATAATCATCTTGAGTTGCGTACTCAGCGGTGTAGATCACTTTCCAGTCATCATTTAAAGGTTGTGCACCAGTCAAACGAGCACCGTATGTAGCCGTTGAGTTAGCATTGTCGTCGGCAGCATCTTCATAATCTAATAAGTAGGCATAAGCTTCTAATTTACCCATTGATAAACCGCTGTACTTAACATTGAATAAGTGACTATCCATATCGATATCACCATCTTGGATTAGACCTGCGTTGCGATCATCACCAAAAATAGTATGAACTTCATCAATGTATGCGTAGCTTAAAGTTGTATCAGCAAATGATGTGTTCTGAATAGTAAGTGCATCAAAAGATTGGTGGTTTTGACGCCATAATACGTTACCAATAAAACGATGGAATGGTGCGCCACGGTAAGTTAGTTCTTGACGACCAAATTTAAACTCGGTGTCGAAACCGTTATATTGTAAATATGCTTGGTTAACTTCTGTACCTTCTGGATCAGCAATGACAGAGTAGGCGCCTTCACCATTAGTCGTACTGTTGTAATCATCGGAGCTTAGATCTGAAACATCTTCAAATTCACCAAAGGCACTAAAACCGTGGAATGAACCTGTTTTGTAGCCCAATGTTGTGCGAAGCGTAAATGCATCAGCATCTTTTAAGGCATTATCTTGATCAACAGCTTCATAGCGTGCACGAGCTGAAAAACTGACTTTACCGTCTGATAAAGCTTTGTAGAAAGAATCTTCAGCCTGTACAGCTGTTGTCATGCTGGTGACTCCTGCAGCTAGAAGTGCAAGAACAAGAGGTTTTCTATTAAATTTCATTATTTTTCCTTAAAAAAAAAGCCATACCCAATATAAAATTGAGTATGGCTTCATTACCATCAAAATGAGTCGAATTTGTAGTTAAAATTATTGCGTCGTTGCAATGATAAGTAATTTAATAACAAATATTGTGCCAACATTTTAAGTTATTGAAATTTAACAATTAGGTTTGATTTGTTTAAAGCATAATGCATATTGATGCACTGGAATGATCACTTTAAGTGGCTCAGTTGCACTGATATAGAGTTTAACGTTATTTAGTGAGTAGTGAACATTGATTTCATTTCATCAAAGAGCGTATTTAGCTCAGGTAGCTTTTGACGAGCGGTAGCCAGTTCACCCTCTAAATAGTGGTGTTGAATGGTATCGGCTAAGGAGTGATAGCTCTCATGAATTCTATAGAGCGTTTTACGCCATGTTGGTTCATAGTTTTTTTCTTGTTCTGCTCGGCTTAGCCAGTTAGCGCAATGGCAGTGGCTGTGATTCATTACCGGCCAATGTTGGATGTGATCTGGAGTGGCTTGAATATTCGCTATAAATTTATCGTTCCATTGCTCAGTAATCAGTGTGAACAAAGTCTGTTTACTTTCAGTTACTGACTGTGCGGTTTTAGCAAAATCTATCCATTGTTGGTTAGGGCTATAACGAGCAAGCCAAGTTGGAATGTCAATGGCGGGCATTGGTTTTGCTATGCCGTAACCTTGTGCTTGTTCACAGCCTAAAATAAGTAACATCAGGCCGTGCTGGGTTGTTTCCACACCTTCGGCAATGACATTACGGTGAAATGAATCAGCCAGTCCAATCACGCCATCGACAATGGCAAAATCACCGGGATCATCCAGTAAGTCGCGGATAAATGATTGATCAATCTTAATGGTATTAACCGGTAGGTTTCGCAAGTGAGTTAATGATGAATAACCGGTACCAAAGTCATCAAGTGCCATATTGACGCCAAGAGCCCCCTGACAAATTTTAATGATTCTACTGATGGTATTGAGATCGCCTAGGGCACTACTTTCTAGTATTTCTAGCTGTAAATCTTGGGAGTTAACCGATGGGTGCATGGCCAAGGCGTCATTAAGTTGAGCTAGGAACTGCTCAGACTGTAAATGGTACGAAGAGATATTAACACTCACTTCTAGCTTGATCCCTAGCTGCTGCCAACTGTCTAGTTGCTGAAGTGCTTGATGTATAACCCAGTCACCCACTTGGCATTCAAGTTCAGTGCCATCAATAAGCGGTAAGAAATCATTGGGCGGAATAAGCCCTTTTTCAGGATGAATCCACCGAATAAGCGCTTCAGCGCCAAAGATTTCGCCAGTACCCATATTCACTTTAGGCTGATAATAGAGCTGTAGATCATTATTGGTGAGTGCTTGTTCTATTTCCGATAAGCGGTGATTTTTTTGCACGATTTGTTGATCATATTGATGATCAAAAAGGTGATAACGATTTTTGCCTGCCAATTTTGCTTGGTACATTGCCTGATCAGCATGACGTAATAAAGTATCAATATCACCATGATCTGCTGGATAAAGAGAAACGCCGATGGAAGCGGAAATGTTGATTTGTTGTTGTTCAATCAAATAAGGTTTGGAAAGTGACTTTAGGATGCGCTCTAAGGTGAGTTCACACTGTTCATAAGACTCAATATCACTCAATAACAAGGCAAACTCATCACCGCCTTGGCGTGAGACGGTATCTTCTGCTCTAATTTGCGCTTTTGTTCGTTGCGCGACTTCAATTAGCACTTGGTCACCAATAGTATGGCCAAATTGATCATTGATAGTTTTAAAGTCATCTAAATCTAAGAAGCAAACTGCTAACTGTTGTTTAGTTCGCTGACTATGAGCAATCGCTTGGTTAAAGCGGTCGTTAAATAAAGCTCGGTTAGGCAGCTCGGTGAGCACATCATAATGTGCCATTAAGTTGAGCTTTTCTTGTTGTTGCTTGCTTTGCGTAATATCAGAAAAAATACCGACGTAGTTTTGAATTAAGCCTTGTTCATCAAGCAGGGTTGATATTGTTAATAACTCAGCGTAAATACTGCCATCTTTTTTCCGGTTCCAGAGCTCACCTTGCCAGTGATGCTGCTCATTAACAGAGTTCCAGATATTTTCATAAAACTGTGGACTTTGCTTGCCCGAGTTAAGGATATTAGGTGATTGACCAATAGCATCATCACGACTGAAACCCGTAATTTCAGAAAAGGCAGGGTTGGTATCAACAATGATTTGATCTGCATCAGTGATTATGATGCCATCATGAGTTTGTTTAAAGGCGCGAGATAACAGCTGGATTTGTTCATTAAATTGCGTACGCTCAATCACGATGGCTGCAAGTTTAGAGGCGGCTGATATTAACTCAAGGTCATCATCAGACGGCAGGCATGGCTTGGCATGATAGATAGCAAAGGTACCCAGGACTTTGTCATTGCTGCCTAAAATGGCATCTGACCAACAAGCACGTAAGTTGGCTTGTTCGGCTAATTGAGCAAAAGGGCGCCAATGGGGATCAGTTTGAATATCTTCTGCAATGCTTCTTGATTTATTATAGGCAGAGGAACCACAACTTCCAGCCTCAGGCCCTATAGCAAAGCCATTTACAGCATCGTTATAAAAGTCAGGCAGACTCGGCGCTGCACCGGTTAATAAATGTTTACCCTCTCGATCCATAAGTAAAATACTGCATAGCGAGAAAGGAGAAAGCTCTTCAATATGGGTGACGATAGTGGTTAAAATCGTCGTTAATTGTTTACCGGCAACTAGCTGTTCAAGTACTAGGGATCTTAATTTATCTCGACCTACCACTTGTTTTTTTCGCGTTATATTATTGTATACGCCGACTATTTTCTTTGGCTGTTGCTTCCTATCCCATTCGACTACTTCACCCACTGCATGCATCCAAACCCAGCTACCATTTGCTGTTTGGCGACGATATTCTATTTGGGTTGTTTCGCCCGTTTTTAGACATTGCTTATAGTTTTCGACAGTTTGTTTATAGTCGTCAGGGTGAATATGCTGTTGCCAGCTTTTGAGATCGACATAGGAGTCATTAGCAGCAAAGCCTAATGAGGCTCTTTCATTATCATCAATAATGATTTCACCATTATGTAGGTTAATCTCATACCAGCCTTGTTTAGCTGCTTTAAGTGCTAGATTGAGTCTTTTTTCATTAGTACGGAGGTAGGTGACAAGTATCAGCAATGAGCTAAATAAAACCAGAATGAGAATGCCAACAATCGCATTGAGCAAGATCGTTTGATAATTTATCCAGCCAGCTTGAGGGGAGGCTTTGAACTTCCACAGGCCATTGGGTAAATCAATAAAGAATACTTCGGAATCATCCGCTAATGCGCCTGCAGAACTAGCGAAAATATCGATAGCGCCATTATCAGGATTAATACGAGATAATTCATAGTCAATCCCTTGTTCTACGAGCGTATCTAGATCTGCAGTTTTGAGGAGTTGTGGTAGTCGAATTAATGCTATTGAGAATCCCCAAAAGGATTCAGTATTATTGTTGCTAATAAAAATGGGTAGACGAGCAGCAATGCCGACGCCCCCTTGAACTAAGTTAAAGGGGCCTGCGACAGCCAGAATGCCCGTGTCTCGAGCAATATGAGCCTCTTTGCGACGTGAGGGATCTGAAAATAAGTCATGACCGATAGCGCCGGTATTATTGGTCATGGGTTCAATATGTTGAAGAATGCCATTAGGCGCTAACTGCAGTGATGAAACACTGGGGTAATAAGGCAGCATTTCTCTAGCCAGATCTCTAAAGCCTGTCACCTGTCCCTGCTGTTTTCTGACCATCGCTGCAAGAGGATAAGTGGATGAAAGAGCTTGATGCAAGCTGTTGTTGATTAAGTTGACATGAGAGCTGGCAATATTTTGAACAGATAAGCGTTTTTGTCGCTCGTCAGATGCCGACATTTGAAAAATGGCTATTATGACAAGCATCACTGCTAACCCAATACTTAAGTAAGTTGTTGGGGTCTGTTTGAGTATCTTTTGCATCATTAACGTTATTTCTTGCTGTGGCTGTAGACTTTTGCTTGGACAATCAGCTAATGTACATGGCTATTACAGGCCAAGCAATACTAATCTAAAACGAAATTAGAGGTATTTAGATTTATTGATTGGCTAGACGTAAGTTCATCTGGTTTGATTTTATTTAAGTTTTCAACTTTGCTGTGTAAGCTAGCCCATTCACCGTAATCAAGCTGACAGAACAATGACGACCTCCCACCCACAAAGTTATCTTCAACTACTTCAACAACATACTGGTTTATTAGCGATCGGCTTTTTAGCGGTGTTTACAGGTAACTTAGGCCAGAGCTTTTTCATTGGCTTGTTTCAAGTCTCAATCAGTGACCAGCTTGGCTTAACCGCTGGCGAGTTCGGCAAGGTTTACGCTTTAATAACCATTGCTGGTGGCTTTTTAATCTTATATTTGGGCCCTAAAATTGATTGGGTGTCGCCTAAATGTTACGCATTGGCTGTGCTGA
>MAAB01041455.1_pt1 | contig 116193 bp, 107 predicted proteins | sample 1115991 | NCBI WGS metagenome assembly MAAB01 (sample SAMN04961124, study PRJNA320927) | seawater metagenome | isolation source: sample BD02T18 sea water enriched with oil for 18 days | place: USA:Gulf of Mexico | collected 2013-07-27 | reverse complement strand
GTTTCTACAGCTTCAACCGTTTCTACAGCTTCAACCGTTTCTACAGCTTCAACCGTTTCTACAGCTTCAACCGTTTCTACAACTTCAACCGTTTCTACAGCTTCAACTGTTTCCGCAGTGTCTACAGCTTCGGGCTTAGCTGGACGAGGTTTGCGTTCACCTTGACGAGCATAGTAAGCCAGGCCTTTTAAGACGATGTCCGGATAGTGAGCGACAGACTGCGGCAGCAACGGGATTAATGCTTCGGCATCGCCACCGGTAATAATGAAACGAATACGATTATCAAACTGCTGTTTTAGATCGCTGATTATTTGCTCTAAAGTGGCGGTGACACTGTATAACGTGCCAGATTGAATGGCACTAAAAGTATTGGTTGCTAGCGTTTTAAATTGACTATCATCGAGAGTATTGTCTAGTGCATCGGTATTATCACTTAAGGCTGCTCGCATCAGGCTTAAGCCTGGCAGTATCATTCCGCCTCGATGTTCGCCATGTTTGGTCACAATATCTAAGGTAATGGCTGTGCCGCAGTCAATTACACAAGTTGCTAGGCGGGCGTGTTGTCTAGCAGCGACCATCGATAACCAACGATCAATACCTAGTTTTTCTGGTTCTTGGTAGGCGTTTGTCACGCCAAATCGTTTTTGCTCACTGACGATGAATTTAGGGGTGATCTGCCATTTTTTCACTGTCCATTCTTCAAGTTGCTGGGCTATTTTGTCGCCTGCAACATTAGAAACAAAGATAGCTTCTATTTCGGAAAGTTCTTTCCAGTGTTTGGTTAATGACGCTTTTATCCCTGTTTTACCACGGTTAAAGCTTTGACTATCCGTTAATCGTCCGGCATCGATACAAGACCATTTGATTCGAGTATTACCAATATCAACTAATAATTTCATGATGCAAACCTAATGCTAACGTGACTATTAGCTAGAGTTTCTAATTTGTTGTTGCGCATATAACGTAGTTCACCTTGTTCATTAATGCCACAGGCTAGAGCGGTAAATTGAGAATCATCACTTATTAATTTAATAGCTTGATTTTCAAGAGCATCGTACTGAGGCCATAAAGGGATAAAATCGCTTAATCCACGGTGCTGGAAAAGCTCGATTGTTTTGATCATATTTTGAATAATTTTTCCCGCCAGATGATTGCGACAAGGTACGTTAGTACAAAGATGTTGCAAACTAGTGGTTTTTTGATTTATTTGATTTTGTGTACTGGTCGGAAGCTTAAAATTAAGGCCGATACCTACTACTGTATTTTGTTTTTTGCCGAACCGTGATTCTACTAGAATTCCAGCGAGTTTATGTCTTTCATGTAACACATCATTTGGCCATTTTAGCTTTAAGTTATTGATTCCTTCAGCATTGAGGGTATTTATTAAGCTGATCCCAATAGCTATGCTAAGGCCATTTTTCATCATTTCAGCGGGAAATGGCCAAAAAATAGATAAATAAAGATTGCCGGAACAGGGAGATAACCATTGGTCGCCACGGCGACCACGGCCCGCAGTTTGGCTTTCGGCAAGACAAACTGCGGGGGATGATTTGCCGTCATTCAGTCGCTGCCATAATTCATCATTGGTCGAAGCTACGGAAGAATGGATCTGAATTTCGTCCAGCTTGTTAAGAGTCTCTTGATCAATGGCTGAACGAATATCGGTTAATGATAGTGGTGTGAAGGTAGATATAGTCAAAGTTACGGAGTTTATTGATTCTGTAAGGAAGGATTTAGTCTAGCAGGCTAATCTCATACTGTGAAATCGAGAAAGTTGCCAGTGAGTTCAGGCGAAGTGGAAGCCGGTTTAGTATCGGCGGATGTCTGTTGTGAATGTTGTTGATTTATTTCGGAGCGCGCTTCAATGGCCATTTTAGCAGCTTTAGCAGCAATAGATTGATCAGCTGCTGATGGTTGAGAGGGAGCCAGTGCTGCTGCCCGAATTTGTTCTGCTTTTTGTAGTGTTGCCACGGGGTCATCAACAACTTTTGAGGTATTTATTTTAACTTCACCGCCAATGGCATATTGAATGCCATCTGGACCTCGTTGGAAACTAAAACTAGCGCCGCCTTGAACTACTCCTGCTCCAGCAGCAATGTGGGCAGCTTCATGGGCCCGTACGACACGGTCACGCGCTTTTAATTGTTGAAGTTGTTGTTGTTCTTTCTGGGATAGTTGATTTTGATCGTTGTCTTCTGTCGTAACCGCAGTAACCCGAGTACCAGGAGTTGTATTTAACGGTACTGAGCTGGTGACATCCATGCTCTAAACTTTTAGATCTAAAATACTGCCTATGATTGCATTGTTAGCTTCTAGTACTTTTGCCGAGGCGAGTACTTGTTGTTTGTCACTAATCATATTCACCAAGGGGGCGGTGATATCGCCACCTGACTCGATGATATCTGCACTGGCAATCGTAGCAGCATTTTTATTAAGGCTTTGTAAGCCGGTCTGAATTCCATTTAACCCGGATTGGAAGGCTGGAATGGTGGTCATAATGTGCTCCTGTAGCGAACTTCTACAACAGATATAACAATATATTAGTATTAATTATGTGATTTTACTCGCATTTTTGCATTTAATTTTATAAAAATAATCGAACAGCTAAAACAGCTAACACTAAATATAATCTCTAACCAAGGGTAAATGTAAAATTCTGTTGCACTATAGGCTTCTCCGACACCATGGCTGAAATAAAATAGCATTAGAAAGCTGGTCCAAGCATGAGTATAAGTTTTGCCATGCAATAGGCCTCGTAACGGAAATAATAACGGCAGCATAGCAAGCAGAAGCATGCTGCCGATAGGGAAGTTATCACTATGTGGTGCTAATAGTATCCAGCTTAATAATGATGCAATTAATGCAAAGTAACTGCATAAGGCACTGTGTTTAAATATATTGTCTGTAGTCACTTTAATGCCTTGGCTGTGGTTGCGACACGATGTCCTAATGCGCGACAAAGCTTTGCTTCAGTTTCACTTAAACGACGCTTATTATCGCTACCGGCGAGATGGCTGGCTCCATAAGGCGTACCGCCATCTTGTGTCGTCATCAGTTCTGATTCGCTATAGGGCAAGCCCATGATCATCATGCCGTGATGCATTAACGGCAACATCATTGATAATAGAGTGCTTTCCTGACCGCCATGCAAACTGCCTGTGGAGGTAAAGAGCGCTGCTGGTTTGCCGATAAGACTACCTGACAGCCAAAGATCACTGCTTTGATCGATAAAGTATTTTAATGGTGCAGCCATATTGCCAAATCGGGTTGGGCTACCTAATACTAAACCAGCGCAATTTTTTAGATCATCGTGGCTAGCATAAAGGTGACCTTGGTTTGGAATACTATCTTCAGTTGCTTCACAGACTGTAGATATTGCGGGCACTGTTCTGATCTTGGCAGTGCAGTCGTCAACATTTTCTATGCCACGAGCAATCTGTTCAGCCATAGAGCTGACATGGCCTGATTGGCTGTAATATAGGACTAATATTTCAGTCATAATACTCTCTTACAGGATGGTTAAAATAGATTCAGGTGGTCGGCCAATTTTAGCTTTACCGTTATTGAATACGATAGGTCGTTCTATCAATTTAGGGTGTTCACTCATTGCTTGAATTAACTGTTCATCACTAAGCGATTTATCTGCTAACTCGAGTTCTTTATAAATGGCTTCAGTTTTACGCAATAAAGCGCGCGGCTCAATGTCTAGTTGTTGCAATATATCTTTCAATATTGCTGTTGTTGGCGGTGTTTTTAAATATTCGACAATCTCTGGGTTAATGCCTTGCTGCTCGAGTAAGGTTAATGTTTGCCGAGACTTGCTGCAGCGAGGGTTATGATAAATAACAATATTGCTCATGATGATGGTTCCAAAAGTTTCTCTAAAGCTGATAAGTGAATTTCAGTAGGATGAATGCTTCCCCAATTAGCACAGCTAGGGCAGTGCCAATGCATTGCCTTGCCAGCAAAACCACAGTTTTGGCAACTGTAACGATCACCTTTATCAATTAGGGAGTTGGTAATATTTGTAATTAACGGGATAAGGCTTTGATTCGATCCTTGGCCTAATAACAGCAATTCATGCAAGCCTTCAATCGAAGGATAAGTATGCAGTTGTTGGTATAAAAACTCTTGTGCCGCTTGACTACCTTGCTGTTGTTGAATGACTTGAGTCAGCATTAATCGTGCTGAGGTCATATGAGGATGACGCTCGACTAACTGCTGTAACCAGCTATTAAAACCATCGATATTGCCCATTTTCTGATAACAGTTTAGTAATTTAGGCAGAGCCTCAGGTAGATAGCGGTGATTCTGTCGCTCAATACGCTGCAATGTTTTTAATGCCTTGCCATATTTACCGGCAGTAATCTGCATATTTGCTTCAAGTAAACTGGCTCTTACGCAGTTGTGGTCATAATGTTGGGCTTGTTTGAGGTAGCCTCGAATTGAACTTGCACTGCTAGTAATTTGTTGCTGAGCAAGCTCACAATAAAATTGAGCAATTAAAATGCCTATGTCTTTGCGTTGCTCGGGCTGTAATCGTTTAGCCATATCAATGGCTTTTTCCCAATGTTTTTCCTGTTGGTAGATACGCAATAATTTTTTAATAGCTTGTTCGGGTGGTGAGGCTTGTTGTAAGAGATCGAGAAAGAGTTGTTCAGCGCGATCCAATACACCGGCTTTCATATAGTCTAAGCCTAATTCGAGGAGTGCTTGGCTACGTTGTTGGCTATTTAAAGTCGGTCTGGCGATGAGGTTTTGGTGGATGCGGATAGCACGATCCGTTTCACCTCGTCGGCGGAATAAATTAGCCAAGGCTAGATGAGTTTCAACGGTTTCACTATTCACTTCTAATAAATGTATAAAGACATCAATGGCTTTATCAGGTTGTTCGTTGAGTAAATAGTTTAAGCCGCTAAAATATTCAGGACTAAGTTTATTATCCTGTGGTTGGTATTTATTTTTGTAGTGCTTACGCGCCATTAACCAACCGGATAAGGCTGCGATAGGCAGAAGAAAAAACAACCATGTTTGCATGGAAATAAAACCTAGTGAGAGTCTTTGACAGGCAAAATTCGCAGACTATTGATTTCTTGCTCAGAAAGCTCTAACTTTTTAGATAAGCGGCGGTTTTCATAGCGCAGTCGTAATGTGCCCATGAATAATGCAAATGCGGCAATGACAGCTCCTAAAACAATTGCTAAAACAATGATGATTGAAAGCGGTAAAGAAATGCTGCCTAGGTAGTAATTAACCGCGACTGGGTCGGTATTTATGGCTGAGAAGCCTGCACCGAAAATAAATACGGTGATAAAAGTTATAATGGTGATGATACGACCCATGGAGCTCATTCCTTAGTTTTTCTGGTAATGATGAATTATGTCACAGCAGAAATAATGATACCTTAAAAATGATCCTTTCCCAGATTCATTATAAATGATGTAAAATTACCGGTTACTTAGCCAGCCAGCCAGGTGTGGAATTATGTTTTTGGAGAAAATGTTATGACCTTTGTAGTCACAGAAAATTGTATTAAATGCAAATATACGGATTGTGTTGATGTCTGTCCTGTGGATTGTTTTCATGAAGGCCCTAATTTCCTAGTTATTGATCCAGATGAGTGTATTGATTGCACTTTATGTGAACCAGAGTGTCCAGCAGAAGCGATCTTTTCAGAAGATGATTTACCCGATGAGCAAATGGAGTTTGTTCAGATCAATGAAGAGCTTTCTCGTGTATGGCCAGTATTAGCAGAAAAAGCAGATGCGTTGCCTGATGCTGAAGAATGGGATGGTAAAACTGGAAAAACCCCATTATTAGAGCGTTAATAAATAACGACAGTGATAAAAAAAAGCCCGCATTATGCGGGCTTTTTTTTATCTGGAATCATTAATGTTAAGCCATTAACGTTTTCAATTTTTTCATCGCATTACTTTCAATTTGTCGAATACGTTCGGCAGAAACTTGGTATTGGTCAGCCAGTGTATGTAATGTGGCTTTTTTGTCATCATTTAACCAGCGCTGACTGACAATATCGCGACTACGATCGTCTAATGTTGCTAAGGCATTGGATAATTTTTGATGTTGATAGTTTTCATAGTCATCATGTTCTAGTTTCAATGATGGATCTGAATTGTCAGGCCCCGTGATATACGCTGCTGGGGAGAAGTTATTGTCATCATCATCAGCATCACTAGGCAAATCAAAAGAAGTATCAGGTTGAGCTAAACGACGTTCCATATCTAGGACATTGTTTGGAGTAACACCTAAATCTTCTGCTACTGCTTCAACTTCTTCTTGGTTTAACCAACCGAGGCGTTTTTTGGCGCTACGTAAATTAAAGAATAATTTACGTTGTGCTTTAGTGGTGGCAATTTTGACAATACGCCAGTTACGGATAACGTACTCATGAATTTCTGCCCGGATCCAATGAACAGCAAATGAAACTAAGCGCACGCCTTTTTCAGGATCAAAGCGTTTAACTGCTTTCATTAAGCCGATATTACCTTCTTGGATTAAGTCGGCAACAGGTAAACCATAACCGCTATAACCTTTAGCTATGCGAGAGACAAAGCGGAGGTGGGATAGAACTAAGCGTTGCGCAGCTTCTAGATCGCCATCTTGTTGCAGGCGAGAGGCTAGCTCATACTCTTCTTCTGCAGAAAGAAGAGGCGTGTTGTGTACTAGACTGGTGTAAGAGTCTAGGTTACTGATTGGCGCTAAAGCTAATTCATATTGGGCTACAGGTGTGCTCATGAGTGTGGCCTCCCTAAAAATATTTCCGTGATAATAACATTAAGTTAAATAAGTCAACCACTCTGATTTCAATTTTAGGAAAAAGTTCCTTTAATTTGGACTATTTATTAACGCGGTTCAATTGCATTTAAGTGACGACCTACGGCTAACCAAGCGCCAAAGACGCCTAAACTCATGCCGATGAGTATTAAGGAAACAAACATTTGTCCGGCAAACCAATGAAAAATAAATTGGCTGTTATATAACAAGGCTAAATGATTGATTGGCCCGGTTAATAGTCCTAGTGCAATTAATAAGGTTGCCCAAGCAAAGAAACCGCCCAAAATGCCATACCAAAAACCAGTATAAAGGAAAGGCCGGCGAATAAAGGTATTGGTTCCGCCGACAAGCTTGATAACTTTAATTTCTGCCTGGCGGTTTAATATGGCCAACCGAATGGTATTACCAATGACGAGCAATACACTTAATGATAATAAAATGGCAAGGATAGTGAGACCACGTTGACTGGTTTGACTAATGCTACGCAGACGTTGCAGCCATTCCATATCCAGTTGAGCTAGCTCAACTTCAGCTAAGTTATCTAGTCGAGCTAATAAGCTACCGATGGCATCGGGCCGTAAGTTATTGTTGCTTGGTATGACAATAATAACGGCAGGTAGCGGGTTGCTAGGTAAGCTATCTAGTAATTCCCCTAAACCTGATAACTGGCGGAACTCTTCCAATGATGTCTGAGCAGATTGATAGTGAGTGTTATTAATTTCTGGCCACTGTTTTATATTCTGACTAAATTTTCTTGCCTGCTCGTCACTCAGGTCTTGCTGTAAAAATAATGAAATTTTGCTGGCATCATCCCATTGCTCACTTACTTGATTGAGGTTTTGAAGTAATACATATAAACCGGCAGGTAGTGCTAGGGCAATGCCGATTACCAATACGGTCATAACACTGGCAATAGGTTGGCGCCATAATTGGCCCAAACTAAACAGCATGACTTGAGCATGACGCAATAGGTAAGTTTTAGCGTTGAAATTGTTAAATTTCATGCTATTTCCGTTGGTGCTAGACGACCTTGCTGCAAGATTATTTGTCGATAAGGCAGGGTTTTAATGAGCTCATGATCATGAGTGGCAATAAATACGGTGACACCCACTTGGTTAAACTGTTCAAATAAATTCATGATGTCGCGGGATAATTCTGGATCTAGATTACCGGTCGGTTCATCAGCCAATAAGATAGGTGGTCGGTTGACTACCGCTCGTGCGATACCAACACGTTGCTGTTCACCGCCTGATAAGGCAATAGGTAATTTACGCTCTTTGTTTAATAAGCCAACTTTGTCTAATGATGCTCGTACTCTACGACCAATTTCACGGTGGCTTTCGCCTGCAATCACCAATGGCAAAGCGACATTATCAAACACAGTGCGATCATGTAGTAGGTAATGGTCCTGGAATACCAGTCCAATCTGACGGCGATAATAAGGTATTTTTCGCTGTGGTAAACGGGTTAGGTTTTGGTTATTAACCAAGACTTCGCCGTGAGAACTGCGTTCTATTAATGCAATCAGCTTGAGCAGGGTGCTTTTTCCAGCACCGGAATGACCGGTCAAAAAGGCCATTTCACCTTTATCTATATGGAAACTCAAGCCAGACAATGCTTCATGGCTATCAGCATAGCGTTTATAGACTTCAGTAAAGCGAATCATTAATTAATCTTCTCGGCCTAATAAAGCATCAACAAAGTCTTTAGCTTCAAACTGCCGTAAATCATCAATCGTTTCGCCGACGCCGATATAGCGGATAGGCAGGCCCATTTTTTTAGCAATAGCGAAAATAATGCCGCCTTTGGCCGTGCCATCTAGTTTAGTGATGGTTAGACCGGTGATACCCACGGCTGCATTAAATTGCGTGGCTTGTGATAAGGCGTTTTGACCGGTACCCGCATCTAAAACTAACATGATTTCATGTGGTGCTTGGTTATCAAGCTTGCCCATCACCCGTTTTATTTTCTTTAACTCTTCCATCAGGTTTGATTGGGTGTGTAACCTGCCGGCGGTATCAGCAATTAAAATATCCACATTTTTTGCTTTGGCAGATTGCAATGCATCAAAAATAACGGAAGCGGAGTCGGCACCACTATGTTGGGAAACAACATCAATGTTATTTCGCTGGCCCCATACTTGTAATTGTTCGACGGCTGCTGCTCGGAAGGTATCGCCGGCAGCCAACATCACGCTTTTGCCTTGGTTTTGAAATTGTTTGGCTAACTTACCAATAGTAGTGGTTTTACCGACACCATTAATACCGATCATTAAAATAACAAAAGGTCCTTGTTGTTCTGGAATAACCAGTGGCTGACAACTGGGTTGTAATAGCTTGACCATATCATCGTGCATGGCTTCAAAAAGTGCATCAGCATCATCCAGTTGTTTACGAGCAACACGTTGAGTGAGAGCACTGATGATTGTTTGTGTTGCTTCTACACCAAGATCGGCTGTCAGCAATTGCATTTCTAACTCTTCAAGTAAGTCATCATCAATGGCTTTTTTGCCCAGTAGCAGTGATGCAAAACCTTCAGTTAGTTTAGAGCTGGTTTTACTAAGGCCTTTTTTCAGGCGACCAAATAAGCTAACTTTTTCTTTTTTTGGTTCAGCGACAGGGGCTGGAGTGGGGACAGCAGCTACTGGCTCAGGGTGACTTTCAGGCAGCTGTTCTGTATGTTGCTCGTCTTGCGCGGGGCTTTCGGTCTTGGATTTTGATTTTTTTCTCAGGAAACTAAACATAGTCGTCGCTTGTCGTTAAACTTCAACGTGAAATCTTATCATGACATGGGTGTAGATGATGCATATGCTTAACAAATTTAAACAGGGAATGTGGCTGATTTTGGCTTTGCCAACGATCGTGGTTGCAGATGTAAGTGAGTTTCAGCTTGAGAATGGTTTGAAGTTGATTGTTAAAGAAGATCACCGCGCGCCAGTGGCTGTGTCACAAGTGTGGTACAAAGTGGGATCGAGTTATGAACATAACGGTATTACTGGTATCTCACACCAGTTAGAACATATGATGTTCAAGGGTACTGAAAATCTCGGCCCTAATGAATTTTCACAGATTATAGCTGCGAACGGTGGTCGTGAAAATGCCTTTACCGGTCGTGACTACACTGCCTATTTTCAAACATTAGAAAAAGATCGTATTGAAGTTAGTTTTCGCCTTGAAGCTGAGCGGATGCGCAAACTAAAAATCGATGGTGCTGAATTATTAAAAGAACGTGACGTTGTGTCTGAAGAACGGCGGATGCGTACCGACGATAATCCAAAGTCGTTATTACGAGAAGCATTCAATGCTACTGCTTTTGTAAATAGTCCTTATCATCACCCGGTTATCGGTTGGATGAGTGATATCAATAATTATGAAGTTGATGATCTAAATGATTGGTATCAAAAATGGTATGCACCTAATAATGCGACTGTTGTCGTGGTCGGCGATGTTGAACCACAGGCTATTTATGAATTGGCCCAGCAATATTTTGGGCCATTAAAGCCTGAAGCAATAGCTACTTTAAAACCTCAAATTGAAGTCGAACAACGTGGATTGCGGTCCATTAAGGTTAAAGCCCCTGCGGAGCTACCTTATTTCATGATGGGCTGGAAAGTGCCTGTTGTGAAAACGGCTGAAATATCATGGGAACCTTATGCGCTTGAAGTGTTAGCTGCTGTACTTGATGGCGGCTCTAGTGCTCGCTTCGCCAGACAGTTGGTTCGCGGTGATGAAATCGCTGCTAGTGTTGGTGCTGGCTATGGATTATTTTCACGACTACAAGATCTATTTGTCATTGCTGGTACACCAGCCAAAGGCAATACAGTAGATGAGTTGAAATTAGCTGTCAGAGAACAATTAAATGAGCTGAAACAGCAAGTAATAACCCCACAAGAATTAGCTAGAGTTAAGACTCAAGTCGTGGCAAATGCGGTTTATGAACGTGACAGTGTGTTTTACCAAGCGATGCAAATTGGCATGTTAGATACCATTGGTATCGACTGGCACTTAGGTGATGAGTATGTCGACAACGTGAAACTGGTTACTGCTGAGCAGGTGATGGCGGTCGCAAAAAAATATTTTATTGATGATAGTTTGACTGAAGCTGAACTCGTACCTGTTTCAGTCAATAAGGAAGCAGAAATGACAGGAGTAGCAAATGAACACTAAATTTTTCTTGCTGTTATTAGCATTATTGGTCAGCCAAGTTTCAATTGCATCGCCACAAATTCAACATTGGACAACAGAAAAGGGTGCACGCGTTTATTATGTTCATGCTCCCGAGTTACCGATGGTCGATATCAGTGTGGTATTCGATGCGGGTGCAGCACGTGACCAGCTGTTATCTGGTACCGCAGTATTAACTAACGCGATGCTAGATGAAGGGGCTGTTGACCTTAATACAGATCAAATTGCAGCTGCTTTTGCAGATGTAGGTGCACGATTTAGCAGTAGTGCTGAGCGTGATATGGCAAGTGTTGGTCTCCGTAGTTTGACGGAAGAGTCTGCGTTACAAGCTGCTTTAGCCTTGTATACCAAGGTACTTACTCAGCCTAGCTTTCCTGAGTCGTCATTTAAGCGTATCCAAAAGCAAATATTGCTAGGGTTTCAAGCTGAAAAACAGTCGCCGTCAGCACTTGCTAGTCGTGCTTTTTATAAGGGATTGTATGGTAACCATGCTTATGCAACGATGCCTGCAGGCACTGAACAGGCTGTTTCTAAATTAACAATAACGGATGTAAAACAGTTTTATCAGCAATACTATGTTGCTCGTAATGCTGTCGTGGTGTTGGTCGGAGATTTGAATAAGTCTCAGGCACAAGACGTCGCTGAGAAAGTCACCTCTGGTTTAGCTGCGGGTGAGGCTGCCGCTAAAATTAAACCTGTAGTAGATTTAACACAAGCGCAAACAATACAGATTGACCATCCGTCTAGCCAAACTCACATTTTGATGGGCCAGCCGGGAATGAGTCGCAGCGATGCTGATTATTTTGCCTTGTATGTCGGCAACCATATTTTAGGTGGTAGTGGTTTGGTGTCTAAATTGAGTAATGAGATTCGCGAGAAACGAGGTTTGTCTTATAGTACTTATAGTTACTTTAGACCGATGCGTGATTTAGGACCTTATCAATTTGGTCTGCAAACACGTAATGAGCAGGCGGATGAAGCATTAAAAGTAATGCAAGACACTTTAGTAGACTTTATTAACCAAGGTCCTAGCGAAGCAGAGTTAATCGCTGCTAAGCAAAATATTACTGGTGGTTTTGCGTTGCGAGTGGATAGTAATAGTAAAATAGTAGGTTATCTAGCTATGATCGGTTTTTATGGTTTGCCGTTAGATTATTTAGAAACATTTAAAGTTAAGGTCAATGCTATTTCAACAGCACAAATAAAGCAGGCATTTGAACGCCGTGTAAACCCAAATAATATGTTAACGGTGATGGTTGGTGGCAAAGCAAAATAAATTAAAAATTCAAGCAGGATCCTTGCGAATTATTGGCGGTAAATGGCGCGGCCGCAAGCTTAGCTTTCCTGATATTGAGGGGTTACGGCCGACAGCTGACCGAGTACGTGAAACGATCTTTAACTGGTTGCAAATGCAACTGGGTAGTGCCCGTTGCCTGGATTTATTTGCGGGCAGTGGTGCATTGGGTTTTGAAGCCGCTTCACGTGGCGCGACTCATGTTGATTTAGTTGAACAATCGAATCAAGCAGTAAACTATTTACGGCAAAGTCGTCAGCAATTGTCAGCAGAGGAGTGTCATCTTCATCAGGCGACTGCGCAGGCTTTTTTGAGCAGCAGTACTGTGCAGTACGATATTGTATTTATAGACCCGCCATACCAAGCTGACTTATGGTCTGAAATTGCTGATTTATTAATTCAGAAGCAGTGTTTATCTGCTAATGCGTTAATTTATTTAGAGTGCCCGAAACAGCAACAACTACCTGCTTTACCTGCAAACTGGCTATTAATTAAAGACAAAACAGCCGGCGATGTAAGATATTGTTTATTTCGAAATGAATAAGGAGATGATGAGTGGCAACTACGGCAATATACCCAGGTACTTTTGATCCTATTACTAACGGTCATGTTGATTTGATTCATCGTGCGAGTAAGTTATTTGATAAAGTTATTGTTGCGATTGCGATTAATCCTGGTAAAGCACCCACTTTTTCATTAGCAGAGAGAGTTGATTTAGCAGAACAAACATTAACCGAGCTGGAAAATGTTGAAGTATGTGGTTTTGAAGGCTTGCTGGTGGACGTAGCAAAACAAAAAAAAGCTGATGTTATCTTACGTGGTTTGCGTGCTGTTTCAGATTTTGAACATGAATTTCAATTGGCCAGCATGAATCGCAAAATGGAGCCTGATGTTGAAACTTTGTTTTTAACACCGGCCGAACAATTCAGTTATATCTCTTCAAGCTTAGTACGTGAAATCGCTGCTCTAGGTGGTGATGTATCCGATTTTGTAGCGCCTTGCGTGAGTCAAGCGCTAACAATCAAATTGCTCAACTGAGCTAATAACCGCTAAGATCTCACTTATAGAGTTTGAGTTGGAGAAGAAAATGTCGTTATTTATAACCGACGAATGTATTAACTGTGATGTATGTGAACCTGAGTGTCCTAATGCTGCGATCACGCAAGGTGAAGAAATTTATGAAATTGATTTAAACCTTTGTACTGAGTGCGTTGGTCATTTTGATGAGCCGCAATGTGTAGAAGTTTGTCCTGTTGATTGTATTCCTAAAGATCCAGATAACGTGGAAACGGAAGGGCAATTAATGGCCAAATATGAAGTTTTAATGGCTGCTGGCGGTTAACATAACAAATCAATCGGTCAATAGCTTGACCATTTCATCCTTTAAATTTGTAAAGCGGGCCTAGCCGTTAATATCAACGCAGTGAAATAGCAGAGAGTGTTGTTTCATTAAAACAGATTGCTTTTAGCAACCGCGTTGGTACGGTATCCTTACTCGCTTTCTCTCATTGATAATAAAATAAGACTCCATGCAATCAGAATATAGCCCAAAAGACATCGAAATATCTGCCCAGAAATGGTGGCAAGACAATGACAGCTTTCGCGCAGTAGAAAACTCGGATAAAGAGAAATATTACTGCCTAGCGATGTTTCCATATCCTAGTGGCCAATTGCATATGGGTCATGTGCGTAACTATACGATTGGTGATGTTATTTCACGTTATCAACGGATGTTGGGAAAAAATGTCTTACAACCTATGGGCTGGGATGCATTTGGTCTGCCTGCTGAAAATGCGGCGATTAAAAACAAAGTAGCACCAGCTGCGTGGACTTATGACAATATCGATTATATGCGCGCTCAGTTGCAACGTCTTGGCTTGGGCTATGATTGGCAGCGTGAACTAGCAACCTGTACGCCACAGTACTATCGTTGGGAACAATGGTTATTCACTCGCTTATTTGAAAAAGGCTTAGTGTATAAAAAAACAGCGGCAGTGAATTGGTGTCCGGTAGATAATACGGTACTTGCCAATGAGCAAGTGATTGATGGTTGTTGCTGGCGTTGTGATAGTAAAGTTGAGCGCCGCGAGATTCCACAGTGGTTCATGAAAATCACTGATTATGCAGAAGAATTATTAAACGATTTAGATCAACTTACAGGTTGGCCTGAGCAAGTTCGTACTATGCAAGCGAATTGGATTGGTCGTTCTGAAGGCGTAGAAATAGAGTTTGGTATTACTGACAGTGATAATACGTTATCGGTCTACACGACACGTCCAGATACTTTGATGGGCGTGAGTTATCTAGCTGTAGCAGCTGAACATCCGTTAGCAATACAGGCTGCTGAAAACAACGAAGAATTAACTGCTTTCATTGAAGAATGCCGAATGATGGAAACATCTGAGGAAGCATTAGAAACAGCTGAGAAGAAAGGTGTTGCTACTGGATTAACTGCGATTCATCCTGTTACCGGTGAGCAAGTGCCAGTTTGGGCGGCTAACTTTGTATTAATGGGTTATGGAACGGGTGCAGTGATGTCGGTACCTGCTCATGATCAACGTGATTATGAATTTGCTCAAGCTTACGGTTTAGACGTTAAACAAGTTATTGAACCAACAGATAAGTCTGAATGTGATTTATCAAGCGCAGCATTTACAGCGAAAGGTCGATTGATCAATTCTCAGCAGTTTGACGGTTTAACTTCGGCTGAAGCATTTGATGCGATTGCAGAGTTTTTAGCGAAACAACAAAAAGGCGAACGTCAGGTTAAATACCGATTACGTGACTGGGGTGTATCTCGTCAGCGTTATTGGGGAACACCAATCCCAATCATTAACTGTCCTGATTGTGGTGCGGTTCCTGTTCCTGAACAAGATTTACCTGTGAAGTTACCTGAAGATGTCATCGTTGATGGTTCGGGCTCACCAATTAAGTCGATGCCTGAGTTCTATCAATGTGCCTGTCCTAAGTGTGGTGCTGATGCAGAACGTGAGACCGATACCTTTGATACCTTCTTTGAATCATCATGGTATTACGCGCGTTTTACTTGCCCTGATAATGAAGAAGTGATGTTGGATGAACGTGCCAATCACTGGTTATCAGTTGATCAATATATTGGCGGAATAGAGCATGCGGTATTACATTTATTGTATGCACGATTCTTCCACAAATTAATGCGTGACGAAGGTTTGGTAACGGGCGATGAACCGTTTAAAAACTTATTAACGCAGGGCATGGTACTGAAAGACGGCACTAAAATGTCGAAGTCGAAAGGTAATACTGTTGATCCACAAGCGTTGATTGATCAATATGGTGCTGATACCTCGCGGTTGTTTATGATGTTTGCCGCACCACCAGAACAATCACTTGAGTGGTCTGATAAGGCGGTTGAAGGTTCTAACCGTTTCTTGAAACGATTATGGCGTGCTACCCATGACCATCTTGAACAAGGTGCAGTAGCAGCATTAAACGTTGCTGAGTTGTCTGATGAATTACAAACACTTCGTCGCCAAGCTTATCAAGCATTAACTAAAGTATCGGATGATATTGGCCGTCGTCACACCTTTAATACAGCCATTGCAACGGTAATGGAATTAATGAATGCATTGGCTAAATTGAAAGATGACAGTGAGCAAGCACGTGCAGTCGTCCAAGAAGTATTAGAATTAGTTGTATTAATGCTTGCACCAATAACACCTCATATCTGCCATGAACTATGGACATTATTGGGCCATGATGAAGCTGTCGTGACTGCTGCATGGCCGGAAATTGATGAAGCGGCAATGAAGCAAGATAAAGTTGAATTGATGGTTCAAGTCAATGGTAAGCTACGCTCTAAGATTGCGGTTGCAGCAGATGCTGATAGTAAAACGATAGAAGCAGAAGCTTTGGCTGAAGAGAATGTATTACGCTTTACGGAAGGTAAAGAAGTTCGTAAAGTCATCGTAGTTCCAGGACGGTTAGTTAATATCGTTGTTGCTGGTTAAAATTTAAGGAGCTTGCTCATGGCGCGTTATTTGTCAAAATTTGTATTGAGTTTAATGTTGGTGACACTGGTTGGCTGTGGCTTTCAGCTGCGTGGTTCAGCAAATTTGCCCGACAGCTTGAAGACAATATACGTGCAAGGGATAGATTTAAATCGCGGTTTAGGTCGTGAGCTTCGCTTAGGTTTAACACGCAATGATGTATTGGTCGTGCCTGATTATCAAAGTGATGCAGCAGTACTGACGATTTTAGAACAGAAAATTGATCGTCGCGTTCTGTCTGTAGGCGCTGATGCTAAAGCAAGTGAATATGAGCTGTTTGGCACAATGAGCTATTCACTTGTTGATGCCGAAGGCGTGACTTTAGCAGAAGCAGAACAAGTTCAAGCTATTCGTGATTATCAATTCGACCAAGATCAAGTTCTAGCTAAAGATGAAGAAGAATCTGCCTTGCGTGAACAAATTAATCAACAATTAGTGCAAAGCTTATTACGTCGTTTATCTGTTTTGAATTAGTTTGATATGCGCCTAAAAGCGGAGCAGCTAGCAAGTCATTTACAGCAAAATTATTTACCTGTTTATCTGATCCACGGCGACGAACAAATGCTGGTGGAAGAAGCCAGTGATTTGGTTCGCCAGCATGCTCGAAATCAAGGCGTAACCGATCGGCAAGTGTGGCATGTCGAAGGTCGGTTTGATTGGTCGCAATTGCAGTGGCAAGAACAAACGATGTCGCTGTTTTCTAGCCAACGATTACTTGAATTACGCTTGCCATCAGGATCGCCAGGTAAAGAGGGCGGTGAAGCGTTACGAAAATTTACAGCATCTCCGCCGGCAGATACTTGTCTGCTTATTATCAGCGGTAAAATTGATGCACGGTCTCAAAAAAGTAAATGGTTCACTGAGTTAGAAAAAGTAGGGGCAACCATTGCTGTTTGGCCGGTAGATGCTGCCAACCTTCCTCGCTGGGTCATGCAACGAATGCAACAACAAGGCCTGCAAGCCAGTCAGCAGGTTGCCGCCTTGATAGCTGAACGAGTCGAAGGCAACTTATTTGCTGCCGCTCAAGAAATTGATAAGTTGCAGCTATTAAGTTCAAATGGTGTGGTTGATGAGCAATTGGTTTTAGCGTCGGTTGCCGATAATGCTAGATTCGAAGCTTTTGGTTTGATGGATTGCGCTTTTCTTGGTCAAGCGAAAAAGATACCGAGAATGATTGCCAGACTGCGAGATGAAGGCTTAGACATTATGTCGATATTTTCTGCAGTATCATGGGCATTACATCGAGCTGTCAATATGGCAGAGCAGTTGGAGCAAGGCCAACGTATCGAGCAAGTGTTTGCAGCCCAAAAACCACCTGTATGGCAAAAAAGTCAGCCGATGATGCGCCAAGCTTTAATGCGTCATAATCGTCAGCAATGGCAGCAGTTTTTGCCACAAATATCCCGTATAGATCAAGCTGCTAAAGGTAGTTTGAAAGCCTGTCCATGGGCATTATTAGAACAATTATGTATGAAGGTCGCAGGCGTAGATACTCTGACCACAGTTTAGAATGAGGAGAATAATATTGGATATTAACCAATATATGCAGACTTTAGGTCAACAAGCCAGACAAGCCAGTCGGGCTTTAGCACGAGCTGATACTGCTACGAAAAATACAGCGCTAACGGTTATTGCTGAACAAATTCGCAAGAATGCTGCCTTATTACAGCAAGAAAATGCCCGTGATTTACAAGCTGGCAAAGACAAAGGTTTAGATGCTGCTTTACTTGATCGTTTGGAGTTAACCGATGCGCGTATTGAGTCTATGGCTGAAGGCATAGAGCAAGTTGCAGTATTAGCAGATCCAATTGGTGAAATTAGTGATATGACCTATCGTCCTAGCGGTATCCAGCTGGGACAGATGCGGGTACCTCTTGGCGTGATCGGTATTATTTATGAGTCTCGACCTAATGTAACAGCCGATGCTGCCGCCTTATGTTTGAAGTCAGGTAATGCCACTATTTTACGCGGTGGTAGTGAGGCAATCTATTCCAATCAAGCTATTGCTAAATGTATTCATCGAGGTTTAGAAAAAGCAGGTTTACCTGTAACGGCTATCCAAGTGGTTGAAACAACAGATCGTGAAGCGGTAGGCCAGCTTATTACCATGCCTGAATATGTGGATGTGATTGTACCGCGTGGTGGTAAAGGTTTAATTGAACGCATTAGCCGTGACGCACGTGTACCAGTGATTAAACATCTTGATGGTATTTGCCATGTTTACATTGATTCTGCCGCTGATTTAGCGATGGCCGAAGAGATTGCTTTTAATTCTAAATGCCATCGTTATGGTGTGTGCAATGCAATGGAAACCTTATTGGTCGACAAAGCTGTCGCCGCTGAAATTTTGCCCCGTTTACAGAAACGTTATGCGACTGAGTCCGTTGAACTGCGCGGTTGTCAGCAAACACGTACTATTTTGCCAAACATTACAGCGGCAACAGATGAGGATTGGGATACAGAATATTTAGCACCGATCTTATCTATTCGTGTGGTTGCCAATATTGATGAAGCAATGGATCACATTCATTTGCATAGTTCGGGTCATACCGAAACGATTGTGACTGAAGATTATGGGCGTTCACGACGCTTTTTAGCAGAAGTAGATTCTAGTTCAGTGATGGTTAATGCCTCAACACGTTTTGCTGATGGTTTTGAATATGGATTAGGTGCGGAAATCGGTATTTCTACCGATAAAATTCATGCGCGTGGCCCAGTTGGTTTAACTGGCCTGACATCTCAAAAGTGGATAGTGATGGGGAATGGCCAGGTGCGCAAATAATGACTGATTCAGCCATAGGTATTTTAGGTGGCACATTTGACCCAGTGCATTTTGGTCATTTGCGCCCTGCATTGGATGTCGCTGATCAATTAGGCTTAGAACAGATACATTTAATTCCTTGTGCTGTGCCGCCACATCGTGAGACACCGCTAGCAACAGCCCAACAACGTGTTGCTTTATTACTGCTCGCTATCAAAAATAATCCACGCTTTGTAGTTGATGAACGTGAGTTACAGCGAGAAGGGCCCTCGTATACGATTGATACTTTACGTAGTTTGCGACAAGAGTTTCCAGCAAAGCCGCTGTATTTATTGGTCGGTACAGATGCGTTTATGGGCATTCAGAGCTGGCATGAATGGCAACAGTTACTGGAGCTTACGCATATAGTCGTAATGCAACGTCCCGATGAAACCACGGCGATGCCTGATGCGTTAGCCAGCTGGTATCAGCAACATTTAGTGACTAATGATGATGTCAACTTGGCTGGTAAAATTATACCGGTGAAAGTAACGCAATTGTCTATTTCGGCAACCCAAATACGAACATCTATTGCTAATGGTGCCAGCCCGCAGTATTTATTGCCAGATGCCGTGATTAGCTTGGTTGATATGTTAGGCCTCTATCAACAAAAAGAGTAATTATGGATAATTTATTCTTCATTATTTCCAAATTAGCTTGGGGAATATTAAGCCCAACAAATTTGATTATTGGACTGGTTACCATTGCGACAGTGTTGTTGTGGCTAAACAAAAAACGGCCGGCAACGGTCTTGTTGACGCTGTGTTTGTTGATAAATTTACCGCTATTGTTCTATCCAGTGAGTGATTTGTTAATGCAACCGCTCGAACAACGTTTTTCTAAACCCACTGAAATGCCGACGAATGTCGATGGCATTATTGTGTTGGGTGGTGGCGAAGAATTAAAAATTTCCCATAGTTGGAAGATTGCTGAAATGGGCAATGGCGGTGATCGTTATGTCGGTGCGACGGTATTGGCTAAGCATTACCCTAATGTGCCGATTATTTTTTCAGGGGGTAATAGTTTTCTGCGGTTTAGAAAAAATGACAATGAGGCCACGATAGCTCAACAATTACTGACTGATATGGGCATTGATAAACAGCGTATATTGGTTGAATCACAGTCTCGAAATACTTATGAAAACTTTTTATTATTAAAGCCGCTGTTGCCTAAAAAAGACGGCCATTATTTACTAGTTACATCGGCCTACCATATGCCTCGAGCAGTGGGCATTGCTCGTAAACAACATTTCAATGTTATTCCTTATCCAGTAGATTACCGCAGTAACCATGGCTCAATTCGGCAATGGGACTTTGCAATGTTTTCCCATCTGCAAGTTCTGGAACCTGCTTGGCGCGAATGGATAGGATTAACGGTTTATTTTTTAACAGATAAGACGCAAAACTGGCTACCTAGCAGTGAGCAAGGTATTGAATCAGCGAGAAAAGACAGCATGCTGTAAAATATTGCGATTATTGATTAACGGAGAAGCCAATGCAGGCTGAAGATTTAAAATTACTAGTTATTGATGCTCTAGAAGATATTAAAGCTGAAGATATACAAGTTCTTGATGTTCGCACGATGACAGATGTCACCGACTATATGATTATTGCTACGGGTAAATCTACTCGTCAGGTTAAAGCGCTAGCCAATGAAGTGGTTATGCAAGCTAAAAAAGCAGGTAATCAACCTTTAGGTGTTGAAGGTGAAGATGTTGGTGAATGGGCTTTAGTTGACCTTGGTGATGTGATTGCACATGTGATGACACCGCAAACACGTGCAACTTATAACCTTGAAAAAATATGGAGTGTTCCAGAGGATTCTGATCAGGTTGTGGCTGATAAGGAATGAAGTTAAACCTGCTCGCGGTTGGCACAAAAATGCCAACTTGGGTGACTGATGGTTATCAAGAATATGCCAAGCGTTTGCCAAGAGAGTGCAGTTTACATTTGCACGAAATTGCTCCTGCTAAACGCGGTAAGAGTGGCAGTGCAGCGCAATGGATGCGTGAGGAAGGTGAACGGATCTTAGCGGCTATTCCTGATAACCACCATGTTGTTGCACTAGATGTAAAAGGCAAAACATGGAGTACCGAGCAGTTGTCCCAGCAGTTAGAAAATTGGCAGTCCGATGGTCGGGATGTTTCCTTGATTGTCGGCGGTCCAGATGGATTAATGGCTGAATGCTTGCAACGAGCAGATCAGCGTTGGTCTTTATCGGCACTTACTTTACCGCATCCACTAGTCCGAATTGTGATGGCTGAGCAGTTATATCGAGCTTGGACCGTGACACAAAACCATCCTTATCACCGCGCATGAACTTTCCTCATACTTATCTTGCTTCTGGTTCCCCCAGACGACGAGAACTTCTGACCCAAATCGGAGTCGATTTTAGTGTTGTTAAAGTTGATGTTGATGAATCGCAATTATTAGATGAAGCTGCACTTGATTATGTCCGACGGGTGGCAATAGCAAAAGCACAAGCGGGTTTTCAGCAACTGGAAGTATCGCCAACAAACTGTATCGTACTAGGAGCTGATACGTCAGTTATCATCGATGGCGAGATATTAGGTAAGCCGAAAGATGATGGTGACAGTCGGAGAATGTTACAGTTATTGTCAGGTCGAAGTCATCAAGTTTTAACGGCTGTTGCTGGGGTAACAATGAATGATACACAGTGTGTCATTAGTGATAATGTAGTGCAGTTTGCTGAATTATCAGCAGATGAAATTAATTGGTATATTGCTACTCAAGAAGGAATAGATAAGGCGGGTTCTTATGCTGTTCAGGGACAAGCTGCAATATTTATTGAACAAATAATAGGCAGTTATTCAGGCATTATGGGTTTGCCTGTTAGAGAAACAGCAATGTTGCTAAAGAAAATTTCAGAATAGGGTTTCACAATGAGCAGTGAGATATTAATTAATATCACACCGAGTGAGTCGCGGGCAGTCGTCGTTGATAATGGTGTTTTACAAGAAGTATTTATTGAACGAAACGAATGCCGAGGTATTGTAGGCAATATTTATAAAGGCAAAGTCTGTCGTGTATTACCCGGTATGCAAGCTGCCTTTGTTGAAATTGGCCTGTCTCGCGCTGCTTTTTTACATGCATCTGATATTTCTATTCCGAAAGGTCAAACGGGTGATTTACAAGAAACACCAACTAAAGTGCCACCGATCACCACATTATTGCGTGAAGGACAGGAAGTTTTAGTTCAAGTTATTAAAGATCCCTTAGGTAGTAAGGGAGCTAGACTGACTACTCAACTATCCGTTTCATCACGTTATTTGGTCTATATGCCAGATACGCAAGGTATCGGCGTGTCATTGAAGATTGAAAGTGAACAAGAGCGTGAACGCTTAAAGTCATGTTTAGTTTCACAGCTGGATTCCGCTGGTGGTGGTTATATTCTACGGACTGCTGCAGAAGGCGTATCTGAAACAGAACTATTGGCAGATTTAAAGTTTTTACATCGCTTATGGCAAAAGCTCGGAGAGCGGAAGTCATCTGTGAAATGTGGTGAGCCGCTGCATCAAGATTTACCGTTGGCACTTCGGGCATTAAGAGATTTATATAACCCTGATATCGAACGTATCCGTATTGATTCAACCACCACCTATGATCAAGCAATGAAGTTTGCTGAAGGTTTTATGCCTGAATGTGCAGTTCGGTTAGAGCACTATACGGCGGCTAGGCCTTTATTTGATTTATTCAGTGTTGAAGACGAAATTAAAAAAGCATTAGAAAGAAAAGTACCATTAAAATCAGGTGGTTATTTGATTTTTGATCAAACAGAGGCAATGACTACCGTAGATGTGAATACCGGTGGTTTTGTCGGTCATAAAAATCTAGAAGAAACTATTTTCAAAACAAACTTGGAAGCTGCCCAGGCAATTGCTCGGCAATTACAGGTGAGAAATCTTGGTGGTATCATCATTATCGATTTTATTGATATGGAAGAAATCGATCATCGAGATCAAGTGTTACTAACCTTAGAAAAATCGATGGCGCCGGATCGGGCACGTCATAATATTTGTGGTGTATCAGATTTAGGTTTGGTCGAAATGACCCGTAAGCGTACTCGTGAAAGTCTAGGCCATATATTATGTGAACCCTGCCCAAGTTGTGATGGTAGGGGGTACACCAAAAGTGTCGAAACTGTTTGTTACGATATCTTTCGTGAGATTATCCGTGCCGCAAGACAGTATGAAAGTACCCAGTTTTTGGTCTTAGCATCACAAGATGTGATTGATCGCTTAAATGATGAAGATTCAACGAATGTTGCAGAATTAGAACAATTTATCGGTAAACAAATTTTATTTCAGTTTGAAGCTCAATATAAGCGCGAACAGTTTAATGTGGTGATGATGTAGGCTATGTCGCTACTTCGTCGAGGCATTCATATTGCCAGTAAGCAAGTCTATTATTTAGTTATTATTGCTGCAGTGTTGCTATTGTCTGCAATTGGCACAACAGTATGGTTATCAGCGGCAATTGAGCAGCGAAAAGATGAAGTGGCTGCTTGGGCGAGCGAGCAACTAGGTTATCCCATCTCAATTGGTGGTACCGATCTTTACTGGTTGGACTTGGTGCCAAAACTACATGTGTATGAGATGAAAATTATGCAGCATGATAGTGCTGAATCTATACTTTCATTGGATCATATTTACCTGGGTATAGATTTATTAGCTAGTTTCCAGCAACGTCAGGCGGTGCTGGAAAATATCAATATTACCGGTTTAGAACTTGGTTTGACCCGAACGGAGACTGGCAGGTTTCAACTGACAGGTCTAATGGATGCATTGACTGAAACCGAGTCAGCAGCTGACTTTTCAAGTTGGATTTCACTATTAAATCATATCGACTTGAATGCGATTACTATCCGTTATCAAGACTTGATTGATAATGATTTATCGGGACGCTATCAATTAGACAATGCAGTTATTTCTCATTCTGGGGATAGATGGACATCAACAGTCCAACTTCAGCCGCCCGAAAAACTAGGTAAAGCACTGGTTTTTAGTGGCGAGCTTGAATTTGATCTAGAACAGCAACAGCTGCAATCGTGGCAGTGGCAGTTAAAAACGAATGAAATCTTGTTGTCGGCATTAACAAAATACCAAACGATATATGGGCTGAAAGTGGAGGATGCTAGCCTATCTTTGTTGGTAAATGCAGTAGGCTCAGGTCAATTTATTAGCCAATTAGATGCTGAACTATCTTTACAAAATACAAAATTAATATCCGCGACTGAACCTGATATTTCACCGGTATTACTTTCTAGTTTAGATGGTGTTTTTTCATGGGAAAATAGCGACCAGGGTTGGCAATTTTCAGGCCGTGATGTGTTGATAGATATGAATAATCAACGATGGCCTAAGACAAATTTTACTGTAGAAGTGGATTCAGCAGGTGGTGTGGTTGCTGATGTGGATTATTTACGGTTAAGTGATTTGAGTGCCATTGCTTTGTTATCAGATGCATTGCCTGATGACTTGCGCCATCAAAGGCCAGCAGGTGATGTGACTGCATTACACCTTGAATATACACCACAGTCTGGCATTAATAGTTTGGCGATGAGCTTACAAGATTTTGCTGTACTACCCTGGCAGGATATACCAGGCATTACAGGATTAACGGCGATAGTAGATTGGAATAACGGTACTGCCATAGTTGATGTAGATAGCCATCAATTGAGTCTATATGCTGAAAATCTATTGGAAGATGCTGTGTTTTTTGACTCTGTTTCAGGGCAGCTTCGTTGGCAACAAGATCTCAATTGGCAGTTATTGATAACTGAATTTCAGCTATGGAATGATGATTTTACTATCCAACTCGATGGCCAATTTGAACACAACCAAGGTATTACCCAGTCAGATTTAAATATTAAAGTTGAACAAGTAGATATCAGTCGCTGGCAACAGTATGTGCCGCAAAGTTTGTTAGATGTTGATTTTAAAGAATGGTCAGATAGCGCCTTTGTGGCCGGCACTATCGTTGATGGTGATATTAGCTTAACAGGTAATCTTGCCGCCTTTCCTTTTGAGGCTGAACCTGACCAAGGTCAGTTTGATATGGTGCTTAATGTTGAAGGTTTGCAGTTACATTACGGGCCGGGTTGGCCAGATATCATTGATGTCACTGGTAGTGTTAATGGCCACAATAATTTGCTGAAAATTTATAGTGAACAAGGGACTATTTCAGGATTTAATTTTGTTAAGGTTCAGACTAATATTGATAAATACCTTAAAGGTAAACCAATATTAACCGTTGATGGCTCACTCACCGGTACAACTCAACAAGCATTGGATTTTTTACAACAAAGTCCATTGCAGCAACGATTTGGTAATGCTGTTGAAAGTGTGTCTGCACAAGGAACTAGTGATATTCAATTACAGCTTATGGTACCTCTAGCAGATGTTGATAATACTGAGACAAGTGGCTTTGTTAGTTTTGAGAACAGTGAATTTAGCTATCCCGACTTTGCCAATGCGGCATTTACTCAAGTTGAAGGTAAACTAGAGTTTAATAATGATGGCGTATCAGCCACAGATATAAAAGCGCTGTTGCTAGACCAGCAAGTAACTGTTGATGTTGAACCGTTGTCAACAGAGACGCTGATCACGATTAAAGGCAATGTTACTACAGATAATATTGCCACCCTATCAGGACAAGTTGTCCCAGATTTCATATCGGGAAATACAGCTTATAAAGCTTTGTTAAAAGTTTATGAAAAACAGTTGGGTGACTTTGAACTAGATGCATCACTAGAGTCTGATCTGAAGGGGATCATGATTAACTTGCCTGCGCCACTAGGGAAAAATACTGAACAAGCGCTACCGTTAAACTTATCCGTTGAACATTATGATAACGAGCTGGCATATGCTGCGGTGTATGGTAATCAGTTAAACGCTATCATGATGCCAACCAGTGATGGGCAATGGCGTGGTGAATTACGATTTGGTCAAGGCAAAGCTGTATTACCGAAATCAGGCTTGGCGATCAAAGGCCAATTAGACCGATTATCTATAGCTGATTGGTTGGCCTGGCAAAGTGTACAGCCAGAGTCAAATAATCAGTCTTTGATAGACAAGATTGATATTATTTCAATGAATATTGGCCAACTAGATGCTTACCAACAACACATTACAAAGTTGGCATTTACCGCCGAACGTGCAGCACAAGACTGGCGTATTAGCCTGTATTCAGATCAAATTAAAGGCAATATTATTTTGCCACTGAATTTTGCTAGTGAAACACCACTGACAATGGACTTTGATTATTTAAACCTAACATTGCCAAAACAAAATACTGGCGATGCAGTCATTGAGGATGAGCAGGTGACAGATAGGGTTACTTCATTGTGGCCGAGTATTAACTTCCATACTAATCATTTGCAAATTGACGAGATGAAGTTTGGTGAGCTCAATCTGCAAGCCAGTCGCCATGAAACTAGTTGGGTGATAAATGCAGCATTATTAAAATCGACAACAATTAATGCCAGTATAAAGGGGCAGTGGCAATTATTGCCGACAGGCTCAGTGAGTAATTTTCAGTTGAGTGCATCGAGTGAAGATGTACAAGGGTTGTTTGCTGATTTAGGCTACCAGCAAGTTTTAGACGCTGACAATATTGATATTGACTTGGAATTAACTTGGCAAGACAGTCCATTGGGATTTAGTTTAGCTGACAGTACCGGTCAATTCCATATTGATATGGGCAAGGGACGATTATTAGATATTGAGCCTGGCGCTGCAGGACGCATATTTGGTTTATTAAGTGTCGCTACCATTCCTAGACGGTTAGCTTTAGATTTTACCGATTTATTTGGTAAAGGCTTTAGCTTTGATGATATTAGCGGTAATTTTTCCCTTCAGAATGGCATTGCATATACCGATGATTTAATTATGAAAGGCCAACCGGCCACTATTAAAGTGACTGGTGATGTCAATTTAGTCAATAAAACCTACGATCAAAAAATTAAAATCATCCCCAATGTATCTTCTACATTGCCTGTCGCTGGTGCAGTGGCTGGAGGGCCTATAGGTTTAGGAGTGGGTACCGCAATTCTTATTTTTGATAAGCTAGCTGGTGAATTATTTGATAAACAAATTGTGAACTTAATCAGCTATAGCTACAGGCTTAGCGGCCCATGGCACGAACCTGAACTTAACACCTTTAACGCGTCAACTAATTAGAATCTGGTATCATTCTGTTTTATAGTAAATAATTTAGTCTTGCAATGACCTTTTCAGTATTCGAACAAGTAAATCAACAACTCTTAGTGCCCGCTGGCCTGACAGAGCATGATTTGGAACAAGCATTATCACTGACCTTAACTGGGGGTGTTGACTATGCTGATCTGTATTTCCAACAATCACGCAATGAAAATTGGCTGTTAGAAGACGGTATCATTAAAGACGGTGGCTACCATATTGAACAAGGCGTTGGCGTACGTGCTTGTAGTGGTGAAAAAACCGGTTTTGCTTATTCAGATGATTTGATTTTACCGGCATTGCTGGATGCTGCCAAAGCCGCTCGCTCCATTTCCCGTCAAGGTGAACAAAAAAGTGTTCAAGCTTGGCATCGCACGCAAGCCCCAAACTTTTATGCAAATGATGATCCACTGGCAGTATTGTCGGTTGAGCAAAAACTGGCTTTATTAAAACAAGCAGATAAAACGGCTCGTGATGCAGATCCGAGAGTGACGCAAGTTAATGTCAGTTTAGCGGGTGGCATAGATACGGTCTTAATAGCGGCGAGCGATGGCACTTTTGCTGCTGATATTCGTCCTTTAGTGCGGATGAATGTTAGTGTGATTGTTGAGTCAAATGGGCGGCGTGAACGTGGTAGTGCAGGCGGCGGTCGACGGTTGGATTATCGTTATTTTCAAGATAATGATTTAGCTAATGATTATGCCAAAGAAGCCGTTAGACAAGCTTTAGTTAATTTAGATGCGCGTGATGCACCAGCAGGTACGATGCCTGTTGTTTTAGCTTCTGGTTGGCCAGGTGTTTTATTACATGAAGCAGTAGGGCATGGCTTAGAAGGTGATTTTAATAGACGAGGCAGTTCAGCTTTTTCCGGCCGGATGGGAGAAATGGTTGCTTCCCCGTTATGTACCGTGGTTGATGATGGCACTCTACAACATCGCCGAGGTTCACTTTCTGTTGATGATGAAGGTGTTGCCACCGAGTGTACTACCTTGATAGAAAAAGGTAAGTTAACTTCCTATATGCAAGATAAGCATAACGCGCGATTGATGGGCAGCCGTAGTACAGGTAATGGCCGAAGAGAATCTTATGCTCACCTGCCAATGCCAAGAATGACCAATACCTATATGTTGCCTGGCGAGAGTGAGGCTGAAGAAATCATTGCATCTGTTGATAAAGGCTTATACGCCGTTAACTTTGGCGGTGGTCAGGTAGATATAACTTCGGGCAAGTTTGTATTTTCGACTAGCGAAGTTTATATGATAGAAAACGGTAAAATTTCTTACCCAGTAAAAGGCGCCACTTTGATTGGCAATGGGCCTGAAGCGATGGGTAGAATAAGTATGGTGGCCAATGATTTAGAATTGGATACCGGTGTCGGTAATTGTGGTAAGGAAGGACAAAGCGTGCCAGTAGGTGTGGGCCAACCAACATTAAAAATAGATGGTTTAACAGTAGGTGGAACAGCGTAACAATGGCAAAAAAACATAAGGCCGTAGCACTAATTTCAGGCGGATTAGATTCATTATTAGCGGTACGAGTATTACAAGAGCAAGGTATAGAAGTAGAAGGTATTAACTTTTACACCGGTTTTTGTGTCGAAGGACATACTCATGCAATTCGAAATCATGATAAAGATAAGCAAAAACGAAATAATGCATTGTGGTCGGCAGAGCAATTAGGTATTAAACTTCATATTGTCGATGTAATCCAAGATTACAAAGAGGTATTACTTAATCCAAAACATGGCTATGGTGCCAATATGAACCCATGTTTAGATTGTAAAATCTTCATGGTTAATAAAGCGGTTGAGTGGGTTAAAGAAAATCATGAAAGTGGTTTTGACTTTATTATTACCGGTGAAGTAATTGGCCAACGGCCGATGTCACAACGCAAAGAAACAATGCCAATAGTGGCTAGAGAATCGGGTGCCGATGACATTTTATTACGGCCTTTATGTGCAAAAAACTTACCAGCAACCAAACCGGAACTTGAAGGTTGGGTTGATCGTGAAAAACTATATGGCTTCAGTGGTCGTAATCGTAAACCACAAATGGCATTAGCTAAACAATTTGGTTTTACTGATTACGCTTCGCCAGCTGGTGGTTGTTGCTTCCTGACCGATAAAAACTATTCTGATAAGTTAGTTGATTTATGGAAAGGGCGTGGTAGTCGCGAATATGAAATGGACGACATTATGCTACTTAAGGTGGGTCGTCATGTAAGACCTAAACCTGAATTTAAGTTAATTATCGCTCGTGATGCCGGTGAGAGTAAGTTTTTAGAAGGCTATCGTAAACAATTTATTACGATGCAAGTAACCAGTCATAATGGCCCCTTGGCGTTAATTGATGGCGATATTTCTGCTGAAGATTTTGATTTGGCAGCGGGTGTAGTAGCACGGTATGGTCAAGGCCGCGACGCTGAGCAAGTCGATGTTGAAGTTTCCATTCCTAATGAAGATAAACAGCTTCGCCAAATTAAACCACTATCGACTACAGATGTGCTCGAAGAGTGGCATGTATGAGTGAACATCATTTAGACGCAAAACGAATGTTATGCCCGATGCCGGTCATCAAAACCCAAAATAAAATTAATGAATTAGTGGCAGGTGATATCTTACATGTCACTTGCACTGACCCCGGTGCTTTAAGTGATATCCCAGCATGGGCACGCATAAACGGTCATTTAATTGTTTCTCATCAAGAGAATGATGATGAAATAATAATAACGGTTCAAGTCGGTAAATAACTGATACATTTTGGTGCAAAATTAGCTTGTTTTGCGTTGTGGTGGTGCGTATTATTGTTGCGCTTGATAGATAAATAGTTGATTTTTAATGAACTAAAAATTGGCTTGATTTGTGCTGTACAGCATATATATTTTTTTGCACCTTATAGTGCAGTATTTTTTAATTGGAGAATTCAATGTCAGTCGAAAATGTGCTTCAAATGATCAAAGATGAGGAAGTTCAATTTGTTGACTTCCGTTTTACTGATACGCGCGGTAAAGAGCAGCACGTTTCTTTCCCAGCTCATACTATCGATGAAGATACCTTTACAGAAGGTAATATGTTTGATGGTTCATCAGTAGCTGGTTGGAAAGGTATCAATGAATCAGACATGATTTTAATGCCTGATCCAGATACAGTTTTCTTAGACCCTTTCATGGATGACACTACATTAATCATTACTTGTGATGTTATCGAACCTGCAACTATGCAAGGTTACGAACGTGATCCTCGTAGTGTTGCACATCGTGCAGAAGCACATATGCAAGCATCGGGTATGGCTGATGCAGCTTACTTTGGTCCTGAAAATGAATTCTTTATCCTTGACGATGTTCGTTGGGGTAGTGATATGTCAGGTTCGTTCTTTAAAATAGATTCTGATGAGTCTTCTTGGAACACCGAAAAAGTATATGCTGATGGCAACAAAGGTCACAGACCTGGCGTTAAGGGTGGTTACTTTCCAGTACCTCCAGTAGATTCACTACAAGATATCCGTAGCGCAATGTGCTTAACTTTAGAAGAAATTGGTCAAGTTACTGAAGTACATCATCACGAAGTAGCAACAGCAGGCCAATGTGAAATTGGTACTAAGTTTAATACGCTAGTGAAAAAAGCGGACGAAGTTCAAGGCCTTAAATACGTTGTACATAATGTTGCTCACGCTTACGGTAAAACAGCGACATTTATGCCTAAGCCTTTAGTGGGTGATAACGGTAACGGTATGCACGTTCACATGTCTTTATTTAAAGATGGTGAAAACTTATTCTCTGGTAATAAGTATGGTGGTTTATCTGAAACTGCGTTGTATTACATCGGTGGTGTTATTAAGCATGCTCAAGCATTAAATGCTTTCACAAACGCATCAACAAATAGCTACAAACGTTTAGTTCCTGGTTTTGAAGCGCCAATTATGTTGGCATATTCTGCACGTAACCGTAGTGCATCAATTCGTATTCCTTTTGTTAATAATCCAAAAGGTCGCCGTGTTGAAGTTCGTTTTGGTGATTCAACTGCTAACCCATACTTAGCATTCGCAGCATTATTGATGGCTGGTCTTGATGGTATTAAAAACAAGATTCATCCTGGTGACGCGATGGATAAAGACTTGTATGACTTACCAGCTGAAGAAGAAGCTAAAATTCCACAAGTTTGCTACTCATTCGATCAAGCTTTAGAAGCATTAGATAAAGATCGCGCTTTCTTAACAGATGGCGGTGTATTTACTGATGACATGATTGATGCTTACATTGAATTAAAAATGGAAGAAGTAACACGTTTACGTATGGAAACTCACCCAGCTGAGTTTGATTTATACTACAGCGTATAATTCGTTTTTCGAATTAAGTAAAATGAAAACGCCTCCTTTTCGGAGGCGTTTTTGTATCTACTAGTTGCAGATTATGTTTTATTGACCTATTCTTAACTGATGAAATACGGATATATCTTATTGTTCTTTACGGTAATGTCAGCGCAGGCTGAAGTATATCGTTGGTTTGATGAAAATAATCGAGTGGTATTTTCTGACCGTAATCAATTAGGTGCAGAAGAAGTCATCATTGAATCCTTATCATCATATACACCTGTATCACGTTCGCTGACTAACAGTAGTGATAGTGATGAAGAAAATAGCAATACGTTTGTAGTACCAAATTATCAAGTCGAAATTATGTCTCCACAAGATGATGAGGCCGTTAGAAGTAATGCCGGCATCGTCAACATCAATGCTAAAGTCGAACCTACACTCAGTGCTGATAGGAATGACCAAATCATACTTAAGTTAGATGGGCGGATTTTAGGTCAGCCTAGTTCATCACAAAATTTCACCTTGACGGATATCGATCGTGGCACGCACACGCTACAAGTGGCAGTTGTCGATAAGTCAGGAAATCTACTTAAAACAAGCACTCCAGTTTCCTTCCACCTGCAGCGCCATTCGGTCGCACCCTAAATCTAGTTTATTGCCGAAATGCACTTTAATGGTGCATGCCGATGCTGTTTACACTATAGTAATGCTAATTGTTTTATTAAAAAAATAACTTAATAGCGAAGATGAAGGTAATAGTCCTATGTTTTCAATGGTTTATTAATTATTTTCATTGAAAAGCTATATCTGGAGCATTACTTGCTCTGTACTAATCTTTAATATCGATTTCTTTACCTACATAATGACAAAACCGCTGTCGTGCCAAGACATAATAGAAAATCTCAGTACAGCACTCGTTGTTGTAGATAATGCTCTACGTGTCGTATCTCTCAATGCCTCGGCAGAAATCTTATTTGCCATGAGCCAACGTCAGGCTAAAGACATTCCATTTCAGACATTATTGCCTGGTGAAAGTGAACTAATCACCAGTCTAAATAGAGTTAAACAAACTGCTCAAGGTTTAGTTGAACATGAAATGAAACTCTATATTCCAAGTGTGGGGGAAATTGTAGTCGATTGTGCAATTAATATAATCGATAGTAATGAACAAGCGTATTTACTATTAGAGTTAACACAATTAGATTTTCAACAGAATATAAGCCGCGGTGAAAACTTCCATACTCAACAACAAGTTTTACGAGGCCTCGCACATGAAATTAAAAATCCGCTCGGTGGCTTAAGAGGTGCAGCTCAACTGCTAGAGCGCCAATTAAATTCAGATGAGCTAAAAGAATATACCAAGATCATCATTAGTGAAGCAGATCGGTTGCAAAACTTAATGACCAGAATGCTAGGGCCTTATCAACAACCAGAAAAGCAGAGTCTAAATATTCATGAGGTGCTGCAACATGTACGACAATTAGTTGATATCGAAGTGGATGATAGACTCAAAATAAAAGCAGATTACGATCCCAGTATTCCTGAAATTTATGCTGACTTTGATCAACTGATCCAAATTATGTTGAATATTATTCGTAATGCTGTGCAAGCACTCAACGGTGTTGGCCAAGTTATTCTCAGAACTAGAATTCAACGAAATATTACCATTGAAAAACAACATCATCGCTTAGGTGTATTAATTGAAATTGAAGATAATGGTGCAGGTGTACCAGATTCCTTACAAGACAGTTTGTTTTATCCAATGGTAACGGGCCGTGCTGAAGGTACAGGGCTAGGCTTATATTTAGTTCAAAATTTAGTGCAGCGTAATGCTGGTACTGTGTCATGCAGTAGTCAGCCAGGGCAGACAATTTTTTCAATCATTTTCCCATTGGAGATAGATAGTGTTAGTTAAACCTGTAGTGTGGATAGTCGATGATGATCGATCAATTAGATGGGTACTGCAAAAAGCGATCGAGGCTGTTGATATCACAGTGCGAGCATTTGAAAGTGCTGACTTAGTATTAGAGGAATTAAAACAAACTATTCCTGATGTATTAGTGAGTGATATCAGAATGCCAGGTATTGATGGTTTGCAAATGCTAGCTGAAGTGAAAGAACATTACCCACAGTTGCCAGTTATTATTATGACTGCATATTCTGATCTTGATAGTGCTGTATCAGTCTATGAAGGCGGCGCATTTGAATATTTACCTAAACCGTTCGATGTTGATGAAGCTGTTGAGTTAGTTCAGCGTGCCATTACTCATAGCAACGAACAACATCAGGAGTTAGCTGATGATGATATTAACTTAGGTTCTGAAATTATTGGTGAAGCTCCAGCTATGCAGGAAGTTTTCAGAGCTATTGGCCGATTAGCTCGCTCCAATATAACGGTTTTGATCAATGGTGAATCGGGCACCGGTAAAGAGTTAGTTGCCCATGCGTTACATAAACATAGCCCAAGGAAAAATGCACCTTTTATAGCCCTTAATATGGCTGCGATACCTAAAGAATTAATGGAGTCAGAATTATTTGGCCATGAAAAAGGTGCATTTACTGGTGCTCATGCACAACGGAAGGGACGTTTCGAGCAAGCAGATGGCGGTACATTATTCTTAGATGAAATTGGCGATATGCCATTAGAACTGCAAACTAGATTGTTACGAGTGTTATCTGATGGTGAATTTTTCAGGGTTGGCGGCCATAATGGAGTCCGTGTAGATGTAAGGATTATTGCTGCCACACATCAAAATCTAGAACAAAGAGTAGAAAGAAGTGAGTTTAGGGAAGATCTCTTTCATCGGTTAAATGTTATACGGATCCAGATACCGGCTTTACGAGAACGTCGTGAAGATGTACCAGCCCTGGCCAACTATTTCTTGAATCTAGCGGCAAGAGAGTTAGAAATGGCCACAAAAGCAATGGCTAGTGAGGTTGAGAATTATTTAATGCAGCTGCCGTGGCCAGGTAATGTCAGACAATTAGAAAATACCTGTCGGTGGTTGATGGTGATGGCACCAGGTCAGATTGTACAGATCGATGATCTACCAGCCGAGTTAGCCAATGGAAATGACGAGTCTGCCAACCAAAATGATTGGAAGCAGCTCTTTAGACAGTGGGCAGCAACAAAAGTATTGTCAGGCCAAGAAGGCGCATTAGCAGATATTATTCCGCAAGTGGAACAATTACTGATGGAAGTGGCATTAGAAAAAACTGCGGGTAAGCGCCAAGAGGCAGCAAAACTGTTGGGTTGGGGCCGAAATACGCTTACGCGTAAATTAAAAGAACAATAATTGAAATTGGGCTTGCAGACTACATAATGTGTATGTATAATTCTTATTTTTCTGGTGCGGGGTGGAGCAGTATGGTAGCTCGTCGGGCTCATAACCCGAAGGTCGTTGGTTCAAATCCAGCCCCCGCTACCAAAGTTAAAATGCAGAACCCCAACTATGGGGTTTTTGTTTATCTGGAGATTGAAAACTGGGCCCGTAGGCCCTTTTTTTTTATTTAATTATGGCTGTATCCGATCAAATTGAACTGCTCATTGAAGCACCTATTGAATCATTAGGCTATGAACTTGTGGGCGTTGATTATAATAAAAATGGTCAAGACACAATTCTACGTATCTATATAGATAGTGACCAAGGTATCTCCATAGAAGACTGTGAACGTGTTAGTCACCAAGTGAGTGGTATTTTAGATGTGGAAGAGCCGATCACTGCGGCTTATTCATTAGAAGTATCTTCGCCGGGCTTTGATCGACCATTGTTTAAGGAAAGAGACTTTAAACGATTTTCTGGAAGTAAAGCCAAAATTTCAATGAAGTTACCTATTGATGGACGTCGTAATTTTACCGGTGTTTTACAAGGCTGTGATGACGGTGAAGTATTAATTGAAGTAGATGGCGAAGTCTATGCTTTACCTATTTCAAAGTTAGCGAAGGCAAGACTTATCGCCTAAATAGCGTATTATTAACGGTTACTGTGTAATGATTTGGATCGGTTCGATCTAATTGATTGAAGATCTATTGAGGGCATGATGAACAATAAAGAAATTTTACTAGTTGTAGATGCAGTCTCCAATGAAAAAGGGGTGGCTAAAGAAGTCATTTTCCAAGCGATAGAAGCTGCACTTGAAATGGCGACGCGCAAACGCTATGAAATGGAAATTGATGCTCAGATTGTCATTGACCGTGAAACTGGTGAGTACGAGACATTTCGTCAGTGGTTAATTGTTGATGATGCTGCCGAAGAATTTGAGTCAGAAGAAACGCAAATAAGATTGGCTGATGCATTAACAAAACAAAGTGATGCTGAAGTAGCTGCTTATATACGTGAGCCGATGGAATCAGTCGCTTTTGGTCGAATTGCTGCACAAACTGCAAAACAAGTTATTGTTCAAAAAGTACGTGAAGCTGAACGTGCACAGGTTGTTGAGCAATACCAAGAAAAGTTAGGCCAGATGATATACGGTACGGTGAAACGTCTAGAGCGAGGCAATGTCTTACTTGACCTTGGCGGTAATGCTGAAGCATTGATTGCTCGAGAAGATATGATAGCCCGTGAAAGTTTCCGTACTGGTGACCGTGTTCGTGGTTACCTGAAAGAAATTCGTACCGAAGGGCGTGGTCCACAGTTGGTGGTTAGCCGAGTTGCACCAGAGCTACTTATTGAGTTATTCCGCCTTGAAGTTCCTGAAATAAATGATGACTTGATCGAAATTAAAGGTGCTGCGCGTGATCCAGGTTTACGAGCAAAAATTGCTGTAGTAGCAACCGAGTCTCGTATTGATCCTGTCGGTGCCTGTGTCGGTATGCGCGGTTCTCGTGTGCAAGCCGTTACCAATGAATTAGGTGGTGAACGGGTTGATATTATCTTGTGGGATGAAGAACCTGCACGATTTGCAATCAATGCCATGGCTCCAGCAGAAGTACTATCTATAGTAGTAGATGAAGACACACACAGTATGGATATTGCTGTCGATGATGAGCAGCTATCTCAAGCGATTGGTCGTGGCGGGCAAAATGTACGACTAGCCAGCCAATTAACTGGTTGGGAATTAAATGTAATGTCGTCTGCTGATGCTGAAAAGAAAGCTGAGTCAGAAATGGGCAACCTGATTAAAGTCTTTAAGGACGATTTAGGTGTTGATGAAGATGTCGCGTTGATTCTTGCTCAGGAAGGCTTTTCTAGCCTTGAAGAAATAGCATATGTGCCAGAGCAGGAAATGCTGGCGATAGAAGAGTTTGATGCTGATATTGTAACTGAATTACGTTCTCGCTCTCGCGATGTATTGTTAACACGCGCCATTGCTAGTGAGGAACAATTAGAGTCAGCTGAACCAGCTCAAGATCTTCTAGATATGGAAGGTATGAGTAAAGAGTTAGCGTTAACTTTAGCGAGTAAAGGCATTACAACTTTAGATGACTTAGCTGAACAAGCTGTTGATGAACTTATTGAAATTGAGAGCATTGATGAACAGCAAGCTGCTGCTTTGATCATGAAGGCAAGAGAGTCATGGTTTGCAGATGATGAAACAGGTGCGGGGGAGTAATAGCCAATGAGCGAAATTATGGTTAAAGAATTGGCCGAAACAGTAGGCATTACTGCCGATCGGTTAGTAGAACAGTTAAATGAAGCGGGTATTAAAGTCGCTAAGTCAGAAGATAAAATTACTGAAGAGCAAAAGCAAACCTTGCTTAGCTATTTACAGGAACGTCATGGGAAGTCCACTGACAGCACAATAGCGGCACCTAAGAAAATAACCTTAAAGCGTAAATCGGTTAGTGAGATACAGTTATCTGGTAGTGCTCGACGTGGCGGTAAAAGTGTCAGTGTTGAAGTACGCAAGAAGCGAACTTATGTCAAACCCGATGCGACAGATGAAACCGCTGATGCTGCTGAACAAGCCAAGCAGCAAGAAGAATTAGCAAAAAATGCTGCGGTTGAGCTGTTAGAGCAAGAGCAAATAATAAAAGAAGAAGCTGAACGTAAACAGCAAGAAGAGCAACGCAAACAGAATGAGGCAGAAGAAGCTAAGCGTGAAGCTGCTGCTGTTGCTACTGCCCTCGAAGCTGAACAACAAGCTGCTGAAGAAGCTCGACTAGCTGCAGAAGAAGAGCAAAAAGCCTTGATTGAAGAAGCTAAGCAAAAAGAACAAGCTAAACAAAATGAACCAGCTGGTGAGAAACAAGCATCTACGAAGCAAGCAGCAAAAGTTGTTGTACCAACGTTAACTGCTTCACAAATTGCACATAAAAAATTAGAAGAGGCTGATGCTAGACGACGAGCAGCCAACCTTGCTCGAGTCGAAGCTGAGCGTGCTTTAAAAGAACGTAAAAAAGCCCGTGCTGAAGAAGCTATTCTTGAAAAAGAACGTGCAAAAGTGAAAGCGGAAGCTGACGAGCTAGCCAAACAAAAGAAAGCTGCAAAAAAAGCTAAAGACGCAGAAACAGAAGCTAAGACTAAGACTGCGACACCAGCCACACCAGCATCAACTGATAAACCAGCACGTCGTGGTGGTGGTCGCCGTGATGATAAATCTCCGCGTAGAGAACTTCATGTATCGGAAGGTAAGTCAGGGCGTCGGAAGAAGAAAAAAGGCGGCGGAGCTAGACGTGCACCACAAATTGAAACTTCAACAGAACATGGCTTTACATTACCGACAGCTCCAGTAATTCATACTGTTGAAATACCTGAGACTATTAGTGTTGCTGATTTAGCGTTACGTATGTCTGTTAAAGCGGCAGAAGTCATTAAGGCCTTAATGGGCTTAGGTACTATGGCGACAATTAACCAGGTACTTGACCAAGATACGGCTACTATTTTAGTTGAAGAAATGGGCCATGTTGCTCAGCCTGTGCAGGATAATGAACTTGAAATATTGCTTACCTCAGTTGAAACAGAGGAAGGTGAATTAGAAACTCGCGCACCTGTTGTAACCGTAATGGGCCATGTCGATCACGGTAAAACATCATTACTTGATTACATTCGTGATACTAAAGTAACGTCAGGTGAAGCCGGTGGTATTACCCAACATATTGGTGCTTATAAAGTAACAACAAACCGTGGTGAAATAACTTTCTTAGATACACCGGGACATGCTGCCTTTACTGAAATGCGTCAACGTGGTGCTAAGGTCACTGATATTGTTGTATTAGTGGTCGCAGCCGATGATGGTGTGATGCCACAAACGATTGAAGCTGTTAAGCACGCAAAAGAAGCGGGTTCTTTATTAATTATTGCTGTCAATAAAATGGATAAAGAAGAAGCTAACCCAGACCGAGTGAAAACAGAGTTGGGTAATCATGATGTTATTCCTGAGGATTGGGGGGGCGATGTACCATTTATTCCTGTTTCAGCTTTAACCGGTAAAGGTATTGATGATTTATTAGAGACTATTTCATTACAAGCTGAAATGTTAGAGTTAAAAGCTTCGACAACAGGCACAGCAAAAGGTACTGTAATTGAAGCGCGTCTAGATAAAGGTCGCGGTACGATCGTTACGATACTTGTGCAAAGTGGTACTTTGAATAAAGGTGACATTGTTGTAGTAGGCCAAGAATATGGTCGTGTTCGTGCCTTATTTAATGAACAATCTGAGTCATTAACGAGTGCCGGACCTTCTACACCAGTTGAATTGTTAGGATTGTCAGGCACACCAGCATCAGGTGATGAGTTACAAGTCGCACCAGATGAACGTAAGGCTCGTGAAGTTGCTAACTTAAGAAAAACAAAAGCACGTGAATTAGTCATGGCTAAACAACAAGCAGCCAAACTAGATGAAATGTTTAGCAAGATGGAAAGTGGCGATGTTAAAACGCTTAACGTTATTGTTAAAGCCGATGTACATGGTTCATCTGAAGCTGTTAGCCAAGGTTTAGTAAAACTTTCTACTGACTTAGTGAAAGTAAGAGTTGTCTCTTCAGGTGTAGGTGGTATTAACGAAACTGATGCCCAACTTGCAGCGGCATCAAATGCTATTATGATCGGGTTTAACGTACGTGCAGATAATGCTGCTCGTAAGGTTATTGCTGAAAAAGGCTTAGATGTTCAATACTTCAGCATTATTTATGATTTATTAGATGTCGTTACCAGCGCAATGACTGGCATGCTTGAGCCTGTATATAAAGATGAAATTATCGGTCTAGCTCGTGTTGATGACGTGTTCCGTTCACCTAAATTTGGTGCTATTGCAGGTTGTTTGGTTACTGAAGGTACGATTAAACGTAGTAATCCAATTCGTGTCCTACGTGATAACATTGTTATATATGAAGGTGAGCTAGAATCGTTACGCCGCTTTAAAGATGATGTTAATGAAGTTCAATCTGGTGTTGAGTGTGGTATCGGTGTTAAAGATTACACTGATGTACAAGCAGGTGACCAAATTGAAGTTTATGAGCGTGTATTAATGAAACCAGCGTTGTAATAAAATGGCCAGAGAATTTAGTCGTATAAATAGAATCAGTGAAGTCGTTATGCGTGAATTAGCGCAGATGATTCAACATGAGATATCTGATCCACGCGTAGGCATGGTGACGGTATCGAGTGTTGATGTAACGTCTGATCTTAAATATGCCAAAGTGTATATCACTCGGTTAAACGGTTTTGAGTCAGATCAAGATATTAAAGAGTGCCTACAAGCGCTAAGCCATGCAGCAGGTTTCTTACGTCGCGGTCTAGCTAAGCGAGTTGAATTACGTGCTATACCTGAATTACGTTTTTTATATGATAAATCTCTAGAACATGGATTTCATATGGATGACTTAATTGCGAAGGCAAATTCCAGCCACTCCGACGACTAATCTGTTAGATGGGCCGTCGAAATAAAAAAGGCCGGAGCATTACCGGCATTATCGTTGTAGATAAACCTACTGGCAGAAGTTCAAACCATGTATTGCAACAAGTTAAACGCATGTTTGATGCAAAAAAAGCAGGCCATACCGGCAGTTTAGACCCACTTGCAACAGGTCTATTACCTATCTGTCTAGGCGAAGCAACCAAAGTCTCATCTTATTTATTAGATGCAGATAAACGTTATCATGTTACCTGTCAATTAGGTGTACTCACCGATAGCGGCGATTCTGATGGGGAAATCATTGAAACCACCCCTGTTCCTGAGTTTACTGAACAGCAATTAGTGGCCTTAGTTGCCAATTTTATCGGTGAGCAGCAGCAAGTGCCGCCGATGTATTCAGCGCTAAAGTATAATGGCCAACCATTGTATAAATTAGCACGTCAAGGCATTGAAGTTGAACGGAAATCTCGTAAAATAACCCTATATGAAATCAATGTTTTAGCCACGACAGTTGATACATTCACCTTAGATGTAAGATGTAGTAAAGGTACTTATATTCGAACTCTAGTTGAAGACATTAGCCACGCCTTAGGCTGTGGTGGTCATGTCACTATGCTCAGACGAGTCGAAGTTGCTGGTTATCAGCAATCGCAATCGGTCTCTATTGAGCAATTAGAGTCTATCGTTGAACAAGATGGTTTAATGGGGCTAGATAACTGTTTACTACCAACTGAAGATGCTTTGCCTGAATGGCCTGCTATTGATTTGACTACTGAGATGGTCAATGCATTACGATTTGGCCAAGCTGTACAAGTTGACGATAAGTTTGAAAGCGCAAATGTACGTTTGTTTGATCTAGATAAACAGTTCTTAGGATTGGGGGAAATGTCAGAAACTGGCACTGTAGCGCCCAAACGAGTATTTGTTTTAGCAGAAGAGCAGTAAAGCGCTTGTTTATATAAGAAAATTTGCGTAAAATGCCGCATCTTTGAAGGGTTGGGTATTTTGGTCATTTGGCGAAAATAACCCAGAATTTAACTAGTAGCTTAATATATAAGATAGCTACGCAAAAAGTTGGAGTTTTAAATGTCTATTACACTAGAACAAAAGCAAGAAATAATTACTAAACACGGTCGCACTGAAGGCGATACAGGTTCTGCAGAAGTACAAATTGCATTGTTAACAGCACGTATTACTAACCTGTCTGGTCACTTCAAGACAAACATTCATGACCATCACTCACGTCAAGGTTTGTTAAAAATGGTAAGTGGTCGTCGTAAAATGCTTGATTACTTAAAAAAATCAGATGTTACTCGTTACCGTGCTTTAATCACTGAATTAGGTTTACGTCGCTAACATTGTTGTCGACTAAACACTTTTTTCAATCAATGATGCTGAAAGGCATTGTTATTGAAATGTAGTTGAAATATGCCCCTGAAACTTCTATTGTTTCAGGGGCATATTTGTTTAAAATTTTAATTTTTAGCCGTGAATATGTTCATGGCAAATGTCAGTCCAGAGAAAGGAACAGAACTAGTGAATTCAATTAAAAAGACAGTTCAATATGGCGATCATATTCTAAGTCTTGAAACAGGAAAAGTTGCACGTCAAGCAAGCGGTGCAGTGATTGCCAGCCTAGGCGAAACGTCAGTCATGGTGACAGTTGTTGGTAAGAAAAATGTTCAACCAGGCCAAGACTTCTTTCCTTTAACGGTTAATTACCAAGAACGTACATATTCTGCCGGTAAGATTCCTGGTGGTTTCTTCAAACGTGAAGGTCGTCCTTCTGAAAAAGAAACGTTAACATGTCGTTTAATCGATCGACCATTACGACCTTTATTTCCAAAAGGCTTCTTGAATGAAGTGCAAGTAATTGCAACGGTTATTGCTTTAGACCCTGCAATCGACCCAGATATCCCTGCAATGATTGGTGCTTCAGCTGCTTTAGCTATTTCAGGTATTCCATTTAACGGCCCTATCGCAGGCGCTCGTGTTGGTTATATTGAAGGTAACTACGTCTTAAATCCAAGCAAAGAACAATTACAAACAAGTGAATTGGACTTAGTTGTTGCGGGTACTGACAGTGCAGTATTAATGGTTGAGTCTGAAGCTTCAGAGTTACCTGAAGAAGTGATGCTTGGTTCAGTTATGTTTGGTCATGAGCAGTTACAAACTGCGATTAAATTAGTTAACGAATTAAAAGCAGAAGCGGGTAAAGAAGCTTGGGACTGGACTGCTCCTGAAAAAGATCCAGCTATCTACGATGCTGTTAAAGCAAACGCTTATGCAGGTATTGAAAAAGCATACTTAGTTAGTGACAAAATGGTTCGTCAAGATGAACTCGGTCAAGTTCGCACTGCCGCTATTGAAGCGCTAGCAGGCGAAGAAGCAGAGTTATCTGCTGATGATGTTAAAGGTGCATTTGCTAAACTAGAAAAAGAATTAGTACGTGGCCGTATCATTGCTGGTGAGCCACGTATTGATGGTCGTGATACAGCAACCGTTCGTAAAGTAACTGTTGAAACTACTGTTCTACCTCGTGTTCATGGTTCTGCATTATTTACTCGTGGTGAAACTCAAGCGATTGTCGTTGCAACATTAGGTGCTGAACGTGATGCACAAACAATTGATGCGGTTGAAGGCGAATACCGTGATCGTTTCATGTTGCATTACAACTTCCCTCCATTCTGTGTTGGTGAAACTGGTTTTGTTGGTTCTCCAAAGCGTCGTGAAATTGGTCACGGTAAATTGGCTAAACGTGGTATTGCTGCGGTCATGCCTTCAGCTGAAGAGTTCCCATATGTTGTTCGTGTAGTTTCAGAAATTACTGAGTCTAACGGTTCATCATCTATGGCTTCTGTTTGTGGTACTAGCTTGGCATTAATGGATGCGGGTGTGCCTATCAAAGCTCCTGTTGCTGGTATCGCGATGGGCTTGATCAAAGAAGATAATGGTTATGCTGTCTTGACTGATATCTTGGGTGATGAAGATCACCTTGGTGATATGGACTTTAAAGTAGCGGGTACTGACAAAGGTATTACAGCTTTACAGATGGATATCAAGATTGAAGGTATCAACGAAGAAATCATGCGTACTGCATTAGCACAAGCACGTGATGGTCGTTTAACTATTCTTGAAACAATGAATGCAAACCTTGCATCACACCGTCAAGAAATGTCTGAATTTGCTCCTCGTATTATTACGATCAAGATAAATTCTGACAAGATTCGTGACGTGATTGGTAAAGGTGGTGCAACTATCCGTGCCTTGACTGAAGAAACGGGTGCAACTATCGATATCCAAGACGATGGTACTGTGATGATCTTCTCGTCTGACTTTAATGCCGGCCAAGAAGCACAACGCCGCATTGAAGATATCACTGCTGACGTAGAAGTAGGTAAAATCTACGAAGGTCGTGTTGCTAAGTTGATGGACTTTGGTGCATTTGTCACTATCTTACCTGGTAAAGATGGTTTAGTTCATATTTCACAAATCTCTGACGAACGTGTTGAGAATGTGAGTGACAAACTAACTGAAGGTGACACAATTCAAGTTAAAGTACTTGAAGTTGATCGCCAAGGCCGTATTCGCCTAAGCATGAAAGCAGTTAACGAAGAAACTAATGACTAATTAACTTTCTTCATCTGTAGTACACTTAAAAGCCCCGTTTATCGGGGCTTTTTTGTATGTTTTATTTATAGTTATAATTTGTTTTATTTTAGAGTCGATGAATGCGTTTTGTTGCCATTTTATTATTAAGTTTTTTCTGCTTGCAGGGTTACGCTGCTGATGTTCGTGTTGCTGCCGCAACCAACTTACGTTACGTATTACCTGAGTTAATAGAAGCGTATAAGCATCAAACGGGTCATCAGTTAGCTGTTTCATTTGCTGCATCGGGAGCACTGACTAGCCAAATATTGCATGATGCCCCATTTGAGATTTTTCTATCAGCTAACCCAAGCTATATTGAACGACTCAATAAAGCAGATAGAACTGAGCAGGACAGCGTTGCTTATGCACAAGGTCAACTTGCGCTTTATGCGGCTAATCACTCGAAGTTAAAGTTAGATATGAATCTAAACTCATTAGCTGTGGCCTTAGATAATGGGGACTTAACTAAGATTGTGATAGCCAATCCTCAACATGCACCTTATGGTCAAGCAGCTAAATTAGCATTAGAGCAAGCTGGAGTTTGGCCGGCAATCCAGACACATTTACTTACTGCTGAAAGTGCCTCGCAAGCGGTGCAATTTACAATGTCCAGTTCAGTAGCGGCTGGTTTCGTACCCTATGCACATGTCATTCAGCCTAAATTAAAGGCACGTGGTCGGTTTATAAAATTGGATATTCATCTGCCGCAGCATGCGGTGTTAATAAAAGGTGCTTCGGATGCTGCGGCACAGTTTTTAACTTTCTTACAATCAGCACAAGCGAGCACAATTCTTATAAAGCATGGCTATCTTGTCGAGAGTGATAGTTAGTTATGGATTGGCAAGCCTTTGAAGTGTCTATCAAGCTCGCATTGCTGACGAGTCTTAGCCTGTTACCGGTTGGTTTAGCACTAGCTTACTTTCTAGTTCACACTAAATTTATAGGCCGTGAATTTTTAGAAGCCCTTATCACCTTGCCTTTGGTTCTACCGCCGACAGTATTAGGTTATTTTTTATTGGTCGGTTTAGATTCAAGTAGCTTATTTGGTGGTTTGTTTAAATCTGTTACCGGCCAGAGTCTTACTTTTTCATTTGTAGGCTTATGGTTTGCCTCACTGATTTATAGTCTGCCCTTTGCTGTGCAACCTATATTACGATCTTTAGAAACTATCGCCCCAGAAATACGAGAGGCAGCATGGTGTAGCGGCCTATCAAAATGGAAAACTTTTTTTAAAGTAGAGCTGCCATTGGCCCTGCCAGGAGTGATGAGTGCACTGGTATTAAGTTTTGCTCATACCTTAGGTGAGTTTGGTGTGGTATTGATGATTGGTGGCAATATCGCGGGTGAGACTCGTACCTTATCTATCGCGATTTATGACAGTGTTTTAGCCTTTGATACTGCCCAAGCACAGTCAATGTCACTGATCTTATTAGTTATCGCACTGGTCTCTATCATGGCGGTGTTTATGTTTAACCGTTCTCGCAGCCGTTTAGTACGATTGTAATTACAATGTTGAAAGTAAAACTACAACAAAGTCAGCCGATAGCACTTGATGTTGAACTAGAGTGCAAAAATGGTGAGATTCTAGCTTTAGTTGGCCCATCAGGTGCGGGTAAATCTACCGTGTTACGCTGTATTGCAGGCTTGCATTCGGCTGGGCAGGGAACAATACTGTGTGACGATGACGTCTGGTTTGATCGGGCAACTAAAGTAGATTTGACGCCTCAACAGCGACGTATCGGCATGGTGTTCCAAAACTACGCCTTGTTTCCTCACCTGACGGTTGCAGAAAACATAAAGCTAGTATTAGCTAAACAACAAGATATGCCAGAAAAAGTAGCTGATTTATTAGCTCTTGTTCATTTAACCGGGCTTGAAAACCGTTATCCGGAACAATTATCTGGTGGCCAGCAGCAACGCGTCGCAATCGCGCGTGCTTTAGCTAGACAACCGGATGTTTTATTATTAGACGAACCTTTTTCTGCTGTTGATAAAGTCACTAGACGTAAGTTATATCTTGAATTAATTAGCCTTCGTCAGCAGTTAAGAATGCCGATTATTATAGTCACGCATGATTTAGATGAAGCGGCGATGTTAGCTGACACGATGGTCGTGGTTCATCACGGTAAAAGCTTGCAACAAGGCACACCACAACAGATCTTATTCCAGCCAGATAATATTGCTGTAGCTAAGCAAGTTGATGTGAGAAATTTATTCCAAGGCCAAATAGTAACAACACCAACAGGTCATCAGCTACATTGGTTTGATACAGTATTAGATCTGGGTGAGCTAGCGACTAGTTATGGTGAGCAAGCTATTAATTGGACTATTTCTCCAGCAAAGGTGCTCTTGCATCAACGTGTTAGGCCTTCTAGAGGTGAGTATGAAAACCCAATTTCCGGCACCATTATCGATATTTTAACTTTGCGTGGCATCACTACGGTGCTAGCTGCCATCCCTCAAGCTAATAACTTGATCGTGCAAATGGATGTTTCGGAGCATGTTGCTGAAAGGAATAAGCTGGAAAAAGGCCAGAGTATAACCATGTCACTGCTAACATCTGCTATTCATTTGATGAGGCACTAAATTCATCGCAGAATGTGATGAACATCCCAATTCCACCTGATAGCTACAAGGTGGTAATAAAGTATTAAATAGCTTAGTAAACATGGCTTTACGGGTGGTAGTGATGGTGGATAGGTAAGCTTTTAAGTGTAAATGTTTTGCGAAAGTTAATGCAAATCACTATCATTTGCCTTTAACTTATACTTACGAAGCTTAATTCCTATGAATGAACAATCAAGCACCACTGCTGCTGGTCAAACGGATCAGGCTATTACTCCTAGTGAACAAATCTTAGCTACTGATGGAAATGTATCGGCAAGTTCTGATGCAGAATATATCAATGCTCTACAAGATGTTGTGACTGATCCCACTCTTGCTACCAACATTACTGTTCAAGAGCGAATCCAAGAGTTTTTAACGGTAGGTGGCCCTGTTGTTTGGGTATTAAGCATTATGTCGGTTGTTGCGTTGACAATTATTTTGCTCAAGATGTGGCAGTTTACTGTGTTACGACCAGAACGTCGGGCTGCACTTGAGCAAAGTCTGCAGCTTTGGCGGAATGGTGATGCTATTGCGGCAATGCGTCATTTGCCGAGCAAACATCCGATTAGTCAGGTTGCTTTAATTGCAATGGATGGTTTGAGCAAAGGTACTACTGAAGTTACCTTATTAAAAGATGAACTAAATCGTGTTGCTACACAGCAACTTGATCAATTACGCGCTTATTTACGGCCACTAGAAGTGATTGCAACATTGAGTCCGTTATTAGGTTTATTAGGTACGGTACTGGGCATGATCGTCGCTTTCCAACAAATGGAAGCAGCCGGTAGCCAGGTTGATGCTTCGGTATTATCTGGTGGTATCTGGCAAGCATTATTTACCACAGCGGTGGGTCTGTCTGTCGCTATTCCGGTGGTTGCTGTTCATAACTGGTTAGAACGTAAAACGGACCGTGTAGCAACGTTAATGAATGATGTAGTTACGCAGATCTTTACTCAACAAGCAGTGGCTGAGAATTCACCTATGTTTGTACAAGAGTTAGATAATGCTGCTTGATATAAACCATGCACAACGTCGTAAAGCTATCAGCCTGACCCCACTCATTGATGTTGTTTTTATCTTACTATTATTTTTTATGCTGACCTCTACCTTCACGCAATGGCAACAAATCAATTTGTTAACGCCAGCAGAAAGTGACAATCAAACGCCGGTATTAAGGGTGATAAAACTAGAGTCAAACAATGGTTTAGTTAGCTTTGAAGGGCGAAAGTTAAATAGCAGCAATAAAAAATTATTAACGGCATTTATTGCAGAAGATAGTAAAGCGACTTACATCATTACTGTTGCAAAAGGAATTAAAACACAAGCAGCGGTGAGTTTATTAGATAACTTGAAGCAATCAGGAGCATCACAAGTTTCGTTGGCTGGAGTGATGCCATGATTTTAAATACAAGTTCACCTAAAAATAGTAATAACAATACCGATGACAACATGATTCCACTGATCAATGTTGTTTTTCTGATGTTGATCTTTTTCATGGTTGCAGGTCAAATCACGGCTGCTGACGGGGTAAAAGTAGCACCTCCTATTTCTGTCAGTGACAGTCAGACCAATAACGAACAATTAAAAGTTGTGATTGCTGAAGATGGACGGGTATTCATAGATGGTTCGTTAATCGAAGATAAAGAGATTACAGCGCGTATTTTGTCTTATCGATTAGATCAAAATGCAGATGAAAATACTGGAATTTTAGTTAAAGCCGATGCTGATCTTGCCATTGAACGGTTACAAACTATATTGAAGCTAATCAAATCTGCAGGCATTTCATCTTTATCGCTGATCACCAGCCAAGTTAAAGCTTAATCATGATGAGTTCACGTCAATGGTTGATAGCGCTTGCGCTTGCATTAAGTTTGCATGTTTTGGCATTTATTTCTACTTACTATATTCCAGAAGCGGCAGCTGTAGATGACGGTGAAACGGGTATAGAAATCGATTTAGGTATGTTAGGTGACTTAGGCGTGGTGGTAGAAGCTGCCGAACAAGACACTATCGAAGCTGAGCAAGAAGTAATCCCTGAATCAGAACCTGAGCCTGAACCTATTGAAGAAGTAGTTGAAGAACCTACGCCACCTGAACCGATAGTTGAAGAAGTTAAACCGTTACCTAAATTAGATGTTCAGCCAGAGGCCAAACCTGCAGAGGTTAAGGTTAAAAAACAGGTAAAGGCTAAGCCAGTAAAGAAAGTTGAAATTAAAAAAGAAGTACCTGTTGATCCAAAACCGGTTGTTAAAAAAGTCGTACAAAAAAAGACGACTAAACCAACTACGACCTACGCCAAGCAAGCTACAAGTCAAAAGAAATTAACTACCGGTCGATCTGACTCAGTTAGTACTGGTGGTAACCCGGGTGCAGAACGGTCGTACTTTGCAGAGATAGCAGCTCAGCTCACAAGGTATAAACGTTACCCGAGCCGCTCACGCCGTAGAAATGAAGAAGGCATAGTCACCTTGTTTTTTGTGGTTAGCCGAGATGGCAAGGTCACAGAATCCAGAATAAGTAAAAGTTCAGGATATAAGCGACTTGATGATGCGGTATTAAAAATGTTGAGAAAGGCAGCTCCTTTGCCACCTTTTCCTGATGAGATGGAAAAAGAAAGCTTATCAATCAATATTCCTATTTCTTTTAAGCTGACAGATTCTCGTTAACTTAGTGGTCAGCACATTTAAATAGGTTTAATGAGAGCTTACAACCAAGCTCACTACCAAGAACAATAATTAAGGTGAAGAGGGATTATGGCGAAATATACAACTCCTGATTCTGTGTCGGGGCCAAATTTAGAGGCCATTTATATTGAACACAGCAGCTGGTTAAAACACTGGTTACAGCAACACTTAGGCTGTGCAGAACGAGCCGCGGATATGGCGCAAGATACCTTTGTCCGTATTTTGACCAAAAAAACAGCGCCTATAATCGAAACCCCTCGTGCTTACCTAAGCACTATCGCCCACGGTTTGGTTGTTAACCATTGGCGTAGACAAGCATTAGAACAGGCTTACCTTGAATTAATAGAGACACAAGAGATAGCGTTACAACCCTCTGAAGAAGACACTCAGATCGTGATAGAAAAGCTAGAACAGTTAGCTTTAGCATTGGATGGTTTATCTAGTCGTAGTAAACACGTTTTTTTATATGCCCGTTTGGATAATATGACCTACCCACAAATCGCTAAAAAAATGGATATCACCGTAAATATGGTTCAAAAAGCGATGGGTGCAGCCATGAAGAATTGTTATCGAGCGTTATATGGCTAGACGAATTGTTAGTGAAGTAACACCTGACGAACATCGACATACTGAACCTACTGATAAACAACTCAGCGAAGCGATACAGTGGTTGATGAGAACTGAAGAAACGATGGGGGGGGACCCACTTGTTCAAGCTCAGCTTGAAGAATGGTTGGCTAGCAGTCCACAACATCAAATAGCATGGCAGCGCTTGGCTCATGTTAATCAGCAATTTTCAGCAACTAACTTACAGATAACGGCGAAAAATGATGTGTCGGCTAGAGTGGCTATGCATAGCATTCAAAAAAGTGATGCCCACATAGCAAGTAAGCGACGTAGTTTAAAGGTGATTTTCTCTCTAGCTGGCTTAGGTATTTTAGATGCCGCGACCTTAGATAGCATGGGCTTATACAAAGCTAGTCACTATGCTTATGATTTTGTGAATGCAGATTTGCGTACTTCAGTGGGCGAACAAAGCCATCACCAACTAGCTGATGGTAGCAAGTTGATTCTTAATACCGAAACCGCTGTAGATGTAGATTTAGCTGCTCAAGCCCAACTCTATTTGCATTATGGTGAAATGGCGCTGACAACAGCAGCTAATAAAACTGTAGCTTTACAAGCCAATAATAATGTTTTTGTTGCTGCAGAAAATAGTGATGTCACCCTATATAAAGACAATGATTTTTGTCAGTTGCAGGTCATTTCTGGTGCTGTTAATTGCTTTATCAATGGTGAGACAAAACAAGTTCGAGCTGGGAACCGGCTGGAGATTAACAATGATCGTTTTGTCACTCTAGCTATTGATCAAAGTGCAGTCAGTTGGCGCTATGGTGTATTAATAGCCGAGCAGCATACCTTAGGTGACTTTATTCATCAGTTAGCACGCTACCGAGTTGGCCATCTTAGTTGTGCCGATGAGATTAAGAACTTAACATTATCGGGTAGTTTTCCAATTAACAATACTGAGTTAATACTCGAAAACGTCTGCCAGACCTTAGCGATAAAACAGCACCGAATGAGTCGCTATTACGTAAAGTTAACGGCGGTTTAAGTAAAAAATTATTATTTTTTGAAAAAAGTTGGCAGGTTTTATTGTTTCACGGGGCTTATTAAGTGACAGCTAAATGCATTCAATGTAATTGAAGCCAATCATTTAAAAACCTCTTAAGGAAACAATTATGACATCAACCACTTCTCTGAAGCGACCGATGAAGAGTTCAGTTAGTTCTGAACAAAAAAGCAATCCAAATTTCACCATGAAATCACTAGTACTAACAATGGGCTTAGGTTTGGCTGCTAGTGTATATTCACTACCTAGCTATGCTGAAGATTCAGTTATTGCTAGTACCAAGTCATACCAAATATCAGCTGGAACATTAGACAATGTATTGTCTAAGTTTGGCCAACAAAGTGGTGTTTTAATTTCAGTTAATGGCAACATTAGCAAAGATAAATACAGCCAAGGTATTACAGGAAGCTACAGTGTTGAAAATGCATTAAGCAGCTTGTTACAAGGCACCGGCCTGAAAGTTACTCCACAATCAAACGGTAGTTATACGATTAGTGCTGGTTTAACTGAAGAAAATGGCGTGACAACGATGAGTGAATTAGTCATTCAAGATTCAACTGTTGCTGCTGATGCTAACCCGTATGCACAGCCTAATGCACCGTATAAAGCACAACGTTTATCAGATTCACGCCGTACTCGTGATATCGCTGACACACCTGCAACATTAACAGTGTTAACCAAAGATTTACTTTTAGACTCTGGTAAAACAGAGTTAAAAGACATTTTGAGTGCACAACCAGGTATCACTTTAGGTACGGGTGAAGGTGGTAACTCATTTGGTGACCGTTATGTTATTCGTGGTTATGAAGCTAGAAGTGATGTGTTCACTGATGGTTTACGTGAACCAGGTTTAATCACCCGCGAAACATTTGCTTTAGAACAAGTTGAAATTAGCAAAGGTCCAAGTTCAACATTTGCTGGTCGTGGTTCGACTGGTGGTGCGGTAAACAGTGTTACTAAGAAAGCAACTACAGCGGATGACTTTGCTACATTATCTGCTGGCTTAGGTACGGATGAGTATCAACGTTACACACTTGATGCGAATAAAGTGATTAACGACAAAGCGGCAGTTCGTATGAACGTCTTATATACCGATGCTGAAATTCCAGATCGTGGTCCAGCAGAAGAGCAACGTCAAGGTATCTTATTATCTGGTGTCTTCCAAGCTACAGATAAACTTGGTATTGCAGCAGATTATTATCACTTCCGTGGTGATGATAGAACTGATCCTGGTACATATTTAACTGATGGTAAGCCTGATGAGGACGTTGAATATGTCGGTCAAGATGGTCTTGACTTCCAAGATACCGGTGCTGATATTTTCACGACAACATTAAATTTTCATATTTCTGATAATTTACGTATCGAAAATAAAACTCGTCTTGGTAAAACAGAAAATGAGTACATCATTTCTGCAATGAACCGTGGTAGCTTAAGATCATTTAACGGTTGGCAAGAAAATGAGTACCTTGGTAACCAAACAACCGTGATGTTTGATACCAAAATCTGGGGCCAACAACATAACTTTATTGGTGGTATTGAGTTAGCAAAAGAAGATACTGATAAAGGTGGTTACACAGTAACTACAACAAGTATTGGTACTATTGATCCTTATAATGCTGATAACAATAGCTGGGTTGGTTCGGTCAGTAAAGATGATAAGTCAAGTGCTTTAGAATTAAAAACACAATCTATCTTCTTGATGGATACCATTACTTTAAATGAAGACTGGGAAGTGTTTGCCGGTGTTCGTTATGATCATTTTGACTATGAACTATGGACAGCCGCAAGCGCAGGTTTTGGTCCATCACCAACGCCAGTACCAGCAACAACTTATTCTTATAGTGATGGTTTCTGGAATGGTCATATTGGTGTCGTTTACTCACCATGGGAAAATGGTAATGTTTACGCGGGTTGGAGCACATCATCTAATATCAATGGTGGTGAAGCTGACGCAGGTACACAATGTGGTTACGGTGGTTTGTGTGAAGATTCTGCCGGTAACTATAGTGCAGAACCAGAACAAGCTGAAAACTTTGAAATTGGTACCAAATGGAACTTATTTGATAACAACCTATTGTTAACAGCGGCTGGGTTCTTGACTAAGAAAGACGATGTTATTGAAAGTGGTGTTGATTCTTACCAATCAGGTGGTTCATTTAATACCGGTGCTAACCGTGTACACGGTATTGAACTTGGCTTATCCGGTAACATCACACCTAAGTTAAGTGGTCAAATTGGTTTAGCAATCATGGATTCTAAAACAACTGACTCATACTTTGATGGAAACGTTGCCGTTACTCGTAACGGACCTGGTGGCACAACGACTTCGTACCCAGACTATATTGGATTGCCTAAAGCGAACTTCGCAAAGAAGAGTGTTAGTGCACAATTACGTTACCAGTTAACACCTAAGTTTGCTTTTGGTGGTAACTTAACTTATGCAAGTGAAATTAAGGGCGGTCAACCTGATGCCGGTACTGATGGTAACGTAGTATTGCCGGGTTACACAGTGTATGACATGTTTGCTAGCTATAAAGTATCTGATGAGTTAGATGTACGTTTAAACGTGCAAAACTTAACTGATAAAGATTACTACACTGCAGTTTATCGCGGCGGTAGCATTGCTTATATTGGTGATGGTCGTTCAGCAAATGCAACATTAAGCTATAAATTCTAGGCTTAGTTGTTAAAATGAACCGGGGGCAGAAACTGTCCTCGGTTTTTTTGTTTATAAGGGTTTATTTATGATTGCTATTCGTGAGGTGTTATCGGCCGAGCAGTTAGCTGCTGTTCGCCAACAAATTGCCAAAGAGCAATGGATTGATGGCAGCGTTACCGCGGGAACACAGGCGAATAAAGTCAAAAATAATCAACAATTACCCAGTGATTCACCGTTAGTCAGAGAGCTAGAAGACTTTATCTTGACGGTGTTAGCACAAAACCCATTATTTGTTTCTGCAGCATTACCCTTAAAAGTATTTCCACCGATGATTAACCGTTATGGCATTGGTGAAACTTATGGTGTGCATGTGGATAACGCGATACGTGTTCCTCCAGAAAGTTCAGCACGTATCCGAACTGATTTGTCTGCCACTTTATTCTTAACAGATCCAGATGACTATGATGGCGGCGAGTTAAGACTTGAAGACCATTTTGGTTCACAACCGGTTAAGTTAGCTGCAGGCGACTTAATTCTTTATCCGTCAACCAGCTTGCATCAAGTGACAGCGGTCACTAAAGGTGAGCGAGTCAGTGCCGTTTTATGGTTACAAAGTATGATCCGTGATCATGAACAACGAAAAATCTTATTCGATCTAGATCAAAGCGTGCAGTCACTGACAACCATCCACGGTGATGACCATCCCGATGTGATGCGTTTATCTCGAAATTACCATAACCTCATTCGGCTTTGGGCTGAAACCTAACTTCAGGATCTGTAGATGTCGACACCTTTGAAAGCACCGTTAACAGCCATTCCTGCTGAGTTAGTTAGTGTGGCTGATTATGCTCGTTATGCTCAACAGCATATTCCTCATGCCATTTATGAATATATTGCTGGTGGTGGTGGTGATGAGATCACCTTAAACAGAAATCGTCAGAAATTAGATGAATTACTGATTCATCCCCATGTATTGACGGACTGCACTCAAGGTTCAACGCAAACTCAAATCTTAGATGAAACATGGCGCCATCCAATGATGTTGGCGCCAGTAGCGTTTCACCGTTTAGTACATGAGCAAGGCGAAATAGCGACAGCGCAAGCGGCCAGTGTGTTAGAAACGGGCATGGCAGTAAGTACTTTGTCCTCAGTTAGCATGGAAAAGATTGCTGCTGAACTTGATAGTCCGAAATGGTTTCAATTGTACTTTCAACAAAGTAGAGACTTTACCTTATCGCTAGTTAAGCGAGCCGAAGCGGCTGGTTATAGTAAGTTAATCATTACGGTTGATGCCCCGTTACATGGTATTAGGAACCGTGCCCAACGGGCTAAGTTTGTCTTGCCAGCAGGCGTAGAGGCGGTAAACTTGGTCGATAGGCCTGAGCTACCTTCTGCTGCCTTTGATGCCAGTCAAAGCATTGTATTTCAAGGCATGATGAGTGAAACCCCGATTTGGCAAGATATTGAATGGCTGCAACAGCAAACGGAGATGCCGATTATCTTAAAAGGCATCTTAAGCCCGATTGATGCAAAAAAAGCTGTTGATTTAGGCATTGCCGGTATTATTGTGTCGAATCATGGTGGCCGAACATTAGATTGCATTCCATCAGCAATTGAAGCCTTGCCCGTCATCAGACAAGCGGTTGGAGAATCATTTCCGTTGTTGTTAGATAGCGGTATCGAACGTGGCACTGACGTATTTAAAGCCTTAGCTTTAGGTGCTGATGCAGTGATGATTGGCCGCCCTCAGTTATATTCCTTAGCGGTTGCCGGTGCGATTGGTGTGGGCCATATGTTGCGGGTATTACGTGAAGAGTTGGAAGTGGCTATGGCTTTAGCTGGTACGCCGACAATCGCGTCAATTAGTTCTGCATCATTGTGGCAACAAAATTAAATAAAAGGGCCGATTAACTACTCACTTAATCTATGTAAATTGCTGTTAAAGGCTGTTAATCACCAATACTAAGCTTTATAATGATAATCGTTCTTATTTAGATAGATTCTAATAGTTAAATATAAGGTGAGTTGCTACATGAAACATGGATTATTGAAGTGCTTAATTGTGCTTTTGTTGTTGCCAATTGCAAATGCGTGGGCTACTGAAGAAGTTAATATTTATTCTTACCGTCAACCGTTCTTGATTGACCCTATTGCAGCACAATTTACTAAAGAAACCGGTATCGAAGTTAATATCATTTATGCCAAATCTGGTATTGCTGAAAAGCTACAGCGTGAAGGTAAGTATAGCCCTGCCGATTTAGTATTAACCTCTGATTTTAATCGCTTATTAGAGTTGACTGAAAAAGGGTTAACTCAAAAAGTATCGAGTGATACTTTAGAGAGCAATATTCCAGCGCAATACCGTGACAATAAATCGCATTGGTATGCACTGACAACACGTGCACGTGTTATCTATGCTTCAAAAGACCGAGTGAAAAATGCAGGTCAGTTGAGCTACGAAGACTTAGCGTCTGATGAATTCAAAGGCAAAATTTGTGTACGTAGTGGTAAGCACCCATACAATATTTCTTTAGTTGCTTCGATGATTGCTCATCATGGCAAAGCGGAAACTAAAGCATGGTTGTTGAAAGTGAAAGACAACTTAGCGCGTAAGCCACAAGGTAATGATCGTGCTCAAGTAAAAGCGATTAAAGAAGGCGTATGCGATGTGTCTCTTGGTAACAGCTATTACTATGGCAAGATGTTAATGGATGAAGCACAAAAGCCATGGGCTGATGCGGTAAATATTATCTTCCCTAACCAAGCTGATCGTGGTGCTCATATCAATATCTCAGGTGTTGTTATGGCCAAATATGCGCCAAACAAAGGCAATGCAGTTAAACTTATGAACTATTTAAGTAGTGCTAAAGCACAGTCTTTATATGCATCTTTGAATATGGAATATCCTGTTAACTCAACGGTTACACCATCAGAAATTGTGCAATCATGGGGTGACTATAAAGCGGATATCCTACCGCTAACGACAGTGGTTAAACATCAGACCGCTGCCTATATGTTGTTAGATGAAGTAAAATTCGATCTCTAAATAGGATTTCGAGATCACGTATAAATGCAAACAACTAGCCCCAAGAAGTGGGTGCTACTTTCATGGACAGTATCGGCAGCTTTAGTTTTACCTGTATTAGCTTTGCTAATGCAAAGTTTTTCTGCCGATACTGTTTTATTTGAGCACCTTTGGGCGACCGTTTTAACGGACTATGTGATCAATACACTGATGCTTGTGGCATTGGTGTTATTCTTTTCAGCGATATTTGCACTGCCTAGTGCATGGCTGATTGCGATGTGCGACTTTCGTTGGCGCAAGAAATTTCAATGGTTATTGATGCTGCCACTAGCGATGCCGGCTTACGTTGTTGCTTATATCTATACCGACTTACTGGATTTCTCTGGGCCAGTACAGCGTTTACTACGCAGTGTCTTTCAAGCTAATACCCCGATAGGGGAATACTGGTTTTTTGAAGTACGTAATATCTACGGCGCATCGATTATGTTGGCGCTGGTTTTATATCCATACCTTTATCTTATTGCCCGTACTGCTTTCCTTGAGCAGGGTGCCCATTTATTCCAAGTAAGTCGCACCTTAGGCAAATCATCGTGGCAGAGTTTTCGGTTGGTATCGCTACCTTTGTGTCGGCCGGCGATAATTATGGGATTGATTTTTATTGGTGCTGAAGCTTTAGGTGACTTTGCTACTGTTCACTATTTTGCTGTTAATACCTTAACGACAGCGGTCTATGATAGCTGGCTTGGCCATGGCTCATTGTCAGCGGCAGCTAAGATCTCAATGTTAATGTTAGTTGGGGTAGTAGGACTACTGGCCATTGAACGTTGGCAACGAGGACGACAACGCTTTTATCATAAAACGTCGGGCCAAATAAATCGTTTTAAACTGAATAAACTGCATAGCACGATAGCGGTGAGTTGGTGTGTCTTACTATTGTTGGCAGGATTTATCGTGCCAGCCATGGTGTTGGTTGATTATGCTATCCATTACTTTGCTTCTGGTTGGAGCGAACAGTTATGGCAAGTCTTGTTTCAAAGTATATGGTTAGCATTAATAGCTGCCGTTATAACTACGATTTTTGCCATCATTTTTATCTATACGGCGCGCCTTTCAACCACACGCAGTGCACGGCTACCATTACGAGCTAGTACAACCAGTTATATTCTACCCAGTACTGTGCTGGCGATCGCTGTGTTGATACCGATGACGATGTTTGAAGTGGGTGTTAATGACTGGCTAGTCAGTTTGGGCTATCAAGCACCAGGACTGTTTTTATCGGGAACGGTATTTGCGTTGATTTTTGCATTTGTAGTGCGGTTTCAGGCAGTAGCAAATGGTACGATTGAATCTAGCTTTTTGAATATTAGTCCTTCTTTAGATATTGCGTCGAAAACATTGGGTAAGACCAATTTACAGACCTTGTTTTTGGTGCATATTCCGTTACTTAAAAAGGGTATATTTACTGCCTTGTTGCTGGTATTCATTGAATGTATGAAAGAGCTGCCTGCGGCATTATTACTACGTCCTTTTAACTTTGATACCTTAGCAACTTATGTTTATCAGTTTGTATCTGATGAGCAGTTAGAGCAAGCAGCGATAGCGGCAATTTTGATTATATTAGCGGGCTTATATCCGGTGATAAGACTGACACAAACAGGTAATGTGACACATGACTAAGACAGTAAGCGCGTTAACTGTTGATGAAATCTCAATACAGTACGATGCCAAAAAAGTACTGAACAAATTATCGTTAGAAATAAAAAGCAATGAGATTTTATGTCTGTTAGGTCAAAGTGGTTCGGGTAAGACAACAGTATTAAAAGCCATTGCAGGCATTTTGCCACTGACACATGGTTCAATTTCATTGGCTGGCCAATGTGTTTCAACCACTGAAGTTGTTATTTCGCCTGATAAAAGAGGCATGGGCATTATCTTTCAAGATTATGCTTTGTTTCCACACCTGTCGGTGCAAGACAATATTTGCTTTGGCATAAAAGATAAACAACAGGCCGTGTCATCAGCAGCGGCACTACTTAAGCTTGTCAAAATGGAAGGTTATCAGTCTGCTTTCCCACATGAACTATCAGGCGGCCAACAACAACGCGTTGCCATTGCACGAGCATTAGCGATGCAGCCTAAAGTACTGTTATTAGATGAACCCTTTTCTAATGTTGATTTCCACTTACGCCAACAGCTGATGACGGATATTCGTCATATTTTAAAACAGCAGGGTGTTGCCGCTCTATTTGTTACGCATAGCAAAGAAGAGGCTTTTGCCTTTGCCGATAAGTTGGCATTCATGGAGCAGGGACAAATCGTCCAAACGGGTACCGCTGAAACTTTATATTATCAACCCGAATCAACAGCTTTAGCTGAATCAATGGGCGATGGTAATTGGTTAGATGTAGAAGTGATCGATGAGTACCGGACCTTGTCTGCTGAGTTAGGTGAGATTCGTTCAACAGAGCCACATAACTTGTCTATAGGTTGCTCTGTACGCCAGTTTATTCGTCCTAACCAGTTGAGTATTGAAGTCAGCGATTCTGCGCAAGGCAAGGTAACTGAGCAAGTATTCAATGGTGAGCATCGCACTTATAAGATTGTCGTTGGCAAACTGAAGTTGATGGTTAATCAAGCTTCGTTAAATAACATCCCAATGGCGAGTAAGGTCTTGGTAACAGTGAATGACCATTCAGCAATGTTATTCCCAATAGATCAATAACTTATTTTAATGACTTGTTCTAAATCACTATCAGGCATACCATTTAATTAATATCTAATTGTCAAAAGCATAGTGTTATGTGCTTATTAGCCACCAACATTTAAATCAAAGACCTAGACCAGCCAAGTATTGTTCAGTCCGATTTATATTATGGGAGTATAGGATGACGATGAAATTTAGCGGTATCCGTGCAAAAAGTTCGCTGCCTATCTTGTTGTTAGCGATAGTATTAATTATCACTGTTGTTATATTTTCACATTTATTATCTTTGCAGAAGTCTGCTTTAGATGAGCAAACAGATGTTTTTGAAAAAGCTATTTCACTGGTATTGAATGCTGATCGTGACCTCTATCAAGCAAAACTGGCAGAAATTAATCTTGTTACTGCAGGTTCTTCTGTACAGCAAGAACAAGATCGTCAGGATAATGCACAGCAAGTTAAAGAACGGTTTGCTGAGTACCGAAATAAACTTTCACACTATCCAGATTTAGTCGCTAAATTTGAAACATTTGATCTGCATTTTCAACAATGGTTGCAGTCCTCAAATCAGCTGGTAGCAGCTCAAGACAGTCATCAATTTACAATGTTTGATGCGTTAACAGCTGACTCAAATACTAAATTCGAACAGCTGAGAGATATATTAGATGCTGCTGGTCTAGCTACTGAACAGCAAGCAGAGCAATCTCTCGTGCAAGTAGAACAGACAATTTCAAAATTTATCATGCTGTCATTACTGGTGTTGTTGGTTAGTCTAGGCTTAGCTGCTTGGTTTAGTTATACCGTTCCCAAAGTATTGAGCGAACAAGTGAATGAGTTAACTAACAATATAAAACAAATTGCTGACGGCGATGGTGATTTAACTAAGCGGCTGACCAGTGCCACCAAGGATGAGTTCAGTGACCTAGCGACTGAGTTTAATAACTTTATTGAAGCACTTCAGCGGCTGATCTCTAATGTATTAGAGGAGTCGGCAAAATTAGAACAGCTGACAATAACCTTGTCCGATTCAGCCGAAAAAACTAAATCGATAACAGATACCTTAAACGGTGCTTCCGATACGATTGTCAGTGCCGTACATGAAATGAGTGTATCTAGTGAGGAAATGTCGACAGGTGCAACGGTAACGGCACAAGAGGCTGAACAGTCGAATGGTTTAATTAATAGCGGCTTAGAGGTTGTACAAAAATCAACTCAGTGCATCGAACTGTTTTCCAATGATATGAGTGTAGCTATTGATAGTTCAGCTGAGTTGCAAAAGAGCTCTGAGAGTATTTCATCGGTATTAGATGTTATCCGCAGTGTAGCCGAGCAAACTAACTTACTGGCTTTAAATGCCGCTATTGAAGCCGCTAGGGCAGGTGAACATGGTCGAGGCTTTGCCGTTGTAGCTGATGAAGTACGTACTTTGGCGACGCGTACTCAAGACAGTACCAATGATATTCAAACGATGATTGATCAGCTGAAGTTGAGAGTAAATGAATCTGCTGCTGCGATCGAGAGCGGTCGTAAAAATGCCAATGTGACGGCTGAAACGTTTACAGAAGCAAACCAAGTTTTTCAGTCGTTACAAGATTCATTTGTACGCGTTAATGAGTTATCTATTAAAACGGCGCTGGCAACGGAAGAGCAAACAAAAGTGTCAGCTGAGGTGAGTCACAGCTTATCTGAGTTGAATGACCAAGCTGTCTCGGCCAGTTCGGTGGCTGAAGCCAGTGAACAACTAACCAGTGATATTCGCAGTTTATCGAATAATCTAAATGCGATTGTGGCTAGGTTTAAAGTTTAATCCTTCCCTAAATTGAAATAGGGAAGGATTTTCAACTTATTAAAGGAGCTTAGTAACCGCCTTTTTTACCTATGCCAACATAGGTGAAGTTCCACTCAAGATCAAAGGGCTGCCACCAATCAACCACGCCAGTTTCTTTATCGGTGTGGCGGTATAAACCATTAAATGGTGGTGGTGAAATGTTATAACGTAAGGTGTATTTGCCAGCACCATCTAGTTTGATGTTTCTAGCATAGTGCGGGCCATCAGAGGCAACCATAGGCATAAATGAACCGGTAGTTGACCAATCTGAACCTACTTTATTGATGGTGTAAGCAATGCCTAAATAAGGAACCCAATCACCTTCAGAAAAACCGTGTTGATTATCTTTTAGAGCATGAATATCAGCTTCTAAGTGAATATCAGCTTCGTTTGAACCACCGGGTAACATCGGTGCCATGGTTACTGGTTGAATGTAAACGGCGACAATTTCCATGCCTGCTTGTTCTACGGTGCCAATTTCCACGTCAGCAGCACTGACCATCGTAGGTAGTAGTGAACTGAAGGCAGACAGTAAGCCTAGTTTTAGATATTTCATAGAGGTCCCTGTTGAATATAAATAAGTCTTAAATGATAATCATTCTCAAGTATACGGAAGTTAGCTAGTTAAGCAAAGTAGATAAGCTGGTGCTAGTTAGCCTGAGAACAAGGCTGGCCACCAAGCAAATGCGACAAAAACGCTACCGATAACACCCGGTAGTAAGGGAATCCACCGAACCGATGTTTTCAGCCCTTGTCGTTTTAAGATCCGGTCGCCGAGAAAGATGCTCCAGATGATGGCTGGAATAAATAATGAAGCTTTAACATAGGCGATCGATTCGCTTTCTAAGCCTAGTAATGTCAGTGGAGCGAATAACTCAGCACCGAGCCCTAATATAAGCGAGACCATTGCCACTGGTGCATATTGATAACCTAGCTCGGTGAAGCGAAGCTTTTTCGTTCTATCACCACCTACTTTGCCTGATAACCATGCTGCAATTTGGGTAGTTAGGTAAAGCACGCCAGTGATAACAATGGCACAGGCCAACATGGTGCCGACAATCATAAAAAAGTCGAGCCAGAAAAAGACTTCACGACGTTCAGGGTGCACACTCATCAACCAACTAGGGCCTGATTGCGCTATCCAATACCATTCATGGTTAATAAACCATTCGCCCACTTGCTGACGCAAGGTTTGATAATAAGGCAGCACTAACCATAAGAAACCGCCAAGCGCTGCACCAGTACCCAGAAATAAGAACCAAATTTCAGCCATATTGGGGTTATGGTCACGAATGTTTTCAATCTCATCGCCAGGCACTCTTAACGCTAATTCAAGCCCGCCCTTGGCTTTGGGTTTCACACAGCGAAAGCACTCAATACAGTGGCGAGACTCTTCTTTTCTAGAGATATCTATCATCGTGGGACAGATACCTTTTTCAGTATAACTATCACCACCTTCACGTTTTCTTTTAGGTCTGAATTGAATGGCTCCAAGTCGGGAGTAAACGCCAAGTAATAAACCTATCGGGCAAACATGGCGACACCAAGCCCGTTTATTTCGGCCATAAAAATAACCGATAACAATAGCTAATAATAAGGTGCCACCAAATACTTCAGCAATCGCTTCTGGGTGGTCTCGAACACCAACGGTTTGGCCCAAGATTGTGATCAATAAAAAGCTCACAACAGGCGTACCTTCCCAGCGGATCCAAGCAGGTATTTGCCACTGAGGACCACGTTTATTAGCCCATTCAGATGCTGCGCCCATCGGACACAAAATGCCGCACCAACTACGACCACTGAAAATAACCGAGATAAAGACCAGCGGGAACCACAAGCCCCACATTAAATAATTTGCTAACACGGTGAAGTGGGTGAGTGGCGTTGCATTTTCAGCGGGCTCAGATAAAAACAACGGCAGGAATAATAAAGCCAGGAAGACAACAAACATGATGGCATGAACAACAATTAATTTATTGCTATGTTTGACAATGAACGCCTCTGCTTGGACGAGCAAAGAAGGGCGGCCTTTTTTGTTGGGCATTATTTTATCGGCATTGATCACCGCTGCTTTCATGCGGGGGGCTGTTGATGGCTTCATAAAATCTTTTGATGTTAAATGTATGAATTGTTGATGTATATATTAACTCAAAAGCGAATCAGTAGCATTTGCCTTGGTGTGTTTTATAGTTAAGAAATTTACTAATAGTAATGAACTGTTGCAGTAACTGCTGTAACTTGCGATAATGAGAATCATTATCATTTGAGTTGTATAGGTTAAGTTGTCATGATTGCCAATAAAACAGCGATAAAACAGCAGCAGCTACAACAGCAGCAGCTACAACAGCAAGTGGAGCAGCTCTATCAACAACATAACAGTTGGTTAAAGGGCTGGTTGCATAGCAAATTAGGTTGTACTCATCGTGCTGCAGATTTAGTTCAAGATACTTTTTTACGGGTATTAACGCGTGATGAAGCTATTACTATTAAAGAACCAAGAGCATTTTTATCTACGATTGCTAAACGTGTTTTATCTAATCATTGGCGCCGAGAAAAGATTGAGCGAGCATATCTCGATGTTTTACTGAATTTACCTGACAGTGTTTTACCCTCTGAAGAAGACAAAGCGATCATTATTGAGACGGTAAATGAAATTGATCAGCTATTAGATGGCTTACCTAACGATGTGAAGCATGCCTTTCTATTAGTGCAACTTGATGGTTTAAAACACGCCGAAGTGGCTGAGAAATTAGCAATATCAGTAACAACAGTAAAGCGATATTTAACGCGCGCGATGGCAAAGTGTTATTTCGCCATCGATATGGAATAAGGGGATTGACGATGTCTAAAAATAATCAATCCGAGCTTGCTGCTGATTTTGAGGTGGATATCATTTCACCAAGTGTGGCAAACCAGGCAATAGAATGGATGTTAGAGCTGCAAGATGAGGGGCTTAGTACGGAGCAACATCAACCGCTAAAAAACTGGCGGCAACAAGATCCTGAGCATGAACTTGCTTGGCAACGTATCGAGCACCTAAATAGTAAGTTTTCTAGTTTGTCTTCATCAGTAGGCAAAGCAGTGACTTATGCGGGTATTGCCGACAATAATAAACATTCGCGTCGAGATTCGATGAAAGCCTTAGCGTTATTATTATTTGCTGGTAGTTCAACACTATTATTAGAGCAGAAGTTTTCATGGCAAAACATCATGGCCGATGCCAAAACGGATGTAGGCCAACGTAAAACCATTACTTTAGCTGATGGCACAACCGTTGACTTGAATACTGATACTGCGATTAGCATTCACTTTACTGAGTTAGAACGGCGGATTCGATTGCATAGTGGTGAAGTATTGATTGCCACGGCTAAGGATAACTCAATTCAATCACGTCCTTTTATTGTTGAAACGCCTCATGGCGAGTTGCAGCCTATAGGCACTAAATTTAGTGTTTACCAACGAGATAAGTTGAGCCGGTTAATCGTGCTTGAAGGTGCGGTAGAAGTTCGTCCTAAAGATATTAATGGTGAGTTCAAAACTATTACTGCCCAGCAACAAGTGAGCTTTGATCGTTCACACATTTATGCAGTAGAAGCGGCTAACGAGGATAGTGTGGCATGGCGAAGTGGGATGATTGTTGCCAGTGGTATGCGTTTAGCCGATTTTTTAGCTGAGGTCTCTCGCCATCGAAGTGGTGTATTACGTTGTGAACCGTCAGCGGCTAATTTGCGAGTTTCAGGTACTTACCCGCTTGATGATACGACATTGATATTAAATAGCTTGGCAAATACATTGCCGTTAGATGTGTATTTTTTGACTTCATTATGGGTGACGGTCAAGTTAAAACAGACATAGATAACGGAAGTTTATTAACTAAAATAAAAAAATAATGATTTAGATGGTCTAGTTTGCTTTCTCAAGGGACAGATAAGAAAAGACACACCATTTCTTATCAAATCTGAGGAAGTATTAAGCATGACAAAACACGTTATTGGCGCGGCACTAAACGACAGTGCCAGCGCTAAGCAATTTCAATTAACATCAGTGGCTTCATTTGTAACAAGAGCCGTTATTGCAAGCAGTTTAACCATGGGCCTGACTTTAGCTATAGCTCCATCAGCTTATGCTGAGCAAGCGGTAGCTCCAGTGAGCCAAACTGATGTGGTTACGCAATCATTTCAGTTAGCAGCGGGTTCTTTAGAATCGGTGTTGAATAAGTTCGGTCGTGAAGCCAAAATTTTATTGGCATTCCCGACAGCGATCACACAAGGTTTGCAAAGCAAGGGCTTATCGGGACAGTTTACTCGTGAGCAAGCATTGGCTGAATTATTAGCTGGTACTGAAATCATTGCTGTTCGCAATGGTGATAATAGCTATATCCTGCAACAACAAGCACAGCAAAGTGGCAATGATGTAACTCTTCCCACAGTGTCAGTTGTTGGTGAAAATTTAAACTCAGCGAATACACTAGTTGATAGTTATGCTGGTGGCTTAGTTGCTACCGGTGGCCGCTTAGGTATTTTAGGCGAACAAGATGCGGCTAATGTGCCGTTTAATGTGATTAGCTATACCTCTAAATTAATAGAGAACCAGCAAGCGCTGACTATTGCAGACGTATTAGATAACGATGCATCTGTTCAGCGTGGTTTTGGTTATGGTAACTATGCTGAAAAGTTTTTGGTACGTGGTTTTGCTTTAGATGGTGATGCTATTTCATACGGTGGTTTGTATGGTGTATTACCACGTCAAGTCGTTGCGACCAACTTGGCTGAGCGCGTTGAACTGTTTAAAGGTTCTAATGCCTTTCTTAACGGCGTATCACCGGGTGGTTCGGGTATTGGTGGTGCAATTAATATTGAGCCAAAGCGAGCAGGAGATAAGCCGCTTACTCGTATTAGCCTAGATTATTCTATGGATTCACAAATTGGTTTAGCTGCAGATGTAAGCCGTCGCTTCGGTCAAAATGAACAGTTTGGTGTTCGTGTTAACTTATTAAACCGCGATGGTGATACGGCTATCGATGATGAAAGTCGTCGAACTAAGTTGGCATCAGTTGCCCTTGATTACCAAGGTGATAAAACACAATCATCACTAGATATTGGTCATATGAAACAGTCGGTATCTGGTGGTCGTTCTGTCGTTTATACCGGCGGATCATTAACCAGTATTCCTGATGCACCATCTGCCGATACTAACTATGCACCCAGCTGGGCAGGAACAGACTTAGAAAATACCTTTGCTATGTTACGTTCTGAGTATGCCTTTAATGATGATTGGAATACTTATGCAGCAATAGGAGCGAATAAGACTAAGGAGTTTGGTGATTATTCTTCACCGACAGTCGACGATGCAGCTGGTAATGCAACTGGTTTACGCTTATCTGTTCCTTATGAATCAAAAGCCTTTTCACATTTAGTCGGCTTGCGTGGTCAGTTTGATACCGGTGAGGTGTCTCATAAATTGAATATGGGCTATTCTGGCTTTTATCAAAAAACCAGCACGGCATATACGATGTCGTGGCCAACTTACACGACCAATATTTACAATCCAACTAACCCTGCCTATCCAGCAACTGTATTTTTTGATGGTGATATGAACGATCCTAATGTACGTAGTCGTACTCGTATGTCAGGTGTATCTTTGTCGGATAGTATTGGTTTGTTTGATGAGCGTGTTTTATTAACCTTAGGTGTCAGATATCAAGACATCACTGTTAAAGGTTACACTTATGGTGGTGACTTAGACACGACTTATGAAGATCATGCTACATCACCGGTGTATGGCATCGTAGTTAAACCATGGCAGCATGTTTCTTTATATGCCAATCATATTGAAGCTTTGCAACAAGGTCCTAGTGCTCCTAACTCAGCAGCTAATCCAGGCCAGGTTTTCGCTCCGTATCAATCAGAGCAAAACGAAGTAGGGATTAAGATTGATTACGATACTATCGGCGGTAGTTTAGCCGTGTTTGAGATCAGTAAACCTGAAGGCTATACCAATACCAATAATGTTTATGGCATCTTTGGTGAGCAGCGTAATAGAGGTGTTGAGTTAAGTGTCTACGGTGCACCGACAGAAAGTGTGAGATTAAATAGTAGTGCCTCATGGTTAAATCCTGAACTGCAAAAAACACAAAATGGCAGTAACGATGGTAATGATGCGGTTGGCGTATCTGAATATCGTGTTGTATTGGGTGGTGAATGGGATTTGCCTATGGTTAACGGTTTAACTGTATTAGGTAAAGTTATTCATAATGGCTCGCAATATGCTGATGCAGCAAATACCTTAAAGTTAGACTCATGGACACGGTTAGACTTGGGTATGAGTTACAGTATGAAAATGGGTAAGCAGCAAGTTATGTGGCGTGCCAATATCAACAATGTGACTGATGAAAACTATTGGGCATCAGCAACAGGTGGTTACTTAACGCAGGGCAACCCTCGCGAAGTGAAGTTATCGGTCTCAACAGACTTTTAATTTAAATTAACAACATGCCCCCTAAACAGCTAGTTATACCTGTTTAGGGGGCATTGTTTTAAAAGGTAATCGTCACTTGATAAGTATTTTTATCATGTGACTTTTGATAATCCCAAGCTAATTTTTCAGCTAATTGTTCAGTAAGTTGAATGCCTAAACCAAAGCCGAGATCTTGTGTCGATGCTTCACTTTCAGCATGTGTTTCTGTATTGGTAATAATGACTGTATTGCCCGTTTGTTGAATCGTTATTTCACCTTGATTGGTGTGTTGAAATGCGTTGCGAATTAAATTAGCTAAGATAATTCGAGCAGGAATTTCTGCTAAGACCATTACATGTGCATGGGTAGATATTGATAACTCAATGTTTTTATTGGCGAGCAAATACTGCATTTCATCACTAAGTTGATTTATCTGTTGTGCTATATCAACGTGCTGGCTAGGCAGTGTTTCTGAGTCTTCTCGACTTAACCACAACAAGGTTTCGCTTAAATGTTTCATCGTTAGGCTAGCACGATCAATACGGTCAATAATTTGAGCGAACTTGCTATCATCTTGGCTTACTGCGTTTTGTTTTAACTTATTGAGTAACTCAATATTGTTACGAATAACACTGATCGGAGTACGTAATTCATGACTGGCATAAGCTAGAAACCGTTCTTCTCGTTCTAGACTTTGTTGCACAGATGACAAACTGTTTTGAATGAGTTTAGCCATTTCATTGAGTTCAGGATATGCAAAGTCAGGTGCAGTTTGGCTAAGAGATTTACTGTCTAGCTGATGTGTCCATTGATTCAGTTGTGATACTGGTAGGGCGATACGTCTTAGCAGTAACCAAATGAACAGTGCCATTGTTATTAGCATACTAATACTAATAACCAACAGTGTTTTCATACTTTGTTTGATATTGCGACCAACAATGGCTGAGGCCCTTTTGGCGGTGAGCGTTTGGCTGATAAAAAACTGTTCATCATCAATCTGCACTCGCATCACAAAGTAAATCACATCAGGACGTTCAAACCATGATGATTTATTTATTTTATAAATTTCATTAATGTTGGAAATTGGCTGAGAAAATTCTTGTCGAATATCGGGTGATAACTCCTTCCAATCATAAGTCACGGTGTAGTTACGGTGAAAGTTTTTAATTGTTTCACGATGTTTGTAGGCGCGTGAGTGTAGGTAGGAATAACCTGCTCTTTCTAAGTTTGAGGCAATGATATTGTCCATGCCACGAAAGAAAAAGTGAGCGCTGATAAATGAATAGGTGATAACAATGATCACCGCAAAAATTAAGAAACTAATACTGATAAATAGTTTAAGACTAAGCGGACGTTTCATCATTATCATCTCTAAGTGCAAAGCCATGGCCTGACACGGTATGAATTAAAGGGAGTTCAAAAGGTGTATCGACGACTTTACGTAAGTTGAATAGGTGCACTTTTAAACTATTACCATCGGTGCCATCTTCACCCCAGACGGCTTGTTCCAGCTGTTGCCTGCTGACCACATTGGGCGAAGCACGTAATAAGGTTTCTAATAATTGCCAAGCGGTAGGGGAGAGCTTTAAGCTTTGGCCTGAACGAACCGCTGTTTTTTCAGCTAGGTTTAAGCTTAAGTCAGCACATTTTAGTAACTTAACCTGACCACTACGACGGCGTGACAATGCCTGCACTCGAATAACCAGTTCTTGTAGCTCAAAAGGCTTAACTAAATAGTCGTCAGTACCGGCATCAAAACCGGCAATTTTATCTTTGAGTTGGTCACGAGCTGTAAGCATTAATACTGGGGTATCAATGCCTGCTTGGCGTAGTTTTTCACACAGTGTTAAACCATCTAACCTAGGTAAGTTAAGATCCAGCAACACTACATCATAGTGGTTGGTGCTCACCAACTCTAAGCCCGAAACGCCATTGCTGGCATGATCACATTGAATATCTTCGAGAGACAAATAATCAATGACCGTATTGGCCAAGTCGAGATTATCTTCAATGAGTAAGGCGGTTAGCATGTTGGGCTTACTTCCTCTGCAGGTGATTCTGATTTAATTAGCTTGTTAAAGAAACGTTGCACGTCAATTTGTATTAACACTAGGCTTGGTACCAATATTAAAGTAATTACTGTGGCAAACATAATGCCATAAGCTAATGATACCGCGGCAGGTATTAAGAATTGAGCCTGACGTGATGTTTCACCTAATAATGGCAAAAGGCCTGCAAAAGTTGTTACCGATGTAAGCATGACAGCCCTTAGGCGACCTCGGCAGGCAATGCTAATTGCTTCTTTGACATTGCTGACTTCTTTTCTTATTTCGTTAAAGCGGGCGACTAACAATAGGCTATCGTTGACCACCACACCACTTAAAGCAATGATGCCGTTTAACGATAATATCCCTAATGGTAGGTCGTTAACCCAGTGACCAATAATGGCACCAACAATACCAAATGGGATTGCTACCATGATGATGACAGGCTGAAAGTAGGATTTTAATGGGATGGCTAGCAACATATAGATCACTAATAAGGCCAAGATAAACATTTGCACCATTGAGGATTGGGTTTCAGCCTGTTGTTCAGCTTCACCACCAAAATGGATGCCTAAGCTTGGGTATTGACTAGCAATATCTGGCACTACTTCTCGTTGAATAAGGGATACTAACTCAGTTGAAGAAATAGCCTCTTTATCAACATCAGCTGAAATATAGACCGCTCGTTTACCATTAATGCGTGTGATCGAATCTTTGGTATAACCATAGCTGACAGTCGCGACGGAGGATAAAGGTACAACGGTGCCATCGGCTGTTCGAATGTGAGCATTGATGACATCGGTTGGGTTTTGACGATCTTTTTCTGGATAACGTACTTTGACCTCAATTTCATCACTGTTACGTTGGAAGCGTTGTACCACTTGGCCACTGAAAGCCTGTAATACTTGTGCTGCCAACATGTCAGTTGTTAAGCCCATCGCTCGACCTTGCTGATTCAACTCTAAATGCAGCTGAGGTTGGCTAGGTTCGAGATTATCATCAATACCGCTGACGGCAGGAATTTTAAGTATGGCTTGTTTAAAGGCTTCACCGGCATGGGTTAATACTTCGTCATCATCCGCACGTAGTTCAATGCGTAAGGCATCCGACATATGAGGGGAATTTTGCACGCTTAAGGTGCGAGCACCTTCAGGTAAGCCTGTTAGCTGTTGCCACTGACGGGTAAAGGTATTCATGTCATACGGTGCTAATTTATCTAACTCAACTCGTACTCGACCCGCTTGATCAGACGAGGTGAGTATTTGAATGTTAGCAATGCCACTGTCAGCTTCACCGCGCAGCTCTTGATCTGCTTGATAGGCTTTTTGTTCAATTAAATTTAAGCTTGCATGGGTTTGGCCAAAGCTGACATCTTTATTCATGGTCAAGCTGGCTCGCACCGTATCACCAGGGATGGAAGGGAAAAAACTCACTCGAATAGCACCGCTCATTGGCAAACTAATAATGAAGGTGAATAAAGCTAAAAATAGGATGATAACGGTGTAGCGGTATTGAATGGCATTAGTGATTATCGGTTGGTATATTCGTTCAGAAAACCAAACAAAACTATCTTCGGCAATGACTTTTTGAAATTTACGCCAGCCATTACTAATAAAATTACCGCGCTGTTTACGGTGGGTTTTTAGATGAGCTAAATGAGCAGGTAAAATCAACTTTGATTCAATAATCGATAGGATTAATGCGATACCTACAATAGCTGCAAATTGTGCATAAAGTCTGCCTAAACCACCACTGACTTGAGATAAAGCAACAAAGGCTGCAACGGTAGTTAAAACACCAAATAAGGTAGGGACAGCCACGAGTAACGTACCTTTTATTGTATTGGTGATGGTATCGCCTTCTTTGGCCCTGACACTGTAAATACTTTCGCCGACGACCACCGCGTCATCGACCACGATCCCCAGTGCTAATAAAAAGCCAAAGGTGGTGAATTCGTTCAGTGATAAACCTAAGTAGCTATCACCCATGAAATATAAGGTGCCAAAGAAGACAAAAGGCAAGCCCATGGCAACCCAGAAGGCTACAGTTAGATTCAGGAATAAGGCTAGAAGAATAAACACCAAAATAATACCGGTACCGGCATTTTTCATTAGTAGTTGCAGGCGATCTTCGATATGGGTACTTCGATCATACCAAGTGGCTATTTCCATGCCTTGTGGAAGTTTGCCAGCCTCTAGCCATGCATCAACAGTTTGTCGAGCAGCATCAACAGAGTCACTAATATCATCGAGTCCTGTGGTGATGACTTCGATGGCAATACTTTCTTTGCCTTGAAAGCGTGACAGTGAAGAGGTTTCATCATCATAGTCATCATTAATAATCGCAATATCACCCAGCGTAATATATTGACCTTGCTGGCTGGTCAGTAAAGGGATATCGGCAAAATCTTGTTTTAAATAAGCTTGCTCAGATGCTTTAAGTTGTAGGTAGATGTCTTCATTTTTTAATACCGCTGTCATGGTATTCGATGAGCCAGAGTTAATGGCATTTTCTACATCAGTCAATGATAGGCCATAGGCTTGCAGCTGACCTTCATCAATCTCAATGACCATCATTGGATCTAACCAACCAGAGATGGTGACACTGCCGATATCACCATTATCTAATAAGTCACTTTTTAATTGATTAGCAACATACTGCATGCTGTGACGATCACCTTCGCCATAGATTTGTATCCATAAAGCATGCTCTTCACGAATGGCTTTTTCGATGATCGGTTTTTTAGCATCGGCAGGAAAGGTTGAAATCGCATCTACTTTTGTTTTGACGTCATTCAGTAACTTATCAAGATCATAGTCAGATTGTTTTTCTACCGTGACTGAAATGCCACTGCCAGTCGAGGTGCTGGTGATATTTTTGATACCAATAACATCTTCCAACTGATCTTCAATCTTGATGGCTAAGCCTTCTTCAGATTGCTGTGCAGAACCACTGGTGTAAGAAACAGAGATACTGATATTGTCGGGTTCACGGCTAGGAAACGCTTCTTTGCGTAACGAACCCAGTTCGAAGACGCCAAGTAAGATGACCAGTAACATCAATAAGTTTGCTGCAACGGTATTATGGGCAAACCAAGCAATGATGCCGCTATTAGTATTAATTTTATTCATCAATGCTGACCTCAACAGGGTTTACATGCATGCCTTCGATATAACTGTTCAGAGGATGAGTTAATACCGCAGTTGTTTGCGTGCTGAAGTCGTTAGGCACGTTGATGAAGATGTTGCCATGATGTGAGAACAGCGGATTGGCAACAATTTTTGCCAAGGTATTATCAGTGGCAACATACCAAATCTCGCCACGCTGACTTAAAGCAGAACTCGGTAGCTGCCATAGATTATCCACTAACTTACCTTGCAGACTGACTTCAACAAAGGTGCCAGCAAATGCAGCGGGGTGTTGTGATAGGGGATTATCAATGCCAATAACTAAAGCACGTTGGCGTGAATCTACATCGATATGTTGTTGGCTTCGTAAAACCTGACCCTGCCATGATTGATTGTTTTCTACATTTTTCAGACTGACATCAACAGGCGTTGTTAGTTGGCTGAAATTGGGTAAGCTCTGCCAGTCTTGGCCAGATAAGGGTACGGCTACTTCAAGTCGATCAGTGCTATAAAGTGAAGCGACTTCATTGCCTGTTTGTACAAAACTGCCTATAGATACATTTCTAGCGGTAATCAAGGCATCAAAAGGTGCTTTAATGTGTGTGTATTGCAGGTCTTTTTTAGCACTAGCTAGGCTTGCCTGAGCAAAAGCTAATTTAGCTGTGGCGGCTGTGACTTGAGGCTGGCGTAATACTAACTCTGAGTCGGGTTGGCCTTGCAGTGCTGATGCCTGCCACTCTGCTTTCGCTCGGATAGCCAGTCTTTCTTCCTCTAATAACTCTAGTTTTGCTTGAGCAACGTCATTTTCGGCTTCTTTTAAAACGGCTAAATAATCACTTTGCTCTAACTTAATTAACCAATCGCCTTTGTTTACCGTGTTACCCACTTCAAACTGTTCTGAAATACGCTCAATTTGGCCGTTTACTTGCGCACTTAATGTCAGGCTGAAATGTGGACTCAGTTCACCATAACCAGACACTTGTGCTGCATAACGATCTGCTGTGACATTGATGACACTGACATTAGGACGTTGCGGGATTTCTTTGCGCATCGGCATTGGACGCTGAGCATGTTCATCTACGGCAGAGCTACTGTATAAAAAAGTCAGCATTAAAACGGCAATAGCGGCAAGGGCCAAAATCCATGGTAACAAGCGTTTGATCATTGTGAAATCTCCAAGCCTAAGGCAAGTCCTAGTGTGATGCGGTTAGCAAGTAAATCGTATTGGTTGGTATTGAGTTGTGATTCAAGGTCGTAGGTTTGTTGTTGTACGGATAATAAATCGAGAATATCAATCAAACCCGTTCGGTAGTTTTGTTGGTATTGAATAAGGTTGTTTTGGGCACTGGCTAATGCTGTCTCTATAAACTGCTGTTGTTTAACTAGTGACTGCTCTTGACCAATCGCATCTTCAACTTCGTTGACCGCTGTTAATAAAGTATCGCGATATTTTTGATAGCTTAACGCCGTTTCTAATTCGGCAATTTCGGCAGCAGCTCGTAGTGCTCCACCTTGATAGAGAGGCGCTGTTAGTTGCCCCAGCAATGACCAAATAGGCGAGACTAATAATGCATCTCGTGGTGAAGAGGCCACATCTTCTAACATGGCTTCGATACTGAATGATGGCAATAGATCTTTATAAGCTGCTTTGGCTTCAGAATTTGCAGATTCGATAGCAAGGTAAGCTGCTTTTAAATCAGGTCGTCTTGCTAAACTTTGTTTCGGTAAGCCGCTGGTGGCTAAGTTCACTTCAGGAAGTTGCTCGGGAATAACAATATCCATCGTTGAAATCTGACCAACTAATGTTTTTAAGCTACGGTATTGTTGCTGAAAACCTTCTTGTTGAGCGATTAAATCAGCTTGAGCAGATGCAAGGCTGCTTCGTGCACTATCTAAGTCTTCTAATAAACCTAAGCCATTACGGTAGCGTTGCAAAATAAATAGTTCATTTTGCTGTAAGCAGTCAACACGTTCCTGTTGGATGGCAATTGAACGTTGCTGAGTAATTAAGCTTAACCACGAGGTCATAATGTTAGCTGCGAGACTATCTCGGGCAGACTGCAGTAGCATTTCTTGCTCAGCAATATCTAAGCTGGCGGCTTGGCTACGATCACTAAGTTTGCCCCATAAATCTGCTTGCCAGCTGATACTCAAAGCACTGCTATAACTATCATCAGCATCCTCTTGCCGAGATCCATTAAAACTAGCATTAACTTGTGGTCGTTGTGCAGCAGAGGTTTGCTGTAATTGGGCGCGACGAATGTCCAGTGTGATTAAAGTTTGTTGCAAACCTGGGTTATCAGAGAAAGCCTGCTGTAATAACTCATCAATTTGAGGTGAACTAAATAACTCATTTAAAGTTGATACATCAGTGGTGTTTTCGAGAGACTTCCATGTTGAAACCTGCTCTAAGTCTTGATCTGGTTGAGCAATAAAATCTTGCGTAGGGCCAAAAGTTGTACAGGCAGTTAATATTAAAAATGACAGTGGCAAACTTCGTTTGAGTAAGCTTTTATTTAGCATGTTGTTACTGCTCCAATTTCATCTAACTCACAGGTAATTGAGTTGAGTTCGGGAGAAACTCACGGAGTGTTCTCCTAATATGAAATAGAGCTTAGCAATGGCTAGGTTAATATCAGGTTAAAAATAATAATAAATAGTCGAATATTTAAATTCCTTAAAAGACAGAGGACTATTTGCAAGTGAAGTTAATCTATATGATAATCATTATCATTTGTTAATTTACGTTAATGTTTGGTAATTTTCATGTCTGCGGATAGCACGGCTACACAAATTCAATTAGTTGAAGAAATATATAGTGCTCATCATGGTTGGCTGCGGGGATGGATACGTAAAAAATTAAATTGTCCTGAACACGCTGCTGATTTAGCTCACGATACATTTTTACGATTATTAAGCTCTGAGGAGTCTCTTACACTTAAGCAACCTCGCGCTTATTTACTTGTTGTAGCTAACCGATTATTGATCAACCGTTATCGCCGCAAAAAAGTGGAAGATGAGGTATTGCGTCAAGTATCTGTGTTTATTGAGCAGCAAGATCGTCGTGGCCCAGAAGAAATTACCTCAGCACGTCAATTATTAGCACAAGCTATTTTCCTACTTACCGAAGATCTTGCTCAAAAGCCTAGAGATGCTTTTTTAATGGCTAGAGTTGAAGGCTTGACTTATAAGCAGATCGCTCGGCGCTTGGGAGTGAGTGAAAGCAGTGTTAAGCAGTACATTGCAAAAGTGATGATTCATTGTCATAGTCGACTTTACACTAGCTAAAAGGTAACCATCATTCAATGATGCATAGTTCAACAGAAACACTTCCAACTGATACGTCGATAGATACGATTCGTGAGCAAGCTGTAGAGTGGGTTTTACGTCTCGAAGATGCATCTAAAGAAGAGCTTAGGATTAATAGAGTCGAGCTTGGACGATGGTTTGCTGAAGATGAACGTCATCGGCAAGTATTTGAGCAAATGCAAAGTATTTGGTCTGCTCCAGAACAGAAAATAAGTAATCACAAACAAAGTAAAAAAATACTGGCCAATATAGGCATGTTGGCCGTGGTTGGAATTATGATCTTGCAAATGCCATGGGCTTATTGGACTGCCAATCACCATAGTGGCATAGGTGAAATTCAAACCGTGAAGCTCGATGATGGAACCAAAGCAATGCTTAATACCAATAGTGCTATTAATATAAAATTTGATGGCAAACAGCGTCAAATAGAGCTGGTTCGTGGTGAAGTTATGGTGACTGTTGCTAAAGACTTAAATCAACGACCTTTTACTGTGGTAACACTACACGGCAAAGCAAAAGCGATGGGGACGATTTATAGCACTCGTCTTCATGAGCAAAAAACGGTAGTTAAAGTATTTGAATCCCAGGTCAAAGTGACTGCGAATAATAGCTCTGATGAAATGGTTGTTCGGGCCGGTGAGAGTGCGAGTGTAGATGCTACAAAAGTAATTAAACTAGATCCTGTTAAGAAAAGAAAACCAGACTGGGCTCACAACAAACTGTTATTTAATAATGCTTCGATGGAAGAGGTTGTAGCAAGACTAAATGATTATCGCCTAGGTACGGTTTCGATGAGTACTGAGGTAGCAAACCGTAACTTGCGATTTACCGGCTTGCTACCAGCCCAAGATAGTGATGCGGCATTGAACATTGTTGCTGACTCACTTGGGCTTAAATTGACCAAATTTACTGACTATCGAGTTTGGTTTAAAAACAGATGAGAGAGGCGTGTTTAAAATTATTTTCATTTTAGACTGCCCGATTTTATTGCTGCTTTGTCATTAACTATATAACCACGCAAATCTCAGTGTGGGCTAAGTTTAATGATTATTGGAGTAATTTCATGCAAGTTGTAAAAACGAGAGCTTTCAGTGCTTTGTTGCTGCTCTCTTCCTGTGCACTATCTGTTCCTGTTTATGCTGTCGATGAAGCTAAACCTATTAATATTTCTATCGCTACCCAGCCTCTGAATCAAGCAGTGACAGAGTTGGCGATTCAATCTGGCTTACATATTGGTGGTAATGCTGCATTATTAGCGAATAAACAAGCACCCGCATTGAATGGCAGTTATACCGTAGAGCAGGCATTGACTGAGTTACTGAAGGGCTGTGGCATTAGTTATCGTTTTACAGCAAAAGACACGATCACTTTAGAGAAAAAGAAAGTACAAAAGGAAAGTGAAACGATCGTACTTGACCCTGTTGAAGTGACTGGAACAACTATCAATAATCGTTATACCGTAAACACGGCTAGTTCTGCTACGGGCATTGATGCTTCTATATTTGATACACCTCGGTCAATTCAAGTTGTTAATCAGCAAATAATAATTGAGCAGCAAGCACAAGATTTACGTGATGTATTGAGAAATGTCAGTGGCATCCAAACAATAGCTTCGTCGGGTAACACTGTCGATACTTTTCTTTTGCGAGGCGTTAATAGTGATGGTGAAATTTATCAAAATGGCTTTGCGAATAATGGTAATGCGATCCGAGTACAGACTGCTAACATTGAGCGAGTAGAAGTATTGAAGGGCCCTGGCGCATTATTATTTGGTCAATCATCACCGGGAGGCATTATTAATGTCATTACCAAAAAGCCACAAGAAGAAGCATTTAATTCAATCAACACACACTTTGATGAACACGGTCAACGTAGAGTGGAAGTGGACTCAACCGGTTCTTTGAATGATAGTGGCACTTTACTTTATCGTTTAGTGGGCTCATTGGAAGAGAGTGAAACTTTTCGTAAAACAGATAAAAATGATCGGGTTTCACGAGATCTGATTGCGCCTTCATTAACGTGGAAAATTAATGAAAATAGTACGCTTAATGCGAGCTATGAATGGATTGATAGTAGCTTACCTAGGGCTCGAGGTACGGTTTTAGTCGAGGACTTGAACGGCAATGTTGATTTTGCAGATGTACCTCGTTCGCGGCGCTTTGGTGATCCGGGTGATAGTAGCGATACAATTCAAAGTACGACGACTTTAGACTTTAATCATGTTTTTAAAAATGATTGGCAGCTGGATGCAGGTTTTGTTTATCAATCTAATAATTCTAATACTTTAAATGTGAATGCTGCTGCAGGGATTGGGCCGACAAACGCATTACTACCTGGCGTAACAAATGTTATTTTAGGCTTTAGTGGTGTCAACTTTAATGCGGTGCCAGCAAGTGGTGACCTTGTCCGTATCGTTAATCAATTTAGTAATAAAAGTGATAGTTACTATGGCTCTTTGCGTTTAACTGGTGATGTGTTGTGGGGGAAGGTAGAGCATAGTTTCATTACTGGCTTAGATTACAATCATCGTGAAACTAAGATAGATAATAGTCAGCCTTTCCTGACAAGAGAAGAGGCCCTTGGGCCAATTGGAGCAACGGGCTTGGCTCCTGTAGGCTCTATTTTTAGTCAATTAAATATCTTTAATATATTTAACTCTGTCTATGGTGCTGAGGCTAATTCATTCACGACTCTTAGTGAAACAGACTCTGTTGATAAGCAATTAGGGCTTTATGCGCAAGATGTCATCACTTTTACTGATGAATGGAAACTCGCTGTTGGCTTACGCATTGATCGATTTGAGCGAGACTCTGTTAACACTTCATACCTCACGGCATTGTCAGGTCAACTTAGCCAAGTTGGTTATACTCGAGACACGACAAAACAAGAGTTAGGTCAAGATGCATTTTACGAAGCATCTCCTAATGCCGGTCTTATTTTTCAGCCTACAGAACACGTGTCTATTTATGCTAGTTACAGTGAAACATTTCAACCGAATGAGCAGAGTATTAATACACAAACAGGACAAACTGAAAATATTGATCCAAGCCTTGGTGAACAATATGAAATTGGTGTGAAAACAGCTTTTTTAAACGACAGACTTAATGTTAACTTGGCCTATTTTGATATTACTCGAGGTAACGTCCCAGCTGGCACGGATACTTTTTCGAATGTCACTTTAGTTAATGGTGAAGAAATTTCCAGGGGAATTGAATTAGATGGAAGTATGCAGTTTTTAAATGGCTTTAACCTGTTATTTAGCTATGCCTATTTAGATACTGAAATTACTGAAGATGAAAATAATGAAGGTAATAGAGTGCGAGGCGTACCGAAGCATAGTGCAAGCTTGTGGGGAAGTTATGAATTTGACCAAGGCGCTTTTAATGGCTTGGGTTTAGCTGGCGGCGCTGTGTATGTTGGGGATACTTATAATGATAGCGATAATACACTTGAGTTAAGTAGCCATACTACGTTTGATGTAACTGCTTTTTATACTATGAAAGTGGCCAGTGATAAGCATTTGCGTTTGCAAGCTGGGGTTAAAAACTTAACGGATAAGGATTATCACGTAGCGTCTAACGGTAGCCTAGATATTGGTGTTGGTATACCAAGAACGGTCTACGGCAGCATAGGCTTAGAGTTTTAAAAAAGTAGGTGGGTTTACATAAGATAAATTGGCAAGTCGTTGGGCGTATTTTTGCTGCGACCTTGCCTGCTTACCTATTAACTAACAGTGCTATGGTTTTCATCGGACTTTTATTGCCGATGAATAAGTTTGATGCTGTTTACACGGTTTCATTAGCAGGCTTTGCTTTCTATTGCTTTCACTAGTATTGCTGCGAGCTACAGGATTAATAGTGGGCTTGATAAAAACAATATTCGTTGACGGATTTGGTATTGGAATGACTTATTTGTTCGGTGTTTTTTTATTAGCAGTAATATTACTGGCTGTAATAATGCCTTACCTTTCAAGCTATATCGATAAGCGTAAATCTAACACTATATTTGACTGATTTTTATGTGTTTAAATTTGTCAGCGCACAAAAATTAGGCTTCAGGTAAAATGGCGCAACTTTTTGGATTAGCAATATATCCGCTAAACACAAAATATAAACACGTAATAAAGATCAGGTATTCATGTCAAACACTGCATTACAGCCTCAAGTCTCTAAAAGACGCACTTTCGCGATTATTTCGCATCCGGATGCCGGTAAAACGACGCTGACTGAAAAACTGCTGTATTTAAGTGGTACGATTCAAGCCGCTGGTAGTGTTAAGTCTCGCAAAACTGATCGTCATGCCACATCTGATTGGATGGAAATGGAAAAAGAATGAGCGCATTGTTAACTTACTGGATACGCCGGGCCATGCCGACTTTTCTGAGGATACTTATCGTACATTGACCGCTGTGGATTCAGCGTTGATGGTGATCGATATTGCTAAGGGTGTAGAGCAACGAACCATTAAATTGATGGAAGTATGTCGCTTACGTGATACACCTATTTTAACTTTCATTAACAAGATGGATCGTGAAGGCCGTGATCCTATCGATGTTTTAGATGAAGTGGAATCTATTCTAGATATTAAGTGTGCTCCAGTTACATGGCCGATTGGTATGGGTAAAGGCTTTAAAGGAATTTTTCATTTAGAAAAAGACAGTGTACATTTATTTGAACCACACACGGATCAAGTGGGTGAAGTGATTCAAGGGATTGATAATCCAAGGCTAGATGAATTATTTGGTGACTTGGCAAGTGAGTTACGTGAAGAAATAGAATTAGTACGTGGTGCCAGCCATGAATATGACCATGAAGCGTTTTTAAAGGGCGAGTTATCACCGGTATTTTTTGGTAGTGCCATGAATAACTTTGGTATTACTGAATTAATGGATTCATTTGTTGAAATCGCACCAGAACCTCAGGGCCGTGCTACTAAAACACGTCATGTTGATGCTGATGAAGAAGCTTTTAGTGGCTTTGTATTTAAAATTCAAGCCAATATGGACCCAAAACATCGTGATCGAATTGCTTTTTTACGGGTTTGTTCTGGCCAATATAAAAAAGGCATGAAACTCCGTCAGACACGTACTGGTAAAACAGTGGTGATTGCCAATGCGGTTACGTTTATGGCGGCAGAGCGAGCGCAAGCAGAAGAGGCTTGGCCGGGCGATATTTTAGGTTTACATAATCACGGTTCGATTCAGATCGGTGATACCTTCACTGAAGGTGAAGATATGCAATTTACTGGCATACCGTATTTCGCACCTGAACTATTCCGTCGAGTTCGACTAAAAGATCCACTTAAAATGAAAGCCTTATTAAAAGGTTTACAGCAATTAAGTGAAGAGGGGGCGACACAGTTATTTAGACCCTTAGAAAATAATGACTTAATTTTAGGTGCCATCGGTGTATTGCAGTTTGATGTGGTGGTTCACCGCCTTAAAGGTGAGTATGGCGTTGATTGCATATACGAGCCGGTACAGGTTTATACCGCACGTTGGGTGTATTGCGATGATACTAAAATGTTAGATGAGTTTAAGAAAAAAGCAGCGTTAAATCTTGCGGTTGATGGTGCTGGTGGTTTAACTTACATTGCGCCTACGCGTGTTAATCTTGACTTAACTATCGAACGCTGGCCGGAGATAGATTTTAGAGCAACCCGCGAGCATACCTAGATAAACTTGCCTTTATGCCCCTTTGTGAAGCAAAATGAGCTTGAAGCTTATATATTTTTATAAGGAGGGCTAAGGGATGAAAGTAAGGTCTATAACTAAGAATAAAGGTAAACCTGTCATTGGGTTATCACCAACAGACTCACTTGATCATGCCGTAACTTTGATGATGGAACATCGAATTGGTTCCTTGGTAGTAACTGAAAAGGGTCATTTGATAGGTATTCTTTCTGAGCGCGACTTATTAGCTGTATTGCATGAAAAGCATGCTATGTGGACACCTTTGACGGTCACTAATGCTATGACCCCTGATCCATTTACTTGTCATCCAGATAATACGCTGGAAGAAGTGATGAAGATGATGGTCGAGCATAATATTCGTCATTTGCCGGTAGTGTATGAAGACAAGTTAGAAGGCATGCTATCAATTACCGATATTGTCGAAGAACTACTTAAAAAAGCTCAGTTTGAGAATAAATTATTGAAAAACTATATTCAAAACTGGCCTGATCAAGAAGAAGCTGTCGCAGAATAGTGGGTTGGTAATATTTAGGCGTTACGCAGACTCTGGCAATGGAAATACATCCGAGGTCATAGTTTGAAGGTTATTCTCTTGCGCAAAATCAAGTAAAAATTCAAATAACATCTCATCGTCTGCTTTTAAAGAGGCATCAATTACCACACATTTAACACCTTCAATTGCAGCAAGTTTTACATTGGGATGAAAGATAATTCTTCGACCTGGACCATAGCTTGCAACTGCACCACATAGACGTTCAGCCCAGTCACTGGGTCGAAACTTGTCACCATTTTGGGTTAGGCCCTGAATGATAACTTTGCCGGTGGTTGCCATTTTAGATGTGTCCAATAAGTTGATTCTGCAAAACTACACAATATTCTACTGTAAATCACACTGATACCGGAATCATTAATAAAAATAAACTTGTTTCAGTGATTTAGGTCAGCAACAAAAACCCGTATAATTAGCCGTTTCCGTTGATTTTGAACCTACGAGTGAACTAGTGGCCGATTATAAACAGACCCTGAACCTACCTGCAACCAAGTTTCCTATGAAGGCTGGCTTGCCAAATCGTGAACCTTTGATTTTAAAGCGCTGGCAGGAGATTGATCTGTATCAAAAAATGCGTGATAACGCCAAAGGACGACCTGAATTTATTCTGCATGATGGTCCTCCCTATGCAAACGGCGACATTCATATCGGTCATGCAGTTAATAAGGTTCTTAAAGATATTATTCTTAAATCGAAAACATTAAGTGGTTTTGATACCCCTTATGTACCCGGTTGGGATTGTCATGGTCTGCCAATAGAGCTCAATGTTGAGAAGAAAATTGGTAAACCAGGTAAAAAAGTAACCGCTGCCGAGTTTAGAGCAGCGTGTCGTGTTTATGCTCAGAAACAAGTTGATGGCCAACGTGAAGACTTTAAACGTTTAGGTGTAACAGCTGAATGGGATAATCCATATCTAACCATGGATTTCAGTTTTGAAGCTGACATTATTCGCACTTTAGGTGAAATCGTAAAACACGACCATCTACATAAAGGTGTGAAGCCTGTTCATTGGTGTGTTGATTGTGGCAGTGCTTTGGCTGAAGCTGAAGTAGAATATGAAGATAAAACATCACCTGCTATTGATGTTCGTTTTACGGTTGTAGATAACGCTGCATTTGAATCTGCAACGAACTCAACCGGTACTGGCAAAATCAGTGTACCGATTTGGACGACGACACCATGGACCTTGCCTGCTAACCAAGCGGTTTCATTAAATCCTGCCTACGATTATGTTGTGGTGCAAACAGCTGATGAACGTTTGTTGTTAGCAGAGGCTTTATATGAATCTGCATTAGCACGCTACGAGATGACTGGCGAGGTTATTGCTCGTTGTAAAGGTGAAGATGTTGAAGGTTTATTATTACAACATCCATTTTATGACAAGCAAGTACCCATTATCTTAGGTGATCATGTTACAGCTGAAGCGGGTACCGGTGCTGTTCATACTGCGCCTGGTCACGGCCAAGACGATTTCACTGTTGGCTTAAAATATGATTTAGAAGTTTATAATCCTGTTGGTTCAAATGGTGTATTTTTAGCTGATACTGAGATCTTTGCTGGTCAGTCAGTATTTAAGGCGAATCCTAACGTCATTGAATTATTGATTGAAAAAAATGTATTGCTAAAACATGTTGATATTCAACATAGTTACCCTCATTGCTGGCGTCATAAGAGTCCGATTATTTTTCGGGCTACACCACAGTGGTTTGTCAGTATGGATCAAAATGGTCTGCGCAAAGCGGCTATGGATGCGATTGCTGAAACAGAGTGGATGCCTAGTTGGGGTCAAAAACGTATTGAAGGTATGGTTGAAGGCCGTCCTGATTGGTGTATTTCTCGTCAACGTACTTGGGGCGTACCTATTCCGTTGTTTGTTCATCAACAAACTGGTGATTTACACCCTAATAGTCAGAAAATCATGGAACAAGTTGCTCAACAAGTTGAGCAGCAAGGTATTGATGCATGGTTTGAATCTGATGCTGCAGATTGGTTAGGTGATGAAGCTGCTGACTATGACAAAGTGTCTGATACCTTAGATGTTTGGTTTGATTCTGGTGTTTCACATGCTTGTGTATTAGCACGCCGTGATTATTTGAATCGTCCTGCTGATCTTTATTTAGAAGGTAGTGATCAACATCGTGGTTGGTTCCAATCGTCATTGATTACCTCTATTGCTGCAACTGGACAAGCCCCTTATAAATCAGTGTTGACTCATGGTTTTGTGGTGGATGCTAAAGGCAAAAAAATGTCTAAGTCAGTGGGTAACGTGGTTGCACCGCAAAAAGTGGTCAATAACCTCGGTGCCGATATCATCCGTTTATGGACTGCTTCTTCTGATTATAGTGCTGAAATGAGCGTTTCAGATGAGATCCTAAAACGTACTGCAGATTCATATCGTCGTATTCGTAATACGGCACGTTATTTATTATCGAACTTGTCTGACTTTAACCCAGCGACCGATATCGTAAAAACAGAAGATATGTTGGCCTTAGATCAGTGGGCGGTTGATCGTGCTTATGCCTGTCAGCAAACCATTGTTGAAGCTTACGATAACTATCAGTTCCATACGATTTATCAACAAATTCATAATTTCTGTGCTCAAGAAATGGGTAGTTTGTATTTGGATATCACCAAAGATCGTCAATACACAATGCAAGAAAATAGTGCGGGTCGACGTTCTTCACAAACGGCGATGTACCATATCTTAGAAGCATTAACCCGGTGGATGTCACCGATTTTGTCATTCACTGCTGACGAATTATGGGAGCATCTACCAGGCGAACGTAACGAGTCAGTATTCTTAAATACTTGGTATGAAGGTTTATCACCTTTAGCTGCTGATGCTAAGTTAGATTTAGCATTCTGGAGTCAAGTATTTGAAGTTCGTGATGCAACTTCAAAAGAGTTGGAAGCGTTACGTAATGACGGAAAAATCAAAGGTGGTTTAACTGCTGAAGTCAGTTTATATGCTGAACCAGAGTTATTAGGCCAGTTAGAAAAGCTAGGTGATGAATTGAAGTTTATTTTGATTACATCGCGAGCAACATTATTGCCCGCAGAGCAGAAGCCTGCTGATGTTATTGCAACTCCCGTTGATGGCTTGTCATTGTCATTGCAGCCATCTGAACATGGCCGTTGTGATCGCTGCTGGCATCAAACTGAAGATGTTGGCCAAGATGAAGCTCACCCTGAACTATGTAACCGCTGTATCGACAATGTCGATGGTGCCGGTGAACAACGTTTATTTGCTTAAGGTTAACTAGCACTATGTGGAAGTGGTTATGGTTAAGTGGCATTGTTTTGGTTTTAGACCAAGCGAGCAAATGGTTTATGGCTTCGTGGTTATCGTTATATGAGACTGTTGCTGTCGTACCATTCTTTAATCTAACCATGGCACATAATACGGGTGCTGCCTTTAGTTTTTTAGCGAATGCAGGTGGTTGGCAACGTTGGTTTTTTGTTGTTTTAACCTTAGTCATTAGTACCGTGCTATTAGTGTGGTTAAAACGCTTACCGACCACGGCAAAATTAGAAGCAATGTCATTGAGCTTAATTTTAGGTGGAGCTGTTGGCAATTTAATTGATCGCGTTAACTTAGGTTATGTGATCGACTTTTTAGATTTTTATAATTACTTTGGTCAATACCATTTCCCGGCATTTAATGTGGCTGATTCTGCTATTTGTGTTGGTGCAGTATTGTTAATTCTCGATAGTTTTATCAATAAGCCGGAGTCAGCATGAACTATTGTGATTTAGCACTGGACTGCATCTCTAAACTTCAGCCTTATGTGCCGGGTAAACCAATTGAGGAGTTACAACGTCAATATGGTTTAACCGACATTGTTAAGTTAGCATCCAATGAAAATCCATTAGGCCCGTCAAACATCGTGTTAGCAGCGATAGAGCAGGCAGCTAAAGAAGTGACTCGTTATCCTGACGGTAATGGTTTTTCACTTAAAACAGTATTAGCTGAAAAATATGAGTTGATTGCAGAGCAAATTACCTTAGGTAATGGCTCGAACGATGTATTAGAAATGATCGCACGTGCTTTCGTGACACCATCTGATGAAGTGATTTTTTCACAATATGCATTTGCTGTCTATCCTTTGGTGACACAAGCTATCGGTGCAACAGCAGTAATTGCCCCCGCTAAATCATACGGCCATGACTTGGCTGCAATGTTGGCATTGATTACCGATAAAACAAAGTTAATTTTTATTGCCAACCCAAATAATCCAACAGGTACGTATCTTTCGGCAGATGAACTAACAGACTTTTTAACAAAAGTCCCCGAGCAAACTTTAGTCGTGCTTGATGAAGCGTACGTTGAATACGGTGAGCAGACAGATACATCGATAGATTGGCTCACTCAATATTCAAATGTCATTATTACTCGAACCTTTTCGAAAGCGTTTGGCTTAGCAGGGCTAAGGATAGGCTATGCATTATCTCATCCTGATATTGCTGATATTTTAAATCGTATCCGTCAACCGTTTAATGCCAATAGTTTGGCCTTGGCTGCAGCAACGGCAGCAGTTAATGATGATGACTATCTAGTTGAAACCAAAAAAGTTAATGATGCCGGCATGGCACAATTATTAGCTGGTTTTGAAGCTATGCAATTAACTTCAATACCTTCGACGGGTAACTTTATTACTGTTGATGTTGAGCGTAGTGGTGATGAGGTGTTCGAAGCCTTATTGAAAAAAGGTGTCATTGTTAGAGCGGTAACAAACTACGGTTTACCACAACATATTCGAGTCAGCATCGGTCTTGCAGAAGAAAATAAACGATTTTTAACTGCTTTAACTGAAGTATTAGGACAACCGCAATGATTAATCAGCTAGCCATAATTGGTGTAGGTCTAATAGGTGGCTCTCTATCACTTGCCTTGAAACAAGCGGGTAAAGTGAATGAAGTCATCGGTTACTCTCGAACTGAGTCAGTTCGTCAGCAAGCATTGGACTTAGGCGTGATTGATCGAGCAGCAAATAGTATTGCTGATGCAGTTAAAGAGGCTGATGTTATTTTCTTAGCCGTACCAATGGCTGCTATGGAACCAGTATTGGTTGAGTTAGCAGCACATGTTAAACCCGGTGCGATTATTACCGATGGTGGCAGTGCTAAAGCACAAGTTGTGCAAGCGGCTAGATCTGCATTAACGAATAACTTTGAGCAGTTTGTTGCTGGTCATCCGATAGCTGGAACCGAAAAAAGTGGCCCAGATGCAGCATTTGCAAGCTTATATCAAGACCACCGGGTAGTTTTAACTCCAGTGGCAGAAACAAATCCAGCAGCATTAGAATCTATCAGGCAGATGTGGCAAGCAACCGGCGCTGAAGTACTTAATATGGAAGTTGAACACCATGATGTGGTGTTAGCGGCGACCAGTCATCTACCGCATGTTCTAGCTTTCAATTTAGTGGGCATGTTAGCGGAACGTGATGATTGTGATGAAGTATTACGCTATGCTGCCGGCGGTTTTAAAGATTTTTCTCGTATTGCTTCTAGCGATGCGGTGATGTGGCGAGATATTTGTTTAACCAATAAAGATGCAATCTTAGGGTTGTTAGAACAGTATCATCAGGGGCTTAACAAGATTGAGCAGGCTATCAGAGAACAAGATGGCGGCTATCTAACCGATGTATTTGAGCGAGCAAAACAAGCTCGTGATAACCGGTTTGCCGATCCTGATTTAATTGATAATAGTGAAGTATGATGAGAGTGGAGTTGTAAGCGTGACTAGTGAACACAATAAAATATACCTTGTGCAGCCTGGTGGTAAATTAACAGGTCAATTTCGTATGCCTGGCGATAAATCAATTTCACATCGTTCTATCATGCTAGGTTCTTTAGCGGAAGGCACAACGGAAGTCACTGGCTTTTTAGAAGGTGAAGATGCCTTAGCAACATTAGCATCATTTCGTGCGATGGGCGTAGAAATTGAAGGACCTAAAGACGGCAAAGTAAAAATCCATGGCGTCGGTATGCATGGCTTGAAAGCTGCCGATAAAGATATTTACCTAGGTAACTCAGGCACATCCATTCGCCTATTAAGTGGTTTACTCGCTGGCCAAGCTTTTGATAGCACTTTAACGGGTGACGTTTCACTATCTGGTCGGCCAATGAAACGTGTTACAAACCCATTAGCTGAAATGGGTGCAAACATTGATAGCCAAGACGGCAAACCACCTTTAAAAATTAATGGTGGTAGTAAATTAAAAGCGATTAATTACACCTTGCCAATGGCCAGCGCTCAAGTTAAGTCCTGTGTATTACTTGCCGGTTTATATGCTGAAGGTACTACAGTGGTAAAAGAACCTGCTCCTACTCGTGATCATACTGAGCGTATGTTGCAAGGTATGGGCTATAAAGTCGATGTAGATGGCGATACGGTCACAATTGAAGGTGGCGGTAAATTAACTGCAACATCAATTGATGTACCATCTGATATTTCTTCGGCAACCTTCTTTATGGTGGGGGCTGCAATTGCTCCTGGTTCTGATATTACATTGACACATGTTGGCATTAATCCAACACGTATTGGTGTTATTAATATCTTACGTTTGATGGGAGCTGATATCACTTTATCAAATGAAAAAATGACCGGTGGTGAACCTGTTGCTGATATTAGTGTTAAATATGCTGCCTTAACAGGGATTAACATTCCTGAAGAGCAAGTTCCTTTAGCCATTGATGAGTTCCCAGCAATTTTTGTCGCTGCTGCCTGTGCTGATGGCCAGACAGTGTTGACTGGTGCTGAAGAGCTACGAGTTAAAGAGAGTGACCGCATTCAAGCAATGGCTGATGGTCTGCAAATCTTAGGTGTCGATGCTGTTGCAACTGATGATGGCATCATTATTAATGGTGGAACAATTGGTTCTGGTGAAGTTGAGAGCCATGGCGATCACCGTATTGCAATGTCATTTGCAATGGCAGCTTTACAAGCGGGAGGCACTATTCATATTAATGACTGTGCCAATGTAGCAACTTCATTCCCAGACTTTGTTACTTTAGCTAAAGAAGCCGGTTTAGAGGTGGATGAAATTGATGGCTGATATTCAAGTTTTAACGATTGATGGTCCAAGTGGTTCTGGTAAAGGAACGGTAGCGCAACTTATCGCTAAAGATTTGGGCTGGCACTATTTAGATAGTGGTGCGATCTACCGAGTTTTAGCACAAGCAGCGATCAAGCATAGTGTTGATTTGGCCGATGAGCAAAAATTAGCTGTAATAGCTCAAGACTTAGATATCGTTTTTTCATTAGCAGATAACTCGTTAAAAGTGATGCTAGAAGGCGAAGATGTCACAACACTAATTCGGTCTGAAAAAGCGGGTAATGCAGCCTCTAAAGTTGCTGTGCTGCCGGCGGTTCGCAGCGCATTGCTGGAACGCCAACATGCTTTTAGACAGTTACCTGGTCTTGTTACTGATGGTCGAGATATGGGCACAGTTGTGTTTCCTGACGCAGCCTATAAGGTTTTCCTGACGGCAAGTGCCGAGGTGCGTGCTGATAGAAGATATAAGCAGTTGAAAGAGAAAGGAATTGAGAGTAACCTTTCGGATCTTGTTATAGAAATTTCTGAGCGAGATATTCGAGATAGTGAACGTACTGTTGCGCCATTAAAGCCAGCAGATGATGCACTTATTCTTGATTCTACCGCGATGGGAATAGATACAGTATTTGAGCGTGTTCGGGCATTATGTGCGGACGCGTATTAGCTGTTTGTTATTAATTGTAATAATGAACTTTTTTAACTTCCTAGCTATTTTTTATAGGTAGGTATTACGGGCGATTCTGTTGTTTTTACAGAGTCAAGGATAATAAATAATGAGCGAAAGCTTTGCTGATCTCTTTGAAGAGAGTTTAACTTCAACACCAATGCAACCAGGCAAAATTGTAACTGGTACAGTTGTCAATGTTGGTTCTGATGTTGTTATGGTTAATGCTGGTCTTAAATCGGAAGGTGCGATTCCAGTAGAAGAATTTTTTAATGAAAAAGGTGAAATCACTGTTGAAGTTGGTGATTTGGTCGATGTTTCTTTAGAAAAATTAGAAGATGGTTTTGGTGCAACACAATTATCACGTGAAAAAGCCAAAGCTGCTGAAGCATGGATTAATCTTGAGCATGCATTTGAAGCTAACGATACAGTTGTTGGTGTTATTTCAGGTAAAGTCAAAGGTGGTTTTACTGTTGAATTAGAAAATGTACGTGCATTCTTACCTGGTTCTTTAGTTGATGTTCGTCCAATTCGTGACACATCACATCTTGAAGGCAAAGAGTTAGAGTTCAAACTAATTAAACTTGATCGTCCTCGCAACAACATTGTTGTTTCTCGCCGCGCCATTATGGAAGCAGAAAACAGTGTTGAACGTGAAGCATTATTAGAAACATTAGAAGAAGGCAAGACTGTTAAAGGTGTTGTTAAGAATCTTACTGACTACGGCGCATTCGTTGACCTTGGTGGTATTGATGGTCTTCTACATATCACTGATATGGCATGGAAACGTGTTAAACACCCATCTGAAGTTGTTGCTATTGGTGACGAGATTTCAGTTCAAGTTCTTAAGTTTGATAAAGAACGCGAACGTGTATCTCTTGGCTTGAAACAAATGGGTGATGATCCTTGGAAAGATATCGCACGCCGTTACCCGAACAGCAGCCGTCTACAAGGTAAAGTTACAAACATTGCTGACTACGGTTGCTTTGTTGAAATCGAAGATGGTGTTGAAGGTTTAGTTCATATGTCTGAAATGGACTGGACTAACAAAAACGTACACCCATCTAAAATGGTTCAACTAGGCGATCCTGTTGAAGTAATGGTATTAGATATTGACGCTGAACGTCGTCGTATCTCATTAGGTATCAAACAGTGTAAAGCTAATCCTTGGGAAGAGTTTGCAATGACTCACAACAAGGGTGATAAAGTTGCTGGTGCAATCAAATCAATTACAGACTTCGGTGTGTTCATTGGTCTTGACGGCGGCATTGACGGCTTAATTCACTTATCTGACCTTTCTTGGGAAGAAGATAACGAAGACTTAATCCGTGAGCACAAAAAAGGTGATGAGTTAGAAGCTGTTGTATTAGCGATTGATCCTGAACGTGAGCGTATTTCACTAGGTATCAAACAATTACAAGATGATCCTGTATCTGCATACCTTGCTGATCACCCGCGTGGCACTATCGTAGTCGGTAAAGTATCTGAAGTAGATGCACGTGGTGCAATGATTGAACTAGCTGAAGGTGTTGAAGGTTATGTTCGTGTTGCAGATATTTCTCGCGAACGTACTGAAGATGCAAGTAAAGTATTAGCAGTAGGCGATGAAGTTGAAGCTAAATTTACTGGCATGTCACGTAAAGATCGTAGTTTGACTCTATCTATTAAAGCTAAAGATGATCAAGAAGAATCTGAAGCGGTTAAAGAGTACTCAAATGTTGGTAGCGGTGCTACAACATTAGGTGACTTGTTGAAAGAGCAAATGAATCAAAAAGACAGCTAAGTTGAGTGTTTGAATGATAAGCACCTGAATGAGAGTTCAGGTGCTTATTTTTTATATTGCGAATAATATTTTAACAAAATATCAGTGGCATAAACACTGATACGAAGGATTTTGAAGATATGACCAAGTCGGATTTGATTGAAATATTATCTGAGAAACAACCTCTATTAAATTATAGAGATGTTGAACTTGCTGTTAAGCAAATTCTTGAACAAATGAGTGAAAGTTTATCTACAGGTGACCGTATTGAAATTCGCGGTTTTGGTAGTTTTACACTACATCATCGTCCACCTAGAGTTGGCCGTAACCCTAAAAGTGGTAAATCGGTAGACTTAGATGAAAAATATGTACCACACTTCAAGCCTGGTAAAGAACTACGTGATCGCGTCAATGATGCGGCCGGCTATTAAAGTTAAGTAACTAGCAAATGAAATTTAGTCTGGAAACAGTCTCAGACAAAAATTATATCCAATCATATGGCCATGACCATATTGTAATTAAGTCTTCTCAATACTCAGAATCTCATCAGTTTAATTCAGATTTGATTCTGAGTGCTGATAAAATACTCACTGAATACCGTTTTTCTGCAGATGGAAAATTGGCTGACAGTGATATTCTTCTATTTAACAAACTTGATACGGAAGTGATCATATTTGTAACAAATGAAACGCTCGTTTCATTTCTTTCTCCAGAAATTAGAGTTGCACTGACAAAGAACAATATTGGCGTTGAATGTATGCCTCTAGGTCCTGCGTGTCGCACTTATAATCTTTTAATGACTGAAGGCCGTGAAGTTGCTTTAGTTGTTCGATTTTGACCTACTTCTAAGCCTCAAAAAAACTACGCAAGTTTAAATCACTTACAAAAAACACGCGATTATTTCGACCTAAAAAATGGCCGGGAATTGGTTTGTAACAGTTTGAATTTTATCACTTTAAAATGGCAATGAGAGTGCTTCTCATTTGTGGCTCTTGACCTAAATCTTGGAAGTGAGGAAGATTGTCGTTTACGGGTTAAATCTAAGCAAGTAAAGCCAGTTTTAGTTTTTCCCTTAACACTTGATCCAGATCAAGTGTTAAGGGAAATATGAAGATAGATTTGCTGTAAAATCCGGCAGTGCTTTAATTTTAAGCGTGATGGCTGGTTCAATACCTCAATCTAAGAGGTAAAAAAATGTTTTTCATTGAGAGAAGGTGCGATTGCTATGCAAGCGGAACAGCAGCAATATAGTTTTGAAATAGTTAAGTGGTTCGCCTATATGGCGGTTGTCTACTTAGTCGTGGGAACCGGCATTGGCGTATGGATTGCTTCAGAATTGGCATGGCCAGATTTGAACTTTGATAATCCTTATATTAGTTTCGGACGTTTACGCCCATTACATACCAATACGGTTATTTTTGCTTTTGGTGGTTCGACACTGATGGCCACTGCTTATTACATCGTCCAACGTACTTCAGGTGTGCGTTTATGGAGTGATAAATTGGCTTGGTTTACCTTTTGGGGTTGGAACTTAGTGATTATTGGCTTTGCCATCACTTTGCCACTAGGTATGACTCAATCTAAAGAATATGCAGAAATGGAATGGCCTTTAGATATATTGTTAGCCGTGGTCTGGTTAGCTTATAGCTTTAATTTCATTATGACTTTGTCGATTCGTAAAGTGTCACATATCTATGTGGCGAACTGGTTCTTCCTCGCGATGATGATCATGGTCACCTATTTGCATGTGGTTAATAGCTTGGCTATTCCTGTGTCAATGTGGAAATCTTATTCAATCTTCGCCGGTGTACAAGATGCGATGATTCAATGGTGGTGGGGCCATAACGCAGTAGGCTTCTTCCTAACTGCAGGTTTCTTAGGCATCATGTATTATTTTGTTCCTAAGCAAGCAAATCGCCCGGTCTACTCATATCGTTTATCAGTAATCCATTTCTGGGCACTAACCTTTGGTTATGTTTGGCTGGGTGCTCACCACTTGCAATACACAGCGTTGCCAGATTGGACCGGTTCATTAGGTGCGGCTATCTCATTAGCGATGATTATTCCGTCTTGGGGCGGTGCCATTAATGGTATGTTCACCTTGAGTGGTGCCTGGGACAAACTACGTACTGATTACATCTTACGATTCTTAATTGTCTCGTTAGCATTCTATGCAATGTCTACATTTGAAGGCCCGGTAATGGCTTCAAAAACAGTAAATGCATTATCTCATTACACCGACTGGACTATCGGTCATGTACACGCTGGCGCTTTAGGTTGGGTTGCTATGGTCTCTATTGGTGCGATTTACCATATGGTGGAGCGGCTATGGGGAACCACGATCTATTCCGTTAGATTAGTTAACTTACATTTCTGGATGGCAACGATCGGGACTGCTGTATATATCACTGCAATGTGGGTATCTGGCATTATGCAGGGCTTAATGTGGCGTGCTTACGATGACTACGGTAACTTGGCTTATACCTTTGTTGAATCGGTTGCTCAAATGCACCCGTATTATGCGATGCGTGCGGCTGGCGGTCTTATTTTCTTCTTAGGCGCTTGTGTAATGTTATTTAACGTTACAGTGACTATTCGTAAAGCCATTGCTAATCCATCTGAAAAGATGGCTGTAGCAGCTAATATTTAAGGGGACTGGAATGTCTAATTCTAATTCAAACGAACCAATCTCCTTGCAGGAGAAGCTGGAAAAAAACATCTGGGCACTGGTACTAGCAACAGCCATCATCGTCTCCGTAGGTGGCATAGTTGAAATCGTACCGTTGTTCTATTTGGATACTACTTTTGAAGATGTTAACCATCCTGAATATGAAGAATTATCAGGTGTGCGTCCATATACGGCCTTAGAGTTGGCTGGCCGTGATATCTATCAGCGTGAAGGTTGTTATTTGTGTCACTCACAAATGATTCGTCCGTTTCGCGATGAGAAAGATCGTTATGGGCATTACTCATTGGCTGTTGAATCAAAATATGATCATCCATTCCAGTGGGGCTCTAAACGTACTGGGCCTGATATTGCTCGCATAGGTGGCAAGTACTCAGATGCTTGGCATATTCAGCATTTGCGTGACCCTCGTTCTGTTGTTCCGGAGTCGGTTATGCCACGTTATCCATGGTTAGATAAAGCAACTATCGATGGCGTAGGTATGGAAAAACGTCTGAAAGCGATGAAAGTTTTAGGTGTGCCATACACGGATGAAGATATTAACAATGCTGCCGCATCTGTTGAAGGTAAAACAGAAATGGATGCAACCGTAGCGTACCTTCAAGTATTGGGTACGATGATTAAATTCGAACCAGGAAGAGATTATCGTGACTAAAATTCAGGAGTATTTTCATACTGACTGGAGTGCGATGACTGGAAATGACTGGTTAGGACTGCTCTTGACAGTGATTGTCTTTGTATTAATGGTGATTGTATATTTTTGGGTACTTAATCCAAATAACAAAGACAGTTTAGAAGCACATCGCACTATGTTGATGGATGATGAGAACAACGCGGAGAACGAAGATGGCAGAAAATAAGAGTAATCCTAATGAAGTGTCAGATACTGGTCATGAATGGGATGGAATCAAGGAGTTAGATAATCCTTGTCCACGTTGGTGGTTAAATTCACTTTACTTGAGTGGTTTAATCGTTGTTGTGTATTTTGTCTTATATCCGTCATTACCGTTGGTAAATGATAGTACTAAAGGTTTGCTGGGCTGGACGCAGATCAAAGAGTACAAAGAAGATCTTGCAAAAGTTGAAGCTAAGCGTGCTCCGTTTGAAAATCAGCTGGCAGTAATGACAGTTGAAGAAATTCTTGCAGATCAAAAAATGCTTAATTATTCGATTGGCTCGAGTAAAGTACTTTATGGTGATAACTGTGCAGCTTGTCACGGCATGGGTGGGAATCCTGCTGCAGGCTCAGGCTATCCGATACTCGCTGATGATGATTGGTTATACGGTGGTAGCATCTATGACATTGAGATGAGTATTGCCAATGGCCGTATTGGCATGATGCCGGCACATTCTGCACTCCTTAATACTGAAGAAGTTGACCAGTTAGTTCAGTTTGTTGTGGATAGCTCCAATGGCGTTAGCAACGAAGCTGGCTTAGCACTATATAACACTAAGGGCTGTGTAGCCTGTCACGGTGCTGATGCTAAAGGTGTTCAAGCGATGGGTTCCGCGAATTTGACTGATAAAATTTGGCGATTCTCTGGTGATGAAGAACAAATTCGCCATACCATCTTACATGGTGTTAACGCTGTAGCTGATGCTGAAACACGTGTTGCAGTTATGCCTCAGTGGAGTGAGAAACTAGCTATTATGTTGGAGGCTAGAGCTTATGCGATCGAAGAAGGCGAGGATCCAAATGATATAGATTGGGATGATGAGTTGGAAGGCGACGAAGCTGAGCGCTTGACTGAAACTGAGATCAAAAAATTAGCTGTTTATGTTCACCAATTTGGTGGTGGCCAATAATTATTGAGATAGCCCAAGCTTGATTTTTCGGTTTGGGGTATTCAGTTAGGAGATTTGTATGCAAATTGATGCTGTTGTAATTGGAACTATTGCTAGTGTTGTTATCACAATTGTTGTCGGTGCTGTCATTGGCTATCAAGTGATTAAAAATATGGATAATAACGCTGACGAAAAATAATTCAGGCCGTTTGTGCAACTAAAAAGCCGACATGATTGTCGGCTTTTTATTAATTAAGACTTTATAGTTACAGTGATACAATTAATTAGCATTGTGTCGTAATGAGGCCTCCTCAGTGAGCGAAAAGAAAGATAATCTAGTCATTAATGTTGATGAAATTTATGCAGAAACATCTAACTGGCATGTAAATGCCGGTGGTATAAAAGTTGTTGCCAAACGTATGGCCGGTCGATTTCGTCGACTGAAATGGTTTGGCATGTCGGTATGGCTAATCTTATTCTTAGGGCCCTATTTTCGTTGGAACGACTCGCAAGCGATATTGTTTGATATCCCTAATCAACAATTTAATTTTTTTGATATTACTGTCTTTCCTCAAGATATATGGATGTTATCTTTAACGCTGCTATTTTTTGCTATTTTACTAGCGGCGGTAACGAGTGTTGCTGGCCGAGTCTTTTGTGGTTATTTTTGTTTTCAAACTGTTTGGACTGATGTCTATACTTTTATTGAAACTAAGCTAGAAGGTGATACGCCACAAAAGGCCAACAAATTCAAAAATGCAGCTTGGAGTATTAACAAAGTTAGCCGCGTACTGACCAAGCACAGTTTATGGCTTATCATTGCCGCACTCACGGGCGTGTCATTCACCGCCTGGTTTACGGATGCTTATCAACTTTGGCATGACTATCTCACCTTGCAGGCATCATTAACTGCCTGGTTAGTACTTGGTACATTCACCGTTGGCACCTATGTTTTTGCTGGCTTTATGCGAGAACAAGTATGTTTTTGGTTATGTCCTTATGCTCGCTTACAGGGTGTTATGTATGATCAGGACACTGTGCTTCCTTCATATGATGCGGAACGTGGTGAGCCTCGAGGCAAGATAAAAAAAGGCCACTTAGATACACAAAAAGGCAGTTGTATTGATTGCAAAGTCTGTGTTGCTGTTTGTCCAACGGGTATAGATATTCGTCAAGGTCAACAAGAAGGTTGCATCACTTGTGGTATGTGCATCGATGCCTGTGACAGTATTATGGAGAAAACAAATCAACCAACAGGTTTGATTCGTTATGCTTCATATAAAGAGTTACATCATAATAAAAATGCGGTCTCAATTTTCAAACGACCGCGTGTTATTATCTATAGCTTAATTTTAATGGCTGCCCTAGCTGGGATAGGTTATGGATTCAGTAATCTCTCACCGACAGAGTTTAAAGTTGTTCATGAGCGACAACCACTTTTTGTTAGGCTAAGTGATGGCTCTATTCAGAATAAATACACATTAAAATTATTAAATAAAACTAAACAGCCTTTGATAATTCACTATAGTATTCAAGGCTTAGATGGTGCTAGCTTGCATGGTTTAAGGGGGGAATTAACAATAGAGCCTGGTAAAGTTGTTCCCGTCACCGCTTTAGTCAGAGTACCAGCAGATAAACTAAGCAAAGATTTAGTCCCGATTGTCTTTATCGGCACGGTGACTTCTATGCCTCATTTATCAATAAAATATAACAGTATGTTTATGGGGCCGAAGTAGGTTGTATATATGAATATTTCTCAAAAAAATAGTGAAGCATTAAAAAATCCTTGGGTATTAGGTCTTTTACTGTTTTTGTTTACTTTCTTATCGGCAAACGCTGTATTTATTTATTTAGCATTTACATCACCACCCAATTTAGTGGTTGAAGATTTTTATGAGCGTGGCGAAGTATATGAGCAGACACAAAAGCGCATTGAGAAAGAAAAAGCCATGGGCTGGACTGGTCTAATAATGACGCCTACTCGAACACGTGTTAATCAAGTGCAAACCTATGAAATTTTGCTGCAAGGGAAAAATTCTGTTGGTCTTAATCTTGACTCGGTTACTCTGCATGCTTATCGACCATCAGATGCGCGTGCTGATTTTTCAGCAGAAATGCAAAAGCAACAAGTAGGCTTATACAGCAGCGATATTAGTTTTAACTTACCTGGTATATGGGATTTAATCGTTGAGGCAAAAGTCGGAGAGCAGGAGTTTTTGACTACTAAACGTATTACGATCTTGCCTTAATAGTCAGTCAGAAGTGGTCATTATTCTGAATAAACTTAAAAGTAGATGACCTTGTCTGCAAATTGTTATCACTGTGCCTTACCGGTTGAAAAGCTAGGACTGTTTACTCATTTGGTAGGAGGGTTGGAGCGTGAGTTTTGCTGTTTTGGCTGCCAGACAGTCTGCCAAACTATTTACAATTCAGGTTTACAGTCTTTTTATCAAAAAATGCCGGAAGGTGAAACGTCAACACCACCTGTTACTCCGAGCGATGAACTGTCGTCTTACGACTCGGATGAAATTCAAGTCGATTATGTTGATAGCTTGGCTGAAGAACGAACAATACATCTCCTAGTTGAAGGTATTCATTGTGCTGCTTGTGTTTGGTTAATTGAACATTCTTTGGCCAAACAAAGTGGCATTGTCTCTGCAGAAGTTAACTTAACAGCTAAACGGTTACGGTTGCGTTGGAATAATACCGCCACTAACTTATCAACGTTATTACGAGCCTTAGCAATGATCGGTTATATCGGTGTTCCATTTGATCCCGATACCGCCGAAGATGCGTTAGCAAAACGACATCGCGGTCTTCTTTATCGTATGGCATTTGCTGGTTTTGCTGCGATGAATTTAATGTGGATTTCTATTGCGCTCTATGCCGGAGCAGATCAGGGTGAGTTTAGAAACTGGTTTCAATGGATCGGTTGCATGATTGCTACGCCAACGTTGCTCTATGCCGGTTATCCCTTTCTTCGTAATGCAGTGATTGGTTTGCGACGTCGCTATCTGACGATGGATTTACCTATTGCTATCGGCGCAACTGCGACTTATTGTTATTCCGTATATATAACCAGTACTAGTTCACAGACTGGCGATGTTTACTTCGATACAGTGGTTAATTTTTTATTTGTGATTCTAGTCGGGCGATATCTCGAGGCTATTTCTAAACGTGAGGCATTATCTGCAACGCGTCGGTTATTAGAATTACAGCCTAAGTTAGCGACGGTGATTATAAATAAGAATCCTAAAATTGTGCCGGTTCGTTTAGTTAAGATAGGCGACCAGGTATTAATTAAACCCGGTGAGAAAATACCTGTCGATGGCAGCATCTTGGATGGCAATACTGCAGTTGATGAGTCAATGCTAACTGGCGAGTCTATTGCAGTAGCAAAAGTAGCTGGCGATAACGTGGTTGCAGGCAGTATTAATGGTGAAGGTGCTATAACCGTCCAGGCGGAGCAGGTATTACGCAATACGGCGTTAGCAAAGATTGTGACGTTAATGGAGGATGCACAAACATCTAAGGCGCCAATTCAGTCGCTAGCGGATCGTGTTGTACCTTGGTTCGTGTTGATTACATTAAGTTTGGCTACGTTAACATTTGTGTATTGGTATCAAACTGACTTTGAAATAGCATTATTAGCCGCTACATCAGTGTTAATTATTACCTGTCCATGTGCCTTTGGTTTAGCGACACCTATGTCTGTTGCTGTGGCGACTGGTGTGGGTTCAAGTCGAGGTATATTGATTAAGCAAGGAGCGGCACTAGAGTCGTTATCACAGGTAAGTCATATTGTTTTTGATAAAACCGGCACATTGACTGATGGCAACTTACGTTTGGTGAGCAGTAAAACAGTCGCGGGATTGTCCGATGATGAACTACTCCAACTAGCCGCTTCTGTTGAGCAACATTCAGAGCATAGTATTGCTAGAGCAATTTGTCAGCAAGCTGACGAGCGTGACTTGATGTTATCGCCATTGTTAGAGTTTATGTCGTTTCCGGGGGAAGGAGTACAAGCAAACTTAAGTGATAAACAGGTGCAACTTGGCACCTTGACTTGGATGAATAAACTTGAAGTTAGTGGGATCCATAACTGGCATTCTGAAATTGCTGAGATAGAGCAACAAGGCGTAGCATGCATATTTGTAGCTGTAAATGGCCGCTTGGCTGGCCTATTAGGCTTGCTTGATGAACTTCGACCAGAAGTGAAGTCAATGATTAAAGCATTACAGCAACAAGGAATAACCATTACAGTATTGAGTGGTGATAGAACTGCAGTGGTTCATGCGGTGACCGCAGATTTAGGTGAAATAAATCGCCATGCAGAAGTTTTGCCGAAGGATAAAGTGAATGTAGTTAAGGCTCTACAATCACAAGGTGATATTGTGGCGATGGTCGGGGATGGTGTTAATGATGCACCTGCATTAATTCAGGCTAATATTGGGATTGCCTTAGCATCTGGAACCGATGTATCGATAGAAAGTGCCGATATTGTGCTCTCGCATAATGAGTTGAATAAAGTACTGGAAGCAAGAATTCTGGCCAGTAAAACCTTACGCACGATTAAGCAGAATATTGTATTATCAATATCTTATAACATCATTATGGTGCCATTAGCGATGATGGCCTTAGTTAGTCCGATTGTAGCTGCTTTAACGATGCCTATAAGTTCATTATTAGTTATTGCTAATGCCGCTAGAATAAGGCGACTTTTTGAGAGGTAAGTTGTGGAAGTTATATACGGACTTTTACCAGGAATGTTGTTGTTAGGCATTGTTGGTGTTGGAGTATTCTTTTGGGCAGTACGTAGCGGCCAGTATGATGACATGGATGGTGCTGCGAATAGAATATTAATGGATGAAGAGCCAGCAGTTGCAGAGCCAACAAATGATAAAAATGATCAACGTGACTAAATTTCTAATTGCTGCTAGTTTGTTAATGTTATCGGCGGTGAGTCTGGCCAAAGATAATATTGTGCTAGGCATGACAGCAGCGCTGACAGGTGATTCCTCGGCATTGGGAAATGAAATGCAAAGAGGAATTGTCAGTTATTTTGACTCTGTTAATAAGCAGGGTGGCGTGAATGGACGACGTTTGCAGCTCATTGTTAAAGATGATGGTTACGAACCCGCTAATGCAGCGGCGAATATGCGTAGCTTAATTGATGATGACCATGTCTTAGCTATTATTGGTAATGTAGGCACACCGACTGCTGTCGTTACTGTGCCGATTGCCAATGAGAAAAAGACCTTATTATTTGGTGCTTTTTCTGGTGGTGATGTCCTTAGAACTGAACCACCATCTCGCTATGTGATCAACTATCGACCTAGTTATAAACAGGAGACTGTTGAGATGGTTGAGGGTTTGTTACAAACTGGGGTGCAGGCTAATCAAATTGCATTTTTCACCCAACGAGATAGTTATGGCGATGCTGGGTTTGCTGGTGCTAAACAAGCGCTTGTTGCTCACGGCTTTAAAAATATAGATCAACTTGCACACGGACGTTATAGCCGCAATAGTACCAATGTCGAAGGTGCTGTAGCCACCATACTGGATGCGACTATCGAGCCTAAGGCAATTATCATGGCGGCAGGCTACGAAGCCTCGGCGAAATTTATTAAATTACTCAGGCGGGATATGCCCAATGTAGTTTTTTTAAACCTGTCTTTTGTGGGCAGTCACTCTTTAAAAAAAGCACTCGGTACTAATGTTGAAAACGTGATCGTCATCCAAGTTGTTCCACATTTAAACTCTGACGTGCCAGTAGTAAAAGAATATATCAACGCCCTCGTGCAATATGATGAATTCTTAAAACCTAATGTTGTTTCATTAGAAGGCTTTATTATTGCCAAAATATTTCATCAAGGTTTATTAAGTATTAATGGCGAGATTACACGAGAAAGTATTATTGATGGCTTAGAGACGTTAACGGATTTTAATATTGGCTTGGGGGTAAATGTTGAATTAAATCAGCACGATCATCAAGCGACAAATAAGCTTTGGCCCAGCGTTTTAAAATCTGGACGATTTGATGCGTTTAGTTGGGATGAACTTTCATGGATGAATAGGCATTAATGTGATTGGTACAGGTTTTTTTAAAAGTTGGAGCATTAAAGGCTTACTTCATCTCTGGTCGTTAGCGACCCTAGTTACGATTGCTGTTATTGCTCTTGTGGCGTTTTATACTAATAATTTCTTCTTTGCAACTCAACAAAGCTTAATTAATAGTGTATTGCCATTAGAAAGTGCCAGTCGTCAATTGAGTGTTACTTCAGCACAGTTTGTAACCCGTCAACAACAATTAATTACTTCTCGCTCACTCGATGAGGTCGCTGATTTATTGCCCCGCTCTCAGTTAGAAGAACAATTTGAAAAGCATTGGCAGAATCTAGAGACTGTAGTGTCTAAACTGGATAAAGGCAAAGTAATTTCGGCTGAATTACAACAGTCTTATCAACAGTTTTTGGCGATAGATAATCAACTTTTTAAAACGATTGAAAAGCGTCATCAACTCGATGTGCTTGCCAAGCAACAAGCAGCCGAAATTGATCTGATTGAGCAACGAGTTCAAAATAATATTGAAGCGATTGTAGGCAGGATTAATCTTAAGTTAAGTCGTTACAAGCGTAATCTGCGCCAGTTACAAAACAGCGCCGAACCAACAAATCAGGCTGAAGTCTTTGCTGTACCAATGTTTAATCGGCATGATGTTATTCAAAATCTGAGTCAACAAGTTCGACTGAATGTGTTGAATATAAGTCAGTTAACTCAAAAGTTGATGCGGGCAACAGATGCTGATGTACTTTTAAGTCTGCGAGAGAATAATATTCGTCAACAAGAAGCGAGTTTAAATTCTATTCTTGAACAGTTACAACAGCTGCTTGCTGATGAGCAGGAAATATTACCGCTGACGGTATTACTTACAAATGATATTGATAAGTTGATGAGCTTAGTGCTTGGCATCAATGCATCTATTTATAATATTCGATCGCTGCAGTTAAAAAATACCATAAAGTTACATCTTGAGCAGCAGCAATCACTGTTCACGCTAACATTAATGATGGAGTCGTTAGATAAATTATCTAGATTAGTTAGTTTTCAAAGCTTGAATATCGTTAGTAAAACATCGACGATGTTATCGAATACACATTGGTTAATAATGTTGCTAAGTACATTGATTACGCTGGGTATGGTGTGGTTTGTTATGTCCATTTCGGCAAGGATTAATGGGCCATTAGAAGAATTAAGAAGTGCTATGCATGCACTGTCTTTAGAAAAATTCGATACTAGGTTGCGAGTAATTTTAGGTAAAAGTGAATTTTCGATATTAGCCAATGATTTTAATGTATTTGCTGCTAATACTCAGAATTTGATTGATGATTTGGCTGATGCCAAGGATTCTCTTGAGCTCCGTGAACGATATATCAGTGCTATCTTAAATGATGTACCTGAAGCGATATTAACTTTATCTCCATCCGGTATTATTGAATCGACCAATCCGGCTGCTGATCGGGTGCTTAGTGCTTCTGATCATTCCTTACTAGGCTTAAATATTGTCCAGTTTTTTGCTTCAGAACAAGATGTTTTGTATCTGGATGATATTGTAAGTACACAAATTTCAGGTCAGGAACAAGAATTTGATGGTATAGGACTAGACGGCAAAGCTTTTTCGATGGGCTTATCCGTTAGCTTAGTATCGAGTTTGGAAAAAGATTTTTGGGTATGTGTGATTTCTGACATTACCGCATTGAAACAGGCTGAAGAACAGCTAAAAACAGCCAGTTCTGAATTAGATACGATTCTAGAAAATGCGATGGTGGGCATTGCCTTTATTAAAAATAGAAATTTACAACGTGTTAATCATAAATTTGAAGAGCTGTTTGCATGTAACCGGGAAGAAATAGCTGGTCAAAGCACGCGCTGTTTATATCCTTCAGATGAAGCATATAATCAATTACGAGAACAAGCTTATTCAGTCCTTGAGCAAGGTGAGAACTTTGAAGGACAGGTGGAGCTAGTTCGTCAAAATGGTGAAACGTTTTGGTGTGCGTTATCAACTAAAGCGATTGATCCTACTCATCCTCAGGATGGCACAATCTGGTTATTTGAAGATGTCACCAGCCAACGAGAAAGTGAGATTCGGTTAAGAAAATTAGCTAATTTCGATAGTTTGACTGGCTTGCCGAATCGTACTGTATTTAACGATCGTTTAGAGCATGCCTTACATAAAATTCAGCGGAGTTCAGGGACATTAGCTGTTTTTTTCCTCGATTTAGATCATTTTAAAAACATTAACGACTCACTGGGTCATAAAGCGGGTGATATTTTATTATGCGAAGTCGCTAATAGACTGAAGTCATGTGTACGTGAGGGGGATACCGTTGCACGATTAGGCGGTGATGAGTTTACGGTGATTTTAGAAGAAGTGCGCTCAGCAAAATATGTAGCTAAGGTTGCTGAGAAAATCTTAGCGGCAATCTCTCAATCCTATTTATTAGATACCACTGAAGTCAATATTAGTCCAAGCATTGGCATTAGCCTTTATCCATCTGATGGTCGCGATGTAGATATTTTGTTACGAAATGCTGATGCTGCGATGTATCACGCTAAAAAACATGGCCGGAATAATTTTCAGTTCTATTCTGCCGAGATGAATGCGCAAGCTGATAAGCGCTTGGCTATGGAAACTAGCTTACGTAGAGCGGTAGAAAATGATGAGTTTGTCCTACATTTTCAACCTCAAATTGAATTGAAAACAGGTAAGATCATTGGTGCTGAAGCCTTGTTACGCTGGCATAGTGAACCTTGGGGTCAGGTTTCGCCGGTACAATTTATTCCTATTCTGGAAGATACAGGCTTGATTGGTACTGTCGGTGAGCAAGTATTAAAACGAGCTTGCCAAGCCTATTTGCAGATAAAAGATCTGGTAGATGAAAACTTTTTAATGGCGGTAAATTTATCTGGTCGTCAATTTAGAGGAGGGCAATTGCCCTCATTTGTAAGGCAGTTATTAATTGATCTAGGGATGCCAGCAAGTAATTTAGAGCTAGAGATTACTGAAAGCATTTTGATGGAAGATAGTGGTTTAGCAATAACTAGTTTACGAGAGCTATCTGAATTAGGCATTACTTTAGCAATTGATGACTTTGGTACCGGTTATTCGTCGTTATCGTATCTAAAACAATTCCCACTGGATGTGTTAAAAATTGATCGTTCATTTGTTAACGATGTGACTGAAGATGCCGATGATGCCGCTATAGTTGATGCTATTCTGGCTATGTCTAAGCGACTGCAACTGGATGTGGTTGCTGAAGGTGTAGAGACTTCTGCGCAACTAGCATTTTTACAAGAGCATGGTTGTCAACGGGTACAAGGTTATTACTTCAGTAAGCCTGTATGTTTAGAAGAGTTAATTGAATATATCAATACAGCAGAAATAGACGTTTAAATCCTTTAATTGATAGTGCTGTATTCGAGAACTGTTTTATCTTCTGGGCTTAAGCGAATTGATAAGCCAATTTTTGGGTAGTGCCAAATAATAGTATTGGGCTGATTAGTGGCTTGTTCTACTTTCTCAGCTACCCCAAACCTATTTATAAGCATGTCTTCATTTAATTTAACCGATGGAATGTAGGTGATAGTGTTGATTGGAGCATCTAATAGCTGAGCTTGATCATCGCTATGCAACATATAACGACGGGCACCACTAGGCTGGAGTTTCGCTTCAGTTGCATGATCCTGCATAGCAGGAATGGCGTCATCGGCAACGCTTAAGTTCAGCACTACCTTTGCTGATAAACCGCCTAAGTTAATGCTATCAAAGTAAGCTTCAACGCTGGCGGCTTGGTTTTCTTGGCTAAAAATTGCTGTTTTTGCGTAGATATTGAATGCTTGTTGAGCTTGTTTAAATGTTGTTGTGCCCAAGTGAATATCAAAAACACGGCTATTCCCATCAGCCATGATAGTGACATCCCAAGGCATAGGAGCCGCTGCTTGTTTGGATGGAATAAGCATTAAAGCTGCAATGCCGACGACAAAAAGTATTAAACCGATTAAAAAATTGCGCATTGTTGGTACCTTAAATTGTATCTGGTGTTACTTGTAGCCAAAAAGTGACCGGGCCATCATTGGTCAATGATACTTGCATATTAGCGCCAAATTGGCCGCTAGCAACTTTGGCGTGCTGCTGCTGTGCATTATTAAGCAAGTAATCGAATAATTCTTCACCGAGCTCAGGAGCTGCTGCAGGTGTAAAGCTAGGACGCAAACCTTTTTGAGTATTTGCTGCTAATGTAAATTGTGGAACCAGTAATAAACCGCCATTGATATCTCGCACAGATAGGTTCATTTTGTCATTGTCATCACTAAAGACACGATAAGCTAATAAGCGTGACAGTAAGCGATCTGCTTGTTGTCTGCTATCGCCTTTCTCCACGCCAATTAATACTAATAAACCCTGATTAATATGCGCAATTTGATTATCGTCTACATGAACACGAGCCTGTAGTACTCGTTGCAATAAGCCGATCATGACAAGTCGAGGGCAAAATCATCTGTGGCATTGACGAGAGCATCAATTAACGCCGCTTCTCCAGCTGCATGGCCCGCTAATGGCACAATATTAAGTTTGGATTCTGGCCATGCCTGATGTAATTGCCATGATTGTTGGACTGGACAGACGATATCGTAGCGACCTTGAACAATTTGACAAGGAATATGGCGAAGTCGGTTAATATTGTCGAGGATCGGTGATGCATCGATAAAGCAGTGGTTTAACGCATAATGTAATTGAATGCGTGAATGTGCCAATGGTCCAACTTCATCAGTAGGCTCTGCTTGGTAATGGTGATCGCGCATGGTGACGATCGTACTTTCCCAAGCATCGAGTGTCATCGCCGCCGCTATCTGGCGGGTTTCATCTTGATGTGTTAATTGTTCGTAGTAGGCTTTTAAAGGTGTTTTATGTTCAGATGTAGGCAGGTTTTTAACTAGGTCATGCCATGCTTCAGGAAAAAGATTGGAGGCTCCGCCTTCGGCATATACCCAATTAATATCTTGTTCTCTGCCGAGAAAAACACCACGTAGCAGCATCGCTGAAACTCGTTCTGGATAAGTTTGAGCATAAAGCAGACCTAATGTTGCTCCCCATGAACCGCCAAAAATAAGCCACTGTTCAACATTAAGTGTTTGGCGAATCGTTTCCATATCATTGATAAGAAATTCACTGGAATTATTTTCTAATTCGCCGCTGGGTAGTGAACGGCCACAACCACGTTGATCAAACAAAATAATTCGATACTGCTCTGGGTCGAAATAACGGCGGTGTTGGGGCCGGCAACCTGAGCCGGGACCACCATGCAAAAATACCACCGGTATGCCTGTAGGATTACCGCATTCTTCAACGTATACCGTATGGTTATTGCCGTTACTGAGCGGCTCCATTTTGAAATTATGCGTGGCGTAGGGTTCGATTTCAGGGTAAAGCGATAACATGGCAATGCTCGAATTGTTCATTTTTGCTGCACTATATCATGGCTAGGATGGTAATTATCTGCATATTGCGAGAAAATACCGGGTTACGCATATTAATAATAGTATAGATATGCTCAAAAATTATGATGAAGGCAAACTGATAAAATGAATCTGCATGAATTTCAGGCAAAACAGTTGTTTAACCGCTATGGCATTTCAACTCCCGAGGGACAGTCGGTTACGAGTGGTTCGCAAGCACGTCAAGTAGCGCAGCAGTTAGCTGGCGAACGTTGGGTAGTGAAGGCGCAAGTGCACGCTGGTGGACGTGGTAAAGCGGGCGGTGTGAAGTTAGTTGACTCCTTAGATGAGGTAGAAGAGCTGACTTATGAGTTATTAGGTAAACACCTGGTAACTCATCAAACTACAGCTGAAGGCTTGCCTATTAATCAAGTTTTGATTGAAAAGCCATCAGACATCGATCGTGAATTGTATGTTGCAGTGCTGGTAGATCGTGTTACCGAGCAAATCGTATTTATGATTTCAGCTCAAGGTGGTATGGATATTGAAGCTGTTGCTGAAGAAGATCCGGATGCCATTTTAAATCTATACGTTGATCCTGTAGTGGGCTTGCAAGATTACCAGTGCCGTTGTGCCGGTTTCTTCCTAAACTTAACTGGTGATGCGTTTAAACAGTTACGGACTGTAATGCAGGGTTTATATCAATTGTTTATCGAAAACGATGTCAATTTAGTTGAAATAAATCCGTTGGTGGTTACCGGTCAAAATGAACTACTGGCTGTCGATGCTAAGTTGAACCTTGATGAAAACGGTGTATTTAGACATGCTGAACTAGCAGCCATGTTTGACCCAACTCAAGAAGATGAAGCTGAGGTTGTCGCTAAGCAATACGGATTAAATTATATCGCTTTAGATGGTGATGTCGCTTGCATGGTTAACGGTGCAGGTTTAGCGATGGCAACCATGGATTTAATTCAAAAAGAGGGGGGCCAACCGGCAAACTTCTTAGATGTAGGTGGCGGTACTACCGCGGATCGAGTTGCAGAAGCATTTAAGTTGATTTTGTCTGAGAAAAAAGTGAAATCCATCTTGGTGAACATTTTTGGTGGCATAGTACGTTGTGACCTGATTGCTGAAGGTATTATTCAAGCAGCAAAAGAGGTGGGCATGCCTTTACCTGTTATTGTCCGACTTGAAGGCACTAATGCAGAATTAGGCCGTGAATTATTAGCAGCTAGTGGCATGAATATTCGTGTGGCACAAGACTTAACCGATGCAGCCAAGCAAGCAGTGATTGCTGCACAAGAGGTGTAAACATGAGTATTTTAGTTAATAAAGCAACTAAAGTGATTTGCCAAGGTTTCACTGGCAAACAAGGTACCTTTCATTCAGAACAAGCGATTGCTTATGGTACGCAATTTGTTGGTGGTGTCACCCCAGGTAAAGGTGGTCAAATACACTTAGAACGCCCGGTATTTAATACTGTTCATGATGCTGTTGAGCAAACAGGCGCTGATGCCAGCATGATTTATGTGCCAGCAGCATTTGCTGCCGATGCTATTTTAGAAGCAGCGGATGCCGGCATTAAGATTATTACCTGTATTACCGAAGGTATTCCTGTGCAAGATATGCTGCGAGTAAAACATGCATTGAAAGGCACTGATACGCTGTTGATTGGTCCTAATTGCCCAGGCCTTATCACACCAGATGCATGTAAAATGGGCATTATGCCTGGTTCAATTCACTTAGCAGGCAAAGTGGGCATAGTTTCTCGTTCAGGCACACTAACCTATGAAGCGGTACATCAAACTACCCAAAATGGTCTAGGGCAGAGCACTTGTGTGGGTATTGGTGGTGATCCGATTCATGGTATGAACTTTATTGATTGTTTAGCGTTGTTTGAGGCCGATCCGCAAACGCAGGGCATCATTATGGTTGGTGAGATTGGTGGCCAAGCTGAAGAAGAAGCTGCTGACTATATTCAGCAGCATGTAACGAAGCCGGTTGTTGCTTATATAGCAGGCCTAACAGCACCGGAAGGCAAGCGTATGGGCCATGCAGGGGCTATTATCAGTGGTGGTAAAGGCACGGCAGAAGCTAAATTAGCAGCACTCTCTGCGGCAGGAGTCCATATTGTTCGCTCACCAGCAGAAATGGGTGAGCGACTTTTGGCAGTGATGGGACAGTAATTAATGGCACAAAACCTTTGCCTGGTAATGGGGCAAATCAACCCTGTAGTCGGTGATGTTGCCGGTAATATTAAGCAAATTATTACTGCAGCGAATCAAGCTCGTGATGAATTAAGTGCTGACTTAGTGGTTTTTCCTGAGCTAACTTTGACCGGCTACCCACCGGAAGATTTATTATTGCGACCCGGTTTGATGAAGCGGGTTAATCAAGGCCTAGCAGCATTAAAAAAGCAATTGCATGGTATTGCTGTTCTTATTGGCCATCCTGATGGTGAAGCTCGACATGATTTATACAATGCGGCTTCATTGATTGCGGATGGTAAATGTTTAGCAACCTATTACAAGCAGCGGCTGCCAAATTACAGCGTGTTTGATGAAAAGCGTTATTTTGTAGAAGGCCATGCTCCCTGTGTAGTTGAATATAAGGGAATTAAATTCGGCATTACCATTTGTGAAGATATTTGGTTCAACGAACCTGCTGCGCAGGCAGCCGATGCGGGCGCTGAGGTTATTTTAAATTTAAATGCCTCACCATTTAAGCAAGGTAAGTGGCAGTTACGTGAAGCGGAAGTTAAGCAGCGTGCAATAGAAACGGGCTTGCCGATTGTTTACGTTAATTTAGTGGGTGGCCAAGATGAGTTGGTATTTGATGGCTCATCATTTGCGTTGTCATCTAAAGGAGAGCCTGTTGCTCGTGCTCCGGCATTTGAACAAGGTTTATATCCGCTATCAATAATGAAGCAGGCTGCAGGTCAAGTTGTGCTATCGGGTGAACTTGCAGCAAAAGAACATGATGTGGCAATGGTTTATAAAGCCTTAGTAAACGGCTTGCGAGACTATATTGAAAAAAATAATTTCCCAAGTGTTGTTATTGGCTTATCGGGTGGCGTAGATTCTGCGTTGACCTTAGCTTTAGCGGTTGATGCTATCGGTGCTGATCGCGTTAAAACAGTGATGATGCCATCGCGTTATACCGCGCAAATGAGTCTCGATGATGCGAGTGAGATGGCGGAAAGACTTGCTGTCGACCACAGTACCTTAGAAATAGAGCCGATATTTAATCAATTCTTAGATACATTGGCTGACTCTTTTTCTGGCTTAGCAGTTGATACGACCGAGGAAAATATTCAAGCGCGTTGCCGCGGCGTATTACTGATGGCAATCTCGAATAAAACCGGCGCAATGGTGTTATCAACGGGTAATAAAAGTGAGATGGCTGTTGGTTATTCTACGCTGTATGGTGATATGGCCGGCGGTTATTCACCGTTGAAAGATGTATATAAAACATTGGTTTACCGGCTGTGTCATTATCGGAATACGCTATCTGATATTATTCCTTCTCGGATTATCACTCGAGCGCCTTCTGCCGAATTAGCTGAAGATCAATTTGATCAAGACAGTTTGCCAGACTATGAAACTTTAGATGCGATATTAGAATGTTATATTGCACAAGACCTTTGTTTTGAAGATATAGCAGCAACTGGCCATGATGCTGATATGGTTGAACGGGTGATTAAAATGGTGGATCGTAATGAGTATAAACGTCGACAAGCGCCACCTGGTATTCGAATCACTAATCGTGCATTTGGCAGAGATAGACGATATCCGATAACATCAGGGTATAAAGTAAGTTCAATAATAGAGTAGGAAGTCACGATGAAAAAAATTGAAGCGATTATTAAACCGTTTAAGTTGGATGATGTTCGTGAAGCATTATCAGAGATCGGTGTTACGGGTATGACCATTTCTGAAGTAAAAGGCTTTGGCCGCCAAAAAGGCCATACTGAACTGTATCGTGGTGCTGAGTATGTTGTCGATTTTTTACCGAAGGTAAAACTAGAAATTGTATTGGCCGAAACTGAGGTGGAGGCCTGTATCGAAGCCATTACTAAGTCTGCTTATACTGGACGGATTGGAGATGGAAAAGTCTTTGTTTTGCCGGTTGAGCGCATCGTTCGTATTCGTACTGGTGAAGAAGGCGAAGCGGCAGTTTAAGTAACGACACTCGGCAATAATAGTATTCCCGAGTGTCAAAGTCTTATTTTAACTGTGTTTGGCGCACTGCAGCGACACCGGGATGACCTGGGTAGTTGAGCTCCAATACCCGAAGTGCATCGACTGATAATTCATTAAGTTCAAGTACTTTATAAGCTTTGGCCATCATCAATAAAGCTTCTGGCATGGCTGGAGTACGGGGGTAGTTTTCAATGACATATTTTCCCCGGTTAGCAGCTGCGAGATAAGCCCCTCGGCGCATATAATAATGAGCAACATTAACTTCATGCTGAGCTAAGCGATTACGCAGGTAAACGATGCGCTGAGCAGCATCTTCACTATAGTTACTTGTTGGATATCGGTTCACTAAGTTTGTGAAATCTGTCAAAGCATAACGTGCTGATCCTGGATCACGCTGTGATTCATCACGCGGAATATATTTTTCAACCAGTCCAATATCGCGATTAAAATTAATTAAACCGCGTAAATAGATGGCGTAGTCCATATTTGGGTTCAGCGGGTAGACGCGCATAAAACGATCAATAGTGGCGAGTGCGGTTTCTGGTTCATCATCCTTATAATAAGCATAGGCTGATTCAAGTAATGCCTGTTGGGCATAATCACCAAATGGAAAGCGCGCTTCTAATTGGGAGTAGTATTGCAAGGCCGTATGATAATCAGCGGTACTGAGTGCTGCTTTTGCTTCTGAGTAGATACGTTCCACTGTCCACGAATCTTCCGCTTCAACTTCTTGAGTTTCGAAGTATGAGCAACCAGATAAAGTAGACAGGCCAAAAATTAAAGGTAAGTAATATTTTTTCATGGGGGTAGATTACGCTAGCTGTTAGTTATAGGTAAAGACCGATGTTGAATTTTTCAGCTAATTAATACAATTTATTAACGCGTCATCGATATGCTGAATCTAATGTACAATGATTTTCTCATTAGTATTTTAGGATCAAACTAAAACATGTTTCGTATTGTTTTTTTATTTGCCAGCTTATTGATAACGACATCAGCTGATGCAACGACCTTTGACTTGCCTGATGAAAATAGTCGGGTAGTTGGCCACAATCTGATTGTATATAGCCATGAAGAAGATACCTTACTTGATATCGCTCGTCGTTTTGATCTTGGTTATAGCGAAATAGTTAATGCTAATCCAGATATAGATCCTTGGTTACCTGGCGCGGGTAAAAGGGTGTTAGTACCTAACCAATTTATACTGCCTGATGCACCTCACAAAGGCATAGTGGTAAATTTAGCTGAAATGCGGTTGTACTATTTTCCAGCAAAGAAAAACAATCAACGTCAGCAAGTAATAACCCATCCTATTGGTGTCGGTCGTGAAGGCTGGACAACCCCATTAGGCAAAACACGCATTATTCAGAAAAAGAAAGATCCAACTTGGACTCCGCCGGCTTCGATACATGCCGAGCATATCGAAAAAGGTGATCCTCTGCCTAAAGTAGTGCCTGCTGGGCCTGATAATCCATTGGGTGCTTATGCGATGCGTTTAGCGATGCCGGGCTATTTATTGCATGGTACAAATCGTCCCTATGGCGTGGGCTTACGAGTGAGTCATGGTTGTATACGTTTATTCCCAGAAGATATTGAGCACCTTTTCAGTATCGTGCCGGTAAATACCCCTGTCGAAATTTTGTATCAACCGTATAAAGCGGCATTATATAAAGATGCTTTATATCTAGAAGCACATGAAACACAAAGTGATATTGATGTCAGACATGGCAATAATATGACACCGATGGTTAAAGCTATCTTAAATGCTCAAGATAGTGTGCTATCCGATGATGACTGGCCATTTGCAGAACATGTTGTACGCCAACATCAAGGAGTGGTGAAGATGGTGAATCAACAGCATACTAATATTGTTGAAGATGTTTGGTTTATACACGGTGGTGTAAATCAAGATGCAAAAAATAAAATGACTCAAGCTCTGACGACCTTAAATTCGGGTGATTATTTTTGGCCGATACAAGGCGGTGCTTTGGGCGAGGTATTAGTGGGGCCGTTTGAAAATGAACAACAAGCGGAACAGATGGCACGTGAAGTAAATCGACTCACTAATATGCCAGTGTGGACTGTTAATGTATCGAGTGATGTTTTATAACTAAGGCTGTAATACTATATTTCAGGCATAAAAAAGCCGGGATAGAATCCCGGCCTTTTTAAGGATGAAAGTTTTACTTGCTCATCGCTTTTTCGAACATACGATCGATTTTTGCGCAGCATTCATCAACTGAACTCTGTGCACTATCAGCAGATTCTTGAGCTGAGCGAGCCGCAGTTTCAGCATCGTTTGCTGTACGTGTAGCTGTATCAGCTGTACTTTGTGCGTTGCGAGCAGAAGATAAAGCTGCATCAGCAGAAGATTGTGCCGCTTCAACTGAAGCTTTAAGAGCATCCATTTCTGCAGTGTTAGCACAAGCTGTTAATAAAACTAATGGTAAAATAACAGCGCCTAGTTTAGTTAATGATTTCATCAATTTCTCCTGAGTGATAAATATAATTTAGCGGTTTTATGACATTGCTAAAGGCAATATACATGCTGAGGCTATCAGGAAATAAATAAGCTGTCCAACAAAGCAAATCTTGAACTGCTAATTCATGCAATTAGTTGGTATAATTGTGCGATTAAAGTCGTAGTGATGATTTTTTCATCACCAACATTAACGGTAGAACAGTATATTTAAGTTCTGTTTTACTTGCTCTGGAAAAATTTGTCTATGCACCCATTGCTGAATATAGCCGTTCGGGCCGCGCGTAACGCGGGCAACATTATTATTCGTTCTTTGCAACATGTTGAACATCTAGAAGTGACCACAAAGGGGCGCAATGACTTTGTTTCTGATGTGGACCGACTAGCAGAAAACGAAATTATCAGTGTCATTAAAAAAGCCTATCCTGACCATGCTATCTTGGCTGAAGAGTCGGGCCGCAGTGGGGATAATGATACTGTTTGGATCATTGACCCGCTCGATGGCACCACCAACTTTTTACATGGATTTCCACATTACTGTGTGTCGATTGCAGTAATGGTTCGTGGCAAAATTGAGCATGGGGTTATTTATGACCCGTTACGTGAAGAGTTATTTACCGCCAGTCGTGGTGATGGTGCCCAGCTTAACGATCGCCGACTTCGTGTAGCAAAACGTAAAGAATTAACCGATGGCTTATTAGCTACAGGTTTTCCTTTTAGAAACCCGCAACACTTACCTGCATTCTTAGCTACATTTAATAGCTTGTTTACCCAAGTTGCCGATGTGCGTCGTACCGGTTCAGCAGCGCTAGATTTAGCTTATGTTGCGGCAGGCCGTCTTGATGGTTATTGGGAAATTGGTTTGAAAAAGTGGGATTTAGCTGCAGGCGTATTATTGATTGAAGAAGCGGGCGGTGTCGTCAGTGATTTTGTTGGAGGTGATAATTACATTAATAGCGGTAATGTTGTTGTTGCGAATTTAAATTTACATAAAAAAATGATAGATAGCATTGCTCCACATTTAACAGATGAGTTAAAAAAATAGCGCCTAAGGGCATTCTTAGTGTGTTTATGAATTTATATTCACATTAGCAACAGACAAAGAAGAAAGTAAACATGACTAGAGAAATCAGTAAATTACGAAATATTGCCATTATCGCTCACGTCGATCATGGTAAAACAACTTTGGTTGACCAATTATTACGTCAATCCGGCACATTCAGTGAGCATGAAGAGCTGCAAGAACGTGTAATGGATTCTAATGATCTTGAAAAAGAACGTGGCATCACGATTTTGTCCAAAAATACGGCAGTAAGATGGAATGATTACCATATCAATATCGTTGATACTCCAGGCCATGCCGATTTTGGTGGTGAGGTTGAACGTGTGTTATCTATGGTGGATTCAGTATTGTTGCTAGTGGATTCTTCTGAAGGTCCTATGCCGCAAACGCGTTTTGTAACACAAAAAGCATTAGCTTTAGGTTTAAAGCCAATCGTTGTTATCAATAAAATTGATAAACCAAGTGCTCGTCCTGGTTGGGTACTTGATCAGACTTTTGATTTATTCGCTAACCTTGATGCAACCGATGAGCAGTTAGACTTCGACGTTATATATGCATCAGGTTTAAATGGTTTCGCTGGAATGGAAGATGATGTG
>MAAB01001227.1_pt1 | contig 117587 bp, 100 predicted proteins | sample 1115991 | NCBI WGS metagenome assembly MAAB01 (sample SAMN04961124, study PRJNA320927) | seawater metagenome | isolation source: sample BD02T18 sea water enriched with oil for 18 days | place: USA:Gulf of Mexico | collected 2013-07-27 | reverse complement strand
GCTCTTTGCTTTTTCGCAATAAGACTAGAATATATGTCTGGTTTCATTACAGCGAGACCATTTTCTCTTACCTCATAACTTGCAACGGTTTCTGAAAGCACTTTTTGTTCGTCAATAAAGCTAGTATTGATAGATTTAACTGGCCGTGAACTTTCAACAAATACCATCCGGTTACTATCTACTGATTCATTGTTCAATGGCAATATCAATCCATCAAAATTTTCATCATTAGTTAGTTCAAGTTCTAATTCATTAAACAGGGTCGGCATGACATCAATCAGAGAAAATGTGCCTTCAATTTTGACATGTTCTGAAACTGATTTTCCTTTTTTAAAGCGGCTGTAGGCCATTACAACTTCATTTTGTTCTTGATCAATTACGTTAGTCCCATGGCCCCAAGCACTGACAGCTAAAGATATTTTGCTCTCAGCACTAGTGTTGAGTACTAAGTCTTTGTTTAATTTAAAACCATCGCCATGATCTGAGATCAAAAATACTATTGCATCATCGAGCAGCCCTTGCTGTTTGAGGCCGTCGACAAACTCACCAAATTGATTATCAACTTTTTTAATCAGTTGCTGATATAAAAAATGATTGTAGTTTCCCTGCCAAAGAGCGGGATCTGGGGTAACAAAGTCTTTTGATGTATAAGGCCAATGCAGCATGCAAAAATGAACAGCCAATAAGTTAGGTTTATCCATAGATAAACTAACTAAAACGTCACGATTAAAATTAATTGGTTCATAAGCTTTACCATAGGCGCGGTTAATATAAAGGTAAGGAAATAATGTTTTAGATATAGGGGTATTGATAAGCAAATTTATTAACGGCAAGTCAGCAAAAGTTGCAATAATCGAGTCAGCAGCACCAGCTTGAGGTCCAATTACCTGATTAAAACCATAAGTTTTATCAATATGATTAAACCTTCGCTCATCCATGGCATAAGTTGTTTGATAACCACGTTGATTGAGCTTTCTCAATAAGGGTATATTTTTATTGACAAGTTCAGGTGGTGCCAGATTAAACCTAGCTCCATGTGTTTTTGGATATTGCCCTGTTAACAAACTCATCCAGGCAACATAAGTACGCCCCATCGGTGTATAGGTTTTATCATAAATCATCGCTTGAGATAAAAAATGGTCTAATTGAGGTGTTATATTATTCGACGATCCTCTATAGGTTAGGTGGTCTGGCCTAAGCCCATCTATACCGATAATAATTACATTGGGTGATTTTTTATTGGTGGCTATAAAATCCGATGTTCGATCTGAGCTGAGATAGCCAGTCACAATTACCGTAACTGATAAACAAAAGAGAATAAAACTCATTTTTGTTATTAATTGATAAAGTCCCAGTAAAAAAAGTCCTATTAACAACAGACTTAATCCCATTAAAAAATAAGGCTCACTAAAGGGGGTTGCCCTTAAAAAACCCACTAATGACGTTGGATAAAAATAAGCATTTGCTGCCAATATTAGTGTGATATGCATTAATACTACTGACAACCAGTACTGAGTTTTGATGTTGTCGTTGGCAGCAAGATTAAATAAAGATTTACAGGAAAGGGTAATTATTATTGCCCACATCAAATGAAGAACAAGTACTACACTAAAAAAATAGACTAAATCCTGCAGTAATCCTGTGCTCAATGAATAGTCATTAGCACTCCTTATTGCAGCGACAAATAAAAATAACGGCTGACCTTGAACTAACTGTCGATAATTTATCAGGAGAATGATGAATAAAATTAACAGTGCAGCTGTGCGCCATAAAGTACGCTTCATTGATACTGTCGTTTTCTTATCCATTTGGTCTGAGGACATATTGCATTCCATTAATTAGATAACTATTCTGACACAGGGCGTAGCCGCGTTTTTATATCCGTTTCATCCATTTTTATCAGGTATTGCTGATAGTGATTTATGACGTGGTCATTATCCTTTGTTGCGGGCCAGTCACCCCTTGATATATAGCGTTCAGCTAAACTAGATTCTGAAGGTATTTCAGATTTAAACGCGACTTTCGTTTGGTAATTATACCAAGCGGGCACAATATTAATCGCCAGTAACAGCAGAATAAAAATCGTTAGTAACCATTGAATAAAAAAAGAGTTAATTTTATTAACCATATGCACTATTACTCGTTAAGTTCATTCCCTTGAAGTAAATCAATTTAATCATATAAAAACTATAGTCTAGTTTAATTATTTCAACAGGGAGTGTTCACAACAAGATTTTAAAAAAATACCTATGATTAAAAATACCATATAAAAGACATAATTTAACCTCATCGCAATCTGGTGCAACAGATAGCAATATGATGTTAGTCGCATGATAAATCCTCTCCTACATTTACATATACGCTCAATCATTTATTTTCAAAAATTTTTGAGTCAATTCGCAAAGAGCACAGTTAATTAAAAATATAATGGAGAATGCAAAATGAATAAATTTACAATTTTTATTAAGGACTTTATCGAAGATGAAAGTGGCTTAACTGCAGTGGAATATGCTATTGCCGGTGGACTAGTCGTTGGTGGTATGGTCATAGCCTTTGATCAATTAGGAACCGCAGCAACAGGTCAAATTTCAGACTTGTGTACAGCTGTTGATTCTGCCGCGTCTTGTGCTGGGTCTTGAATTGATTGATTCAGTTTTAGGTAAAGCATTAATAACTACTTTCGTTGTTTTTTGCTGTGCTTTGTATTTCGATCTGCGTTACCAACTTTCAGGCATAGTGTTACAAACAGGCTTTGGCCAATGGGGGGGCTTAGTGAACGCCTTTTACGGTGCTGGTTTGGCGTTAGTATTATTGTTACCCACTTTTTACTTTCGCATGTTGGGGGCGGGTGATGTCAAACTTATGATCGGGGTCGGTGCTTTATTGGGACCGCAACTACTATTGTGGTCTTTAGTATACGGCATTATATTTGGTGCGGTCACTAGTCTTTTGCTGGTTGCACATAAAGTGGGCTGGCCGGGTATTAAGGCAACCGCGATTCGTTATTATCACTGCTTTGTATTACGTAAATATTATAAACCCGATGAAAATGAAGCGGCTGCACAACGGGTCCCTTATGCGCCAGCACTGGCTTTGGGATGGATTTGTGCTTGTTATCTAAACCCGCAAGTCAACACGCTCTATGCCGCCCTTAGTTTTCAAATAAGATCATGGGTTTACTCATGAGTACTGATAGTCAAATTGCAGATAGCCAAGCATTATCACATGCTGGATCGGCTATAGCGGCCTCCGAACCAATCGAATCTATCTTAGTGGATGATTTGTTAACTAGCGAGATGAGCGCGACGCAATTATCTAATAGCAGCCAATTGCCACAAACGATAACGGCAACATCCTTGGCGAAACGGCCGAGCACCATTGCTGAAACTGGCCTATCTGAACAATTATTACTGCAGTTATTGATCAAACATATTTTAGTTGAGCATGTTGCCAGTGTTCGACAATTATCAGAAAACATGGCGTTAAGTGGCGGCATTATTCAGAATTTATTAGATCAGGCCAAAGCCATTAACTGGCTGGAAAACCGCCAATCTAATGCTAATGGGCAAATGCGTTATGCCCTCAGTGGCGTTGGTAGAGCCGAAGCCGAAAAAGCGCTTGCCTATAGCGGCTATTTAGGAGTGGCACCCGTTCCACTTGACCAATATAGCGATGTTTGTCTGGCGCAAACGAGTCGCAACACCTTGTTATTACAAAAATTTAAACAATTAATGTTCAGTGATGAACTTATTTCTGCGCTAGGCCCTGCACTCAATTCGACTAAACCCATTTTAATTTATGGTGCACCTGGGGTGGGCAAAAGCTATTTATGTCGGCATTTAAACTTGGTTTTTGGTGATGAAGTACTCATTCCTTCGGCACTAGAAGTAAATAATACTATTATTCAGGTTTACGATCCCCAAATTCATATATTAAGTAAAGATGAACAGGATACAACGGCAAAAGCCAACTTTGTCTCGTTAGCACACGGCCATGATCCACGCTGGAACTTATGCCAACGGCCATTAATTATTACTGGTGGTGAGCTTAGCGAGGATATGCTGGAAGTTAATTTTGACCCCGTCAGTCGTATTTATAAAGCGCCGCTACAATTAAAAGCCAACAACGGTATTTTATTACTAGATGATTTAGGTCGACAAAAAATAACCCCTGTACAGTTATTTAATCGTTGGATCATTCCATTGGAAGAGCGCCGAGATTTTTTATCTTTACCTAATGGTTTACATTTTGAAATACCGTTTGAATTAGTTTTATTATTTTCGACCAATTTGGCGCCACAGAGTTTGGTTGACGATGCATTTTTACGGCGTTTGGGTTACAAAATCAAATTCGAACCGTTATCAATCGCGCTTTATAAAAAGCTCTGGTTTCAAACCTGTGCTGATTTTGCACTGAGCTGTGACGATGCGGTTTTTAGTTACTTGCTTGATGCACTCCACAGTGTGGACCAACAACCCTATTTACCTTGTTACCCCAGAGACATACTTTGTATTGTTAATGATCAAATAAAATTTAATCAGTTGGATCTCAATATTACTCAGGCTTTGCTTGATTTTGCATGGCAGCATTATTTTGTAAAAAAACCAACAGAGCAGCTTATAGCTTAAGGAGTTTATTATGAATAGAAATACCGTTACGTTTGTCTCCATGTCGGCTATTTTTGGTCTTGGTGCTGTATTTATCGCTAAAAATTGGTTGGAAAGCAACCAAGAATTAACAGAGCAGCAAATCAACGTAGTCGTTAGTACCGTTATGATACCTACTGGCACTATCTTAGAAGGAAAACATCTCAGATTAGCAGTATTTCCCAAATCACTGGTTCCAGAAAAGGCGATTAATAACGTAGACGAAGTCATGGGTAAAGTGGCTAAAGACCGCCTTTATGTGGGTGAGGTAATCCGTGCTGAACGACTGGCCACTAAAGGCGATGGTAGCTCTTTAGCGAGCTTAATTAGTAAAAATAAGCGTGCGGTGTCAATTCGGGTCAATGATGTTATAGGGGTTTCTGGTTTTTTATTACCGGGAAACCACGTTGATATTCTTAATACTTTTCAGGTTAAAAAAAAGGCCAACACCGAAGTGATTTTGTCTAATATCAAAATTTTAGCTATAGACCAAACCGCGGCTAATAACGAAAACAAACCGCGATTAGTGCGCTCTGTTACAGTTGAGGTTGACTTGGAACAAGCCGAAATATTAATGAATGCGCGTAGTAAAGGGTATTTGCAACTGGCTTTACGTAATCCCGTTGATAATAACGAGGTTGTTATCGCTAAAACGAAAAGAGCAACAGAGGCACCGATTGTGTTAGCACCTATTGAAGTCACTGATAAAGTACCGTCAAAAGATTATCATCGCCAAAAGGTGGAGTTGATTCGCGGTATAACTCAAGAAACAGTAAACGTTGATATTAACGTAAATTAAAAGGATTCAGTCATGGAATTAAACATCCGCCTTAATACGCTACTTGCTAGCCTATGTTTGTGGGTTTGGTTAGTACTGGGACAACTTTTTATCAGCTCTTTTGCATTAGCTGGCGGGCCTACAACACTTGAGGCCGAAGTTGTTAAAGTGCCTATTTTTAAATCTAGAAACTTGCGTATGAACCAGGTGGTCAATCGGGTATCTGTGGGTAATTCAGAAATATTGGATATCTTAATTTTACGTGCCAAAGAGCTTTATATTGTCGGTAAAAGGTTAGGCACCACCAATGTTATGGTCTGGGATGAAGATGACAAATTAGTGGATGTTATAAATTTTGAAGTTACTCATGATCTAAACAGTTTACGCCAGCGTTTACATCATTTTTTACCTAGTGAAGTGATCGGTGTGCAATCATCTCAAGGGCAATTAATCGTCAGTGGGCAATCATCATCATTGGCCAAAATGAATGTTGCATTAGAATTAGCACAAGGTTATGCCGAATCTGCGGCTGTTAACAAGAGCAAAAGTGAAGTACTCAATATGCTCACTATTGGTGGTGGTCAACAGGTTATGTTAGAAGTAACCGTGGCTGAAGTGAGTACGCAGATAGCACGAAAGTTAGATGCTAACATGTTATTGTCTTTTAACGGCTCTAATGGTCGGGGCGGAATAGCAAACGGCACTGGCTTTATCGATTCAATTGTTGGTAGTGAATCTACCAGTAATATTTTTGGCTCTTTCCTCAGTGGCGATATGTTATTTAATTTTGCACTGGATGTTGCAAAACAAAATGGCTTGGCAAAAATACTGGCAGAGCCAAACATTACTGCTTTGAGTGGTCAAAAAGCCGAGTTTTTATCTGGTGGCGAATTTCCAATACCGGTACCAGGAAGAGATGGCACCACTATTCAGTTTCGCGATTTTGGGGTTGGTGTAAGTTTTGTGCCAACCATTTTAGACTCAGGAAAAATCAATCTAAATTTAAAGATTTTAGTCAGTGAACTCAGCAATGCTAATGGCATTGGTGTTACGCCAACGGGCACGTCAACCACCTTAGTTGTGCCTTCTATAATCAAGAGAACATCAGAAACTACCGTAGAACTCGCTGATGGGCAGACCATCGCTATTAGCGGTTTGTTAAGTGATACTTTACGTGACAGTGTCGACGAAGTACCGGGATTAGGTGACTTACCCATTTTAGGGCAATTATTTAAAAGCCATGAATTTGTCAGCGGTCAATCTGAATTGGTTATTATGGTGACGCCACGCTTGGTTAGACCCTTCAACAAACAGGGGATTATGTTACCGACCGATGGATTTGTTCCTGTTTCTGATATGGAATTCTATTTACTCGGAAAAATGACAAAGCAAAATACGACTGGTTCAACAAGCTCTCTTAATCAACTTGATAATACCCACACCAATATCTTGCCAAATAATGGCGGTACAACACAACGTTATGGGCATGAACTTAACAGTAACAAGGACCTATGATGAAAATATCTATTGTAATTATCACATCGGCTTTGACAGCCCTTGGTTGTGCCGAACAACCCAGTTATCAGCTTGCAACGTCAAGCCAACAACTCAAAGAAATTCAAATACTAGACCCTCAGGCGCCTGAGCGCAATGATGGTATAGCCGTCTCACTCGATGGCAATTATGGTAAGAAAGTGATCAATGGCTATCTAGGCAGTTCATACGAAACAAAAGCCGGCAGAGATGTTACTGAGCAGAGTTCAGGTAAAGGTAAAGGCAAATAAGCTCATGAATTTACCTTACTTGACGTTTACCCCTCATCTTAGAGCACATCATCAACAAGGTAATGTCTTAGTGTTGTTTATCATCAGCTTGTTAACCTTGATCACTATGGCGTCACTGGCCTTAGACGGCGGACATTTATTATTAAATAAAGGCCGTTTACAAAACTTGGTAGACGCTGCCGCACTTCATGCTGCAAAGGAATTGGATGATGGTGCAACACATCCACAAGCAAGAGCCGCAGTGGTTGAGGTGTTAAATTTAAACCTTGCTCATAGTGATCTACAAGAACTAGCACAAGCCTTCCCTTTAGATAGTGTTGATATAAATAGTTCACAGATGACCACACAACTAAACGTGGAATTTTCCCAACGGCCAGATCCCTTTAGTGCTGATTTTGATCCGACATCGCATTACGTTAAAGTTGTTATTGCCCAACTGCCGTTAAATAACTTTCTCGCGCAAGTGTTTGGTTTTAATAAACAGGTGTCGGCTTCGGCAATGGCAGGCCCTAGTACCGCAGCTAAAGAGTGCTATAAAGATATAGTGCCAATGTTGGTTTGTGGTGTCAAAGATGCGCCTGAAACAGACGATTCGCTGTTTGGTTTACCAAAAAACAATTTATTCTTAATGAAAACTGGCTCAAATGATGATTCGTCGATTGGTCCTGGAAACTTTCAACTTATTCGTCTAGGTGATAGCACGGGTGGTGATGACATTCGTGATGCTATGGCTGGCAAACAATTTGGTGCTCAAGATGTTTGCTTTTCAACTGGGGAAAACAATGCCTCAGTACCGACTGAGCCGGGTAATAAGGTAGGTCCATCATTACAAGGACTCAATACTCGGTTTGGAGATCACAAAGGGCCTGTTGATACAGAGCTATATCCAAGTGATACCAATACATGTCAAGGGACAACCATCGACAAAGATGCCAGCACCACGAGTTTAGGTAAGGTTAATGACGATGCGGTAATTGCAGGAGCGTATCGCTACCATTGTACAGAGGAAGGTCCTAACTGCAACAATAAAAGCCATGGTTATTCGCCAGATAACATTGCGTTTGAAAATCAGAATTCTGACCAATGCTCCACAGCTAATGATGTTGCTACCACCGGTGCAATAGATGCTAGTGGCGTATCATTGGATGATTTTTTAGAACGACGAGTGGTGAGGGTCGTGATCGGTGATTGTAGCGAAAAAGTTAATGGCGCAAACAACCTAGATTTTTTGGGTGTAGGCTGTTTTTTCTTGACCCAAAAAATTGGCAACGGTGGGCAAAACAGTTTCGTAGTAGGGGAGTTTTTTGATAAATGTTCATCGCAAAGTAAGCCTTCAGGAGAAGCCGAAGACAATCCAGGGCCTTACACCATTGTTTTGTATCATGTGCCTAACAGCAAAGATTCCTAGGGGGAAATGATGCACTCTTCGAGATGTAAACAACAAGGTTTAGCGGCAATTGAGTTTACCATTATTTTGCCCTTTATTTTATTACTTATTTTTGCAACAGCAGAATTTGGTCGTCTGCTCTATCAGTATAATGCCTTGAATAAATCGGTTAGAGATGCAGCACGTTATGTCAGTAATTATGCTCGTCCCGGTGATACTGAAACATTAGAAATCACCGATGAAATAGAGCAAAAGGCCAAAAATTTAATTTTATATGGTTATACGGTGACAGCTACCCCTTTGCTACCCAATTTGTCGGCAGATAACATCACCATATCTGATAGTGATCCTTTCATTACCATTAGCGTCAATTATCCATGGCAACCGATATTTTCTGACAAGCTATCAACCTTTGGTTTTGGCAATGATATAGATTTGAGTTTCCCGTTAGTTGCCACTTATACCATGAGAGCTCTATGAATAAGCTTGTTAAGAAGCTAATCCAAAGACCCAGCCTAAATAAACAATCTGGGGTTTATTCCATCGAGTTTGCAATTGTTGGCAGTCTGTTTTTTGTGTTGTTATTTGCTGTTTTGGAAGTGGGACGGTTATTTTTTGTCTGGAATGTATTGACCGAAGCTTCACGGCGTGGGGCCAGATTAGCAACGGTATGTAATTTCAATCAGATTGATATGCGTGCCGATAGTGAGATGATCAGCGCAGCATTGTTTAATAACGTTGCTTTAGTACCTAATCTTAAACCTGAAAACTTGAAGATTGAATATTTACAATTCAATGGTTCGCTGGCTACTGACTTCGTCTCTATTGACCTCGTTAAAGCTGAAGTTGTTAACTATCAGCATCAGTTTATGGTTCCTGGTTTGTTTTTGACATTAAACTCTCCGAGTTTCGCTACTATTTTACCGGTTGAAAGTTTAGGGGTGACACGATGGAAATATACCCAGTGCTTACCTAGTCCCACTGTTTAATAGGAATACGGAGATCCTGTTGCTTTGCTAATGATTTTTTGATGTTAAGGAAGAGAATATGAATTTAACAAAGGTTAATAATGTGATTGATTTATCAGAGGGAACTGAAAGTGGGAAAAAAGAAGCTTTGCCGTTAATGCAACAAACCTTACCTTTTCCAATTGATGTATTGGTTATTTGTACAGATTCAGCTCATCAGCTTAACTTGTCGGCACATTTTTCGAAGATCAAAAATTTGCATATCGAATTTACTAAAAGTGCCCCGGAGCAAATAACACTGTATGAATTGGTGTTAATAGTCGCTACTGATGACATTATTGTTACGCAAAACACCATTGAAAAATTAGCCATTGGCGGCGTTACTACCATTTTGTTAGGCGATAATATTGATAGCAAAATTATTCGTACAGCTATGCAATTTCATGTTCGCGATATTATTTCTTTTGAAAGTATGGAACAAGAACTATTCAACTCACTAAACTTGTGCGCCAATGAAGTATTAAATAGCCGAAAAATTGCACCTATTATCACCATCATTAATGGTAAATCAGGTTCAGGTGCAAGTTTCATCACTGGTTGTCTCGGAGAAGTTATCGCAGATTTGTGTGCAGATGAGATAGTACTTGTTGACACCGATCTTCATTATGGCTCGTTGGCAGACTCGTTTCAGTTGGAAACCAAATATTTTTTAAATGATGCCCTTGAAGATATCGATCAACTCGACAACGCGGCGATTAAATCGATGATGACCAGAAGAAAAAATTTAAGTTTATTAGCGTGTAAACCCTATGCGCAACTCGAACCTGAGCAGAATAAAAATTTTATTTACTTGGAACCGCTACTGTGGAAAATAAAACTCAATCATGATTTGGTTTTAAGTGACTTGTCACGTGGTTTAGAAACCTTAACTTTACCAATGATTTCGTTATCAGAACATATTTTAATTGTGGTGCAGCAAAATATTGTTAGCCTTAGAGAAGCGAAAGCATTGCTTGAACAATTAACAAAAAAAATGAACGTAAACATTGATAATATAAAAATTATTGTTAATCGGTATTCTAACAAAGTCAGTAATATCAAAATTGATGATATCAAAAAAGCATTAGGGATTAATACCGTCTTCTGCGTAAGTAATAATTATCAACTCGCCAGCGCTTGCACTGATTTAGGCTCTCCATTATCTAAGTTATCAGAAAATAAAACTATTCATCATGAAATTTGTGCCATTATTGATCATATCTACCCGATCGAGAGTATCCCTGAGAAAAAAGGTTTCTTCAAACGTCTGTTCGGGAGTCTATAATGCAATCTATTGATGAAAATACCGAATGTCCTTTTGATTTGTTAACAAGTCTTGATATGCAAACCAAACAGGAAGTATTTGGCCGCATATTATCCCTGCTTGATCTATCGGTTCTAGAAACTATGGATAGCGAGGTAGCTAAGGCACAGATTGCTGACTTGTGTGGTAAATTACTTAATGAACAGTCTAGGCCGATGAACACAAAGGTTAGGCAGGTATTGATCAAACTGATCAGTGATGAAATTTTAGGACTAGGCCCGTTAGAAACCCTGTTAGAAGATCTAAGTATTGCTGATATATTAGTCAATCGATTTGACAGTATTTATGTGGAACGAAATGGCAAGCTAGAAAAGGTTTCTGTTCAATTTTACGATGATAAACATCTATTGAACATTATCGACAGAATTGTTTCTAGTGTCGGTCGTCGAGTTGATGAGTCTTCCCCTATGGTAGATGCTCGCCTGAAAGACGGCAGTAGAGTAAATGCTATCATTCCGCCATTGGCATTAGACGGACCAACATTATCTATTCGCCGTTTTACTGTTGATAAATTAAAGGCTGAGCAATTAATCGCTTTTGGCGCGATGAGTGAAGCTATGGGTGAATTAATTAAAGCGGCGGTCACTGGAAAATTAAATGTACTAATTTCTGGCGGAACCGGTAGCGGAAAAACAACCCTGCTCAATATATTATCCGGTTATATTCCAGAAAATGAACGCATTATCACCATAGAAGACTCTGCTGAGCTGCAATTGCAACAACCCCACACGGTACGTTTAGAAACTCGCCCTGCAAATATTGAAGGTAAAGGCGAAATAACTCAACGAGATTTGATCAAAAACTGCTTGCGAATGCGACCCGATCGCATTGTTATTGGCGAAGTACGCGGTGCAGAAGCCATTGATATGTTAGCAGCAATGAACACCGGCCATGAAGGTTCTCTAACTACTTTACATGCCAACAGCGCCCGCGATGCGCTAGGCCGGCTAGAGAATATGATTTGTATGGGCGGTTTTGAAATGCCAATACACAATATCAGAGCACAAATTAGTTCAGCTATCCATCTGGTCATTCAGTTGCAACGACAAGAAGATGGTGGCCGTCGTATCACAAGTATTCAAGAAATTAATGGTATGGAAGGGGATATTATTTCGATGTCTGAGATTTTCCGTTTCTGTAGAGAAGATAAAAATGAGCAGGGGCAAATAATTGGCCACTTTGAAGCAACTGGCGTTATACCGGTATTTCACCGTCAATTAACCCGTAAAGGTATCCATTTACCCTATAGTATTTTTGGGGTAGATAGCTCTGCCCCTGGTTTTTAAGGGGCGTAGTGATGAGCACTCAATTGGCTTTTTTGTTATTAGTTTTTGGGGCAGTGGTTTTGTTATCCCAAAGTCTATTTGTATCGGTTTATAATCCTCAACGAACTGATATTAAGTTAATAAAAAAACATTTACGGTTATTAGCGTTAACCGATAAAGACATTGAAAATAACGTCTTAATTAATAATAGAGTTAACCAGCTACCGACGTTTAGACGTTGGTTAGAATCATTGCCTTGGATAGCCAATTTAACCTACAAGATGGAACTTTCCGGTTCGAAACTATTGGGGCATCAATACTTATTTATCGCATTGAGTACCAGTGCCGTTGTATTTTTCGTGCTCGGATTTTTTAGCAAAGATTGGTTTTTTGCTTTGGTGTGTACGCTGTTGGTACTGTTTGGATTTCACCTTAAATTGAATCGAGCGATGAGTAACCGTATGGCAAGAATTGAAGAACAATTCCCTGAGGCGATGGATGTGCTGAAAAGAGGACTGCAAGCTGGCTATGCATTTAGTGATGCAATTAAGCTTATATTTGAAGAAATGGACGGTGATTTAGCCGACGAATTTAAGATAATGTTTAATCGAATTAATTTCGGTAATGATATAAAAACGGCGTTGCTCAGTTTTGTGCAACGTGTTCCCAGCACTTCGGCGATGGCATTTTCCAGCGCTGTTGCAATACAAAAGACAACGGGTGGCAATCTCGCCGAAAATATTGACAACTTATCAAAACTAATCCGGCAACGGTTTACCTTTAGAAGACGAGTTAAAACGTTATCAGCTGAAGGTCGACTTTCAGGCTGGATCTTAGTGCTGATGCCATTTGTATTATTTGCCATGTTGTATTTAATGTCGCCCAATTACGTCGTTATCCTTACCTCAACCCCTGAAGGATTAAATTTGCTTAAGTGGGGGGGCGCAGGCATGTTATTGGGAATTTTTTGGATTAATAAACTCATTGATATAGAGGTCTAGACAATGGAATACCTTCAAGGTTTACTCACCACTTTCATAAATGATCCCCGAATAGTGGAATGGCTTATTTATTGTGTAGCCGCTATAGCGGGTATAACGTTTGCATTAGCGCTATATTTTTTATTTTCTGGGATTTACTCCCCAATAAAGGCTCAGCTTAACAAACTGAGCAAGCAACCGTCGCAGCACCAAGCCAAAGACAGTGACTTTTCAATGTCACTTGAACATGATCTGGATAAACTTAAGCATATTCCCTTCATTAGCAGCAGTTTTTCTGGTGATAAGGAAACCAAGAAATTATTAATACATGCGGGATTTCATTCCCAAAATGCCCTACAAATATTTAATGCCATCAAGTTGCTTTTATTATTATGTGCCGCGGTCGCTGCAACTATTTTTGTTAAATATTCTGGTGGTATGTCTACAATGGCAACTGGATATGTATTTGCTATTATCATTGGTGGCGCGTATTTAATACCGTCGATTGTTTTACAAAGAATAGCCAATCGCCGGATGAAAGAGCTGCGCAAACATTTCCCTGATGCCTTGGACTTGTTGATTGTTTGCTGTGAGGCCGGCCTAGGCCTATTAGAGGCTTTTCAACGAGTTAAAAATGAATTAGCTTTTACTCAGCCGAGGTTATCTGAAGAAATCGGTCTAGTTTGTAGTAAGGTCAGGGTCGGTGTTTCGATGCAGCAAGCGTTACAAGAGTTTAGTGATAGAACCGGGCTTGATGACATCAAAGGATTAAATTCTGTGATTGTACAAAGTATAAAATTAGGTACCGGTGTAGCTTCAACCATCAGAATTTATGCCATTGAGTATCGTGATAAGCGATTACAACAAGCGGAAGAAAATGCGGCCAAACTGGGAGTAAAAATGATTTTTCCTATGATGTGTTGTATTTGGCCATCTTTTTTTATCGTTGCGATTGGACCGGCGATATTAAAAGTGATGAATGTTTGGGATAAGGCATTTTAATGATGAAATTAATAATTAAAAAAACATTGATAAATATTACTGTATTGCTAATTTTGTTCATTACTGGATGTAGTACATCGATTGATGACAAAGAGGCTACTTTACAGTCGAATGTCATGGCAGCGGAAGCATCTAAAGAACAAGCGTTAAAGTTGGCACTGTTGGCTGAGCAAAATAATAACTTTGAACAAGCTCTGCTTAATTATGTTAAAGCGCTCGAATTTGATACCGGCAGTGCAGAAATCTTTTACAAAATAGGTGATATGCAAAAGCAGCTTGGCAATACTCAGCTATCTATTCGTGCATTTAAAGAATCATTAACAGCTAATCCAGATTATGTGCCAGCATTAACTGAAATGGGCATTTTTAGCCTTGAGCAAAAAGATACTGCAAAAGCGAAAAAGTTATTAACAAAAGCAATCGAATTAGATCAGCAACGACTACATAATAATTTTTTTATAATAAATCAAAAACTTGAGCCTGAAACCGTAGAAGATAGAGGATTTCAATACGAACAACAGCAACTTTTAAAAAATAATCTTGCGGATAGTATTTACCTAGCCTTAGATAATGAGTCACCTATACGGGCATATAATGTATATGGCGTTATGAATGATCTTAAAAGTAATCACAAAATTGCGCGAGTGTTGTTTATGTTGGTATTAAATGTCAAAGAAAACTCACCACTGATCTTATCAAATTTGGGATATTCCTATTATTTGTCTAGCGATTTTATTTTAGCTGCCACGTATTTTAAGAAAGCCATTGATATCGATCCAAATTTTGCTCGTGCCAAATCAAATTTGGGACTTGTTTATGTCAGAAATGGCCAATACCGGCAGGCAATTCAGCTATTAACGCAGGTAATGACCGACGCCGAAGCATACAATGATATAGGGTATTTCTTAATGTTGGAAGGCCGTTACATGGAAGCGGAATACTTCTTACAACAAGCAATAGAAAGATCTCCATCTTATTTTGTAAAAGGTAATACAAATTTGGCAAACGTTCAAATGTATCTAGAAGAAAAAACAGCTGAATAGCCAAAGAAGCTTAAGACTACGAATTATTCAAAATTTCGGTGGAGTCAAGTTAACGAAATTCCTTCTGAATATGCAATAATTCGAGTATGAAAGAAATGGTCTTTAAATCCGCGTATCTATGTTTTTTACAGACAAATATTCACTGAGTGTATTAGTTAAGGTAGAAGGGATTTTATTGCAGAGCTAACATCACATTGTTATTTGTTGCACTCGATTGCGAACGCATACCCATTTGAAACAATATTTTCGCATCTTGCTGGTATATATCATTTTGCCATTGCAATTTACCCGCTGAAGACACCAGAACAGTTTGATAAGTAAGATAAACAGGAATGGACTGTGCTAGCGCAAAGTGTTGCGTTTTTGTTGAGCGTATCGCCTTGTTAACTTGCTGTTTATTAATTACACCGTCATTAGTTAATACTTGCTTAGCAAGCTTGTCTGCCGATTGTAAGCGCACACAACCATGGCTTAGCGCTCGGTTGGTTTTGTTAAAGAGATTTTTTACTGGGGTGTCGTGTAAATATACCGAGTGAAAATTCTTAATGTTAAACCGATACTTTCCTAAGGCATTATTGTTGCCCGCCGCTTGCACTAATTGATATTCCCCTAAAGCACTTTTTATTGACGCGCTATCATTAAATACCGTTTGAAAAACGCGCTTACTTCCATCCCCTTTAGCGAGCTTAAAATTTTGCTTTCTTAGCGAACCTGGGTTGCTAGTATTTTCGGGTAACAATTCTTTATGAACAATATTATAAGTTGGCGTCCATGTTGGGTTAATGGTGACACTATTGACTTGAGTAACCATAATTGGCGTAGGATGCTGGCTATCACCAACAATCACTTTCATCGATAAGCGTTCTTGCTGGTTTTCAATTAAGGATAACTGGTAAGACGGTATATTAACCATAACGTATCGCTGAGGAGGCATACTTGGTAAGGATAACCAGCGCCACAAATTTATTTGCATGATTGTAATGCGTTTTTCAGGTGTTATATTAAGTGCTTTGATGGTTTGTGGCGTTAATTTTCCGTTTTGTTTTAACCCGTGTCGCCCTTGAAATTTTTTCAGTGCAATGATAACTTCAGGATCAAAAATGTGTTGCCGGTACGCTGAGTAACTGCCTTTGTCTAGATCACCTAAAACAGTTAAAATTTGTCGAATTTTTGCTACCTCTTGATGCCCTTGGCCTAATTTAAAACTGAGATTTATATCAAGCCGAGGCCAGGTACTTTTTGATAATTTTCGATGAAAAGCAATGGCTGCTCGCAGGCGTACAACTTCATCAAACTGTGGTAATAAACGGTCGACATAGGCTGCCAAGTTCTGAGATTTTATCGCGTGAATAATTTCTTCTTTAGGGTTTTCTACAGGCTTGATTTGATAGCCATTAAATAAGGTAGCTATATAAAACAATTGTTGACTTAGTTGCTGATCTGCTTCCGAGAGGTTAACTAAACTGTCAATATCTTCATACGGTAAACGTTTAATACCCAAATCATTAAGTAAGCTGACTAGTGACAGCCCTGATAAGTTAAGCTTATTCTTGTTTTTATTCTTAGTAAACCACAGATACTGCTGTCCATGAGAAGAAATCAGCTGTTGATAATTGAGTGGTTGATTATCTGACAGGTTAAACCGAGTGTCGACAGCACCAATAAACATGTTGTTAGCAATACTCTCACTAATTATAATACTTTGTTCATTGGCGAGAGAATTACCGCTAAGCAACATAATAAAATAAGCTACTTTTTTTATTTTCATTTTAGCTCCTTATTCCAATTTAACATTACCAATAAGCTAGGTTGTGATTAATTATTAGCTAGCTGAACGACTAAATTTTTTTGTTTAACGATTACTACTAGTAATCGTTCCTTCCTTAATTTCTGATAACGTTAATACAAACAATACCACACAAGTCCTTATAAATATGACTAATGGGACTTGGGGTTAAATACAAGCTAGTTGATACTTGTTGCAATGAGGGTTCATCATCAAGTTTAGTATGAATAAACAGTATTGCCAGTTAATGATAGGTTGAATATTAAGCACTTTTCGCACCACTTTAAATAAAGCTCAAAAATCAATAAGTTGTTAAACCTAAAAAAGAGATAGTCAAATGTGTAAAAATATTTGACAGATCATTCAAAATATCCCACTACGTTAGTTAAAAAACAGTGCTTAATTTATCCTATAATAATTAGATTACTTAACCTGAACTCGGTTAGTTAATAAGTAGCAATATTGATTCTTAACACTCGCTATAAATAAGTAAAAGGGGGAGACATGCAGCAGATAGTTATTAATTGGCCGCGTTTATTTCGTTATACTTTGCTGTTCAGCGTCTTTTCTATATTAGTGACAATTTTTATACTTATTTGGTTTTCTTCAAAGGTAGAAGCAGCATGGACTAATGCCCTTTCCTTTTCAATTGTTGAGCTTCTAATGTCATTTGAACTATCATTAACCTTGTTTATATTCATCAGTTTCCCCGTGTTATTATTTCGCTTTATGTTCTTTTTCTCTAAAATGATCTACCATGGACGCAAACCTGATATTGCCATTCTTAATTTCCAAACTCTCTTCAACCCTCTAAATTTTTTATTTTTTCCTAGTTTACTAAACCCTTTGGGAATGGATTATCGCAGACGTTGTTTAATATCATTAATTTTACTTTATGTTCTAATGATTGTACTCATTAACTAACATGTCTCTGCAAATGATGTTGTATGCAACAAAGTAAACAATGTACACCACATTTAACCAATGCCAATATTCTTGATTCAATAAGTCAGGTGAGATTTATCTATCTTAAAAATTGAGGTTTATATGATCAGTAAATCATAGTTTTATTGAGTATTTTGTTTATAAGTTAGTACAAAACATATAGTCTAGTTATTTGTATTTTATAGTAATAACGTTAAGAATTTTTAATGAAAATATTGAGTCTGGATGACCATCCTATATTTAGCCAAGGCTTGAAAGAGTCGTTGTCGGCTACTTCTGTAGGATTTGAGGTAACCTCTGCTTTAAATACCAAGCAGGCGTTAGATTATTTACAAACAAATATTGATTTCGATTTGTTGATATTAGATTTATCTATGCCAGACATGGATGGAATATCTTTTATAAAATCGCTCATCTCCAGACATATTTATATTCCTATTGTCATAATGTCTGCTAAAGAAGATTTAGTCACATTATCAGAATGTTTTAAGTTAGGAGTGTTAGGATTTCTCCCTAAAACATGGACGGTAAGTCAACTTAGTACGGCATTGACTAAAATAGGTAATGGCGAAATTATTGTTCCTGAACATATTGCTAACTCTTTGGCGATAATGTCGAAAAATTCATTAGAAAATACTCAATCATCCCTAAGCGAACGGCAATTAGAAATATTAAAAATGGTACAAGCTGGGTTAACCAACGCAGGTATATCAACCGTTTTGTATATTAGTGAAGCAACCGTTAAATCTCATTTGCAAAGGGTATTCAAAATATTAGGCGCAAAAAACAGAATGGATAGTGTACGTAAAGCTGAATATTTAAAAATATTACCTGTACTTAGGTGATTATTGAAAGTCAGTTTGCTTAATTACTCTTTGAGTAATCACATTTATATCGTTAAAGGCTCTTCACGTTGTTTAATACAGTACTTGATCAGAAAATAAATAAAGACCTTATTGAAAAAGAGCGTTTCATCTTATATATGAACGAAATGCTAAGGAATTACATTGGCTCTATATTGATCGGCTTGCCGCTTTATTATTTTATTTTCCAATCTCAATCGTCATTAAATGCTGCCAACATTTGGTTTACTCTTGATGCAATATTAATGATAACTGTTCTCCTTACTTATTATGTTTTTTATCAACATTACGATACATTTAATTTGTCTATTTGGAAAAAAATCAGTGACATTCCACTTATCGTTTTCAGTTTACATATAGCTTTTTCACCTTGGCTATTTTTACAAATGGAAGCTGATATTTATCTGTATACCCTATTTATTATGATCATCTCATTAACGGGCACAGTTACTCATGCCATAGCTTATTACTTCCAGAGACTTGTTATATTCTCGGCTCTGCCATTATTATCTTTGGTTGTTAAATTTTCTACGATGGATAGAGACAACTCTTTTGAAATTTATATAGTTTTAATTTTGGTATGGGCTGGGTTAATAACATTTGCACATCGCATTAACAAATCACTGATTAGTTCGATAGTTCTCAAATTTGAACATATTCAGGCACGTTCTAACGCTGAACTGATTAATGCCGAAAAGTCCCGATTTATCGCTGCAGCAAGCCATGATATTCGTCAACCGCTTCAAGCGATCAACCTTTTAGTGAGTACACTTAAATCAAGTAACACCAACCCTAACGATGATGTACTATTTGAACGCTTAGAAAATAGCGTTGAAAGTATGTCAGAATTACTTAACAGTATGCTTGATGTTTCTAAGTTAGATGCACATGTAATTGTTCCTCAGCCACAACATCTTTGTTTAATGACATTATCAGAAAAATTACAAGGTCAATTAAAGCCGTTTGCTACAGCTAAAGATATAAATTTAGTGATTGAGGCTGACAATAATATTGTGTTCGCTGATGCAATTTTACTTGAACAAGTGTTAAGCAACTTATTGTCAAATGCCATCCGGTATACGGATTCTGGCAACATCACATTATCAGCAGAGGATGATTCAGGACAAATTAGAATAAGTGTAAAAGATACTGGCATGGGTATAGCCAGCGCTGATAAAGAATCGATATTTCTTGAGTTTTATCAGTTACATAATCCAGAACGAGATCAAAATAAAGGTTTGGGTTTAGGGTTATCTATTGTTAAACGACTGTGTGCATTACAAAACTGGCCATTATCGCTTGATTCTGAACTGGGTATTGGTAGTTGCTTTAGCTTTAGGGTTCCGAAAGGGAATCGCGAACTCATTCAAGTAGCAGACACAGTTGATATGAATAAAAACTTAGGCTCTGTTGATATAATAATAATAGATGATCATGAAGGTATTCGTTTTAGCTTATCCAATTTATTAAGTAACTGGGGATGTACAGTTCATTCATTTGAATCAGCAGACAATGCTTGTGAGGCACTAGAGAAATCACCTGCTTGGCAGCCTAATTTAATAATATCAGATTATCGTTTACGTAATAATATGACAGGAATTGAGGCTATTGATAAAGTCAGAACAAAGTTAAATTACGCTATTGAAGCAATAGTAATTAGTGGTGATACAGCTCCAGAGGAAATAATAAAAATAGAAAAAAGCGGTTTGATTGTATTACATAAACCAATCAAACCAGCAAAACTTAGGGTGGTCGTATCTCAAAAAATGAAGTCTATTACTGAATCAAAAACAGAAAACGCTGTATAAATATTTTTATTGTTTTTTGATTAACTCAACCATTTTAATAAAAGAGGCCTTAAGCGTATCTAAATCATTACCAGCGGGTACTGCTTTTTGAGTACATTGGTTTAATGATTCAACAAAGCCTCGACTTATCTTATTATAGGGGTACTGATTCTGATAACTTTTGACAACGGATTCTTTATAAACATCCACTTGCTTTTGCAGTGCATCGGCTTTTTTTTGATTCCCATTGCTAAACTTTAACAAGCCAGGGGTTACAAATGTATTTTGAATATACTTGTTATAAGTACTAAGCCCTTTTTGTGCTATTTCCACATCATCTTTATCATATTTTGAAGGAAGATTTTCAAGTTTTAAAGTAACAAAATCAATTAATCCTTGGCAGGTTTGCATATCATTTATTGAAGGTCGCGCATGCGAAATCTGAGAATACAATAATGTGATTGATGCTAAGATTAAAATAGATAATTTGTAATTTAGAATTTTAGTCATGCTTTACTCTATACTGTGTTAATGACATTAACGTAATTTGTTTAGCTCTATGTATGTGCCCCTTGTAACTAACAATTAAGTTGCAAGGGGATATAACAGTGACTAATATTATTTTTGTAATCTTAAATATTCAAAGGCAAATAAACTTTTACCTGACGTTTGGTTATAATATTGGCAATAAAGCTTTTCACCCTGCGGAGGCGCTAGCGTGCTTGTATTAGCCAAAATACTTAGCATAGTTTTTCCTTTAGATTGAAGCTTTTTCTTCCATTTTCCGCTACGGTTGCTATTGCTACCCTCAGAACATTCTTCAACACCTTCTGAATTACCACAAAAAAGAAGCATATCCTTACCAGTTAAATAATTAACTGTATATGGATATTCAGATCTTCCTTCAGTTTCACCTACGGCACCAGCACCAGGATTATCTGATTTAACACACTGCATAGACCAATCGCTAGAATTACCTGCTTTATATTTCTTTGTATCAACTTCCATATAAGCTATTTCACGAGACTGAAGCGAAGGTAAAATACAGCCATTGCTTAATTCGCCTGATTTTCTATTTATAAGCCCAGTACGTTTTTCTTTAGAAAAACCTTTTTGGAATGTGTAAGTACCACTTTTACCGATGGTGATATTCTCAGGATTAAAGCTGGTACAACTTGTCATGGAAGTCAAACTTTTATCGGGTCCGCCTTCAAGACTTGGACTTGCTAAATTACTAGTGCTAGCAGACTTATTTTTTACTTCTTTTTTTGATCCGCTTTTCAGTTTGTTTTTCACATCATCAAAAAAACCAGCATTAGCATTAATTACACCTACTGATAATGCCACTCCTATTAATATGGATGTTTTAGTTAACGTCATTATTCTATTCCTTTTTAGTACTGATAATTATTTTTCGAGAACTATATAGAACTAAAACTGAAAACAGTGAAAATTTCATACTTTAGTATGAGTTAAAGGTTACTAAAAGGCGTTGCAACTCTATACCTGATTCTAAGCCGGGTATTACAGCAGAAGAGCAATCATTGGGGTATACGCTTGCTCGTCAATGCAAACCACTGAGTGATTTGTCTATATTGAAATCACACTAATTTGTAAATATTGATGGTTTTAGATAGACACTTGCTGCAATATAGAGGTATAAACAGACAGTTAATTATCAAAAATGGTATTAAGTGTGATTTTATATTTATAGTTCTTACAACATGTTTTGTAACACTTTTTTAGCTCAGTAAAACTTAATCTCAGCTTTTAATTATAATAAAAACCCCCTCCCCTCGCGTTGTTATTCAGAAGGCTCTCTAAAGTTCATGTTGTATAAATCACACCTTAAATGCATATCTTTTTTGTTTGCATTATTTGCCTATTTTTATTCTTTAAACTTATATTCAATCAACTTTATAAATTCTGGTCCCCCGTTTGAAAATATAGAAAAAATTGGCCAGCATGATTTAGCAAATTTAACTCATTTAATGCAAGATAACTTGGGTTTCCTATGGTTAGGTAATGAAGATGTACTACTACGTTTTGATGGTGCTGAATTAAAAAATTTTCCTTTAACAGAGCACATTGATGATCTTAAAATTAGCTCCGTCATAGAAGGAGAATCTGGACGCATATGGATTGCAAATAGTAAATTAGGTAAAGAGCTTGGTGTCTTTGATCGCAAGACATCAAAATTACGTTTTATCAATATTCAAGAAAGATTAGGTGTCAATTTAGGAACTAATCTTGAAAAGAAGCCAGCTCCAGAAATAGTCTATAAAAATAAGCGACTTTATGCTGTGCTTGGTCAACAGCTATTAATCATTGATGAAGCAAGCTTTTCTTTAGAGCAAATTATTACGCTGCCGATTGCCGATAATGATTATGTTATTCGGATATCAGTAACTAAAAATGGCGATATTTGGTTTTCTTCTTTACACGGTAAAGGTGTAACCCGAATTGATAAAGCTGGGATACGAAGTTATAAACATCAACCTGATGATAATACAACAATTAGTGCTGATTTGGTGTTTCATATATTTGAAGATAGCAAAGGGCGACTTTGGTTTTCTTCTGTCGCAGGATTAGATCTTTACCAAGAAGATTCAGATAGTTTTAAGCACTACCAACCTATAATGTCGGGAACTCACTCAAGTATTAGTCATGCAGAACGTGCAAATGTTTTACTAAACATTGTTGAAGATGGTAACGGGAATTTGTGGCTAGCTTTAATGAATTCAGGGTTAGTAAAGTTTCAGCCGGAACTGGAGATTTTTGAGCACTACCGCCACTTCAATAATGTCAATTCAACGATTTCTACAGATAGCCTTTATTGGGGTGGGGTATTTATCGACCGCCAGCAAACTTTGTGGATTTCGACAATTAACGGGCTCAGTAAACTAACTCAACAGGCTAGAAATATCCAACTATGGGAAAATATTGATGAAAAAGATTGTTTTCCTAAAAAAGCACAACAAGTAAAAAAAGGCTTTCTTTTTGCTTGCGGCAAAGCAGTCTATGAATATAAAAATAACCAAATAGATCATGTTACAACCATTCCTCATTTAATTGAGTCCATTTATCAGGGGGGGGATAATTTCATTTGGCTAGGGACTATTGGCGGCGGCATTTATCGTTATGATTTATCAGCTAAGCAAACAAAACAGTACGGGTTAAATCATGATACTGATGGCACAAAAACTACGCATATTATTGAAGTAATACGTCCAGATGTTAATGGGAATATCTATGCAATCTCACAAAAACTTCCTGTTACAAAGCAGTCTGGCTTACTTCGATACAATCTAGAGAATGACCAGTTTTCTCATTTTGAAACTAATATTGATATCGCAATCACCGAGTTAGTTGATGTTGATAAAAGTCGAATGTTATTGATCGGAGGCTACTCTAGTATATCTAAGCAACTTTACTGGTTTAATAAAGATGAACAAACTATTGAGCAGTTACCTATAGCAACAGGAATGGTTTATGCGGCGATTAAATGGCATGATGAACTATGGGTTAGTACTGAAAATCTTGGACTGATTAATATTAATATTAATTCTGGCCAATGGCAGCAAGTCGTCCAAAAGGCAAAATATAAAATATCAAGTTTGTATTTAAACGCCGACGTTTTATTTATGAATATTAACCAAGATCTTTATCAATTAATTTCCGTTACTAACGGTAAACTTATTAAGCGTTGTATAACGTGTGCATTGCCTGTCAGCGCATTGCAAATATCACACCCTAGTCATGGCCAAGTAAGGACAGAACATGGAGTATTGATGTCTAATGATGAGTTTATCGTTAGCGCTGAAAATAGCTTGATGGCATTTTCTGTTAATGAAGAGTCAAACAAGAAATCAGCGCTTGAGTTAGTACTAACAGATTATAAGGTGATGGGAAAGTCGGTATTACCTGAGCCGAATAAAGAAGATGCGTTGCTACCAAACAATATTGAGTACAGCGATAGCCTTATAATACCACCAGGTACTGCACTTTTTTCTTTCAGTTTCAACTTGGTTGGTACTGCTCATCCTAAAAAAATTAACTATGCTTATAAATTAAAAGGGCTACATAAGGATTGGATATATACTGATGCAACACGCGCTGAGGCAGTGTTTTCCTTCTTACCTGCAGGAAGTTATACACTTGAAATAAGGGCTAGTGATGAAAATGGTCAATGGCAAAGAGAAAGCAAAACCATTTCATTTGGTATTGTTGTTCGTCCACCTTGGTGGCAAACCTGGTGGGCTTATAGCGCTTATTGCCTTGCTGTTTTGTTACTCTTCTGGTTATTTTATCGAATAAAACTGGCAGAAAAACAACGTCAATCGGCATTGGAGTTAGCAGCAACCAAAGAGCAACTGTTTGCCAATATATCCCATGAATTTCGCACGCCGTTAACGTTAATTTTAGGTCCGGTCAAAGTGATTGAAGACAGTACCGATGATCTACAGATCAAGCACAATACTGGCTTGATAACGCGTAATGCGAAACGTTTGTTGTCTATGGTTGATCAATTATTGCAGTTAGCACAATTGAAAGAACAGCAAAAAGAGAGGGAATCAGCACAACAAGTATCAGCCGTTTTTCATTTTATTATGAATTCTTTTGAGATAAGCGCTCAAGAAAAAAGGCTTAAACTTGAATTCGACAATTCCATTGACGAGTCATGGTGGGTGAGAGGCACAAAAAATGCCTTAGAAACAATTTTGTCTAACCTTATCGCCAATGCCATTAAGTATACCGATGCACAGGGGAGAGTATCGGTTACAGTAAGCGAAAAGACTCACGGGATAGAGTTCACGGTGTCAGATACAGGTTGCGGTATTGCTCTAAAAGAACAACAAAGAATATTTGAGCGTTTTACTCGCCTTGAGAATAGCCATCATTTAGCTGATGGGGTGGGCATAGGCTTAGCATTAGTTAAAGAGTTAGTTAATACATTAGGTGGAGAAATAAGTGTCAAAAGTAATGTTGGAAATGGCTCAAACTTTGTTTTTACATTACCGAAAGCTGCTCCACAAGAGTCGTTAAAACTTGCTACTAATAATACATTTGCGGAACAAGCCGTTGAGTCTATGGCGTTAGCGTTATCATCAACACCTTCGTCTATGACCAATCACGCCTTAGCCGCTGTAGAGGAAAGTAAAGTAAGTATATTGGTTATTGAAGATAATCAAGACATGCGTGAATTTATCGTTAGCCAACTTGAAAACAGTTACTCGGTCCTTTGTGCATGTGACGGACAGCAGGGTTTTAAGCTAGCTTGTGAGTATAGCCCTGATGTGATTCTATCTGATGTCATGATGCCAAACATGGATGGCTTTCAACTACTTAACGCGATACGAAATGAAATAGCGATAAGTCATATTCCCGTTATTCTATTAACTGCCAAGGGAGATCAGCAAAGCAAGTTAAAAGGATTATCAGGCTTAGCCGATGATTACATAACCAAACCCTTCGATGTGCAAGAGTTACTATCTCGAATAGATAACTTATTGGCAATTCGAACTATTTTACAGCGCAGATTTAATGATGTTAATTTGTCCTCAGGCTTTTCCCCATCAACGAACACACTTGAACAACGTATAAAACCAATCTCAACTAATGATCATTTGACCGACAAAGAGCAACAATTTTATCTGCGTTTCAAAAGTTGTATGAATGAACAGTATTCTGATTCTGATCTATCACTTACGATTGTTTCAAATCAGCTTGCTATGAGTGACAGACAATTACAACGGAAATTAAAGGCTATTTGCGGCAGTAGCTTTAGTGACATACTGCGCGACATACGATTAACCCAAGGAGAGCGTTTACTAAATAAAGGAGAGCAGATCGCTGTAATCGCTGATCAAGTGGGCTTTAGCTCAAGTAGCTATTTTGTCCGTTGTTTTAAAGCTAAGTACGGTAAAACCCCTAATGAATATCGTAAGGCAAGTTAATTTTACTCTACCTGAATAAAGAATCTGTCATTGGTGCAACAATAAGCAAGGTAAGTGGCTTCATACCAATAAAAAATAGGAAAACTTTTCGTTTTGTCAGCAAAGTACTATCATTTGTCGCCATTTTGATACTGCTAAAACATTGTTTTTGCGTAAGATACTTATGATTTGGGAACGCTTCCCTTATATCTAAATGTAATATCAAGATTATTAGCAGCGTTATGTTAGTAGTCATAGCAATAATAAAGGACAACAAATGAAAAGATATTATTCACCTCTAATTAGCTTATGTTTAATTAGTTTAATAGCGAGTTGTAGTGATAATCCTCCTCCAGAGAATAATCAGCCCCCAATTGCTCGCATTAAATTGGATAATTCAACCATAGAGCTAGGACAATCGGTTAATGTTAGTGCCCTAGACAGTAGTGACCCTGATGATGATGCGTTATATTTTGAATGGAGCATTAAGGATAACGAGGGTCAAGATTCCCCTTTATCGAATAAACATACTGGGTCGTTTGATTTTACACCGGAAAAATTTGGCAACTATCAGGTTACCTTGACAGTAAGTGATGCTGAACATACCAGTGAAGCGGTAAATGCAACGATTGCAGTAGAACCCAACTCACAAAGCTTTCCTGTTGCAGTTGCCAGTGGCGATGACAATAATAAAGTTGGCCAAACTCACTGGCTTAGTGCGGAAAAAAGTACCTCTGGTGTAGGGCAACTTCTGTCATATCAATGGGCTTTTAAGTCCAAACCAGCATTAAGTAACAGCTCCATAGGAGATGCTACGAGTTTAAAGGCGTACTTTATTGCCGATAAAGCCGGTGCCTATGAAGTATCATTGACGGTTATCAATGTTGAAAACCGGCTTACTGCTCAGAATGACTTAACCATAAATATTGATGGATTACTTACCAATAGCCCTCCACAAGCAGTTATCAGTGCGCCTAGAGCCAATTATGCTGTAAACGAAACTGTTAAGTTAAATGGTGGCAATAGCTATGACAGTGATAACGATCAACTTAGTTATGATTGGCGATTCGAGCAAACCCCTGCTGCAAGTAATGCACAAATAACAGAAAACAGTTCGCAATTTATCGAATTTTCAGCGGATACAGAAGGCGACTATGAAGTCATATTGACAGTATCAGATGGGCAGTTAACGAGTGAACAAAAGCAAATTATTCATGTTACTCATCAAAATGTCACACCAATAGCTGATGCTGGCCCAGATCAGGTAGCTGTATTAGGTCTTGGGGTAGAGCTTAATGGGGCAGCAAGTTCGGATGCAGACGGAGAAGTATTACAATTCCAATGGAGCCTTGTAAGCCGACCAGCATCAAGTAGTTATGACGCATTATCAGAGCCTAAGTTAGTTGACCATAGTATATTATCGTTTGTACCAGATGTTATTGGAGAGTTTGTTTTTTCGTTAGAAGTGAACGATGGAGTTGAATATTCGTTAGTTGATCAAGTACGTATTATCGTGACAGAGAACCAGCGCCCTGTCGCGAAATTACCAGATGATATTATTGTCAACTATGCAGAAATGGCCACGGTATTTGACAATGGAAGTTACGACCCTGAAGGGTTATCTTTGAGTTATCGTTGGCAGTTGATTCAAGCTCCAGAAGGATATGATGGTACTTTAGCAGATAATAATAATTCAGTATTCGCTTTATTAGATATTACACTCCCTGGAACTTATACAGTACAGTTAACGGTTAATGATGGCATTCAAGACTCAATACCTGAGACAAGTAATATTGTTTATACCCCCGAGGTATGGAAAGAACTAATGGTTACAGGACAGTTAGTTGATGAGTCAGGTATCTCCTTAGCAGATATTGAGGTTGGTGGAATATTACAAACCAAAGTATACACTGAGTCTAACGGATATTTTGAAGTATTACTTACAAGTAAAGAGCAGGATGCTAGGCTGGAGTACCTCAGGCTTTTAGCTGACGAGATTCCGGCAACCTTTTTAAAGATCCCAGAAACAAATGAAAAAGCGCTTCACTTAGGGGTAATTAAACTGCCAGTATTGCAACGACTAGATATCTCGTTGCAGGCTTGTCAAGAGTACACCGGTCCTCAAAAACTACTCGCCTATTTTTATCAACTTAATTCTGGTTTTGAGAATATGCAATTTCCCAAGGTCAAAAGTGTAGAACTAGGTATTGATCAAGTGCCAGTTCAGGTGACATTGCCGGCAACAGGAGAAATTCACGTTCGTCCTTCGCCACAAGTGCAAGTTGAATTTTCTGTTAATGATGATTTACCATTCTTTACACATTATTACCAAGCGGATGATACTCAAGCCGACCCATTAGTTATCCATGTATGTAACTAATTGATCAAACAACGATGGGCTCTAAATAACTGACCCATCGTTTATTTCTTAAGGTAATTCAGTGCGTTAAACATTTTAACTAGGTATACGTGTACTAAATTCGCTCTAAATACTCACAGAAGAGTGTCAGGCTATTTCACCGCTACAAACAAATACTTTCAACAACTTGATCGACTAAAAGGGATAATTTAACTGGTTTGGAGAGGTACTTCAATCCCATGTTAGCTGCCTCATTTGGTCCAAAAGTATCTGACTGGCCGCTTACGATTATGATAGGTAAATCATGACGAATTTCTAACAGTTTTTCAGAAAACTCTCTACCAGACATATGAGGCATAGAATAGTCAGTCAATACACAATCGAAAAAACTCGGATCCTCCTTAAAATTAGCTAATGCTTTGGTAGCATCGTTCCAAGTAGTAACGTTATACCCTGTGGTTTCTAATACTTCTCTATATAGATCAAGTAATGCTGGTTCATCATCAATAACTAGAATGTTGCCCGAACAATTAAATTGTTCGCTATGGTCTGAAATTTGTTCCGTTGAATATTCACCTTTAATGGGGAAACAGAGTATTACCGTGGTCCCAATATCAAGCTTACTGTCAACAGTTATCGTTCCACCATGGTCGTCAATAATACTGTGAACTATTGATAAGCCCAGTCCAGTACCAGAGCCAACCTCTCTCGTAGTGTAAAAAGGATCAAATATTTTTGTTTGATTTTTGGCAGAAAAACCGCAGCCTGAATCTTCAATGACAAGTTTAATGTGGTTGCCAAGCTCATGAAGAGTAATGCCAATTGTCCCATTCTCATTTCCAATTGCATGTTGAGAGTTGGAAATGAGATTTGTCAAAAGTTGATGGATTCGCGTTTTGTCGCCCATTATTGCAGGGCATTCCTTAGTTAACTTTTGTTTTATTTCAATATTTTTTGGTAGAATTGATTCCAGCATCACAATAGATTCGTGAATGAGTTCACTTAGATTAACTGGCGATAATTCATGAGGACTTTTTCTGCTAAAAGCTAGAATTTGTTTTACCAAACTAGCTGCTTTTTCACTCGCCATTAATATTCTTGTTAGCTGAACATTTTTTTTGGCATCTTGTTGTGGCATTTGCAATGCGAGTTCTGCGTTTCCTGCAATAATAGCCAAAGTGTTATTAAAATCATGAGCAATCCCTCCGGCCAAAGTACCGAGTGCTTCTAGTTTTTGAGATTGAGCAAGTTGATTTTGTGTATCTTTGAGTTGCGTTATATCAAGCAGCGTGCAGTTGGTAGTTTTATTGGATCCTTGCTTTGTAGACAAACTTACCCAAATAGGAGTTAAGTCCTTCCGCTTCAGCTTTATTGAAACTTCTTTAATACGTGGTAAATTCATTATATTGAAGAGTACTTGTTCATTATTATCTAATGTGCTGGCAAACAGGTCAGCAATATTTAGTTGCTCGTACTCCGATCCTTGATAGCCGAGCAAAGCGATAAATTCATCATTATATTTAAGTAATTTTCCAGAGCTACGGTCAATAGTCACGTATGAAACTGGAGCATCACAATAAAGTTCTTTATAAGTTTTTTCACTTTGCTCTAGCTGAGATTGAAGTTTATATTGATGAGCTTCCATTTTCTTTCTTGTAGATATGTCTCTAATAATACCCGCAAATCCTTTGCCAGTGCGTGTATGAAAAACACTGATAGAGAGTTCTATTTCAAATTGATTCCCGTCCTTTCTGACAGCAGTCAATTCTCTCTTATTTCCGATAGCCCTTTGGATACCGGAGTGCTGATAATTTTCAATGTATGAATCGTGATGTTCCTTAATGGAAGGAGGCATCAGCATGCTCACATTTTTTCCTATCACTTCATCTTCACTGTATCCAAACATAGATGTAGCAGAGTGATTAAATGACATGATAATGCCGGAAGAGTCTATTGATATTATGCTGTCCACAGAAGTATTAACAATGGCATTTCTTTGTTCGATAGTTTCAGTAAGCAACCCTTTTACGGTGGTTAACTCTAGCTCTATATGTGACAAGGAACTTATTCTTCCGCCAAAAATTTGTTGAACTTTATCTATTAGGGTCGCACCATCAACTGGCTTCATAACATAATCTATAGCCCCTGCTTGAATGCACTCTTCAATAATATGCTTATCGGTGATTGCACTCAACATAACAATGTCAGTTGTTGATAATTTTTCGTGGCGTTTAATCTGTCCTAGCAATTCCATTCCATCTATATTGGGCATGTATATGTCCAATAAAACAAGGTCAATTGCATTATTTTCTAAGTATTGAAGAACCAACTCAGATTGAGTTAGTGTGTGTGTATTGAAACCAAAGCGGTTTAGTATAGAGGAAACAAATAGAACATTTGTTTGACTGTCATCAACCACCAAAATATTTTTCATTTAATCTTTCTCATAAAACTTTTGTTGAGTATCTCGATGTAAAAAGCGCGTTGGCACTTCAAACGTTGGATGAACTTTCAAACATTTAATGATAAGTTTAGTTTAGTTTAGTTTAGTCAAGAGTGTTAAGTACTGATGTTTTCTTCAATAATCCCGCTAATGCAAAATGACAATAGGCAAAATAATGTAATGAAAATCTATGATTGTAAGTGCCAAAGTGACAATCACAGTTATCTCAATGCCACGTAACTTTAACTAAATTACTATTTGCTAATAAAGACTGGGTAATTAACAAACGTTGCCCATCAGGGTGTAAATAAAACCCTTTCTCCCAAGAATTTCTTGCCATCAAACGTCGTTCTTGAAGGTTGGTTTTCATATTTAATCTGGTTAGATAAAAATCAAGTTGACCATTTTGACTAAAATAGAGGTAATCACCCTGTATATGCCAGTGGTTACTGTTTACTATTGGTAATTCGATAATAAATTTCAGGTTATTATCCGAACTCAATTGATACAATTCATTGTTGTCTTTAACAACAAAAATACGGCCATCGCGTAATTCTTTTCGGTAAATTATCCCCGCAGCTAAACGAGTCAGTTGATCAGTAGTTAGATTATATTGCAGCATCATTTTTTTATGTTGTTCAACTCTGGCAAAATAAATACTATTTCCACGAACACTCCAAGTGGGATTGCTAACAATTTCTAAAGCACTGGTAATATAAGTGAGTTCTTTAGTGGCCAAGTCTAATATAAAAATACGTTCTTCAACTTTTCCTAACAATAATGTTTCCTGTTGGTTAATACTTAAATCGGTAACAATATACCTAGGATTAAAACTGTACATCACTTCGGGTGCACTACCTAAAACTTGTCGTATAACATTGGCCTGTTTTGTATCTTTAGCGGTGTAATATAAAGTGCTGCCATCCATATTATAAAATGGATGGAATTCAGCGTTGTTCGACTCAATATGTACAGTTGACAACTGATTTTTTTCCATAAATGGATTAGGGATTTCTTTGATATCGGTGTAGTTAATATCATGCTGGCGCATATAAAAACACTTTTCACCACAACTATAAAACGCATCATTGATACCAGGTGTACTACCCTTTTGTTCAACCAATTGCTCGTCAGCTAAAGAGTAGTAATAAAAATCGCCTTTAAAACTCGACATAGCAAAACTATCGCCTGCAGCATTCCAAATAAGGGAGCTAGCATAAAAAGAAATTGGCTTTTTTACGATTATTTTTTTACTGGCTCTTTCAATAATAAGCAGCATATATTTACGGTCAGAAACATTTCTCAATACCGCTAAGTGCTTTCCATCGGGTGACTCTTGCGCTAAATAATCCCCATAACCTTCGGTATTTGGAAAGGTGAGTTGTTGTGTTTTTTTACTTTTTATATCGAGCTTAAATAACGCCTGTATTTTAGAGTCCATTACATAATTAGTGACATAAATTGCCTTACCATCGACAGACCAAGACAATGGTACATAGGAGATGTTGTCCTTATTTAACTGAGTGGTTTGTGATAATCCTTGGTCTGCATTAAAATGACTTAAATAAACATTATTACTTGATTCATCAACCCGCCAATAAACGATGGTTTCACCATTAGGGGAAAATAATGCTTTGTAATAATTGCCTTTATCCCAAGTTAATCGGTGCATTAACCCTGACATCAAGTTCTTACTATACAACTGCCAGGGATCGGTATTGTTTACTCGATGAAGAAAAACTAAAGACTGGTTACTCTCACTATAATCAGCACTGACCTCTGAGCCCGATAGAGTCGTTAATCTTTCAATGGTTGGAGCGTATTCAGTCGACGATGGTATTGGCTTTGAAGTAAAATAATTTGAATAGAGGGTGAGTAATATAATGATAATAAAAATAAAAGCTGCCGCAACTCTTTTTAATGGAAGGTGCTTGAGGGCGGTATTTTTTCCATGTTCAAGTTCAATAACCTCTGCTATCAAACAATAACCTTTCATCGGCACGGTTTTAATATACTGAGGTGACTTAGCACTGTCGGTCAGGGCTTCTCTGAGGTTTTTAACCACTTTCCGAATAGCATCATCAGAAACTATTCGGTTACCCCATACCGAACTTAGTAATGATTCACGGCTAACAATTTCGCCTTTTTTTTCAAGCAAAAAGCACAAAAAAGCTAATGGCAAAGGCTCTAGCTTTACGCACCTTCCTGCGCGCTCAAGGGTCGAACTCGTTCTGTTAAGAATAAATTCACCTATTTTTATCTCACCTGTTTGATTATGCATAAAACCATTATTTAAGAACTGTTTCACTATTATTTCAATAGCTTAGTCGACATGACTATTTGTGACCATGCCATAGTAACACAAGGTCATCATGTTTCCTTTGCTGGTCATGGATAAAAGGCATTTACTAGCACTATTACTTAATTTCACCAAAAGAATAACAATGTATGAAAAATAATAGCCCACTACTTTCCTTAAAGTTAATCACTAGAAAGTGCAAATATATAAGCCTTTTTGTCATGGTATTTCCTGCGGTTGTATCGGCAGAAACAATCAAGCTAGTTGAAGTGGCTAAAGTAGAGCCTTGGAGTCAAGGTGCTGCTCATACTATTTATTGTGAAGTAGAAACCCCTCATACTTATCTATTATCTAGCCATAACTCAGCAAGACTTAAATGGGCATTACCGGAAGGTTCTCAGGTAACCCGTGGCCAATTGATTGCTGAACAAGACGGTTATTACATAACACAAAGTATTGAGCGATTAAAAATTGACATTGAAAGTGCAGATATACAACAAGAGTACACCGTTGCTGAATACCAACGTATACAGTTATTAAATGAACAGAACTTAGTTTCATCATCACGTTTAAACGATATGTACCGCCTTTCAATACAAGCAAACTTATCGAAGAAAAAACTAGAGCAGAAATTACAAGAACTGCAATACCGAGAAAAAAATTTACTGCATATTGCTCCTGTAAATGGCCAAATACTGAGGTTGGAATCACAACCTGGGGAATACCTTTCTGACGGTCAAACAATATTACAACTACAACCAATTGAAAATAAAGAGTTGATTTGTGAGCTACCGTTAAAAAAGTATCGTCAACATAACCAGCTAAATACAGCAAAATTTACCCTTAATGGTAATAATGACCTGACACTTGATAGAAGTACTATTTCACTAAAAGAAGACAGTCAAACGCTGGCGCTCTATTTACGTGCTGATAAAAGTATGAAGCAAACATTATTATTAGGCGAACGCTTACAAGTTGTAGTCAGTTACCTGACTCAAGATGTTTCTCGGGTTCCCCACGATGCTTTAGAGTTAGCCGATGATGGTTATTATGTTTGGAAACTGAATAACACGCAGAGTGTTAGTCGTTTAGCGGTTGATATTGTTTCAACACAAAATGATTATTTCTTAGTGAAATCGCCTTTGCAGGGAGGTGATCATGTGGTTACTTTTGGTAAACAAGGCTTAGCGGAAAAACAACAAGTCAAGTTTAACCTTAATAGCAACAAGGAAGCTTCGTTATGATTAACACACGTCACTCACCATTAATCATCAGCTTAGCCATTGTACTGACTTTACTGGGACTGATAGTTGCATTAGGCCTACCCAATGCCCTATTACCAAGAATTGACCGTCCGGAAATAGTATTGTTTACTGGCTGGGATGGTAAAGGTTCACAGGAGATTGAACAAACATTAGTCGCGCCATTAGAGCGGCAAATGTATGGTTTGAATAACCTCATTTCTACCGAGAGTAATATTTCAGACGGCTTTGCCAGCACATTACTTACTTTCCATGCTGATGCTGATATGCAGCAAATGTACATCGAAGTATTATCAAGAATTAATCAGGTGCCTGGCTGGCCTGCACAAGTCGAAAAGCCCTTTATTCAAAATAACTCATCGGGTGCTGGTGCAACGTTAGCCACTGCTATGATGTATTCAATCACACCAAAAACTGAAGCTCAGTTTATCAATGCTTATAAAATGCATCTTGAACCCGCTTTAGCAAAAATTGCTGGTGTGGCTGGTATAAATATAGGCAACAATCCGGCAGATAAACGAGTAGACATTGAATTTGATCCTGCACAGCTAGCAAAAAATTCTCTTACTATTGAACAAGTAACCAGTACCTTACAAGATATGATTGACCGTTCAGGTGACTCTTTAACCTTAGGCGCTAAAGATTACGGTTTATTGTTTAAGGGTAATGTACCAATTAACGAACTGGGTAATCTTCCTATTTATTCACGTGGTAAACATATCATACGTTTAAGTGACGTCGCCGAAATACACACTCGTTTAGCTACCCAATGGAATTACGCCTCAATCCATGGCCATAGAGCAATGTACATGATTTTAGAGCCAGCGGTGAATGTTAATGCACTTTCCGCTATTGATGATGTTAAGAAAGTGTTTCAGCGCTTAAATCAAGACGCTTTGCTCGATTTAGGTATGAAAGTTACGTTAAGTAGAGATGATTCTAAAGATATAAAACGTGCTTTGGTTCTGGTTTATGGCAGCATATTTGTCGGCATAGTATTAGCGGCAATAGTGCTGTTTTACTTCTTAAAGAACTGGCGAGTCGTCTCACTGGTTTTCGTTAGCATACCGGTATGTTTATCTATTGTTATGCTGGCCATGGGATTAGGAGGTTATAGCTTAAATGTTATTTCTCTTGCTGGCATGGCTTTATCGGTTGGTTTGTTATTGGATGCAGCCATTGTCGTTGTTGAAAATATCTTGCGGATAAAGCACGGTGGTGCCAGCCTTAATCAAGCTATTACTGAAGGAACGGCACAAGTCAAAGGTGCCATAATTTCGTCTACTTTGTCGAGTATCATCATATTTTTACCTATCTTGTTAATGCAAACTCGAGAGAGTCAGTTATTTGAAGATCTCGCCTTTACCATTTCAAGTGCACTTATTGCCTCTGTTGTGGTTGCCTTAATCTTAATTCCAACGCTTGCTCGCACCTTTCTAAAAAGTGAGGACTTAAAAGATGAAAGCATACTCGGCGAAAAAAATATTCAACCAAAAAATGATAGTCGCTTAATTGCCAAGTTAACCTTTACTGCAACGAATAAACCACTTGCCCGTTTAACGTTGCTTATCGGTATTCCATTAGCGCTCTTGTACAGTTACCTTGCTATGCCCAGCTTTGATGTTTTACCTAATCCAAAACAAAAATCACTAAGAACATTTATTAGCTTCAGCGAGCCAATGAATACAGAAGCGGTAGCTAAACGAATTGCTCAACCTATTTTCTCTCGACTTGAGCAGCAAAAAAAGGCGGGACTTGCTCAGCCGTATGACACGTCGGGCATGTTTTGTGGTGAGTCGGGATGCTTGCTCTATTTTTATCCTTCAGAAAATTGGCATTATGAAAATTTTAAACAATGGATTGAAACTAAAATAGTTAATGATTTTCCTGGCACTGAGATATTCACCCAACAAGGCACCTTGTTGAGGTTTGTTATGCCAAATAGTCGTAATACTCAATTAGATCTAAAGGGAGATGACTTAGATAGTTTACAATTTTCCGGTCGTGAACTGTTAGCCCATCTAAAAGAACAATTCCCTAACGCCAACATTACTGAAGCTTCACCATTAAACAACCAAGCAGCACGAATTGAGTTTACTCCTAAATACGATAATCTCGCTTATTTCTCTACCTCCCAAGCACAGTTGAATAATCACCTAGTTGCACTCACCGATGGTTTGTACCTAGGCCGATTCTATGCTGACGGTGATACCATTCCTTTCTATTTCAAAGCAAAAGAAACAAATCAGTTAGAAGAGTTACTCAATACCGAACTTGTTATACCTGAACATGGTTTTCAACCGTTACATCAGTTAGTGGCGGCAAAGTTTACGTTAGCACCACAGTCTTTATTAAGAATAAATAGAGAATCGAGTGTTTCCATTAACTTAACGCCACCAGAAAATATGCCCGTGGGCCCATTTATCAAGCAAATACAGCAACAAGTTAATGACTTTTTGTCGACACACGACAATAAGCAGTTATTTGTTAATTACCGTGGTAGTGCCGACAGCCTTAACGCTTTTTTACAAGAATTTGGGCTGATGTTCGCAATTTCACTGATCATATTAGTATTGCTGATGTGGCTAACACTGAAGTCTTGGTCATTAGCCTTTGCGGTTATTCTCAGTATGCCTCTGGCGATTGCGGGAGGCATGTTTAACTTACAACTACTAAATTTTGTCAGTATGCAAAACTTAGATGTTATTACCATGATAGGATTTATTATTCTGATGGGTTTAGTGATAAATAATGCCATTTTACTGGCTAGCCAATATGACAACGCTATAAAAAATGGTTTGAACCAACAGCAATCCATTGTGCAAGCAGTAAAGCTGCGTAAACGTCCTATTTATATGAGCACAGGAACAACTATTTTTGGTATGTTACCTTTGATGTTGAGTCCAGGTGAAGGAGCTGAAATATACAGAGGTTTAGCTGCTGTTATTATTGGCGGTATGACGTTTAGCGCATTGTTTAGTTTGAGCTTTATGTCGGCGTTGTTATCGTTACCTATTTTTAATACTAAGCCAAAGGCTGTTGCTCTTGTCGCTGAAGCTGCATAACAGATGTAATTTAACATTGTCAGAGAGTATCTCTGACAATGTTGTTGCTTCTTTTGAATGAAGCTAGAAGGATCAAACAGTAAATTTTGACTTTATTCAAAAGGAATCACAATCCGTTTGTAGATATAGAATTTACTTAGATTCATGTATATCAAGCTAGGCATCATGGGTGTGTCTCAATTGCTCACTCGGATTTAGGTGTAACTTATTAGCTTTATAAACTCACAGTAGTACCAGAGAGTTTTTATATCTATATTAATTTACGGAAACTGCATTAACCGTTCACTTCGCCATACTCTTATGATTTGAATACTAACTTCATTTAACACGTAAACTATACGAAATGGTGAATGGATTAACTCTCTAATTGATTGCATAGCAAACTCAGGCACTTGCCTGCCAATTTCAGGGTTATCAGGTAATGTTTCAATATGGCTTATTATTTCTAAAATAAAATTTTCACCAATTTGTGGGACTTGCTGCTCAGTATAATATGATCTTATATCTTCTAAATCACATACTGCAGACTCTGCAAATTCAATTTTCACAACTATAAACCAAGCCTAGATTTTACTTCGCCAATATCTAACTTTTTTCCTTCTTTAATATCGAGCATGCCTTTGGCTACGCCTTTAATAAAAGCAAGTTCTTCGATATTTCTTTCATAGTCATCAAGCCCTTGCACTACAGCTACACCTCGTCCACGACTGGTAACTAAAACGGGTCTATGAGAATCTTTAGCGTGATTAACAACTTTACCTGGATTTATTTTTAGATCTGATAAAGGAATCACATCTTCTGAAAATTTTGGTTGCATAAATACCTCTTTAACAAATGTTAATGATACCAGTTTATAGCACCTGTTAATTTTTATCTAGAAATGAAATTACTAAATATCCACCCCGCCCTTTTATGGACAGGGGCTATCGAAATCAAATAGCCCATAAAGTTAAGGTGTAATGACCTATGTGTCTCAAACACACTTAACTGACAGGCAAATTAAATATTTGGCTGTCAGTATTAATAAAAAAACTAAAGAAATAATTGAATAAATAACAACATTTAAACGGATAACGTCATCTCAAACAGTGCGCTGAATCGCTAATAAAAAACTTTTGAGTATAGTATTGAATTGTCTATAAATTTTACTTTTAAAGGGCTTATATTAGAGAAAATGGGGTGGCTAAAGGGACTTGAACCCTCGACAACCGGAATCACAATCCGGGGCTCTACCAACTGAGCTATAGCCACCACTGAGTTTACTTAAAGTGCCTTGTCCTATCGATGATAAGAAAAGCGCGGAGAGTATATTGCATTTATGCGTAGATTGACAAGAAAAATCTTCGCTTTTGATTGTATTTATTCGCTGTTGCTTCTGTTTTACAGGGATTGTGCAACTAATCTGCAATCTATCATTTGTAGGTTCCTTCAAAACTTAAAAATGACTTTGATATACCATGAATATCATTAAAGATTAGTCTATTTTATAAAGTGAACATTTTAAAGTTATTACTTCCAGAATTTTTTACTTCATACATAGCTTTGTCTGCTTTCTTCAATAGTTCCTCGCTAGAGTCTCCGTGCCGAGGGTACAAGGCTATGCCAATACTAGCAGTGACTTTAAGTGGAGAATAATTATAATAAATTGGCTGCTTTACGTTATTTATTATTTTTACCGCTACACGCTCTATTGCCTTGTAATCTTTTATATTTGTTAGCACAACCATAAATTCATCGCCGCCTATTCGGGCAACGGTATCTGTTTGGCGTAAGTTTTCAGTTATGCGCTTGCCTATTTCTATTAAAACATTATCTCCTGCTGCGTGACCATGTTCATCATTAATTGCTTTGAAACCATCAAGATCTATAAACATGACACCTGCACCTACCTTATGGCGTTTTGCTGCCAATAACGCTTGATTTAACCTGTCCTTACCTAATCGCAGAGAGGGTAAGCCAGTAAGATCGTCATGATTTACAAGATATTCAATTTTTTCCTTGTCATGTTTATATTGAGTAATGTCTTCCTGTATAGCGATGTAATGTATAACCGCATTAAGGGTATTTTTTACTGGAAAAATAAGTGTCTTTGCCCAATATATATTATTATCTTTTTTCTTATTTAAGAGTTCTCCTCGCCAATATTTACCCTTTTCAATATGAGAATAAAGTGACTCATAAGTTTCCTTTGGAGTTCCATCTGTTCGCCAAATCGAGGGTCTCTGTCCTAAAACATCTTCAGGTTTGAAACCAGTTTGATTGATAAAGTGTTTATTCACATACTCAATATGTCCCGAAGGGGTAGTTATAAAAATAGAATTAGGTGTGTTTTCAATAATTAACTTAAATTTATGCAGTTCTGCTGATTGAATATTTAACTTTTCTTTTTGTTCTATTTGCTGACTGATAGAGCTAAAAAACTTGCTAGATAAAATGACAACTAAAACTAAGGTAAACAGGCTATATGCCCAACTCATCATTAATTTGGTCTCGGTTTCATATTTTATTGTTTTAACTTCTTGCATAATTATATCAACAATAAAATTTTCAATGAGTTGTAATTGTTCAATTCGTTGAGTTGCATCACCAAACCATGTATTAGTGAATAAATTTAATAGGGTGCTATTTCTTATCTCATTACGTAACTTTTCAATATTATAGATAGAGTCATGCTTCATTTTTTGTTGATAATATTGAAGGACAGAGTCATTAGCAGTCTGATTAAACAACTCTGTATATACGCTTTGGGCATTAATCAATTCAGCAAATTTTTGTTTTATCTTTGGAGTAGAAGCTTGAATTCTGATCAACTGAGCGATAGTTGCCCGTTCTATTCCTGCATATTCTTTGCTCTGAACTAAGTAATAATAGGCATGTAATAAATTATTTAGTTTTGCCGTTTGGGTTAATTCATTGGTATTTGAAATATGACTGATGAGATGGCTGTTTAGTGATGAATAATACTCAAGCATCGCTTCGGGGTTTATCGATAACTGGGTAATTTCATTTCGTATATTCGTTAAGTGATTAAATTCTTTATCGAGATTATAAATTGCAGAAAGTTCACTATGCTTTTCTAAAAAATTAACTCTATTAATTTTAGCTTTATCTGTTATTTTTCTTTGTTGATTAAGTTCTTCTAAGTATTCATTTCCTTCAGAATGCAAATAAATACTACTTATCCCACGTTCTTTTTGTATTTCATGTACTAGCAAATTTTCAATGAAATTCAACTTGATTAGTAAGTTCAATGTATTTGCATCATCTACTATTTTATTATTACTACTAATGAAAAAATAAGCGAACAAAAATAATCCAACCAAAGGGATAGTAGTTAAATATATGAACCTTTTTTTCATTGAAGGTAATGTCAAAATAAAACTCTTTTATTATTTGGCAAGATTTCTCTAAAGTGCTAATTAATTGTAATTGAAAAACATAAAGTTTTCTATTTAACCGGAGCTCAGTTTAAGCGATAGTTAATATATTGAAATTAAATATGAATTGACTAAACAGCTCATATAGTTGTTAAAATAACAATATCAAACATAAAGCAAGGCTTTACCATGTCTCTAGAAGCGATCACAGCACAAATAAAAGCACAGGGAGATAAAATACCTCCTGTAGAACTATGGAATCCTGAGTACTGTGGTGAAATGGATCTGCAAATAAAAGCCAATGGTGATTGGTTTTATGCGAATTCTATTTTTAAGCGGCCGGCCTTGGTCAAGCTACTCTCTTCTGTTCTTAAAAAAGAAGAAAATGATTACTTTCTTGTTACGCCTGTTGAGAAAATAAAAATCACTGTAGACGACGCTCCATTCGTTTTAACCCAATGGCATTGGCAAGATAAAAGTAAAACAGTCATGATTGTTAGTAACAATGTTGGTGATGAATTTACTTTAGATGCCAAACACCCAATAACATTAAATTCCTCAGGTGAGCTATATGTAACTGTGCGTCGTAATTTGTTGGCAAAGGTACATAGAAATGTTTATTACCAATGGATAGATTTGGCTAAAGAAACTGTTACTGACAGAGGCATTGAGTTAATGCTAGAAAGTGATAACTGCCAGTTTAGTTTAGGGGTTATTTAACGTTACAACAGTGAGTATCAAAACTTGATACTCACTTCTTTAATCTGCTATTTATTAATAATTAAATCACGCGTGAAAAACGCTGCTGATTAACATGCTTTTTCATATAGGCATCAAAGCTCATACAAATATTACGAATAAGCAAACGGGCTTTTTGATTAACTGTAATCGATTCTTCGGTATTTTTGACTAAACCATCTTCAATAAAAGTATCTAATAATGGTAAATCTTTAGCAAAATAGTCATCAAAGTTGATATTATATTTTTCATTGATTATTTCTTTATCTAAATAAAGATTACACATGAGCTCGCGAATGACTTCACCGCGTAAAATATCATCATCATTTAAACTAACACCGCGCTCAAGCGCATGCTGTTGATTTTCAATTGCCTTATAGTAACTTTGCAATTCTTTAATGTTTTGACCAAATGAACGACCAATACTACTTATTGACGAAACACCAAGTCCCAGTAGATCACATCCACCTTTTGTAGTATATCCTTGGAAGTTGCGATGTAAAGTACCATTGCCTTGGGCAATAGAAAGTTCATCATTTGGTTTGGCAAAATGATCCATACCAATAAAGTCATAGCCATAATCACAAAGGGTTTCTATTGATAGCTTCATTAAGGCAAACTTTAATTTTACATCTGGCAGCCATTCATCACGCAATTTACGTTGTGCGGCAAACCGACTCGGCAAGTGGGCATAACTAAATAACGAAATGCGATCGACATCCCACTCATGGGCTTTGTCTAAGGTTTTTTTGAAATTAACAAGTGTTTGGTGTGGTAATCCGTAAATTAAATCAATATTAATAGACTTAAAACCCACTGCTTTAGCGTGGCCGATAAAATCACCAATAAACTGCGTTGATTGCACACGGTTTATTGTTTCTTGTACTTTAGTATCTAAATCTTGTACACCTAAGCTTAAGCGATTAAAACCTAGAGAAAATAAATGCTCTGCCAAATCCATTTCAATTTCGCGAGGATCGATTTCAATACTCATTTCTAAGTCATCGGAAAAATCAAATTTTTCTTTTAATAAAGCCACTAATGTTGTTATTTGCTTATGGGTTAGAAAGCTGGGCGTACCACCACCCCAATGTAGTTGTTTAACTTTATATTCAGTAAAAAGTGGTGCTTGCAGAGCAATTTCTTGTGCTAAATATTCAAGGTAAGTATCTGCTTTATCACGATGACGAGTAATAACTTTATTACAGCCACAGTAATAGCAAAGGGTATGGCAAAATGGAATGTGCACGTATAACGACAATTCACGGTTGGGTGAATCTTTCACTGCCTGAATAAAATCATCATGCTTGAAATCATCATGAAATTCTAACGCGGTTGGATACGAAGTGTATCTGGGACCACTAGCATTATATTTACTGAGTAATTGTGGATCGAAAAATTGACTTACTTGCATGGCGTTACCGATAGTTTATCAGAGCTGGAGATGTTAATGGTGCTAATTATACATCAGTTAAATTAGCATGTATTGATTAAGCACAAGCTATTATCATAACCAGATAAATACTAGTTTATTAACATCGAGCTATATTAATCAGCGCACTGAATGCATTTTTCTGCTGCGGGTTGAACTTGCAAACGCTGCTTAGAAATATCTTCTCCACATGCTTGGCAAATTCCATAATTACCATTTTCCATGCGGGTAATAGCATTTGATAAGTGGTGTATTTCAATTTTAGCTTCAGACTCGAGTGCGTTAAGAACTTCTTCATTTTCACGTTCGCCTGCTTGCTCAGACCAATCAGCATCTCGGCCGTCAGCAAAGTCACGATGAATAGCGCCAATTCGCTTTTGTAGCTCAACAATACGGTCCGTAAATTGCGATTTCAATAGTTCTGTCATAATACATACCTTAAATAAAGAGTTTGAATTTATACATTCAGTATAGCCATTCTTTCAGTAGTGTACTGTTGAAGTAGATCAAGATCTGACACTATTTCGCTATGTAATTGCGCTTCTAGTGTCATGCGTTGATAATCTTGTTTCATCCGTTGTTTTTTATCTAACTTTTTTCGGTCATCAAGAATAGAAAGGTGCTTTATTTCATTATATAACTTAAATATAGCAGGAAATTGCTTTGCAAGTTCACTACTCAATTTTAACGAATCTAGCAATACAGATAAACGCCAACAACCTTCGCTAAAATCACATTGCTCTTCTTGCATGGCACGAACAATTATTTTTACACTGGCAAGCACTTTTTCATCATGTTTTGCCAAGGCTTGTTGATGAGCCAATTCGGCTTGCTGCTGAGTCTGTTTTTGCACACTAAGCTGTTTCAATAATTTGCCTGCATAAAATGCTAAACAGGCAATAATTATTATGGCTAAAACAAGTGCAATAAGCCAATATTGGTTCATATCCGCTGGCATTATAAAGAATCAGGTAATGATGAGTTATCTAACTTATCCCATAAGTCTTCTTCAGAGATTTCGCTAGCTCCGCTTATTTGTTCTTCTTCGTCTTCATCTAATTGTGCACTTATTTGTTGATGACGTTCCATCATGTCATTGAAGTAATCAACTTCTTGCTCTGTTAAGGCTAGCTCGTCTTCTTGTTTTTCTATAATAGCCTGCAATCTCTCATCTGCTTCAATGTTTGCTAATTCTTGAGCTAAGCTAAGCTCAGCATCTGCACTATCATTGTTAACCGGTCGAATTGCCGCAATAGGATCTTGAACCGCTTTAGACTTAGCCTGAGCTGACTTAGGTTGAGCTGGCTTAACTACGCCGCCAAGATCGATAGGTTTTTTGCTGCCAATGCGAGGATCTTTCCTTTGATTAGCATTTTGATCTGAGCCTTTAACAAGCTGAGCTTCTTGCTGACGATTGCCAGGTTTATTACCTGTTTTTTTACGCACTCTTTTTTCAACGTTCGCTAATTCAACTTTACTTAGCTTAGGTTTTGCCGTTGGAGCAGAGCCAGGTTTTCTAGATTTTTTTGTGCGAGCCATGAACTTGATACTTTTTTAACTGTTAATTGCACTATTTTACGCCATTAACAGTTAAAAAGTAATGAAAGATTTCATTACGAGTTTCGGGGTCGGAAGATAAGTTATCTTTTCTTTTTGAAACTCTCAACTAAGTTACTCGTTACTTGAGATTAATCTTTTTCATGCAACCAAGCAGCATGACGTGGAGCTCGTTTAGTTTGCGACCATTCTTCAACCATCTCAGATCCAACTTCATTCAGTTGCTTGAACTGTTCTGGAGTACCTGTATTAGCAGCCAATTCTAAGCGATGTCCATTGGGATCAAAGAAGTAAATTGACTTAAATACGCCATGGTTTACAGGGCCTAAGACATCAACACCTTTACTCTCTAATTCTTCTTTTGCACAAACAAGCGCTTCTAGACTTTCCACTCGTAGTGCTAAATGTTGTACCCAAGCAGGTGTATTTTCATCTCGGCCCATATCAGGCGAATTAGGAATTTCAAAAAAAGCTAAAACATTTTCATTACCCGCATCTAAAAAAATATGCATGTAAGGGTCTGGGGCTTTAGTAGAAGGCACTTCGTTTTCGGCAATGGCTAAAACTAAGTCCATATTTAACTTATCTTTATACCAATCCGTCGTTTCTTTAGCGTCTTTACATCGATAGGCAACGTGGTGGATTTTTTCAATATTTATCATTTTAGAACATCTTATACTTTACTATGTATGTGCTAATTTTAATCATACCTTTGCTGAGTTAACTAATTTTAGTCCTATTTAACCACTTAACTAACGTCAGCAATTCACTACGCCTGATTGTATAGATATTTTTACGCCCTTCGACTGTTCCACGCTCAGGATAAAAAACCATACTCCGCTGGTCCTGAGCTTGTCGAAGGAACTACGCTAGTATTACCGTTTTATCACCATTGATACACACTCGCTGCTCGGCATGAATTCTCACGGCATGACTTAAGGCTGTCGCTTCGAGATCATGACCCATATGTACCATCTGTTCGATAGTAAAAGTATGATTAATGGGTTTAACTTCTTGAGCAATAATAGGGCCTTCGTCTAAGTTAGCCGTTACATAATGAGCCGTTGCACCGATAACTTTCACGCCACGAGCATGAGCTTGATGGTACGGACGAGCACCTTTAAAGCTAGGTAAAAAAGAATGATGAATATTAATTGCGCGTCCTGCCAATTGTTGGCAAAGATCATCCGATAAAATTTGCATGTAACGAGCAAGCACTAACAAATCGGCATTGCTTTTTCTCATCAACGAGAGTATTTGTGCTTCTTGCTCAGCTTTAGTGTCTTTCGTTATGGGCAAATGATGAAAAGGTACGCCATGCCAGTTAGCCAAGGACTGGCAATCTTGGTGATTTGACATAACAGCAACAATATTTATTGGCAGTACACCCGATTTCCATTTCGTTAATAACGACACTAAACAGTGGTCATCTTTGGAAACAGCAATAATCACATTAGGTACATCGGCTTTATTACGTAACTTATATTCCATACTCAGTGGTTTTGCTAAGTCATCTAATGCTTCTATAAACTCATTAGCAGAAACCGTTAAGTTTCGATCATCAAAAGCGATGCGCGAAAAAAATGTTTCCGTGTAGGGATCACTATATTGTGAAGTTTCAGTAATAAAAGCACCGTGCTCAAATAAGCATTGTGAAACTTTTGCTAAAACGCCAGTATTATCTGGACATTGCCAAGTGAGAATATAGTGGTTAGATGTTGTCATGATATTTTGCTAGTGATAAAAATAGAAGCGACATCATTGGTTATTTTTGTGAAATATTCCAGTATTTTTGGCTATATCTTTTTATTTTTGCGCCGATTCGTTCGACAAACGATGTTTATTTTTAATGTAGAGCTGTTCTACTTTCTCTCTCGCCCAAGGCGTTTTACGCAAAAATTTTAAACTAGATTTAATGCTTGGGTCTTTGGTAAAGCAATTTATGTTGATTTGTTTACCCAATGCTTCAAAACCAAAATATGCTTCAAGCTCAGTAACAACAGCCTTTAAGGTAACACCATGTAATGGATTATAGGGTTGATTGTTCATGAAATACACTTGCTAACTCAAATTGGATTTTATTATATCAAAAAAAGGCACTTATCTTCAAAACAAGTTAAAAAGATAAGTGCCTAGATTGTATAATTATTCAGATTTTCTTTGGTGCTAAAGCAAAGAGCTTAGGCAAAGTACTTAGTTAAGTCATCAGCTCCGCCGATATGTTTGCCGTCAATAAAAGCCTGCGGCACTGTATCAGCATTGGTAATTGCACGCATAGCTGAAATGCTAATTTCCTCACCTAAGGTTAATTCTTCAAATGTTAACCCTTGCTGAGCAAGCAACGATTTTGCTCTAGCGCAATGCGGACAACCTGGCTTTGTAAATAAACTAACCTGCGTAGTTTGAATCGCTTCTGGGTTGATATAGGCTAGCATGGTATCAGCATCCGACACTTCAAACGGGTCGCCTGGTAAGTCAGGCTCAATAAACATTTTTTCGATAACACCATCTTTAACTAGCATTGAATAGCGCCAGCTACGTTTGCCAAAACCAATGTCATTTTTTGATACCAATAAGCCCATTCCTTCGCTGAAATCACCATTACCATCAGGAATAAAACTCACATTTTCAGCCTCTTGATCTGCCGCCCAAGCGTTCATAACAAATGTATCATTAACAGAGACACATATTATTTCATCAACGCCATTTTCAGAGAACTTACCCGCTAATTCATTATAACGAGGTAAGTGAGTTGATGAACACGTTGGCGTAAAGGCTCCCGGTAAAGAAAAAACAACGACAGTTTTTCCTGCAAAAATTTCCTCTGTATCGCGTTTGCTCCAATTGTCATTGACACGAATTGGAAATGTTACTGAAGGAACTTTTTTTCCTTCTTTATTATCGAATTTAGAGTTGGAATTTATATTTTGAGTAGACATATTGCTTCCTTAATTGATCTGACTTTGTTTAAGTTTAGGCGTTCAAATTTTGATAAAGTTATTATTCAGCAAAACAAGAAACAATTAAAATGATTTAAACAGATACTCTTAATCTAAAAAACAAATTCAAAGAGGTGTTCACAAACTAAACTACAATGAAGTTATATCTCGTTTGAAATTCTTTTTCAATTTTCTGGTCTTTTCTCGAATGATCATCGATATTAACTAAACTCATTTTAAGGAAACATAGTGCGTACTATAAAAAACACTTTATTAGCAAGCCTACTCATTCTATTTACAAGCACAAAAGCCTTTTCATTTAGCAACATTCTATCCGTTAAAACGATCGCCGAAACAGCTGAACAAGTAAGTCCACTAATGAATGGCCAACACATCCCCGCAGCGGTTCAAGTCACTACAAGTGAAGGCAAAAAATTGACCTTAGGGCAAGTTATCAATAATAAAAAAACGGTTTTGTTTTTCTATCGTGGTGGTTGGTGCCCTTTTTGTAATACACAAATGGGTCAGTTAAAAAAAATAGAAAACCAAATAACTGAGTTAGGATTTCAACTCATTGGTATATCTACAGACAGCGTGAAAGATCTGCAAAAAAGTATTGGGGAGCATCAACTAGATTATCAATTATTGGCAGACTTTAATTCAGTTACTAGCCAAGCATTTGGCTTAGCTTATTATTCAAGTCAAAAAATAACAGATCGATATTTGGCGAAAATGGATTTAACAAATCCATTGCAAAAAAATAAGGCTGGCGATGAAAGGCTAGTTTTACCTGTTCCAGCTATTTACGTTATCGACAGCCAAGGGCTAGTGCAATTTAATTACGTAAATCCGAATTATAAAGTACGCTTGCATGAAGCCTTATTACTTAAAGCTGTTGAGTTAGTGAAATAAGTTAATAGTTAAAATATTTGCCAATCACTAACTCAACATGATAAATTAACCATCAACTTGTATATACAACCTCGCTATGATTTCGATAAAACATAGTGCGTTAATGAATTTCAACCAATAAGAGTTAGTAATGAATTCAACTTATTCCTTATCATCAGGCAATGTAGGTATGCTAATTAGCATGCCTCATAATGGTCAACAAATACCAAAAAATATTGCTGACACCATGACGCCTAATGGCCAAAATGTTGCTGATACTGATTGGTATATGGACAGGCTATATGACTTTGCAACAACCATGGGAATTTATACGCTCATACCGAAGTACAGCCGATATGTTATTGACTTAAACCGAAATCCAAGTGGCAAAGCTTTGTATACTGGAGCAGACAATACTGAGTTATGCCCAACAACTGCTTTTGATTTATCTCCGCTTTATCTTAAAGATCAGAAGCCAACACCACAAGAAATAGCGCACAGAGTTGAGCACTATTGGCAGCCTTACCATAATGCTTTGGCCGATACCTTAGTTCAATTGAAACAACAATATGATAAAGTTGTTTTACTTGATGCTCATTCAATTTTGTCGCGCGTGCCACGATTTTTTGAAGGTAAATTACCTGACTTTAATTTTGGTACCGCAGATGGTGCAAGCTGCAATGAATTATTGCTAAAAAGCATTCAAGATCTTGATTATTCTCCCTATACAAGTGTTTGCAATGGCCGCTTCAAAGGCGGTTATATTACCCGTGCTTATGGCGATCCTAAAAATAATGTTCATGCTATTCAACTAGAACTTTCGCAGCACACTTACATGGATGAACCAAGTGATCACTATAATGAGCAAAAAGCAGAGCAAGTAAAAGAGCAATTAAAGCGCTTTGTTCAATGCTTAGCTGACTTTAGTAAGCAATAGTTTACTGAAACGTGGTTTACCAAGCAGCTATTTTGAATCAGAAAGACGTGAGAATTAAAAATGAAAAAATACTATGCTGAAAACATTTTATTAAGTGATGGTTGGGCAACAGATAAAACAATCACAATTGATGACGGTATTATTACCAATATTACTTCAGGCAAGGAGAGTGGTGCCAATGCGCTCCTAGGAGCCGTAATTCCAGGCATGATTAATTGCCATTCCCATGCATTTCAACGAGCATTTGCCGGTTTTAGTGAACAAGGCAGCGAAGGCAAAGACAGCTTTTGGACTTGGCGTAAAATAATGTACAAGTTTCTTGCTCAATTAAGCCATGACGATGCACAAGTAATTGCGCAGCAACTTTATATTGAAATGCTTAAAGTGGGCTACACCCGAGTTGCTGAGTTTCATTATCTACATCATGATCTTGATGGAAATACCTATTCAAAAAACGCGTCAGATAGCGAATTAGCAACAATGGCACATGCTATTTTCAAAGCAGCACAAAGCTCGGGTATTGGCTTAACACTATTGCCTGTTTTGTATCAATATGCAGGTTTTGGTCAACAAAAACCAAACGAGGGGCAAAAACGTTTTATCAATTCCACCGTTCAGTTTAATCAATTGGTGAGTGATTGCTTTGATTTAACCCTAAAGTACCCGAATACCAATATTGGTATTGCCCCACATTCATTGCGCGCAGTTGATAAGGAGTCGATTACACAAGCAGTTGCACATGTTCGCTCTCTAGACAATAAAGCACCTATTCATATTCATATAGCCGAGCAACAACAAGAAGTATCTGATTGCCTACAACATTATTCAAAACGTCCTGTAGAGTGGTTGCTAGATAACATTAAATTAGATGAAAATTGGTGTTTAATTCATGCGACCCATATCAATGAACAAGAGCAACAAGGCATAGTTGCGAGTAAAGCTATCGCAGGTATTTGCCCAACAACAGAAGCTAACTTAGGCGATGGTATTTTTCCAACAACCGAGTTTTTAGCATTGAATGGCACTTTTGCTATTGGCTCTGATAGCCATATTTCTGTCAATCCAATTGAAGAGTTACGTTGGTTGGAATATGCCCAACGCTTAACTAAACAGCAAAGAGCGATACTTGCTTCACCAGAAACAACATCTGTTGGTCAAAATTTATGGCACAGAGCCGCAACAGGTGGCGCACAAAGCACGAATTCAAATACTGGAGCTTTATCGGTAGGAAAACAAGCTGACTTACTCGTGCTTGACGAAAAACAAACATCCCTTTTCGCCAATAATAATAATCATTTACTTGATAGTGTTATTTTTGCCAGCCAGAGAAACACCGTGAAAGATGTTATGGTCAATGGTCATTGGGTAGTTCAAAATGGTGAGCATGAACAAGAACAGAGCAGTGCCGACGATTTTGCAAAGTTGTTAATAAAGTTATCAGCTTAGCTTAAGTATTTAGGGCCCTAAAGCATGTTTTCATATTGGCTTATAGTTTTGCATATTTTGACTTGATTGGCCTGATGAAAAATAGCACTGCGTTTTTTTTGCTTACAATAGTCTTGAAAAAAGCCGTTCACATTTTTTCTAGACGAAGTGATCTCTTTTAAAGAATCAATTTCATTAGAAGAAAAGCTTTTAAATTCAGGCTCTAAATCTATAAATATTTTATCGGCTTTTAAACGAACACTGGTATCACTAAATTCTGCGAAACCCTCTAACAAAGTCTCTTTTGTTTCATTATAGAATTTAGTTACCTCTGGTTGAGGATAAAAGTGTAAAAAAAGTGCCGCAGCAACGATTAAGATCAATAAATTTTTCATAAAGTCCTGTATATTAGTATGCTCTAATTTATGTTATTCTCAAAGGTGACAATAACATAATATTTATTTTTAGACTAACTCATCTCGCTTCTAAGGATTTATCGTGAGCACTGACGAAAAACCATTATCACCAAGCACAGCTAAAATTCCCGTTAAAAATGTAAAAATTCATCCTGCTAAAAATTCCAAAGAACGCTATAAACCCGGCGATCAAATTTACGTTCGTAAAAATTCAGGCTTTTTTCAAAAACTAAGACAACGTATGAACTTAGTTTACTTTGCTTTTTTCGCACTTCTACCTTGGTTGCAATATAACGGCCATCAAGCAGTTTTGTTTGATATTAGTGAACAACGCTTTACCTTGTGGAGCCTAACCCTATGGCCACAAGATTTAACCTTATTAGCTTGGTTTTTTATTTTTGGTGCATTCTTACTGTTTTTTGTTACAACTTTTTTAGGGCGTGTTTGGTGTGGCTATATGTGCCCACAAACAGTATGGACTTTTATTTTTATTTGGTTTGAAGAAAAAATAGAAGGCAGCGCTAATCAGCGTAGAAAACTAGATCAACAAAAAATGAGTGGAAAAAAAATATGGAAAAAAACACTTAAACACGGCAGTTGGCTTTTATTTTCATTATTTACAGCAATGACTTTTGCCGGTTATTTTTCTCCAATGAATGAATTGCTTATAAACATCCTCACCCTAAATACCACAACTACAATGGCAGTGATATTAGCCTTTTTCACTTTCGCTACCTATGGTAATGCAGGTTGGATGCGTGAAACAGTCTGCTTACATATGTGCCCTTATGCACGTTTTCAATCTGCTATGTTCGACAAAGACACTTTAACAGTTGCCTATGATAATGGCAGAGGTGAAAATCGTGGTGCTAGAGGTAGAAAGCAAGATCCGAAAGACTTAGGGCTAGGAGATTGTATTGATTGTAACTTATGTGTAGAAGTATGCCCAACAGGCATAGACATTCGTAACGGTTTGCAATATGAGTGCATAAACTGTGGTTCATGTGTTGATGCTTGCTCAACTGTTATGACTCGCATGAACTACAACCAAGGTTTAATTCGTTATACTACAGAGCATGAACTTGACGGGAAAAAAGTTCACCTTGTGCGCTCAAAGCTAATAGGCTACGCAGTGGTCTTAATTATTATGAGTACTATGTTAGTATTAGAAATTGTTAACCGAGTACCGTTATCGCTTGATATTATTCGCGATAGAACAGAGCTAGCTAAAGAAAATTTTAATGGTGAAATAGAGAACGTATTTACTTTAAAAATTCTTAATATGTCACAAACTGACAATACTTATAAGCTTCGGGTTAAAGGCATTGAAAATACTCAATGGCATGGTAAAAAAGAAATCTTTGTTAAAGCTGCGACTGTATATACATTACCTATTAGTATTTCTGTAGATCCATACGAATTGAAAGCTTATATGACAGACATCACTTTTACTGTTGAACAAGTTTCACCACAAGATGATGTTAGTATCGAGCATGGAAGTCGCTTTTTTAATAAGCGATAAATACTCTTAGTTAAATAATAACTAAATTATAAACAAATAAATGAGCACTAATGGCACAGTTTGATTTTAAATCTCTTTCCCCTGACACTATCATTGATGGCTTAGAAAGTGTGGGCTTTAACGTAGAAAGTGGCTTATTAGCACTAAACAGTTATGAGAATCGCGTTTATCAATTTCACGATGAAAATTTAAAAAAATACGTCACTAAGTTTTATCGTCCACAGCGCTGGAAATTAGCTCAAATTCAAGAAGAGCATGATTTCTCTTTTGAACTTGATGAACACGAATTGCCCATAGTAGCGCCATTAAAAAGAGATGGTAAAAGTTTATTTGAACATCAAGGCTATCATTTTGCGGTATTTCCATGCCGTGGCGGCCGCATATTTGAAGTAGACAATTTAAATCAACTTGAATGGATGGGGCGTTTTGTTGGTCGTATTCATGCTGTCGCTGCGCAAAAACCTTTTAGTCATCGGCCATGTTTTAATATTGATGAAATGCTTTATCAAGCGAGTGAAATTATTGAGCAAAGCAATTTTGTGCCAAAGGTTTTACACAAAGCTTTTTTCACGATTTTAGAACAAGTCGTTGAGATTTCTGCTAAACAATACCAAGTAAAACAGCAAATACGCTTACATGGTGATTGTCATGCTGGCAATATTTTATGGCGTGATGAAGGTCCACATTTTGTAGATTTAGACGATTGCCGCACAGGGCCAGCCATTCAAGACTTATGGATGATGCTTTCGGGTGACAGGCAACAACAATTGTTACAAATTGACACCTTGTTAATGGGCTACGAAGAGTTCTTTTCATTTGAATCTTCACAACTTAATTTGATAGAATCATTAAGAACTATGCGCGTAGTTAATTATATGGCATGGTTGTGCAAGCGCTGGCAAGATCCTGCTTTTCCGCGAAACTTTCCTTGGTTCGATACGGAAAAATATTGGGAACAGCAAATACTTATGCTTAAAGAGCAAATGTCTGCGTTGCAACAACCTCCATTAAGTTTATTACCTGCTTAATACGTTGTCGGAATCAATGCCAATATACCAGCGCTTTTCTGTCAATGGAACATAGATTAAATACAATAAATTAGGAAAACAATAATGAAAAAAATACATCGCTTATTTATGGTTTTATTAATGCCACTTTTAGCCTTCTCAATCTCTGCTTGTGCTGAAAAGTACACGGAAGGTAAGCAATATACTAAAGTCAGCGAAACAGCATCAAAAAAGGCAGAGGTACGTGAGTATTTTTCTTTTTATTGTCCACATTGTTTACGTTTTGAACCCTTTATGGAAGACGTTAAAAAGAATTTACCTGAAAACGTAAAATTTGAACGAAACCATGTTGATTTTCTGCGAGCTGCCTCACCAGAAATTCAAGCGATGTTAAGTAAAGCTGTTGTTGTAGCTGAGCAAACAGGTATGGATAAAAAGCTAATTGGTGCAGTATTTAACTACATTCAAATACAACGCGCTGTTATTACTTCTGAAAAGGATATCCGTAATATCTTTGTTCTAAACGGTGCTGACGGTGCTGAATTTGATAAATTGATGAAAAGTTTTAACGTTAACTCTCGAGCTAAATCGATGAAAAAACATCAAGATACACTATCTAAAAGTGGTGCTTTAAAGAGTGTGCCTACTATTATTGTAAATGGTAAATACCGTATCAATCCGAAGGACTTAGATAAAAACAACTTCGAACAGGATTACAAAGACTTAATCAAACATCTTTTAACGCTTAAATAATTATGACTATGCAGATAGCTTAGTCCGATAAAGGGGCAATGAATTATCCCCTACAAAATTAGTTTATACTAGTCACGGGTAAGAAAAGTAGTGAGTAGCGAAGCTCCATGCTGCTAGCAGTTTTCCTTCGAAGCTCGTGACTATAAACTTACCTCTGCATTATGAGTTAAATCTAGTCACGGGTAAGAAAAGTAGCGAGTAGCGAAGCTCCATGCTGCTATCAGTTTTCCTTCGAAGCTCGTGACTATAAACTTACCTATGCATTATGAGTTAAATCTAGTCACGGGTAAGAAAAGTAGCGAGTAGCGAAGCTCCATGCCACTAGCAGTTTCTCTTCGAAACTCGTGACTCTAAACTTACCTCTGCATTATGAGTTTATTGTAGTCACGGGTAAGAAAAGTAGCGAGTAGCGAAGCTCCATGCTGCTAGCAGTTTTCCTTCGAAGCTCGTGACTATAAACTTACCTCTGCATTCAGAGTCTACTTATCAAATAAGCTACGTAATAAATTTTCTTTTGCCTTAGTAAATTCTTCTTGAGTTAAAAAGCCTTGTTGCTTCAAATTAACTAACTTCTCTAACGCGTAGACCAATTCAGTATCTATCGTGCTATTTTGATTACACTGTTCAACAACCTCTAAACTGCCATCAGGATCCATAGTTACTGCCTTCTCTGGAATTAGTTCTTTCTCAGAACTCTGCTCGGTTTTCACAGCCTCATAGGCACCAAGACGATTAACTGAGGCTTGATTATGTAATAGATTTTGATTCCGTTTTTGCTCAACAGAGTCAATTACCGGCTCAGAGGATATTGCTGGTTTTTTCTTCCTTTTTTCTGTCTCATCTGAATTGATTTTTGTGGCTAATAACCAACACCAATCAATCAAATCATCAATAACAGCTGCATAAGTTCTTTTAGTGATACGGTTACTGCCTTTACGCATATATAAACAAACTGAAAAATTTTTATTATGTGTATCGCTAAAAGACAAACTAATCTGCCGCGTCTTACCTTCAACCATTTTATCTACTTTCTCTTTGGCAAAAATAGCGCGTAAATCTTGTTCTTTTGCATGATCAAAACCGTGACCAACATTTTGATTAATTACAGCAATGCTATTGTCATTTAACTTCACTTCACAAATAACAATATCAATTATATCAACTACTGTATCTACACTCTTGTTATGACGATGATAAAAGCCTATTTGCTGTTGCGATTCGCTTAACTCTATATGTGCAAATTGTTTTCTGACGATAGCTTTTGCCGACGACTTATTACGTTTAAAAAAATAAAAAACAATCACAACCACAATCATTATGAGAAAAAATATATAAACTCTATTCCTTGGTTCCCCTTGAGTTTCAGCAGCAGTAACGTTCTTCTCGGTAAGTGTTTTTATAGGAGAATTTTCTTGGAATAATTGAAAAACCACTCCTGCTGTTTTATCTAAAATCAGCACTTCATCAGTACCGTTATGACTAAATAAAATTTCACTATTATTAGCTAATTGCTTTGTAGTAAATTGCCATTCTTGTTGTGGTGTATTTTCCACTAACATACTTTTATTAACAGAAGGTTTTATATCTAAAGATTCAAGAAACCATGTTCGTTTATCTTTCGTCAATAACAACATCTTATTCCGTAAGTTGAGCAAATAACTTCCTCGATATAGCATGACATCTTCAATAAACTTATCATTTTGGTAAATTATTTTTTTTGGAGCGTTATCTCGCCAATCATTTTGGACACCTGTTAAGGATAATAAAGACTTATCGTTATATCGATGAGACAATAAAATATCATCACTATTTTTAGTCGGCCAAATAAACTGATTAATATTTTGCCCGCCAAGCAAGTAAATTTCGTTTTTAATTTCACTTTCTTTTAAATATGGATTACTACTGGGTACAGTAAAACTCAGCAAACTAAACTTATCTGGATTAATACGTAAAAGCACACCTGAATAAAGTGGCTTTTGCCATTTTTTTTGTCCATTCAAAGCAATATAAAGCAAACCAAAATCATCATTCCAAGACTTTGTGTAAGGGCTGAATGACATTTGCTTAATAGTCATACTGTTATCAGGTACTGCTATGCGCAATATTTCTCGCTTTGTATCTAAGTCAACTTTTTGATAATTGATAGAACTAAATTGCCACTCAGTTATGACTGCATCAAATTTAAGTATTAACTCATCACTACTCTCTTGTATGCGTTTAGTTCTACTTTTTTCATCTAATATTTCAAGGTGAGCAGTATAAAATGTGCCATGCCCTGGCTGGTTTCGTAAAGCAAAGTTAGGGTGTAATTCAATAGCGGTCAACTTAATTGAAGACGAATCTTTTGAATCATTAGCATTTAGATCTAATAGCGGATGTAGTTCCTTCATATCATCAACAAGGTACATTTGTCCCGACTTGTTGATTATAAAATATTGCTGCGTATTTCTGGGGTTAGTAACTAGTTTTAGCCATTGGGAAGGCACACTTTGCAGATGATTAAGTTGTGCAATTTGATTAAATCGGTAATGATTTTCTTTTGCAAATGCAGTTACCGATAGCAAACTAAAAAGAGTTAACAGTACAATAGCATGCGCTGTATACCAAAATAAATTAAATAAGTAACGGTTACTATTCATAGTTTTTCACTTTATTTTTAAACCCTTCCATGTTTTTTAATCAAGCTTTTCTAACTCTTGATATTTTTCATAAGTTCAAGAAAACTAACCTTGCCTAAGTTAAGAAAATAAATGCACTGTTTTTGCTTCTATAAACTGTCTTTTATCTGCTGTGGCTAAATAACTCAACTTACCTTCAATCATAACATTATCACCAAGTTGAGCATTTTCAACTAAGTAATGGGCTTGTTTCCCCCAAACATGTAATTCACGCTCCACCATATGATTTTGCCAACACTGCTTATCAACAGAATAGTCTTGCTGGTTTATTGTAATGTTCACTTGCGCTAAGTTTTTATTATTTTGTGTGGTAATTAGTTGAGGCTCAGAAACAAGCTGACCACTGCAAAAAATTTGATTTACGGTTTGAGTATAACCCTTATTGAACTTTTGAATAAAATTAGCATGCACAATTGATAAGTGATTTTTTGTTATTTCATTACTGGACGTACTTTTACTTGCTTTTATATTACTTAAATAGCCTTGCACCAAAATAATATCGCCTTTATTTGCCGTTAAAAGTACTTGCTCAACTAAATCACCTTCCACCTTAATGTGATGGTAACTGGTCCACTCTTTATATTTATTTGTTTTTTTATCTAACCATTTTGAGCTCGTAGCAATAGTAATTTCGGTTATCGCAGTAACAGGATTCGCTCGATATCGGATATCCGGCTTAGCAACTAAATTCCCCAACAATGTAACAGCACACAGTTGCTGATTTTGCACAGATTTCTTTATTTTATACATAATAAAATAGCCCTCATGACCTTTTTCGGGTAAATTGTCTATTGCTAAGATTTTATTCCTTTTTTTATCTATTTTACAGTTAACAAAAAACTTATTTTAAGATCTCAACTAATTATGAAAATAATAACAATTATATTCATCAAGTCATTACTATTGTGTACTTTTTTCTTCTTGATAAGTGCAAATGCTCAGCAATTGAATAAAGAGCAAATAAAAGTAGCTTATATATATAACTTTTTAAAACATGTTAACTGGCCTGAAGAGGAGAGCAAGTCTCATTTTGTGCTTGGTGTTTTTCAAGACAAAAAATTTCATGATTTACTCAAGAGTTCATTTAAAAATAAAAAAGTTAAAAATAAAAATATCTCTATTTTATTAATCACTGACCTAAATCAAGCCAACACGAACGATCTTTTTTATATTCCACAACAATTTAACAATCAGCTTGCTCAAATAGCGAACAAAGTACGTGGCTCTCAAACTTTACTTGTTACTGATAACAGCACAGATAAGCACAACGCTATGTTGAACATGGTTGACAGCAAAGGTGCAAATGCAATTTCTTTTGAGGTCAACAAATCCAATATTGTTTATGAAAAACTAACAACCTCAGCTCAATTACTGTTACTTGGAGGTACAGAATTAGATATTGCTTCTTTATACCGTGAAACAGAACATGCAATGCAACTAACAAGGGCACGAGAAGCTGCATTAAATACTGAGTTAGCCAACCAACAATCAAAATTAAGCCAAACAAACATAAGATTAAGTAAATTAAATCAAGACCTGCAACGTAGTAGTAGAGAGGTAAGTAAACAGCAGTTAGCAATGAAAGAGTTAGTCAAAAACGAGCAAAAAAAAGAACGTGAATTAGCCATAATATTGCAACAATTAAATGAGGCGAATGAAAACTATTCGGAACAAACTCAAGCTATCAGCGAGAAAAAACAAGAAGTTGCTATTAAAGAAAAAGAAAATTTGCAAATGGCTGATTTAATAAAACAAAACAAAATGATTCTGCTCAACAACAAAGTATTGTTGCTCAACAACAGAATTTAAATGAACAAGATAATGAACTTGCTGCCCAACAGCAAACTATAGTTAGCCAAAGAACCACCATAACCATTACTACTATATTAGTTCTTATTGTCGCTTTTGCTTTAGTGTTAGTTGCTGGTTTATTTATTAAAAACAGAAGAACCACTCAAAAACTTTCTGAGACATTAAGTCATTTAGAAGAGGCTCAAACTCAGTTGATTCAATCTGAAAAGATGGCTTCACTAGGCAAGTTAATTGCTGGCGTCGCCCATGAAATAAACACACCGTTGGGGATTGCAGTAACTTCAACCAGCTTGATTCAAGAAAATACTGATAATATGGCTAAAAAACTAAATGATAAGTCGCTAAGCCAAAAACAATTACAGGCATACATAAATATTGTTACTGAATCTTCAATCATATCGAATAGAGGTTTAGAGCGAGTTATCGAACTGATGCACAACTTCAAAGAAGTTGCTGCGGATCAAATCATTGAAAGTGTAAGAGAAATTAATCTTGCTGATTATATAAATGAAGTAATGACAACATTGGCTAATGAAATGAAAAGAAATCAAGCCCATTATTCTTTTAGCGGTGACGATACTATAAAAATCAACACAATCCCCGGCGCTTTAGCACAAGTAATTACAAATTTGGTTAATAACTCTATTCGCCATGGTTTCCAATCAAGTAATGAAACCAGTGAAGAAAATAATAATATTAAAATAAACATCGAGCAAAACAGCATTGATGAAGTTTGCTTAACTTACCAAGATAATGGTATTGGGATGAGCAAAGATGTACTAGCGCAAGTCTTTGACCCTTTCTTTACTACTAAACGCAATAAAGGCGGAACAGGCCTAGGGATGAATATTGTTTATAATGTTATTGAACAAAAACTATCTGGGCATATTGGTATCAGTAGTAACCTAGGTGAAGGCGTAACCTGTAAAATCACCCTACCTATATTATTAACCGCTTAGTCGTTGATTAACCCTTACTTTTTTCATCATGAAATAGGCATCAAAACTGTAAAGAGCCAATGCCAACCAGATAAAAACAAAGGTAACAAACTCAGCCACCTGCATTGATTCTTTATAATAAAATGTCGCAAGTAAAAACATAATACTTGGCCCGATATATTGGAAAAAACCTAAACTTGATAATGTTAACCGCTTAGCCGCTGCTGTAAAACATAATAAAGGTGCAGTAGTGACTAATCCTGCCATCACTAAAGTAATGTTAAGCGCATTACTGTTTAAGGTTAAATCAGTAGTAGGGCTTTCCAGAAAATAAAACCAATAAATAGCCGCTACAGGGAGCATTATCAAGGACTCAATAAGCAAGCCAACAAAAGAGTCGACATGCATTTTTTTTCTTAATACACCATAAATGGCAAAGGAACTTGCTAACGCTAAAGAAACAAGAGGTAAGGAGCCTACGGTAAAAAGCTGTGCGAACACTCCTAAAACTGCCAAAACAACAGCAATCTTTTGATTTCGCCGCAAGCGTTCGCTAAAAAACAACATACCAAGAGCAACATTAAACAACGGATTAATAAAATAGCCTAAACTAGCATCGAGTAAATGATTATTATTTATTGCCCAAATAAACAATAACCAATTAACGGCTAATACTGCGGCCGATAAGGTGAGTTTTGCAATAACCTTAGGTTGCTTACATAGATGAACTAACACTAGCCATTTTTTACTGACCAAAACCAATAGCAGTAGAAATGCGCTTGACCATATAATACGGTGCATTAAAATTTCACCGGCCCCAATATCGACTAATAACTTAAAATACATAGGCGCAAGACCCCACATAAAATAAGCAGCCAAAGCATTAAAAACACCACTGCGTGTTGATACTTGTTGCTGTGATAATGGCATATGATTCTTTTTTATATTGATAACTGGCTAAGGCAGCATAGTAACACAACATAAGGCGATTATATTTTAAGTGGCCCTCTTTAAAGCTATTACATTTTATAACGTTGTAAAGTTAACCAACCATATAGGTACCGGTACCAAAAGCGATATGCTCACCAAGCTCATTGTGCATCTCCATTCGCGCAACGGCAACTTTACTGCCACTACGGATGATGTGCGCTGTAACAATAAACTCTTCTCCACGACCTGGGCGTAAATAATCAGTACGTAAATCTATAGTGCCAATTTTACTTAAACCCTGTTGGATCGTTGCTGGTGAAATATCGGGCAGTTGTTCAATAATATTGGCCGCCGCTACCGTTCCACCAGCTAAATCAAGCGCCGATGCAGTTACACCGCCATGGAGAATTTTTTGCATCGGATTACCAATAAGCTTATCACTCCAAACAAAACGTACTTCAGAATTCTGCGCGTTAAAACGCGTAATTTTAAGGCCGAGCAATTGATTAAACGGCATATTGCTATTCCAATAATCGGCTATCTGTTGATAAATTTCTTCATTATTCATATAAATACAACCTGGTCGGACTTGTTTAAAAATAAGGTTAGCATCATTTCTACAAAATTGGAAAATAATGCTGTCACTGTAGCCACTCTCAGGTAAAATAAACGTCACTAGAGACTATTAAAGAATATCTGTTGAATACTGTCACACTTCCCCCTTCTAAAGCATCTGATAAGCAAAACCTATTACTTAGTACCTTAAAGCATTATTTTGGTTACGATAGTTTTCGTTCGGGTCAAACTGAGATCATAACCAACCTTATGCAAGGTAGGGATTCTTTAGTATTAATGCCAACGGGCGGTGGAAAATCTTTATGTTATCAGCTACCCGCTATAATATTACCCGGTATAACGATAGTAGTGTCACCATTAATCGCTTTGATGAAGGATCAGGTAGATAACCTAACTCACCAAGGCATCTCTGCAGCATTTATCAACTCATCATTAGACCAACAAACTATCAACGATATTTTTGCAAAATTATCACAAGGAAAAATTAAACTACTCTATGTTGCTCCTGAACGTTTAACAAATCGTTATTTTTTACAAGGGTTAAGTGAGTTACCTTTGAGCCTGTTTGCCATAGATGAAGCTCACTGTATTTCTCAATGGGGCCATGATTTTCGTCCTGCCTACACTCAATTACACCATTTAAAACAACAATTTCCTCACGTACCCCTAATGGCATTAACGGCTACAGCAGATGTCACAACACGCAAAGATATCCTCACCCAATTATCGTTGCAAAATCCTTACATTCATTTAGATAGCTTTGATAGAGCTAACATACGTTTTACTTTGGCACAAAAGTATGACGGTGAAAAGCAGGTACTGGGTTATGTGCGAAAACAAGGTGATGATTCTGGCATAATATATTGCAATAGCCGCTGGCAAGTAGAAAAACTATCAAAGTATTTAGCAACTTGCGGTATTAATTGTGCTGCCTACCATGCGGGTCTAGAAGGTGATATTCGAGCGCTTGTTCAAGAAGGTTTTACCAAAGACAACATTCAAATAGTAATAGCAACAGTCGCCTTTGGATTAGGCATTAATAAACCAAATGTTCGTTATGTTATCCATTTTGAACCACCTCGTACGTTAGAGTCTTACTATCAAGAAGTAGGCAGAGCAGGCCGTGATGGTTTACCTGCTGAAGCCTTATTTTTAGTTGCCGATAAAGACATAAGCCGTATTAAAAAGCGTATAAGTGAAGGCGATAACCCACAGCGTGTTAATGTTGAAATGCAACGATTTGCTGCCATGAATGCGTTTGTTGATGCACAAACTTGCCGCAGACAAGTCGTGTTGAACTATTTTGCCGAATACACTCAACAAGGCTGTGGTAACTGTGATATTTGTTTAGATCCTCCTAGCCAGTTCGATGCAACTGAAGCTGCTCAGAAGGTTTTATCTTGTGTATTTCGCATAAAGCAACAAGGTGATATCAACCATGTTATTGATGTACTACGTGGCGAAAATAGCAGTAAGGTTTTAAGCCAAGAACACGATCAGGTATCAACCTTTGGCATTGGTAGCGGGAAAACACCCGGTTATTGGTTTGCTATTATCGGACAGCTGATTCATTTAGGTTACTTACAACAAGATATTGAACAACAGTCAGCCCTTTGTTTAACCGAAGCATCAAGAAGTGTGCTAAAAGCGACAGAGCCTTTAATGTTAGCTAGTCCTCGATTACAAAAAGCGAGTTATTGGCAAAGTAAGAAGCAACAAAAATCATACGATAGAGCTTTGTTCACAAAATTACGTGGGCTTAGAAAGAACATTGCTGACAGTGAAGACATTGCACCGTTTATTGTTTTTAATGATGCAACACTATCAGAACTAGCTCGAATACAACCAAGAACCTCTGCACAGATGTTAGAAATCAGTGGTATAGGTGACGTAAAACTATCGCGCTATGGGCAAGCTTTTATGGAAGTCATTAAAGAGCATAATCAATAAGCTTTTTATATGTATCAATCAAAAAAAGCGCCAATGGGCGCTTTTCAATTTGCTACGAATAACTCGTAACTGATTATTATCTTCTTACTTTAAGCTTGCGTAGTAAGCAGCTAAGTTAGCTATATCTTCATCACTTAAAGAAGCAACCATGCCTTTCATTGTAGGATCGTTACGCTTGCCTGATTTAAAATCTTTCAGTTGCTTAGCTGTGTAAGCTTCTTTCTGACCAGCAAGATTAGGGTAAGTTGGAACAGCTGAAATACCTGCTGTACCGTGGCATGCGGCACACATCATTGATTTTCCTTTACCAGCAGCAGCATCACCAGCGAAAACAGGTGATGCCATCATTACGGTTGCAGCAACTGCAAGAGTAAGTTTTTTCATAGTTATTGTCTCTCTTTGTATATAAATTTAATTTCTGAAATTAGTATAAGTAAAATAACTTATGCTGTCGTTGTTTTTTTGATTTAAAATAGCGATTAACATCAAATATTAACAGCTATATATATGTTCTTGTGATAATTTGGTGGCACCTAAATTGATACACTTCACTCCATTGAGATATTAATGGCCCACAAAACAATACAATCAATTAACATTATTGGTGAGCACATTACCGTTCTTTTTAAACAGAATTGGTTTCAAGAAGATATTATAGAGCTTCGTCAATTACTATTAAACAAACTTCCAAACCATAATGTGAAAGAAGTCACACTAGGAGCCGATAGAGAAAATATACGTTTTCAATGGCTAAATGCTGAGTTTATTTTAAATTTCGATTATTACAGTCAATCTTGTTGGTTTAGCGTTCAAGATGAAATGAGCATGTCAACGATTCAGTCTTTATTCGACCTTCTAACAGAAAGCCAATACTCTCATGTTTGATAAAATACTCATTAGCCGTTGCCTTTTAGGAGAAAACGTTCGCTATAATAGCGAAACAATAGCATTAAAACATCCACTGCTAACTTTATGGCAACAGCAAAAACGAATGATTGCTATCTGTCCAGAAGTATCTGGGGGTTTGCCTGTGCCTAGAGAGCCTGCGGAACAACAACCAAATAGTGATAGAGTCATCACAATATCAGGCCTAGATGTTAGTACACAATTTAGTTTTGGTGCTAAACTGGCATTAACATTATGCCAGCAGCACAACATTCGATTTGCTGTTTTGAAAGAATTTAGCCCATCTTGTGGCAGCACTCTTATTTATGATGGTTCATTTTCTAACAAGAAAATAGCAGGTCAAGGAGTAACCAGTAAACTACTCACTCAAAAAGGTATTAAGGTTTTTTCTGAAAATAATTTGCAAGAATTAGTAGATTTACTAGATAAGAATGGATCAACCTAATGATTATTGTTACAAGTCATATTTTTACGACTTCTATTTATAAGTTGATTTAATGACTCTTGGTTCTTCATTTCACTAATGCCGCAGGAAATACTCATTTTTGGTAACCTTACGCCCGACTGCACACTAACAAAACGAAGTTTTTCAACACCCTGTTTTACCTTTTCAGCAATTTCACTAGCAATGCCACCATCAACATCTGGCAGTAATAGAATAAACTCATCACTTGCTGAGCGTACAGGTAAACCACTATCATCAACATAACTGGCTACTTTTTTTGCTATTTTTGACAAAATGACATCGCCAATAAGAGTGCCAAAACGTTCACTAAAGGTTTTAAAATGGTCGACGCTTATCACAATCGCGGCAATCCCTCTATTAGCATCTTCATTAAGCCAAGTATCTACATGTTTAGACATTGCCTTTCGATTATGTAAGCCTGTGACAGGATCTAGATAAATTTCTTGGCGAACTTCTTCCAGTTCTGCTTCTAGATTTTGGGTTTGCAATTGGGATGCTTCTATTTGTTCAACTAATTTTTGCTGCTGCTTTTTAAACGCAATTGATGCTTGATGAAGCATTGATATTGCTAACTTCACCTCCTTTTTATTATTCGACATTAATGCAGGAATACTATCATCTAACTGCTCAATAAAATCTTGTGCACCAGAACTTGATTGCTGACAGTTTTTTTTAATTTCAGTAAATAGTTGTGATAGATCAGAAATAATTTCATCTCGGAATTTACTTTGTTCGAGCAAATAGTCTTTATATAATTGCTCCATAAAGAAGCTATCCAAACCTTTCCCCGATAAGAGCAGATGCTTAATATTTGCGATTAATAATGGATTTTTATTTTTACAGTATTCATAGCTAACGGCATAGTTTATCGGATTCACAGGCAAATCCCACAGATTCAGTTGAGCAACTGCCTGTGTCATGGTTTTATTTGCTTGCATTATGGAATCGTGATACTTCACCGATTCACCTCTATGGAATTAAGACTTTGGAGCTCTGCGGCATCCTTTAAACTAATTCTCTAGCATTTAAGCGCAAATATCTACAAAATTTATGTTATTTATTTGTAACCTTAGTTTATAACTCTGTTAGAGTAATTAAACTTCCACCTTTGAGTTACGTTTAATGAAATTATTCTTTTCTGCCCTTGTTGTAATTTTTCTAATGGGTTGCACTCACTCACTCAATAATGTTGAAAAAAATACAGTTCGCGCTTTAAGCAAAAGCGACCAACAACTTCTGCAATTAATACACACTCATCAGCAATTTTATCAGCAATCTAGCCCTTTTAACGATCCACAAGAGGGTGGAAATAATGCTAAGTTACCTAACTTGTCTCCTGAGTTTTTAGCTAAACAAAATATAAAGCGACAAAACATATATAATGCCCTCATTAATATTGATGTTGATGAGCTAAGTCCCGGCAATAAAATTAACAGTGCAGTATTAACTTATATACTAAAAAATCAAGTGGACAGTTTCAAAAATAAAGAGCATTACATGCCGTTAACGGCTGAGTCTGGATTTCATGTTTGGATTGCCAATATTAACCAACAAGTTAATCTAAAAAGTGAACAAGATTATCAAGATTATTTATCAAAATTACGTGCTCTTCCCCATTACTTTGAGCAGCAAATAGCATGGATGAATTTAGGAATAGATGAAGGCCTCACCCAGCCTAAAGTAGTACTAAAAGGATTTGAGCAATCAATTATTGCCTATATAAAAGATGATGTTACTGATAGCGAGTATTATAAACCTTTTAAAAACATGTCAACTTACGTTTCTCAAGAGGCTCAAAGAAACATCCAAGAAGAAGCTAAAAAAATTCTGATTGAACAAGTAATGCCCACTTATCAAAAGTATTACGATTTTATGGTTAATCGTTATCAACCACTAGCAAGAGATAACATTGCAGCAACCTCATTACCTAACGGCAAAAAATATTATCAAAACCGCGTTGAGCATTACACCACTATTGACATTACTGCCGAGAACGTTCACCAAAAAGGTATAGATGAGGTTAAGCGTATTCGTGCTGAAATGGATGAAATTATAAAAAAGATGGAGTTTAATGGAGATTTTAAAGCATTTGTTGATTTTTTACGAACAGACGAACAATTTTACGCAAAAACACCTACCGCTTTATTAAAAGAAGCTTCATACATAGCCAAAAAGATGGATGCGAAGCTACCTTCTTTATTTAAAACGTTACCAAGAACGCCTTATGGTGTGATTGAAGTACCCGCAAATATTGCCCCAAAGTACACTACAGGACGTTATTCAGGTCCTTCTCGCGATGATCAAGCTGGAAACTATTGGGTAAATACTTACCGGTTAGATAGACGACCATTATATGTGCTTCCTGCGCTAACCTTACATGAAGCTGTACCAGGGCACCACTTACAAGGCTCTATTGCTAAAGAAATGCAAAATGTACCTAAGTTTAGGAATCGCACTTATATCTCTGCATTTGGTGAAGGATGGGGACTATATTCAGAATACCTTGGCATAGAGGCTGGAATATATGAAAATCCTTATCAAGATTTTGGTCGCTTAACTTATGAAATGTGGCGTGCTTGTCGCCTTGTTGTTGATACTGGTATGCATGCTCAAGGGTGGTCAAGACAACAAGCTATAGACTACCTTGCTAGCAACACAGCACTGTCATTACATAATGTGCAAACTGAAATTGACAGATATATTTCATGGCCTGGACAAGCTTTATCTTACAAAATTGGCGAATTAACAATTAAACGTTTACGTAGAAAAGCTGAAGAAGCGTTAGGAGAAAATTTTGACTTGCGCGATTTTCATGATCAAATTTTAAAGAATGGCTCTATGCCATTAAGCATGTTAGAAAAAATAATCAATCAATATATCATTGAGCAGAGTAAAAACACAGGGTAAGGATCAAAAGGCAAGGAAGCCACGCAAAGTAAACCGAGGAATAAACAGTAGTTAAAATAGAAGAGCCCCCACTACATCTAAATTTGGCAGTCCCGCTGTCATAGGTTTCCCGTTAGACCGGTTACTTTGCGTCTCTAGCTTTCGCTAGATTTGCCCTTGTCGAGCTTTAGAAGCTCAATGCCATTATAATCTCTCATTTCTATTTGTAAACAAAAAACTAACATCCTAATGCTATTCACGTTAAAATAGCCCCTGCTATTTTGCTAACACTGTGTTTTTACTCATGTTAATAATAAAAAAAATATTTATTTTATCTACTATTATATTGCTACATTCTCTATTTGTTATAAGTTTCAATGCGTTAACCGCTGAAATAAACCTCTCAACTCAAGAACAATATATTAACCAAGTAGAATTTTTGTTCAGAAAAAACGCTGAAAAACTCAATTACAATGAAGTTGTAGAACTAAGTAATGAAATAATTCTACAGAGAGAGAAATACCCAAGCGAAATTCTTGCTAAAACTTACTTATTACTTGCAAATGTAGCAAGTAATAAAGGTGAACTAGAAACCGCCTATCAATTTACTCAAGATGGTTTAGATATCGCAACAGGGCACGAAAAAATCAAACTATGCTTACAAATAAAATTAGCAAGCATTTTCTCAGCTAAAAAAAAGTATGTGCAATTACTGTCAACCGCTCAGCAAGCAATCGATATGCCACAAGACAAAGGAAATATTAAATATTTTTTATTTGCGTTAAGTTATCGAAGTGTTGCGTTTGCAATGCTAAAACAACATAAGGATGCGCTTACTGACCTACAAGAAATAGAATATATCATCAGACAAAACCCTTCTTTTGCAGAGCACATAGCATTATTGGCTATTCTAGCTAATGCTCATTATCATTTAGGTGATTACCAAACTGCCCTGACAATGCATTTGAAAATATTGAAATTACGTTTTAGTTTAAATAAGCTAGAAAGCGTTGATCAAACATATTACCACTTAGCTAATGCCTATTATCACTTAAATCGGTTTAACGATGCTTACAATGCCTATTGGGAAGCTAAAAAATATGCTGAAAAGAAAGCAGCTCAAATATATGTGGCCTACGCTAGTCACGGGTTGGGACGAACCTTAATCAAACAAAAACAATATAGAGAGGCAAAAGTTGAAATTTTAGCAGCAAAAACGCTTTTTTATCAATATAACTTGGCTAGGCCTTACTTAGAAACAATCATCTCCTTAGCATTGCTCGGTAATTTAACCGAACAAAAACATACCGCCCGCAAGTTATTACTAGATGCAGAGCAACTATCAATAAACATTGAGCTAACTGATGATTATATTATTTTATATCAGCTACTTTCAGATATTTATAAAGATAAAAAAGATATAAACAAAGCGTACTTTTGGCAGAAAAAATACAGCAAAGCTTTATTAAAAACAAAGAAGCCAACAATTTCTAATCGACAATTATCGAATAAACACACAGAAAACACCAATAAATCAGCAAACACCTCTGCTAGCAATCAAACACGCCAACTCGCTATAAAATTATCCGAACAGAGTGAATTAGCAGCTTCTTTTTCAACAAAGTATAAACAACAACAAACACTCATTTTTATATTATCTGTCATTGCATTGTTATTACTTTGCTTTGTAATATTCTTATGGTTGAAACATCGAGCAACAAAACTAAAAAAAACCCATGAAGCATTAGAAAAGCCAAGCGATGTTATTGCCGCCCCAAGACAAACAAAGCAGCTTTATCAAAAAAGCTTTAATATGGCTAGGAAATACTCCTATCCTTTAACCCTAAGCTATATTTCAATTAGCAATTGGCAGGAACTAACATTTCAATTTAATAAAAAAATAGTAGCAGAAGTTAGTCGTGAAATAGCGAGTGTAATCAATAAACATATTAATGAATTTGAAAATGCAGGGTTGATTAATGAAGGGGAATATTTACTCATTTTTCCACACCAGCATAAAAATGAGATAGAAATGATCATAGAAAAATTAGTCTCGGCTTTAAAGCTGAGATTTTTTGCCAATTTAGGTGAATTTTCAGTTATAATCGCATATTCGATTGAGAGCCCAAATTTTCAAGATATTGACCCATATATTTTTCTATCACAATTAAGTGATTCAATAAAAATAGCCTAAAAATCAGGTGAATTAATGATAGCTGTATTACTGATTACTGCCCTATTTGTTTTTATAAGTGTTTATTTTTTCTTTCGTGCTGAAAAGCTACAGCGAGCTATCGCTTTATTGAAGCGAGAAACGGCACAAACGCAGAAAGAAAATCAAATCTTTTCTAAATCTATGGCATTAATGGCAGGCAATACTGAAGAGTTTGCTAAGAATAGATTACAATTACTCCTTAATAAAACTCAATGCAAAAAATCTCTAAATGAGTTAGCTCTTATCAAGCCCTTTATTAATAACTATTCTCTAATTTTTAAAGAGTGTTTAATGAAGAAAGGAATATTACAATCTGCCACAAAAAAATGTTTCTCTAGCCTTGAAGGTGATGTTTATAAAGATTTTTTTGAGACTATTATTAAAAAAGATCCAAAAATCAAACGATTGTGGAACAGTAATAATTTTATTGGTTTTATTTCTTTGGTCGAAGCTTTATTAGTGAAATATGAAGAACAATCACAAAATAACTTGACTGTGAAAGACCCGACCGAAACATTAAGTTAGTATGTTAATTTCTAATAATTATATTAGGAGATGTATCTATTTCGCCTTCCGTTGAAATTGTCGCAGCTATATCATTACATAACAATATAGCTAAATTTCCAATATTACTATTACGGATATAAGTAAGATCATATCCAAACTGAGCCATACTACTTGCAGCAAACTTTTGAGCTAATGAAAGCTTGTTCCATAAAGTGTCCGTTGCGATATTATTTTGCGTTCGCCTTTCTAATAAAGTTTCTCTTTGAACTGTAGCTTGCATATAAGACTCAAGGTTTAATTTTTAAAATTAAAATGAATATGACCATAAAATATCCCAATTTGTTTTAGACATCAACACTTATTAAGGCAAAAAAACTGTTATTATTACTTGAACTTCCTAATAAATTGATGTTATTTAACTTTTTTGTTGTATATACGTCTAAACATTATAAACATATTGAGTACTAAACCATGAGTGTTGTATTAGATGAGCTGTTAACTTTACTGAAATTAGAAGTGATAGAACAAGGAATATATAGAGGCCAAAGCCAAGATTTAGGCTTTAGAGCCTTATTTGGTGGCCAAGTTATGGGACAAGCATTATCTGCCGCACAAGAAACAATAAGCGCGGATCGCTTTGTACACTCACTTCACTCTTATTTTTTACGGGCGGGAGATGCTTCAAAGCCTGTGGTTTACGAAGTAGAAAATATTCGCAACGGAACAAGTTTCAGCACTCGAAGAGTGCAAGCGATACAAAATGGTAAAGCTATATTTTACATGACCGCTTCTTTCCAGCAACCTGAAGAAGGTTTTAATCATCAAGATAGTATGCCAGTAGTCAAAGGGCCTGATGGAATTCCATCCTATAGTGATTTTATTGCAGAGCACCAAAATGCTCTACCAAAAGCAATGCGTGAAAAGTTTTTAGCCGAAAAGCCGATCGAAATTCGTCCAGTGCAACGGTATAACTGGCTCAAGCCAGAGAAAACAGATTCAAGTTGCCAAATTTGGTTCAAAACAAATGGAAGTTTACCTGATGATTTACGCAACCATAGCTGCATGCTTGCATACGCTTCTGATTTCCATTTTTTACCCGCATCTTTATTGCCCCACGGAGCGAGTCATTTGCTACCCAACCTGCAAATAGCCACTGTCGATCATGCTATGTGGTTTCACCGCCCATTTCGCTTTGATGACTGGTTGTTATATTGCATAGATAGCCCTTCAGCGAGTAATGGACGAGGTTTAGTCCGTGGGCAGATTTATAACCGCCAAGGCGATCTTGTAGCTTCGACTATGCAAGAAGGTGTTATTAGACAAAGGTAAAATCGAGTAGTAATGAAAGAGAAAAGTTGCGAATTTTGAAGATCTTCTTTTCGCAACTCGAAACTATTTACTCGTTACTTATTTACCTGAGTTTTCCAATCAAATCCTGTAGGATGTTGAAAAACACGTAAATCAAAATGTGGAGCAATAGCAAATAGGTGATCAAAAACATCAGCCTGAATCGCTTCGTATTGAACCCAGTCTGTAGTATTGGCAAAACAATACAACTCTAATGGCAAGCCACTTGAAGTAGCTGACAGTTGCCTTACCATGCAAGTTAAATCATTACGAATATTCGGATTTTGGTTTAAATACATTTCAATATAAGCGCGAAAAGTACCAATATTGGTTAACTGGCGAGTATCTATTTGATTCAAACAGTTATCCTGATTAAGCGCTTCATTTTCAATCTCAATTTTTTGTTTTTTATCAGTTAAATAGGTTTTTAATAAATTTGTATTTGCTAAAAAATCAACTTTTTCCAACGAATAAAAATCAATGCTGCTGATATCTATAATCAAAGTACGCTTAATACGTCTTGCACCAGTGTGGTACATATTGCGCCAGTTTTTAAAAGAGTCACTAATCAAAGCATAAGTTGGTACTGTGGTGATAGTCTTATCAAAATTTTCAACTTTAACGGTATTTAAGCCTATTTCAATAACATCCCCATCAGCACCGTATTTAGGTAGTTCAATCCAGTCTCCTGCTACAACCATTTTATTGGCAGAAATTTGAATGCTAGCAACTAAGCCCTTAATGGTATCTTGAAAAACTAAAATTAAAACGGCGGTTAAAGCCCCTAAACCACTAAGCAAATATATGGGCGAACGATTCAAAATAACCGAAACAATAATGATAGCAGCCACTAGATAAACAGCTAATTTAATAACTTGAATAATGGAGTTAAGTGGCAAATATTTTTGTTTAGCCGTTTCATGGTATAGGCTTTTACTCACATTGAGCATAGCACTGATGCTACGGGCAATTTGAAAAGTTAAAAATACTTTCGAAAGTAATACCAATAACTCAGCTACTAAAAGCTCGCTAGGGAAAACAAGCGGTGTTAAAAATAAGACAAGAATAAAGGGCAACAATAATGTCAATCGCGGTAACACTTCATGCTCAATTAAGGCATCATCCCAAGTGTTTTTGGTTTTAACAATCAACCTATGCGCCACTTTAAGAATTTGGTTTTTAGCTATGTAATAACTTATTGTAGAAACAAATAGAATAATGAGCAAACCAACTACCATAGCACTCATTTCAAGGTATTTGTTACTAACACCCTGCTCTAATAACCAAGTCGTAATCAGCTCATTCATATCAGCTCCCTAATTATCCGCACTCTGTGTTGAATTTTGTCGTATTTTTTCAAGCCTGTCATCTTTTTCATGCCAGAATTGTGTTAACCACTTTTGAAAGGCTATCTTATGTGTACGATCATTCATGTAATCACCAGTAAGTTCACTGTCAATTTCTCGCGTATGAATTTCAATACGAACACTTTTAACTCGGCCCATAAGAAAATCATCGAAGCTTGGAATACCTTCAGGATAATGAATAGTAACATCTACAATCGTCGTTAAATATTCCCCCATGGCATCGAGTACAAAAGCAACGCCTCCAGCCTTAGGCTTAAGCAGGTGGTTATAAGGGGAATTTTGTTTATCATGCTTAGCTTGAGTAAAACGAGTACCTTCAATAAAACTCATTACACTCACCGGTTTATGTTTAAACTTTTCACAAGCTTTACGGGTTGTCTCTAAATCTTTACCGCGCAGATGAGGATTTTTCTTCAAAAAAGCTTGGGTATAACGTTTCATAAAAGGAAAATCTAAGGCCCACCAAGCCAAACCTAAAATTGGCACATAAATTAGCTCTTTCTTTAAAAAGAATTTCAAGAAGGGTATTTCACCATGCAACACTCTTTGTAGCACCACAATATCTACCCAACTTTGGTGATTAGCTAACACTAAATACCAGTCTTTTTTGTTTAACTCATCTAAGCCTGTTATTTGCAGATCCATTTTAGTAAACAATTTTTGATTAACAGTATTAATGGCCACCCAGCTACTGGCCATTAAATCTAATAAATAACTGAATATTTTTTGAGAAAAGGCGATAGGAATTAGTGCTTTAAAAAGTGAAAAAACCAAAATAGGTATTAACCAAAAAATGGTATTCAAGGCATAAATAATAAAAGATAAAAAACCGATCAGTTTGGCAGGCAAAAAGTTTAGCATGTTATAAGGTTTGGATAGTAAATAGCTGCGATAGGGGTATTTAATCATGCTTTGATCATATACTCAAACGCACACATGAGTGATCTTCAAGGGAGTTTTTCACCAACTAAGCTTTAACTATGCTTTAAAGCTATTAAAAAGCACTATTTTGTCTACTATTTAGCGCACTAAAAGGCCATGTTTGGTTGTAATTATTTGCGCTTTATCGCATGCTATACCCAGCGGAATATCAGGAGTTGTAATGAATTTTAACAGAGCTGTAATCAAAGTAGGAAGCGCATTAGTCGCGCCAAATCAAAATGGTTGTAGCGGAAAATATACCTTAGCAATAGCCCAGTTTATTACTAAGTGCCAACAACAAGGCAAAGAAATAATTTTAGTTTCTTCCGGTGGTGTTGCCGCTGGTCGTAGTTTAATACAACATGGCTCGACTAAAGTATCAGTAGCGACTAAAAAAGCGATGTCTTCTGTTGGACAAATGCAAATGATGGCCAACTGGCAGCGATTTTTTGATATCCCTTGTAGTCAAATTCTGATTACTCAGGAAGACTTAGCCGACAGGCGGCGTTTTATCAGTATTAAACACACCATAAAAATTCAATTAGATAATGGCGTTTTACCCATAGTAAATGAAAATGATACCGTCGCGAGCGCAAATTCAACGGTAGGTGATAATGACAACCTTGCCGCTCTAGTCGCACAAGTGTGTGAGGCCGACAGTTTGTTTATTTTAAGTGATATTGACGGTGTTTTTACCAAAGATCCTAAAGTAAATGATGATGCAGTTCTGATCCCAGAAATCGAACAAATTACCGAAGAAATTTATGCCATGGCAGGCGTTAGCAGAAACCATCTTGCTACCGGTGGTATGAAAACCAAAATTCAAGCAGCAGAAAAAGCGGTTGAGCACGGCATAAATACTTATATTGTTAATGGCACTCGAAGTGAAGTGTTCTCCTCTTTGCTACAAGAAATTAATCCAGGCACACGGTTTGTTGCCGATAGAAACATCATTACTGCAAAAAAACACTGGCTTAAACATAGCCTGAGAAGCCAAGGTAAAATTAGCTTAGATGCTGGTGCTGTAAATGCCTTAATCAATAAGGGTGCATCATTATTGCCGTCAGGTATAAAGTCAGTTAATAATAAATTTAAAGCGGGTGATTCGGTTGATTTAATCGATGACCAAAACAAGAAGCTGATAGCTAAAGGCATTAGCTTATATAACCACCATGATTTGAAACGTATCATGGGTAAGCACAGTGATGAAATTGAGTGTATTTTAGGACATGACCAAGGCGATGTCGTCGTGCATCGTGATGATATGGTTATCCTATAAAGCCTCCTTACCAACATCGTTGCAACCAACCCAGAAATAAGAGTAAATAAAATGTCCGCATTTAATATGGCAGCAATGGCTGCTAGTGCAAAAGTAGCAAGTAGAGCCGCTGCACAATTAACAACCGTTGAAAAAAATGCACTGTTAAACACTATAGCTGATGCAATTGAAGCAAACAGTGCTGTGATTATTCATGCAAACAGTAAAGATATTGAAGCTGGCCAAGCCAAAGGTTTAAGCGACGCCATGCTTGATAGACTTTTACTTACTGAACAAGGCATTAAAGATATCAGTAATGCTATTCGCGAAATCGTAATTTTAACCGATCCCGTTGGCGACATTGCTAATTTATCTCTGCGCCCTAATGGCATGCAAGTAGGTAAAATGCGTATACCTTTAGGCGTTATTGCTATGATTTATGAGTCGCGTCCTAATGTAACGGCCGAAGCTGCAGCACTTTGTATTAAATCAGGTAATGCCGTTATTCTTCGTGGTGGCTCAGAGGCAATTCACTCTAATTTGGCATTAGCCAATTGTTTGCATCAGGTATTAACGGAGCGAGATATTGATAAAAATATTGTCAGTGTTATCCCTGATACTAGCCGAAGCGTTATTGAAGAGTTATTAAAACAAAGTGACACTATCGATTTAGTCATTCCTCGTGGCGGCGAAGGATTAATTCGTTACGTTAGTGAAAATAGCCGTATTCCTGTAATTCAACATTTTAAAGGTGTTTGTCATTTATTTATTGATAAATATGCCGATTTAACTAAAGCAGTAAACATTTTAATTAATGGTAAAACCCAAAAACCAAGTGCTTGCAATTCAATAGAAACGGTCTTAGTGCATAAAGATATTTGTGAACAATTTTTACCTCTGGCTGCCAAGGCACTGGCCGATGCAGCCAATGTTAAAATTCATGCCTGTGAAAATAGTCTGAATTATTTTGGTGATGCTGAACAAGCGACTGACGATGATTACCACGCAGAATATTTAGCGCAAGAGATTGCCGTTAAGGTGGTTGTTAGCTTCAATAACGCCATTGCACATATTAATGAATTTACCTCAGATCATACCGAAGTGATTGTTACACAAGATACATCACGATCTCAGCAGTTTATTCGACAAATTAATTCCTCTGTAGTGATGGTAAATGCCTCATCAAGATTTTCTGACGGTAACCAACTAGGCCTTGGCTCTGAAATTGGTATATCTACTAGTAAGTTGCATGCTTATGGCCCTATGGGGCTAGAGTCATTAACTACAGAAAAGTTTGTTGTTTATGGTGACGGGCAAGTTAGAGGTTAAGCTAACTTTAACAAGAAGTGTTAATAATTATCTGAAACACTAATATAAAAAGTCCCCAATATTTTATTAGGGATTTTTTTGAATTCTAAGTCATTTAAATAGCAAGTTTGAATTAAAGAGCAGTAATAGCCGCCAACGGTTCAGAGAATAAATCCGCTAAAAATATCAATAATGGAAATACATAAAAATATCCTCTCATAAATAACTGAATCGTTTTGTTAGCATGATTTAACTCCATAAAATAATCCATTATTCGTCTGCCTTTAAACGCAATAGAGAAGCAAATCACTGCAGTGATAAACAGGCTTTTATCCGCGGTTTCTGCCACTAAAGCATTTGCTAATGTAATAAGCATTAGCATGATCCAAGAGATATCGAGTGCATTTAATTTTTCAAACTTAAGCCTGACTTTAAACCTAGTGTTAAACATGAGCTTCTTACTCCTTTACCTTAGTACATATAACAATGGGAAAATAATAACCCAGGCAAGATCAACCATATGCCAATAACAGGCGATCGCAGTTAAACCAAGATGATTCTTTTGTGTATATCGACCAGATTTAAGCCCAAATATAGCCCAGATCAAACTACCGCTTGCCCAACCAACATGTAGTAAATGATTAAAAGTCATGTAGTAGTACAAGGTGTAAAATTTATTGGTATTGGTTTGAATACCTTGATCAACGTTCCAATGATATTCCCACACTTTAATAATTAAATAGATAGCGCCGCACATTACCGCTCGCCACAACCACTTTATACTTTGCTCTGGTTTATTCACTCGAATAGCTGCTAATGATTTTGCAACAAAATAACTGCTAGATATTAATGCAAAAGTATTTAATGTTCCAGCAAGTGTATTCAGTTGTAACGGGCCTTGATTAAACTGTTCTGGATAATGTGCCTTGGCAATAAAGTACACGATAAAAAACATAGCAAACTCGGTTAATTCGGCAAAAATTCCTACCCAAATAGCTCTATTTCCCGGTATCTTATTGACAGTTTCAGGTTCATTTCTTACAAGGCCGCAACCGTTTAATGGAAACATACTTTCTGTGACTGTATTCATTTCTCACCTATTTAAATTACCTACTGGCATATTTGTTGTCTTTACCACTATAAAAAACTGTCGCCTTATTCAAGGTAATATCAGGTTGCTCAATTGCCTGAATATTAAAACTGATATCAGTTATTCTTTTATTTAAGTTATAGCCGTCGACAGATAAAGTGACTGGAATTTCTCGCATTACCCCTGCTTTTATCATTAGATCTTTTGGTAAGGTCAACTTTGAGCCGTGAAGACCGATCACTGAAATTTGATAATGTAATGTCTGCTGAGTCTTATTGAGTATTTTTAAAGTATAAGTGTTTTCTACCAAACCTAAATAATTGCTACGATAGAGTGCATGTCTATCTCTTAATATGGAAGTTTCCAGTGGAATTCGACTACTTATCCAAAACGAAGTCGCGACAAAAATAATCACGGTAAAGGCTCCGTAGGCTATAATTTTCAAGTTCATTCGTTTTGGTATATCGCCCTTAAGCTGCTCTTCGCTGGTATATGATATTAAGCCCTTTGAATAATTAAAGCGCTCCATGGTTTCATCACACGCATCAATACATAAAGCACAATTAATACATTCATATTGCAAGCCATTGCGTATATCAATGCCAGTGGGGCATACGTCCACACAGAGGTTACAATCAACACAATCACCCAACCCAAGCTGCTTAGGATCGTCTTTAAGTTTTCGAGGCCCTCTTCCTTCGCCACGCGATTTATCATAGGCGACCAACAAGGTGTTTTTGTCAAACATTGCTGCTTGAAATCTGGCGTAGGGACACATATCTATGCAGACTTTCTCTCGTAACCAGCCAGCATTTCCATAGGTACACAGGGTAAAAAAACACAACCAAAAGGTGACTATGCCAGTGCAATTTAATTGTAGAATATCGCTATATAAGTGTGCGGCTGGTATGAAATAAGAAATGAAAGTAATTGAACTAATAACTGACATTAACAACCATAAAAAATGCTTTATAATTTTCTTTTGAAGCTTGTTGAATGATCTGGGTTGCTTATCAAGTGCTATCCGCTGGTTTCTTGTACCTTCAATTCTATGCTCTACCCAAATATAAGCTAGAGTCCAAACGGTTTGTGGGCAAACATAACCACACCAAACGCGTCCTAACCAAGAAGTGACAAAAAACAGCGTGAATGCGCCAACCATAAACATACTCGCCAATAGAATAAAATCTTGCGGCCAAAAGGTTATGGCAAAAAAACGAAACTGCTGATTTACGATATCAAGTAGCACCGCTTGCTGGCCATTGTATTGTAAAAGTGGGATTGAAATAAAAGTAATGATCAAAACCCAACTGAGTATGCGGCGTATTTCTTGATAGGAACCTTTTTGTTCCCTGACATGAATTGGCCCATCAGATTTATAGGGCTTAATGATTAGGTGTTCTTCTTTAATATCAAATTTCATTGATAGCTACAGGTAATAACAAATTTATTACTCTATAACAAGAACTAGGCCAACGTTAACAAGCCCATAACTGATTGTATTTATTGATGTTTACACTTAATCATACAACAGTGATAGCACGATATATCGTGCTTTGACGATATATCGTGGCTTTGGTGAGCTTATTGACGAATTATATTGAGCTTTTTCATTCTTGATCTCAAAGTGCTATCTGGCATGCCTAGTATCCTCGCAGCACCAGTAGTGCCCCCAATACGCCACTGACAATCTGTCAATATTTCAGTTATATAATTTTTTTCAATTACAGCTAAAGTTATTTTTCGGGGAGCTGCAATCATTTTACTGTTATTAAAATTTTGCTTTATATTAAGCATGCTTGAGTTTGATAAAATAACTTCTCGTTCAAGAATATTTTGTAATTCTCTTATGTTACCAGGCCAATTATAACGTGATAATTTTGTTAGGCTGCGATTATTAATTCCTGTTATTTGTTTTTTAAGCTTATGATTTAATTTATTTAAAATGCTATTGCACAGTAATGGTATATCTTCAATTCTTTCTCTTAATGCTGGCACTGATATTGGAAATACATTTAACCGGTAATATAAATCCATACGAAACAGTCCTTTCTCAACCATAGAAAATAAGTTCCTATTCGTGGCAACAATCACTCTAATGTCAACTTTGATGGTACTACTACCGCCTACTCGTTCAAACTCACGCTCTTGCAATACTCTCAGCAATTTAGTTTGTGCTTCTGCTGAAAGTTCGCCAATTTCATCCAAAAATAAAGTGCCTTTATCTGCCAATTCAAAACGCCCTTTGCGCCTTTCGTTGGCGCCAGTAAAGGCGCCTTTTTCGTGACCAAATAATTCCGATTCTAATAAATTTGTACTAAATGCCGCGCAATTAACTTTTACTAAAGGAGAATTACATCGATGGCTTAACTGATGTAGGTTGCGAGCAACCACCTCTTTGCCTGTGCCATTCTCTCCCAAAATCAAAACCGTGCTGTCGGTTTGGCTAACGACCTTTATTTGTGCTAATAGTTCTGTGAATGACTTGCTATTGCCCTCTAAACCAGAACCGGTCCAACTTTCATTAATTTCATCTTGTAAGTAGGTATTTTCATCTTGAAGTTTTTCACTGAGTTCATTTACTTTTTTCAACGCTTCGCGCAAATTATCATCTGTGAGCTTTTGTTGGCTTACATCCCTAAAAACAGCAACAGCGCCTATGAGCTCTCCCTGCTTGTAAACAGGTGTTGAAGTATACTCAACTGGGAAAAAGCTACCATCTTTACGCCAAAAAACTTCATTGGTTACTCGCCGCTTCACACCATCTCGCATGGTGTTGTATATTTTACATTCTTCAATTGGATAGTTTTCACCATTTTCATGACTATGATGATGGTATTCATGTATATTTTTACCAAGTAACTCTTCTGCAGACCAACCTGTCATTTGTTCTGCGGCGGGATTTACAAAGACAGCATTACCGTCTGCATCGAAACCATAAACGCCTTCACCAACGGCATTTAATAAGAGTTCTGGATCGGATAAAAATTGCTTGATTGTGTGAGACATAACCATTTTCCCTTAAGGCACGAAATATCGTGGTTTGTATAAAGAGAATTATGATTGATTTTTAGTAGAATTGAAAACAGAATTTTAATTGTTATAGCGGTCAGTACATCTACCAGTAAAGTGCATGACTGTGGTCCTATCAGACGCAAATCATTAACCACTGCAATATATATTATTTTTGGTGATGGACAGCTCAGAGCAGAATTCATTTTCAATGATTAATCAAACGCTTAGAGAATAAGGTAACAGCTATCTTCTTCTCCTACTACTTTTAAGAGTATTAGGTTTTTGTTTCACAGTATGAAGAGCTAATCGCTGCGGCCATTCACCTCGGTGATGTTGCAAACAGGCTTCTTCACTATCGAAGTGCACTTGTTGCTTAATATTTTTTACAACCACACCAACATTTAACAACTGTTTCAAAATAGTATTACGCAGTAACTCATCTTGATGCTGCATCTTCATTACTTCAATTTCAGCTTCTGTATCAAAAACGCAAGTAATCACCAAACTCGAAGGAAAGTTAGTATAATTAGCTCTATGAGTAAGCCAGACAAAGCCTGATATTGCATGAAGTGCAGACTCACAAGCAATGGTTAACGCCTTACAAATATTATTATCAATTTTTTGGCTCGTTTTATTTAACTTCATATATACTCAAACAATTTTTATTACTCCTATTTTAACGCATAAAGGCACTTGTGCCTAAGAGATTAACTGAGTATGCTACGCGGCCGATTTTGTTAGAGATGAGGTAGACAATTAATGATTGGTTTTGATTATGGTACATCTAATTGTAGTGTCGCAATTATGGTGAATGGCCACCCCCAAATAGTACCTTTGATGGGTAAAAATACTATTGCCTCAAATTTATATGCCCCCGATCGTGACATCATTACTCACTGGTTACACCGACAACTGAAAGGTGAGCAACAAAGTAACTTTAAACATGAGCGCGTAATTCAACTACAAAAAAGCCAAAGAGCGTTACGAGAACTAGCTTTTGATGGCATAGATAATGACTTGGTATTTGGTAAAGCAGCGCTTGATAAATACCTAGAAGATCCCGAAGAAGGGTATTATATAAAATCACCGAAGTCTTTCCTCGGAGCTAGCGGGCTTGCATCAGCACAAATACTACTATTTGAAGATATCGTTGCTGCAATGATGAGTAATGTTAAAAACTTGACCGAAGAAAAATTAGGTCATGAAATAACAAAAACAGTGATTGGTCGACCCATAAACTTTCAGGGCTTGCATGGCGAAGAGAGTAACAAACAAGCTATTAACGTACTAACCAATGCAGCCAAGCGTATTGGCTTTACAGACGTTGAATTTCAATTTGAACCCGTTGCAGCTGGTTTTGAGTTTGAAGCTAATTTAACTAAAGAGACACGAGTATTAGTGGTTGATATTGGTGGTGGTACAAGTGACTGCTCAATGTTATTAATGGGGCCTGAATTTAGTAATAATGATGACCGTACCCAACACCTGCTTGCCCATAGCGGTGTGCGTATTGCAGGCAATGACTTTGACATTCAATTAGCTTTGCAAGGCATCATGCCTAGCTTAGGTATGAATAGCTTATTAAAAACAGGCAAACCTATGCCAACTAGTAGCTTTTACCAAGCATTGGCGATTAATAATATTAATGAGCAGACAGCATTTTATAGTGCCAAAAATAGACGAGACCTAATTCAGTTGACTCGTGATGCAAAAGAGACGGCTATTATTGAACGCTTAGTGACAGTGCACGATCACAAACTCAGTTATCAATTAGTCAATGCTGCTGAGCAAGCAAAAATATCCTTATCCAATCAAACGAAACATACCATTGACTTAAACGATATATCTGTTGGGCTCTCCGTGGAGGTTAACAAAGAAATCTTACGCTTAGCCAACAAACGTACTTTGGAAAGTATTGGTGATTTAATGCAATCAGCGGTAAGCCAAGCGCAGTGTCAACCCGAAGTAATTTTTGTTACTGGCGGTACAGCAAAGTCTCCTGTCTTGAGTGAGTTTTTACAACAACAAATGCCTAATACTCCTATCGTTGTTGGTGATCATTTTGGCAGTGTAACTTCAGGTTTAGCGCGTTGGGCTGAGAAGGTTTATCGATAAAAAAAATAAGCTGAACTATACTTACAACTAACGTTAAAACTCAAGCTTTAGTTATAAATGAAGTTTTCCATATTCCGTCAAATATTATTACTTGTCCTACTCAGTTGCATTAACTTAACTAATGCAACTGATCTTATCCGCTATGTCGATTCAAAGAACTATCCCGACCCTAAACAAAGCTATTTTGTTGACTTATTAACACTCGCCCTTGAAGCTAGCAAAACGAATTATGGCGACTACAAATTACAGCCCGTCAGCATTGAAATGGCACAAGCCAGAACGTCCATGATGTTACAGCGAAATGAGCTTATAGATTTGACCTGGCGCATGACATCTCAACAATTGGAGCAAAAACTACAAGCTATTTATTTCCCAATATTAAAAGGTTTGATGGGTTATCGTATTTTTATTATCCATAAAAACAAACAACATCTTTTTAGTGAAAATATATCATTAACGGATCTGCAAGGCATAGATCTTGGTCAAGGATTCAATTGGCCAGATACGGATATTTTAATAGCAAATAGTTTTAAAGTCGTCCTAGGAAATGACATTGTATTAATTGAAATGTTAAAGAAAAATCGATTCGATTACTTTCCACGAGCACTGCATGAACCTTGGTTAGAAATAGTTGATGAAAAAGAGCTTACCGTTGAAAAAAATTTAATGCTGCAATATCCTGCGCCAATTTACTTTTTTGTTAATAAACAAAATAAACGACTCCAGCAACGTTTATCTTATGGTTTGGCCCAGTTACTCGAGTCAGGAAGATTCGAACAATTCTTCCTTAACCATAAAGTCACTTCAGATATTTTAACTAAGGCTAATGTCAATAAGCGTACTATTTTTACTCTGAACAACCCTTTGCTATCTGAAGAAACCAAAACGCTATTAACGGATAAACGCCTTTGGATTAAGCTTAACTAACCTGACTTCGGCTTAACCAACATAGTATTACCCGTTATTGCGACGATTTCACACTGACTTTGTTCACTTATAAGCTTCACATTAGCATCATCCGTTAAACGTGCTTGCCAGTCGATGCCCGAATAACGAATAGAGCCACTACTCACACTTATTTCACTACTTGCCGGTACCATCAAACCAATCATATCACTGGAGTTATCTGTTCTATCTTTTGAGTTTTGGAATGCTTTTAATGGTTTCCATAAAATAATGGCGATTAATGCTGTCAATAAACCTACACTCAAAATTTCACTTTGCCAACCTTCAACAAAACCTAAGCTAACTAAAATACCTGTGACTAAACTAGCCATAGCAAAAAATAGTAACGGACCACTTAATCCCATAAGACTCAGTTCAACAACAAAACTAATGCCCGCAATTAAATACCATAAGTGATCCGGATTTTCTAAAAAATATTCCATAAAACCTCTTTAATAAAGAAGAAATATAAGCCTAGCACTTTGGGAGCTAGGTCTACATTCAGTACTAGCTAGATAATTTTAAACTACTTGAAACCGCTATAGCTTGTGCCACTGTATTGGCAATATTATCACCAGTTTTACCGTCAGTAAGAACTACCGTACTGTCATTGGCAATTGCTTGGTGAGCTGTAATTGCGTCTTGTGCTAACGTTAATGTTACTGCAGCTTGACCTTGTTCCGTATTGGCAACACTACCAACGACTTCCAATGCATTGGCATCGGCCTCTGCCACTAAACGAATCGCTTCGGCCTTACCCGTAGCTTCAAGGATTTGCGACTCTTTAGATGCCTCTGCTGCAAGCACTTGCTCAGCTTTTGCGGCTTCTGCATCTAGTACTCTTGCTTGTTTTTGACCTTCTGCTTCTCTAATTGCTGCGGTCTTCACCCCTTCAGATGTTAAAATTACTGAGCGTTTTTCTCGCTCGGCCGTCATTTGTTTTTCCATATCCTCACGAATGGTTTGTGGTGGTGTAATATCTTTAATTTCATACCGAGTTACCATTACACCCCAAGGTGCAGTGGCTTCAGTCATTGCTGTCAAAATTTGTGCATTAATAGCATCACGATTTTGAAAACACTCATCAAGTTCCATTGAGCCAATAGCATTACGCATAGTTGTCATCGCGAGTTGTATAACTGATAGCTTATAATCTGTAATATTATTGGTTGCCGCCGCCGCATCAGTAACTTTCATAAACAAAATACCATCAATATCTAAAGTTATATTATCTTTGGTAATAGCGGGCTGCGAGATAATTTCTAATGACTGCTCTTTCAAATTACGATCAGCCGCGACCGATTGTACATAAGGAATAATGAAATTTAACCCTGCAGAAAGGGTCTTATTGTACTTTCCTAATGTGTAAATAACATAACCACGGTTTTGCGGAACAAAATAGATACCTTTTTTTAAGGTATACAAAATAACAATGGTAAGCCAAAGTAAAGGGTTGGTGAGCAGTTCTTCAAATAAAAGCATGTAGATTTCGTCCTTTTTATTTATTTACTCTAGGTGAAATAGAGTTTCCAATAGAAACAAAAAGTTAAATTAGATTGCCCGTTAAAGCAAGTGGAATATTGTAAGAAAAGTATTTCTGTTTTTATCAAGCCGATTTTATTTGTTATAGATTCTGTTAATTTAGTAGCTTAACATTACACCTTTCATCCAAGTCCCTGCATGCAGACCAAGTTGTTTCTGTTGACAGTAACTTTTTCTTTGCTAAAGTTGAAATATACATAAAATCATTTATTACCTTAAGCATGCAAAGAGTTGTACTTGTTCTATTATCCTTGGTTCAGTTTTTAGTGGTCAATACTAGCACAGCCGAAACCCCATCTTTCAAAATAAACTTAACCAGTTCAGGTGAAAAATCTAAATCTTCAAATCTGATGAAAGAGATCGTCGAAAATGTATATGGACAAGCAAATTATCAAGTAGAATTTTTACACTCAACCAGAAAGCGTGAGACTGTTTTGTTGCAACAAGGTAAAATAGATGCTGTGCTCTCAAGGTATAGAAATGTAGGAGATGCAGACCCAAATTTGATCAGGTTAGAGCCAGAATTAATCAAGGCTTACGCATTCATTATTTGTCATGAGATCGTATCTTGTCAATCTAACCAACATACAACGATTGGATATCTCCAACATTTTCAATATGCGAAAGCTTTTTGTGCAGAACAAAAACTTAATTGTAGAGAATTTAATTCAGAGATAGGCCTTTACAGGGCAATGGCAGAAGGTTTTATTGACGTCATGGTATCCTATGATGTCAATATTGAAACACTAAGAAAAATTAAATTTGATGCCCACCTTTATGCAAAGAAATTGAAAAAATTATCCTTCAATAGTTATCACTATTTGCATATAAAAAATAGAAAATACTTTACAGAATTAAGTCATGCCTTAACAAAACTGCATCAAGAAGGAATCATCGAAAAAAAATTTGGGCAATTTCAAGATGAAAATTTCACGAATAAAAACATCACCATTTTACCTTAATCATTTTCTAATATCAGATGGGTAGTCATTACTCAATTATATAAGCGTCAGCTTTAAGTATGAATGTTTAGAACAATATAATCTAAAATTTTATGCCGAATCACATAAAACTATTGTAGAACAGCAGCCGCACTGACAAAAACAGTCATCACTAAAACCATGATTTTTAATGTTTTTGCTTGAATATCAAGCGCAAATTTCACCGCAAGTTGAGCCCCTACCATACTACCTAAACCGAGTAGAATTCCGGGTAACCAAGCAATTTGATCTCTAAATATAAAAACCAACAAAGCAATGCTAGTAAAAATAGCGGTGGCAACAACTTTCATTGCATTAGCGCGTAATAAGTCATAATTTAATAGCCCAACAAACGTTGCAAGTAATACAAAACCAACGCCTGCTTGTACAAAACCTCCATAAAAACCCGCGGCGAAAGTAGCTAAAAGACTAAGTTTACTATCAAAACAGCTTTTTATTTTACTCTGCCCTTCAGTCTGGATATCACTTTTTAAAACCACCCATAAAGACACGGCAATCATAGTGCCTAGTAACATAGGTTTTAGTAACTCTACATTTATATAAGAAGCGGCTATCGCGCCTACTAAGCCGCCAACAAAAAGAGGAGCAAAACTATCTTTAACTGCCGCGGCTTCAATTTTATCATGCTTATAAAAACCACGCGTTGCGGTAATACATTGCATTAAAACACCCACTCTATTAGTCGCATTAGCAACATCAGCAGGCAAGCCACACATCATCAATGCAGGAAGCGATAAGTTTGAACCGCCACCAGCTAGGGTATTAATTATCCCCGCCATTAGTCCTATGACAATAAGAATAATGGCTTGATGAATATCAAAAACAGTAAACATAAAGAGGTTAGCTTCTTATTCGCTGATGTAACTACAACAATAATCAATTATGGTTTTTGCTTTAATCTCAAATTTAGCGTTGGCTGGCACATAAAAAGATTCACCACCTTTAATAGCTTGCCATCCATCTGTTTCTGGTAATAAAATATCGCAATCACCCGCGGTGATTTCCATTAGCTCTTTTTCTGCCGTGGCAAACTTATAATCACCTGGCATCATAATACCTAAGGTTTTAAAACTGCCATCAGCAAAGGTGACTTTTCGACTAGTCACTTTACCATCAAAATATACATTGGCGGACTTGGTTACAGTTACATTAGTAAATTCAGTCATTTTTTTACCCTTTAAATTTTTAATTTGAGATATAATCCATTCCGTATAAAGCCAATAAAAAACGGCATTAACTTATTGAAAATTAAATGCCGCTTTAGATTATCTTTTACTGTACTTTGTTTGTAATAGTTAACTCGTTACAAATTAGCTAGCTTCAACAATTTTTTTCATATCAGTCATATAACCACGAAGTTCTTTACCAATGGTTTCAACGCCATGACTGCGAATAGCTTCGTTAACTTCAATTAAACGTACGTTATCAACACCGTTTGAAGTATCAGTAATGCCTCCGCCTAATTCTTCTAATGTTAAATTGCTAGTAAACTCTTCTAATAAAGGTACAGCAGCATGCGTAAATAAGTAGTTACCGTATTCAGCAGTATCAGAAATCACAACGTTCATTTCATATAATTTGTTTCGAGCAATACAGTTAGCGATTAATGGCGTTTCATGTAATGACTCATAATATGCAGACTCATCAACAATACCTGCAGCAACCATTGCCTCAAATGCTAATTCAACACCCGCTTTTATCATAGCAACAACGAAAATGCCTTTATCGTAATATTCTTGCTCAGTAATTTCAGTGTCACAATCTGGTGCTAATTCAAAAGAAGTTTCAGCTGTTTCTGCACGCCATGTTAACAAATTCACATCATCATTGGCCCAATCAGCCATCATGGTTTCTGAGAAGCGACCTTCGATGATGTCATCCATATGTTTTTCAAATAATGGGCGTAAGATAACTTTCAATTCTTCTGCCATATCAAAAGCTTTGATTTTGGCAGGGTTTGATAATCTGTCCATCATGTTAGTGATGCCGCCATGCTTCAAACCTTCAGTAGTAGTTTCTAAACCGTACTGTAATAACTTACGCGCATAAGCAGCGTCAACGCCTTGCTCTACTAATTGTTTGTGACCTAATACTGCAGCCGTTTGCAACATACCACATAAAATAGTTTGCTCACCCATTAGATCAGACTTAACTTCAGCAATAAATGAAGATTCTAGAACACCTGCTCTATCACCACCAGTAGCGCTTGCGTAAGCTTTAGCGATAGCTAAACCGTTACCTTGCGGGTCATTTTCTGGGTGAACGGCAATAAGCGTTGGTACACCAAAACCACGTTTGTATTCTTCTCGTACTTCAGTACCTGGACATTTTGGTGCTACCATTACAACGGTGATGTCAGAACGAATTTGCATACCTTCTTCAACGATGTTGAAACCATGCGAATAAGCTAACGTTGAACCCTGCTTCATGTAAGGCATAACAGCAGTTACCGCTGAAGTATGCTGCTTATCTGGTGTTAAGTTTAAAACCAAATCTGCTTGTGGAATTAATTCTTCATATGTACCCACAGTAAAACCGTTTTCAGTAGCCCACTGCCAAGATTGACGTTTAGAAGTAATCGCGGCTTCACGTAAAGCATAAGAAATATTTAAGCCAGAATCACGCATGTTCAAACCTTGGTTTAAACCTTGTGCACCACAGCCAACAATAACAATGTTCCAATCTTTGATGAAGTTGCAGCCATCGCTAAACTCTTCACGTTTCATAAAACGACATTTGCCTAATTGGCCAAGCTTTTCACGTAAACTTAACGTATTAAAATAATTGCTCATGATTTTTCCTATCAATATTTTGAAAATAATTATTAACCACGTCAGTTTTCTAGGCAGTGGTTTTTTAAGATGGATACAGCATAACGCAAAACGAGCGTTGCGAAAAATGATATATTTGCATCATTACGTTTCACTTTGTGCAACAATGAACGTAAGTGTTAATTTATAAAGAGTGAATTGTGGAGCAAAAATCACTGGCTATGTTTCTACATTTGAGCCAAACATTACATTTTGGTAAAACGGCATTGGCATTTCATGTTAGCCCATCAACCTTAAGCCGAGTTATTCAACGTCTAGAGCAAGAAATAGCGAGTGATTTACTCCATAGAGATAACCGCAGCGTGGTATTAACAGATGCCGGCAAAAAATTTAAAAACTATGCTGAGCAACAGCTTGAGCAATGGCATTCTTTTAAAAGTTCTTTAGATGAGAAAAATGAACAGTTAACAGGAAAGCTGCATATTTATTGCTCAGTTACCGCTGCATATAGCCACTTGCCTCCCTTGCTTGAGCGTTTTCGCGGTCAACATCCACTCGTCGAAATAATGCTGACCACAGGTGATGCCGCAGATGCCTTGGAACAGGTGCAAAATAAATCCGTCGACTTCGCCATTGCTGCCAATCCCGAAAATTTACCACGGAGTGTTTATTTTCATCACCTTGCCACTATTCCTCTAGCGGTAATTGCCCCAACCATGCACTGTAAAGTATTACAATTACTGCAAATTGACGGGAAAAAGCCTAAAACAATACCTTGGTCTGACATTCCAATTATTTTGCCAGAGCACGGTCCTGCTCGTAAACGTTTTGAATATTGGTATCGAAAAAAACAACAAGGTAAGGCCAATATTTACGCAACCGTTTCTGGACATGAAGCCTTGGTAAGCATGGTAGCATTGGGTTGTGGCGTTGGCATAGTGCCACAAGTTGTCGTTGAAAATAGCCCGGTAAAAGATCGGGTTCAATATTTGGCTGATGTTGGTGAAATAGAACCCTTTAATTTAGGAGTGTGTTGTTTAAATCAATCTCGGGCCCAGCCACTAATAAAAGCATTTTTTGATTCAATAAGCTAAGTCATAGGCAATAAATTTAAACCACAACACAGCCCGTTAGATGACGTAAGAGTCGATCCATTGCCCGGTAAGATAAAGCTTCAGTTAGGTGCTCATGTAGTATATTTTCACATGCACTCATATCCGCCAAAGTTCGAGCGATTTTTAAGATTTTATGATGAGCACGAGTAGAAAGCCCTAGCTTCTCCACTGCAAGTTCAAGAAATTCATTATCTTCAAACGATAAATGACAGTAACTTTTCAATTCACTGGTACCAAGATGAGCATTCGCTTTATTCTGGCGTTCTAATTGCCTCACTCGACATATCTGTACTCTATGCTGAACAACCTCACTAGTTTCGTTCATATTTGTATCTCCTGCCCAAGTACCCCGAGGCAAGCGAGCAACTTCAACCTGAATATCAATTCTGTCTAAAAATGGACCTGATAAGCGACTTAAATAACGTAGAACCTGTTCAGGTGTGCTGCGATTATCATTATAAAAACCTGTTGGACTTGGGTTCATGGCCGCAATTAGTTGAAAACGAGCGGGAAAACTTTGTTTGTGCATAGCGCGTGAAATCGTGACTTCACCCGACTCCATTGGTTCACGTAACACATCAATAACATTTATAACAACCTAGAATTAAACTGAATATGTATGGGTGGGTGGGTGACTACCGAAATGCAAGGGCTGCAAAAAGAAAGCTTAGATAATATTGCATACAAAAATTACATACACATTTATTTTACGATTATTACTGCTATTCAGAAACGTAAGCATACATATTTCACCATATTGTTTAGCGTTTGTCACGATTGGATTTATCGTTAATCATCAACTAGATTTAATATTATCATTTATATATGGATATATAGAAATGCAAAGCATGGATGAATTTACTCAAGAGTTTACTCTCAATAAATTAATTGAGAAATACCAAAAAGAACATATCACTTTCACAACTATTTATATTTGCAAAGATGAACCTGATGGCATTGTAATAGCTGTTTCATGGGAAGAGCTTGATGAAAGTCACTTCAAGATGTTTAAGCAACAATCCCAATCTAGAATATTATCATTTAGCAATTCTATATCTGAACAATATGAAAAATGGCACTATAAAATATGTGATTGGTTTGATGGGACACGAGCACCATTAAAACTAAAGGGTGACTGAATATCTAACATTATAATAGTAGCCACATAACCATTACCAAATGCCAACAACTTTACACCTTTTCTTTACCACATTATTCTCACTTTTCTGTATGCTGGTAATCTTTTTAGCTCGATTACACTCCCAAGCATTAACAGGGTACATTTTATCCCAAGCATTCATTAACTGTTGTTGTGATTTGCTCATGCTATATCGCTTGTAAGCTTCATTCATATAGAGGTAAGTGCGAGCTATTTGACCTCTTGCAGCTTCAGGTGGTTCAGCTTTGCTATTATCTATTTTCATTTCACAACTACCGAAGTCACTTTTTACGGCAGGTAGCATGGTAAAGTTATAATTGCTTCTTAGGGCGTTAACAGCGCCAATTGCTGGATAAAGATTAAACATATCGGATTGCATGTAACGATATTCAGTATTTACTTTCTCTGCGCATTTACGACCCTTAAATGTTTTTCCTTTGCTATTGATACATAGCTTATGTCCATCACGCCACTCAGTAAAGGTACGACCAAAATTCTCTGCGGGTACAACATGTTCCCATTCTACCTTTTTAGATCGCTTAACATATTTAGTAGTAGTGAAACCTTTGGGTTGAATTATTTTTTTCTTAGCGTCAAATGTCGCACCGCAGTAAAGTGTTGATCGGTGATTGTGATAAACCTTTAATTCTAGAATCTTTTTAGCTTTACTGAATGATTGTATTTCTTGGTTGGCCGCTAAAACTTGTGTAGTGACTGCCACAGCTATCAAAACTGCTATAATTATTTTCATGATCCGCTTTGTTTTAAATTGCTGAATGAATATGCCAATGATTTGAATAAATTTATTGATACAACCCCTCAAGTCCAGGCAATGATAAAAATTGAGAGGGGTTTCCATTTTTTACTTCATAATCACGATTGAGTCTACTGTTACTAGTAACTAATACACAATAATTTTTAGCGCGAGTTATACCAACAAAATGTAAATTTAACTCCTGCTCCCAGTCATCATATATAACGTCATAACAACCTTTCACGTATTTTCTTTTAGGGTGAATCCAGTCATAAAGGTCCAAGTGATAAACAAGCTCAAACTCTAACCCCTTAGACTTGTGGAGAGTCATTACTTGAACTTCATTAACATCTACTGGCTTATAATGTTTTAGCAGCTTGGAATCTAAGCAAATTGAACTAATCAGCTCCTTTTCAGATTCATGGATTGATATACCTAAAACTTTTTCTGATATATCAATTATAGATGTGGATAGTTCTTCTTCTACTTTTCCTTTTACTAGTGAAATTAGCTTGCGAGTTAAAGCTATTTGATTATTTTTAATAGTTGAAAGCCTATCTAAAAACTCAAAAACATCATTTATACGGTGCCTATCATCAAACCTAACTCTTAATAGGTGAGCAAACAAGTTACAAATATTTGTGTTTCTTACTGCTAACGGATCTTCATCAAATACTCTAAAGGGTATATCTAAGCCATTAGACAAAAATTCTAAAGATATATTGTTTCTGACCAACACACCGATCTTTGAATATGAGTCCACATATCCATTTTTTAGCGCATTCTTAATCGATTCATTTACTTTAGTCGCAACATCTATCTGAGTGCCAATATAATTACGTCTAATAATTCTAATTTTATCAGTAGCCAATAGATCACAGTTAGAGTCAAAGAGTCGATTGGAGTAGTTAGTAATTGATGGGTGACAACGGTGATTGATATTTACTATATGGTGTTCAAAAATGCCGGGTTGATTTGTTAACTCGTTAATATACTCAGGATCACTGCCTCGCCACGCATATATTGACTGTTGAACATCACCAACAGCCACGCCAACAAGTCCAATTTCTATCAATTTAAGAAATAGGGCATGTTGCGGTTCAGAGGAATCTTGATATTCATCTATATAAACAGATATATACTTTGCAAGTATATATCTTTGACAAGCACGCGATTCATGCAAAACATGATTAGCAATAACACCAAGTAACTCAAGTAAGATAAAACCATGATCAAATAATATTTTTATATCGTCTTTAAAGATGTCAAACAAAGTTGAGCTTATATCTCCTCTATACGCTGTTATTGAACTTAACTTATTTTTTACGTCTTGAGGTATATCTTCAAACTTAATACATTCTAATGGATGTTTCTTTCTACCAAGTACTCTTGCTAAAAATGGATGTATTATCTCACCCAAGCAGAAATGATCAATTGTCCCAAAAAAACTAGCCTTGGTATCACAAGCATTTTTTTTGCAACGAGTTTTTAACTCTTTACTGGCTTTTACAGTAAACGTAATACCGATAATTCCACGATAGGAAGGAAGACTCATTACTTCAGATCTGATTTTTTCAGCAACCACCGTAGTTTTACCACTACCTGGGCATGCAGTTATAACCATGTTAGCATTCGAATTTATAGCTGCTTTTTGATCTGAAGTGAATTCAAAATCGCTCATTTTAACTCGCCACTAGTGTTAAAGCATGAAGTAATGGTTTAGCCAGTTCGCCTCCACCTATACCAGAGAGAGCTACTTGATTATTAGACAGGAAAGATCTCATCCGTATCGCTTTTTTAGCCTGAAGGTATTTTATAGCATCTGTTGCATTATTTTTACCTGAAAAGGCCAGCAACTCAGCTTCAAGCTCTAAAGCTAGATCACTCTCAAGATCTACTTTAGATATGAACATACCATTAGGATTAATTTGATTTGTAGCATTTTGCCAATCACCATTATCAACAAGATCTTGAGATTTAGTTCCCGGAGGATAGTCAGGAGCATTTGGTAAGCCCATTAAAGCAAAGCATCGATTAATACCGACAGCTCTTTTATTAATAGAGCTACCGTTAATGCCAGAAACATCATTATCAGTTCTTAGTACCCAGGGAATTTCCATTGCATCTAGAATTTCGCAATACACTTTGAATTGAATTCCATCAACACAAAGGATTGAAATATTATGAAAATCTAAATCTATAAGAAGTTTTTGTGCTAACTCCTCATAAAATAGTTTCTCTGAAGGACCTTCAACCAAGAACACACAACTTGAGAAAAAAGCCTCGGCAGGAAGAATACTCATCCTATAGCCTAAATTATCCCATGCTTCTGATATACATGATGAACAACCTTCTTTAGCGGCTTTGTTTCCCTCCGTTCCTGAAAGTAAACGGATTATTGAATTTGGTTTATATCTCTCAGTAATTTGTGGAGAATGACTAGTAATAATTGTCTGTCCTGGCAACTCTTTTATTAAATAATCTGCCAATTTACGCTGCTGATGAGGGTGTAAATGTGCCTCTGGTTCTTCAACACAATAAAATGTAACTTCATGGTTTGGATCAAATTCCTTTAGGCTCTTCGCCTTCCATAAAGCTAACAATATTTGGTTGTTTCTACCATCCCCTCCTAACATCAACTTTGAGCCTGAAGTACAAGCACCTAGCTCTAAATTATCAATAAACTGGTTAACTTTTATTGCCCCTGTGTCCAGATGAACACTATAGTCACCATATGTATGAGATAATTTTTTTAACTCTTCATTAACTACAGATGTAGCATCTTGAACATAATTGAGTTTTGCAATTTTTTCATTGATTTCACTAAGTTTAAAAGAGATATTTACCATCTCAATCCGGTCACTTGCTAATGCTAGACCTTCAAGGCTTTCTTGCGAGTATTTGAGTAATTGTTTCTTTTCAAATTGAATAAACTTTTGAAGATCTCTTCTTGATTTTACATATCGCAAATTCAATCGTTTTAAATAATATCTAGATTGTATTTCCTCTAACTCATCATCCGCACAACCGATGAATAGTTTATTTTCTAAGGTTGCCTTATCTGATTTAAGTGAAATGATACATTTACCTTCATCACTCACATGCCCTTTTAAAATAGAAAGAACTGCGTCCTCAGTGATATCAGAAAAATAAATTTTAATCACAAAAGATTCTGTCTGAGTTCCGTCACTACTGATAAAGAAGTCTGTTAATTCAGGTTCAATATCCCTATCAGATAAAGACTTATCTAGTAGTAATCGAATACTGTACAGTAAGTTAGTCTTACCAACATCATTGGCACCAATTATCAATGTTCTATCATTAAACTTGATTGTTGAATTTTTAAAATTCCTGAACCCTTCAATTTTTACCTTTGCAATCTTCAATCTTTATATCCTTTATTAGCATTCAGCATACTCATCCTTGATGTGATGATTTCTTTTAAATCTGTAATTGTCAATATTGTCTTACCCCGATGAAGCATGGCATGACAGTTGGGGCAAACTGGTCGAAGATCTTTAATTGGATCTACAACATAAGATTTTCCAATAGTATGTAATGGAACGATATGATGAACATGTATAAATCCAGCGCCCACATCTCCATAAAAAGCTTCAAATTTAAAATTACACACATTACAAACAGGTCCGTAGTGTGCAATACATTTGTTTCTTGCTGCTGTGTTTCTTTCATAAGCATTAACAGAAATAGACTTTTTTACACCTTCCGTTAAATTGACATTAATATCTATTTCGTCAGGAAAATTGTTCGCTGAATTGAGACTTAAAATAGCCCTATGTCTATTTAGCACATCTCTTATTGAATTTAGTTTTCCATGCCGAAGATTTTCATAGTAATTAATATGTAATTCAACAGATATTAAAGCTTTCTCATATGCATTGGATGCAAATTGTTGAGAAATTTTTGTTAGAATGTAATCAGTAGCCTCAGTATTAAATGTTCTTTTATATAAGTCACCAGATAGTATTTTTCCTACCCCAACAACATAGTCTTTTGCTGAACCTTCGTTCATTCCTGATTGAGTTACAATTCTTTCAACAGCTTCTAAACGGGTTGAATTGCCCTGGAATACTAGTACTGATTGCGAATATGCATATTCAGTCATATGAAGTGTAATAGCTGGCATTAATTAGCTCCTATTCATACAAGTACTTCTGACAACCAACAAACGCGTTGCTAATTATTAGTATCGAACTTAATGTTTCTGCGGCATCGCGATCGAGTCATACTTCAGCACTAATAGTGATTTCATATTTTTACGTCATAACTGAGATACACCATCTTGTACATAATGACTAAGAATAATCTAACTCGCTGCTACAACCAGCGTTTTTATGAAGAGTATCATCGATATTTTTAAACGTTTGTTCAAACATTATTATTTTTTTCCTGATGGGTGTATACCCATAAAATTTTTATTACATTAAACACGTATCCAAGCATGTTTCTGTTACTAATTTGATTACAGTAATTATTTCTTCCCTATTGTTAGCAGAGCTAACATGTGAAAATAACCCTATTTATAAATTCGTAGCTTACTTTATTGATAATTGTTCCGGCTAACAATTTGTTATTAGTTTAAAATTGGAGTAATAAATACAATAAATTACTCTGGTAATAATATTTTAGGGCTACATTTTAATGCTTCAGCTAATCGATAAAGCGTTTCAACAGTTATATTGACTTCACCACGCTCAATTTTACCTATATGGCTAGAGTCTATATTGGCAGATTGTGCTAAATCACTCTGCGACATATCTTTCTCAACTCTTGCCATTTTTATTTTCTTACCGAGCTTTTTAGCAATACTACTCATTTAATTTTCACTTAATTAAATAAATAAATCTTTTCATATCTAATTATTTTTATCGAGGTATTGAAGCACCATAAAAAGGTGTTAAACTACCTTTTTATGGTGTTTTAATAATTAAGAGTGTTGGTATGAATGTTGACGAGCAAATCTTACAAATAGTTAGTGAGCCATCTTTTGATAGCTTTACAACATTTGAACTAAAAAAAGCTTTTGAAGAAAAAGTTGGTGAAGACTTTTTAACACTCTCTGACATGTTTAAGTTTATATTTTCTCAAATGAAGTTATTGGCTAAAACTGGAATGATCGAAAGATCACGTAATGATCCGGTGTTTAGTGGAATTTATGTAAAGACAGATAGATTTCAAGCCAACAAAAATATAACTTTTGATTCCTCACCAATAGGAATTAAAGAAAAGCACAAGACTTACAAACATCAGTTATTAATTGGTATAGGTGAAGCTCAAGAGTACGAACAACTTTGCAACGAGTACCCCGAACTAAAGAAGGACCTCCAGCATAAATACAACAAGATACGAGATCAAAATAGTAGACTTTTAGGTAAAATTAAAGTCATTGAATCAATACTTAACAATAAGGAATAAAATTAATAATGGAATTAAGAAAATGGCAGCATGAATGTATTGAACTTGCTTTAGAAAAATATAAATCAGGACAAGAACATTTTTTAGTTCAGGCAACGCCAGCCGCAGGTAAAACATTTATGACAGCTAACTTGGCCAAGCGATTACTTAATAATGGTGATATTGATCTAGTGCTTTGTTTTTCACCTTCGAGTATTGTTTCAAGTGAATTCTCTGCTGTGCTAAGTGAAATTACAAAGTACTCTTTTGACGGAAAATTAGGAGCAAGGGGGCAGTCAATCACTTATCAAAAAATGGCTTACCTTGATGAAAATTTTTGGGCATTATTCGAAAAATTTAAAGTGCTTGCTGTCTTTGATGAAATTCACCATTGCTGCGGGACTCATAATGATAATTCTAATGAATGGGGCAAACAGATCATTAAGAACATCCAAGCTAAAGCAACTTATACATTGGCTTTAAGTGGTACACCCTGGCGTTCAGATGCTGCGCCTATCTCTTTATCTAAATACTCAACAGATCAAGGACAGATCAAATGCGACTATGTTTATGGTTTATCTGATGCGATAAATGATAATGTCTGTCGCATTCCAAAAATTGTAATTATTGATAATGATGAAATTACACTGAGTAATTCTAGCTCTACAAGATCTTTTAATAATTTTGGTGAGCTATTAACTAAATCAACGTTACGTTATCAAGAAATTATTAGTAATGAAGATGTTATTACAAACCTAATTAAACGGGCTGATTCACAACTAGACTCAATTAGGGAAAATAACCCAATGGCAGGTGGATTAATTGTTGCGGCATCTGTTGAACATGCGGAACAAATAATTAGAATTATTAAGAAAGAAATTAACGAAGATGCTGTAATTGTTAGCTATAAAGAAGAAAATCCAGGCGCTATAATTAGAAACTATAAGCAAAGCTTAAACAAATGGATCGTTAGTATTGGTATGATCAGCGAAGGTACTAACATTCCGCGTTTACAAGTTTGTTGCCATTTAACTCATATTAAAACTGAGCTTCATTACAGACAAATATTGGGCCGAATTCTACGTATCACTTCAGAAGAAAATCAAGAAGCAATATTATTTATGCCTGCTGAACCCATGTTGGTTGAATATGCATATAGAATAAGTGAGGACATTCCATTTCAAGCAAATATCATATCATTTGAAACTATTGAAAAATCAAATTTTGGTTCCAAAAATATAGCTAATATAAGTAGCACATCACGTTATTCAGATGAGAAAAATATTGATGCTCTCATTCTGTCAATACAAGGAAGTTTTACTAATAGTGTATTAACAGAAACTTATGAAAATATGACAAATTCTTTTGGAAAATTTAGCCAAGAAGTCATTGATTTTTAGCGATTTCCACTTTGATTATATTAGCTTTATCAGTTAAAAGTTTCTACCGCGCTGCGCTTACTAACTCATAAAAAGAATTCAGAACTCGCTGCGCGAAACCTAAATCTATTTTTGAGAGTGATGTTTGAGACTAACCGCAAGTACTGTCCTCAGTCACAATTGCTTAGAATTTGTTGAATCTCAATGCGAACCCATGATTTGTACGAAGAAAACTTAAAAAAGGGTTAATTTGTAACTGGGGCTATCTCATATTGAAGTGGCATATTTAATTCCAATTATATTTCTTCCATGCGTTTTAAGAAATAACGTGGATCTAATAATTAAAATTTATTACATATCCTTTCTTACCCTACAATTTTTTGCTATTGCTATCAGCGAGTAACTTCTTTTGATATAGTTATCAGTCATCGCTAAGTAATTTATTAGAGTGTTGTTTTACTTCTATACAAAATTTTAAATTAATGATCTATCAAACAATTTTAGATAACATAAATTTTGTGCTGAGCTTAAATTCAACAATTATAAAAACAAAAAATTGAGAGGGAATTGTGGCGTTTGATCAGTCTAAATTATTCAAAAAACTGGAAGATATAGTCTCTAACTTAAATAAAGATGAATTTATTTATAACTTCCTTCTTGCATTCGGTTCTCCTAAAGCAACAATAACAAAATTAAAAAACAGTTATGGCTCGGCTGGTTTATTAATAGACGGAAGCGTCATATTAAAAAACAAAGTCCACTTTCAAGTATGTGAGTCCGGGCAAAATCTACACTCACTTTGTGAATCAGCAAAGCAATCTCCTCATATATCAAAAGATAAAATCCGCTTTGTTGTAGTTACAGATTTTGAAGATATTGTTGCATATGACACAAAAGCCAAAGATACATTAGACATTGAATTTATTGACCTTCCGAAAAGCTACGCTTTTTTTCTTCCATTGGCTAACATCGAAAAGTTTGAAATAACATCTGAACATCCGGCAGATGTTAAAGCATCATACAAAATGGGACAGTTGTGTGATGTCATCAGGCGACACAATGAAATTGAAACTGAAGAAAGAATCCACTCATTTAATGTATTTTTAACTAGGTTGCTATTCTGTTTTTACGCTGAGGATACTGGGATATTTGATGAAAATCAGATGGTCAAGTCAATTCAGAATACAACTTTAAAAAATGGAGTAGACTTAAAATCATTTTTCGAAACGTTTTTTAAAGTACTAGATTTACCTGATAACTCACAAGAGAGAACGAAACTACCGTCACATTTTACAGATTTTCCATATGTAAACGGTGGCTTGTTTGCAAAAGAAGAATGGATACCTGAGTTTACTGATAAAGCTCGAAGGATGATTATCGAAATCGGGTCTTTAAGTTGGGATGAGATTAACCCAGATATTTTCGGCTCTATGTTTCAAGCTGTAATAGATCCAGAACAAAGAGGCTCACTAGGCCAACATTACACCTCGGTTCCGAATATCCTTAATGTAATAAACCCCCTATTTCTTGATAAATTAAATAGTGAGTTAGAGCGATCAAGAAATAGTGTTATCAAATTGCAGAAATTATTAGTCCGTTTACAAAGACTAAGGCTGTTTGATCCAGCGGCTGGTAGCGGAAACTTTCTTATTATCGCCTATAAGGAACTCAGAAAACTTGAGATGGAAATTTTTAAAGCTCTGGATAATCATGCAGAACAATCGGTCATGTTTATGTCAGGCATTAGGTTGAATCAATTCTACGGAATAGAAATCGATGATTTCGCTTATGAAATTGCATTGCTTTCTTTGTGGCTTGCTGAAAACCAAATGAATAAGATGTTTGAAGCTGAATTTGGTATTTCCGAACCAGATCTTCCTTTGAAAGCGTCAGGTAATATTCATAGAGGTAATAGTCTAAGGGCTGATTGGGAAAAAATATGTCCTAAGCAGGACTCTAAAGGCCCTCTAGAGGTATACGTTTGCGGAAACCCACCTTTTATTTCATTCAAAGAAAGAAATAAAAGTGAAGAACAGTCAAAAGATATGGAGTTATTGTTTTCAAAAGCTGGAAACTGGAAACAAATAGACTATGTGGGGGCATGGTTTTATAAAGGAGCAAATTATATCCATGGAACAGACATTAAATTGGCATTTGTAGCAACTAATAGCATTATACAGGGCGATCAAGTAAGTTTACTTTGGGAAAAGGTTCTCGATCAAGATGTAGAAATTACTTTCGGTTATAGAAGCTTCAGTTGGTCAAATAGTGCAAAAGGTAAAGCGGCTGTTCATGTGGTCATTGTTGGTTTGGGCTATGGCGCAAAAGAAAAGTTTATCTTTGAAATTGGCGAGAATAAGAACGTAACAAAACGAAAAGCGAAGAATATTTCTCCTTATATAATTGACGCAGGCAATACAATCATAGCGTCAAGTAGTAAAGCTTTATCATCTTCTGCAAAGTTAATGCAAGATGGTAATAACTACACAAAATCTGGAGAGCTATTTCTAACGCCTGAGCAGAAAATAACTGTAGAGAACGAATACCCTGAACTAACGAATTACATAAAAAGGGTTATTGGTGGAGACGAGTTTTTAAATAACAAAGAAAGGTATTGCTTCTGGTTAGTCGATTATAATATTAATGAGCGTCACCCTTTTTTAGAGACCATTCTAGAACGCTGTAGACAAGAAAGACTTGAAAGCAGTAAGAAAGAAACAAGAGAAAAAGCATCTCTGACACCACACCTTTTTCCAGAGGTTAGACAACCTAAAAGAGGCAATTATTTAGTTGTCCCTAGAGTTACCTCATCTAGAAGGAAATACGTTCCTATAGGTGTAATGCCATATGACACTATAACTACTAATCAAGTTTTAATGGTTACAGACTCAGATCTATATGATTTTGGGATTTTAACATCGGAGTTGCACAATGATTGGATGAGAACGGTAGCTGGAAGATTAAAGAGCGATTATAGATATTCAGCCTCACTTGTCTACAATACCTTTCCATGGCCTGATGTGAATGAAAAGCAACGAACACACATCATACAATTAGCTGAGGAGATACTATTAGTAAGAGAGGATCACGTAGAAAAGACTCTCGCACAAATGTACGATCCTGATAAAATGCCAGAAGATTTAAGAAGTGCTCATATAAACCTAGATTTAGCTGTTGAAAAACTATATCGCAGTAAACCATTTGAAAACGAAGCAAAAAGAGTAGAATTTTTATTTAAAAAGTATGAACAATTAATTTCTAGGGAGAGAAATGATGCCTAATTTAGTTAACGTCCAATTTGAAAATCAGTCTAACGATGATGGTAATAAGCTAGGCATGAGACCTATGCAGTCTCGTGTATTTGAGAAACGAAACGAACAATATTTATTAGTTAAAGCACCTCCTGCGTCTGGTAAATCAAGAGCCTTGATGTTTGTAGGATTAGATAAATTAATAAATCAAGGCATTCGTAAAGTTATTGTGGCTGTTCCAGAAATGTCTATTGGTAGCTCGTTTAAAACTACGGATTTAATGAGCTATGGCTTTTGTGCTAATTGGGAAATGGATGATAGATACAACCTTTGTCAAAGTGGTAGTCATGGAAAAGCAGGCGTTTTTCGCGATTTTTTATCTAATGAAACAGCGAATATATTGCTATGTACTCATGCTACTTTTAGGCTCACGTTAAAAGATCTAGATTTAGAGTTACTAAACGATACTTTGATTGCTATCGATGAATTTCATCATGTATCTGAATCAGGAGATAATCAGTTAGGAAATAGCTTAGATTCTGTAATGAAGGATACTAATGCCCATATTATAGCTATGACAGGATCGTACTTTAGAGGTGATACTTTAAAAATTCTTAGTGCCGAAGATGAAGCTAAATTTCAGCATGTATCTTATTCATATTACGAGCAAATACAGTCGTACAAGCATCTTAAATCTTTAGGAATAGGATACCACTTCTATCGAGATGGCTATTTATCAGCATTAGGTGAAGTTTTAGACCCAACTAAAAAAACAATTATTCATATTCCTAATGTAAATTCTAGAGAATCTACAGGTGACAAGTACGCTGAAACCGATGCTATTTTAGATGTCATCAGGGGGGATAATGAAGAGGATCTAACTACCGATGAGCACGGTATTTATCATGTTCCAGCGACTATGCCTGATGGTAGCGTTAAAATATTAAAAGTAGCCGACTTGGTAGATGACGGTCAAAATCGCTCTAAAATACAGAACTACTTAGATCATATAAGCTGTTCTGATGATCTTGATATTATTATCGCTCTAAATATGGCACAAGAAGGTTTTGATTGGGTTTATTGTGAACATGCATTAACAATTGGTTTTCGTTCCAGTTTAACTCAAAAGATTCAAATAATAGGTAGAGCTACGCGTGACTGTGAAGGAAAAGAGCACGCTCAATTCACCAATTTAATAGCAGAGCCTGATGCATCATCTGAAGAAGCTGCGTGGGCAGTTAATAACATGCTAAAAGCTATCAGTGTGTCATTATTAATGGAGCAAGTATTAGCACCGAAAGTAAACTTCAAAATTAGAGGTGAAACTATTGATGACGATGGTGATTATGTAATTGAAGTTAATACTTGGGATAAACCACCAAGTGAACATGCAAAAAAAGCCTTGGAAAACAGAGATACTATAATTGCAGAGCTAACTAATGATACTAAAAAGCTTCATTCTGCATTAACGGGTGAGTACGAACCCGAAGTTTGGTTAAACCATCACATTCCAAAACTACTGCAAGATAAATATCCAGAAATTGAAGATGATGAAATAGAAAGACTATCTGAAATATTTTTAACTGCTATGACTGTCCCTGCTGTTGGTGGAAAAGTTGTACTAGGTGAAGATTTACCAGATGATTCAATACCTTTTGTTCCAGATGATTCCGATGAACCATATACAGGCCCCGAACATGGGGGGGATACAGAGCCGGATAAGAAGTTCCTGTTATTAGGTAACAAGTTTGTTGCTATTGATGATTTGAACATAAACCTCATCGCTAGCATAAATCCGTTTCAAAAGGCTTACGAGGTAATTTCCAGAGAAGTAGATGCAGATCTGTTAAGAATTATCCAAGATCAAGTAAGGGCTATGCAGTCCGACATGGATATAGAAGAAGCAATGTTATTGGCTGATAGAATCGCAGAGTTTAAGGACGAGCATAGCAGAGATCCGAAAACAGGAAGCCATGATGACATAGAGCATCGACTTGCTATAGCACTTCAAAAGCTAATGGTGTGGGCACAAGAGCAGGCAAATAAAGAAGTTGAGGATACCCAAGAGCAGATGACATTTAGAGAAGAGCTTTAAGTAAGGTTTAAAAATGAGCGAAGGAAGCAAAACACGGAAAACCAAAATTGAAGCCAAAAAGTTCTCGATGGATGAGTTTTGGGCGAAAGAAAAAAGTAGATTATTTAAGGATATAAAACCTAAGAAGAAAAATTATAGTGCCTCAGGTAGTTCTGCCGTGCAGTCTCTCATTAAGATAAATGATTTTTACGAAGTTAATCAAAGAGAGCCATCAGAATGTGGCCCTTTTGAAGAGAAAAAATTAGCTAGAGCACTAAAGAGGCTGAGAGAATTAAAGGGTAAAATTGACACAGAATCTGCGGACATACATGGCTTATTATCAGTCAAACATGTCAAATCAGCAGAACAAGTTGAAGTTAATGAATCAGAAAATATTAAAAAGACAAAGCTAGATAAAACCAACAATAAAACCCTTGCTAATAGTATCTTAAATTTATTCGGAGGCGGCAAACATGATAAATTATTTGATACTAGTAAGTTAAAGCAAGGAAAGCTAAAAAACACACAAGAAACTTACGGAAAAAGAACCCCTTGCCCAGAGTTCCATACATACATTCCAATATTTAACGCCATAAAAAAAATGATCGATGCTAGAGAATCTGTAATTGAGCCATTTAGAAAAGGAAACATAATAAATATTGGCGATGTATTCATTTGGGATGGAATCACTTGTTTTGTATCTGAAGAGCTAAAGATGGAACTTGATGCACAGGGTAAACCTAATCCAAGGCTTAGGGTTATATTTGATAATGGAACACACGCTAATATTTTAAAGCAGTCTTTCAGTCAAGGCATGTATCGTTCTAATGGAACGAGGCGCATATCAAAAAGAGTAGATAGCTTATTAGGTAGTCTCAGTAAACCGTTGGAACAACGTTATGGAAAGAAAACAGGAGAAATATATTTTCTATCTTCACATTCTAACAATCCTGAAGTGCTTAAATTCGATAATCTAATAAAGATTGGTGTTACAGAAAGTACAACGCCTTTACGAACTAGAAATGCTGAGACAGAATCAACATACTTATTTTCACCTGTAAGAATTCTTAAGATAATACCTTGCTACAACATGAATGTGATGGGGTTAGAGGCCCTCATTCATACGGCTTTAAATGACTTCAGAAAAGAAGTTGTTTTATCAAACAAAAGGACTGGAAAGACAATTACTGCAAGAGAGTGGTTTGATATCTCTATAGAGAAAGCACTAGCAATTTCGATGGAAATTGTGCGAGGGAATTATGCTGGTTATTCACTTGACCAAAGCGGTAACCTACATAAAATGGATATAGATTAGTTAGCCTCTAACTGAATTAAAAGTGTTGCATTTAGGCTAAGCTTGAAGAGTAATTATAATGTAACCTTTTATCCAAATACAGGAGCAAAGCCAGATTTTATTGCTTCATAACTAGGTGGCCTTTTAATTGCGTTATTGTATTGCTCGTTAGTGCCAATCAAAACACATAATTTTTTAGTACGCGTAAGCGCAGTATAAATGCCACTTCGCTCAAGAAATGGAGAATCTATTATTATTGCACAGTTTTCGTATTCAGAGCCTTGCGACTTGTGAATCGTGATAAGATAAGCAAGCTGTAATCCAACTTCATAGCAATCTTCTGGTGACAAGATACTAACGTTATTATCATCATCAAATCTTACATGACAAAGCACCTTACCATTCTCTGCCTCAATACTTTCTATAACACCAGTCATTCCGTTAAAAATGCCCAAATTGTGTGCGTTTTTAGTCGCTAAAACAGGATCATCTTTTTGTAATGATGTTGTACCGTACCGCATGCAAAATTCATCTTTTTCTTTTGGGTTAATCATCGATTGCACTTTGGTATTTAAGTTTTGTGTCGATGATTGAAATAACTTTGAAGCGTAACTAGACAGCACCATACAATGATCAAACGTATTGCGAAGCTTAACAATAGTCGTTGCATAATCGGTTACATAAGGCATTAAATAAACACCGCTAGTTTCGCCTTGATAGATCGGCAAATCATGTGTTCGTCCGTTGCGAATTTTCATAGCGCATTCGTGCAATGGTGAATCTGCAAGCATACGATGTACTTCCGTTAAACGCGTATGGGGTGCATTTGACTCAACCAACTTGTGCCAGAAAAGTCCAAAGCCGATGGGTGGTAATTGAGCACTGTCACCGACAAGTAATAAGCGAAATGGATTTTCTCCAAAAAATTTAATTAATTTACATATTAGTGAAATATCGACCATCGAACTTTCATCAATGATAATTAATGGATCAGATGCAAGATCGACTGCTAAAGCACTACCTTCTTTAATTAATTTTATCATTGTATGAATAGTACTAACTTTCTTGTCATCAGCACCAATTGATTGTTTGGCTCTATTAGCTGCTTTGCCTGCGAGTGCAGCAACATGAACGACTATATTCATTTCACTTGCGATATCATAAATGGCTTTGAGTACAGCCGTTTTGCCTGTCCCACCGTAGCCCGATAACAATGACACCCTGTTTGTTAACGCCATTTCTACAGCATGACATTGTTTCGAAACTAACCCCCAGCCATAAATGTCTTTATGTTCAACACTGTATTGTTCAATACGAGCAGGCAATTGTTCTCTTGTTACAAATAAATTTTCTTGAATGGATGTTTTATGTAGTGAAATTAGCGCTTTTTCAACGCTTTGTTCAATATAAGCGAGTGAGATGGGCTGCAAGAAAATTGTCTCATTTTCTTCTAAGATGCAAACTGCTTTTGCAGCTAAAGCTGTCTGAATGGCAATTTCAGCGGACTTTTTACTGCCAATCATATCAAGGCATTCTTTGATAGCTTTTGTCGCCATAGCGAGTACTGTGATTGTATGTCCAAGTTCTAGTTCTTGATACAAAGCAAATTCAACGCAGCCAATTAATGCACGTTCATCGTCAGAGGTAATTTTTTGTGCCTTTGCTACTGTAGCAATTGACATGAGCGACTGGGGGGTACTGTTGCTTAAAGCAACCAACGCGTAGGGATTTCGCTTTAAGCGATTTACTGTGTCAAACTTACACAGACGTATAATTTGTTTCGCTAAACCCGCATCTAGCTTGTTCTTTGAGAGAAAGATAACTAGCTCAGTCTCTTCCTTTAAATCGCTCCATTCTTCACAAATTCGCTGTGCTTGGCTTTCAGAAACTTTTGCATCAGCAATGGTTTTCCAGTCGCCATTGTTCAATAATTTAATCAGCTCTGGTACACCAATACCTGCCACTAAATCTTTTGCTTTTTCAGGTCCGAAGTTGAATCCTCGAAAATTTGGATGCACTCCTAAGAACTTGATAATATAGTCATCTTGGTCATCATGTGGTAGCCCACAAAATGTGGCGCTATGAACAACAACTTGCTTATTATATTGATCGTAATCGCGAATTTGACCTTCAATTTCCCATTGCTCTCCCACAGATGGATTACGTAATATTTCTACATCATTTTTGACTTTAAAAGGACTGGAGCGTTTTTTTCCTTCTATTTTCGCCCAAAAAATGCATCCACCGATAATGCCGGGAAAAACGCTAGTGACCTCGACTATGCCAGAAAAACTCATAGTGTAAACCTGCGGCCTGATTCAATAGTATGTTCTAAGCTTTCTTCTTTTTCTGTTGATTGCTGTTTTAATTTTCGATTCTCACTTTGCAGTTGTAAATTTTGTTTTGTGAGACTGTCATTTTTTTCCTCGGCTATCGCCAAATCTTTTCGACACTTGGACAGTTCAGAGTTAGATGAAATTAAGTTACTTTCCATCATTTCTTGAACTGTTTTTCCTACTACAACCTTGGTTCCAATCCTGCTCATGTCATCATTTAACAATTTTTTTATGTTGGGAGAGTTTAAGCGTGCTGTGGGAAAACCGATATCTTTGGCTAATCGAATAAAATCAAGATCATTTTCTGCATCAACTGGGAATTTACCTCCAGTTTTCTCAAGTTCTTCAATGTAATCTTGGTATTGTTCAAGCGCAGATTTTTTGACTGTAAAATAAACAGGAAGCTTTGCTTGTAATGTTTCTTCTAATTTATCGTAATGAAAAAGAACAGTGGGATTACCTTTACCCTTACCCACTTTTAATGCATTTAAATCGACACCTGATTCTCTTGATACTTTTGACCGATTTAAACTACCACTGTTTGCAAACGGCTTAAACGCAGAGTAGCCTTTGTTGATTAACGCATCACGCCACAACAAAAATTTTGTCACATTTGCTTCGCCTTGGGCTTTACTCATTATCTTCATCCCTAATGCGGTTAATGGTTACGGGACACACCGTATTTAATAGCTTGAGTGCTCACGCGAGCAAAACCAATTTAGCCATCGAAGTTACTTCTCTATTTTGGTTATTTTCAATGATTCAGGAATTATTTGTTCAGGAGTGTACTTAATACGGGTATGAGTATTGCTCTCAAAAATCCCTGTTTCTTTTGCAAGATTGTCAGCTTCTTCAGAGCGTTTTTCATCAACGCCTTCACGGTACATGTCCCACGCTTGCATAGCAGTTCCAAATGGTTCGCCATCGATACTGAAATATGTAATTAGAGATGCTTCTTCTAATGTTTCTAATACTTCTACGTCTTCTGAAAATTCTGGATCTTTTAAGTCGATCTTTTGAATTGGCTCAATATAGCCGCTTCCATACGTTGTAAGGTACATTTGACCTGTCAAAGTGCAAACAGCAAGAGTAGTGAATGGATCGGCTAAAATATCAATCACTTGATTGTAAGTGAGTAAATCTGTCGTAGGAAAATATTCTGGACTTTCAAAATCTGTATGTGAGGGGTCGTATTTTGTAATGCTTATTGTAGAATTGCTCATTTGATACTGCCTTATTCAAATTAGTGTTTATATAAATAGAACTTAAGTACTGTTATAGTCGATTTGTATTAAAATTATAAATTTAATTTAAATACATGGACTAAAATACATCCATATATTTAGTTCGCTAGTAGTTTTAATGATAAGTTTATATCTACGTTAGTTTTAATTTATCTCGGACATTCAGTGGTAACTTTTCAATCGCCAGTGCTAATTGCTCTGCGGCATTTTGCTTTTCTAGTTCATCAATTCGATCTAATGCTGACTTTGCAGTAGCGTTAATTTCGGGCCTTGATTGTGCGGCTAAACCAGTGCGAGGTTTTGCTAAACGATCAGCTTTGCGCTTCATTAGCTCACCGTTAATACCACCTTTTCGTAAACCTTGTTGATCTTCTTTTCCCTCTAGATATTCAAGTAGATCTTCTGAATAGCTACTGGTATAAAACAATGCTTGGGTCGATGCCCCAACTATTTTAGCTACTTCACTTTTCTGCACTTGAAACTTGCTAGTAGTACGAAATGCTGTTGCTGTCTTGTGTTTACTTATATAAGCAAATTTTTCATTTTTAATAGTGTTTATTGCTTTCCATGCCGTAAATGATGCATTATCTTCGGAAACCCAGTCAGGTCGTTCATTGTCTGGCTCAGACTTCGTTTCAGGGATTGATTTCGCGAGTAAGTCTTTAAATTCCATCATTAACCTCCACTGACAAGTGCATCATCAAAATACTTAATATGATCATCGTACTTGCTGCTGCCACTATTACGTTTTAATTGCAAAAATTGCTTCCTAGCATTGATCACGGTTGATTTCGATTTACTTTTAAAAGTATCTGGCAGATCTATATTTTTCAGAATTTTCACATGATTCTCAACTTGCAACAAAATCCCTATTACATGACCATCTTCGATATCGGAATTGATACAGCCCAAACACAGGGAGGGATCAGCGTTCTGTCCTTGCGGCTCACCATCAATGGCACATGAAGCTTGTTTCATTGTGGTGCGTCTTACAATGCAATTACTCCAAGCATTTGCTTTCAGATCAATTACTTCTGAAGCTGTAAACTGCTCAGCCACTTCATCTAGTTCATCTAGAGGTAATACTTTAGTTGCTTTACCTAATCGCCTCATGAAAACATCAAACTTTCCGCTATATGCTCGGTGTTCATCACGCAGTGTCAACATATGCATTCTCACAATACTACTAACTGCTGCTCTCTTGGCGACATCATGAATATCTTTAAAGTTTTTTAGTCGTAGGTAACGCATGAAAAAGCGTTCATCGAGATGTTTAAAGTGTGAGCGAATAAACCAACCAACATCCCCAGAGTAGCGTCTTAAAACGGCCTCTGCCCATATATGCCTGAAGCCATGAGGAGTCGGGTATACACAATTATCTAGCATATTTGCGGTGCAGGTTTGTACTAATTCTCTTGATAAATCTTCTGGTTTTTCTATAGTTAGCTCTTTTAATTTTTGTTGCAACAAAGGGTCGAGATGCTGCTGCCATAAGATCATTTCATTGGCCGCTAATGTACCATTAATAAAACCAAACAGTTTTGCTCTAGATTGAGTGTTGCCATTTTTACTTAGCTGACCTGCTGCCAGTAATAGTGGCAATTCATTAGTCACTTTTTGCATTGTGTGGCGAAAATCAGCAGTGTAAGCGTTGTCTGGGTATTTTGTCGTTAACCTAGCAAAATCATGACGCTCATTTTCATTTAGTACTGATTTTTCCCTTAAGGTTTTTAGCTGCCTTAATTCGGTAAAAGGTACGTAGTTATACACAAAGTCTTGCCACATCCGAAGTACGCGGCCACCAAACATAGTTGCTGAATGAGCAGCATCCTTTCTTTTCATATCTGATGAGTACAAACATGGACTCGTATCACTCTCTTTAAACAGGCTGTTGAGTTGGAAAGCAAGCAAATAGGCTGAGAGAGTGATTTCTCGATCTAATTTGGTTTTCCCATTGGTTTTAGGAACGACCCAGTTGAGCATAAAACGAAATGGGGTGTAAGTACTGTCTAAGATATCTTGGTTTCTAGTAATATTTATAGCTGCCAGAGGGAAGCCATATTCGCTTGCTCGCCACCCGGTAAGGGTAATCATCATGGTGCATCCAGCAGCTTCAACATTACCAATAAACTCCCGGATGGCAAAACCATCACTATTAAAGGGTATATCAGCTTGCGCCAATAACTGAGCTAAGTTTTGTTTATTTTGTGGGGCTAATTTAATAAGCTTCTTTTTAACCAAATTACAGGTATCCAAAAACTGCATTAAGGTGATCTCGCGCTTATCTTTCAAGGTTGCGCAGTATTGACGTAATAAAGCATCAGGATCTTGTGGCAATTGAATATCAGTTAACTGTGTCAGCAACATAGTGCGCAAGAATTCATAACTATCAAAACGTTCGGGTAAATCTAGCTGTTTTGCCAAAAGTGTCAAAGCGTGCTCGCTCAATAAAACAGTCTCTTCACAAGCTTTTTGATACTCTTGCCAGAAAACTTCAAGAGTCAGACTCTGAATTAACTTACACCTTTCCTTTGATATTTCAAATTGGCCTTTTTGCCTACCACTTTTGATCAAAAATGGATCTATTAGAATATCTCGCCCTTTTAAAACGGCCCTAATACACCTTAACAAGGATTTATCAACGTTATAGCGGCTTCCAATTTTCCGCTCAAATGATTTCTGGATTATTTCAGGTAGCTCTCGCAAACATACCTGAATAGCTTTGGCCATCGGGAAATTCTTTTGAAAATAATTACCGCAATGATCAACATAGTGACGACCTACCGACAATGTTAAATAGTTAAAGGAATCACCAGCCATATAGTCAGCAAGCGTTAACCCGGTCATTACTTTAACTGCCGATTTTAACGATCTTTTGTAATGAGTCACTGATGTATGGGCGAATACTCCTTCGATACCATAAAATTGTAAAACACCATAGAGCTTATCTATATTAAAAGGGTAAAAAGCTGTGCTATACCCCAGAGATGAAAATCGCTGACTGACACCAGATATATTCACATCAACGCTCATCATATATTGGAGGAATACCTGAAAATCATCAACTTCCACGCATGTCGAACCTTGCTCGGTAAGAAAAGAAAACAATCGTTTAATAGCATTAATTTGCTTTAAATAAGAGCTAGAACCTTTTGTAGAAGCCTGCGCTAAAAATAGAATTTTAGCCAGCTCAACACTGCTGATTTGATAGTATTTTCCATCGAATGACAGTGTAGTCGTTTCAATAAACTTAAGGTGTGGTAAGTTAAACAGTGAAAAATCTAGTTTGATTTGAAATATATTGTTGGCAGTTTGATATTCAAAATTCCAATTATTTGATGAAAATTCAGCTTCTTCTACTGGCGTTAATAGGGCAAGGCTATCATTTAAGTGTTGTATTAACCCGTTACGGCCTGATAACAGTGGTTTAGTCTTTACTAATGGCATGGTGCTATCCTTTTAACTGAGCAGTAAACAAAGAGGGTAAATGGGCTTGGTATTTTTTGTACATATCATCCCCTAGTTTAACTGTTTTATGACTGAAACCATTTCGATTCACTTGTTTAAGGTTTGATGCATTGAGCACCACCTCAATCCACTCACAAGTTGGTAGCACGGTATACTCCAGAAACACCGGGTTATTCATCAGCAGTTGCTTGTAGTGCTTAGAACTTTCATTAAGATAATGTTGCATCTGTACATAAGTTTCAGGGGTATCAAGTAAATAAAGGGTATCAGGATAATCATCCTCGTCAGTAATATGTCCTTTAAGTATGCCTAGTTCATTCGTTTTACCAGTGGTGCCTGTCACTACCTTTAATCGTGACAACATATCATTTTTTTTATCATTAATGACTTCAAGTGCTTGGGTAAAATCACCGTTAAACACTAGGTTACTGGACGGAGTTAATACATTCATAGCTAAATCGTTCATCACTGAACGCGTCACCCTTCCACAGTTATTGAGCCATTCTTCATTTTCTGGTGTCATATAACTATCACGCTCAGTTTTATTCTCGTGAGAATTATAATTGACCAAATGACCAATACGATACTTATCAGAGCGAGAGTGAATTGCAGAATTTTTAATGGCCTCTAGGCCAAACCACCCCAAAGGAAGGGGGCAATTAGCTTGAGCGCGAAATTCTTTCACAGAGGTATCATCTGAGCCTATATTCTTTCGCCATAAAGCGCATGTCGTACCGCGAGAGATCATTGTATTGATGCTGCTGAGAAATACCGTTGTTGCCTTACGTTTGCTTAATTCGTTTAAAACTTTACTGTGGATAACTGGGAATATCGCGAGTCTAAATATCATAGAAATAAGCGTAGTGTTCCCACAGGTTTTTTGTTTACATAGGTTCGGAAGACTCACCAGTGTTGTGGTGTCATTTTTAGATGATACTTTTTTCTGTATATAATGTAAGACCGCCTTTCCCTCGATATCGCTAGTAGCCAACATAGGTGTTTCTTTATAGTCATGGGCACGACTTTTATAGTATTCACAATTTACATGGGTAACTGAGCCATTACTACGCTCTAGCAAACGAAAGTCGCACATTTTAAGTTTGGCAATATCTGTGGGCTGTACTGCTTGCCATGCCATCAGCCAAATAAAGCACATTTGCTCCAGAGGAGTCACAGGCATTGGAAGAATATCACTTGCCCCAAGTTGCTTTTGCTCGGCACGTTTCACTACAGATAATACGGTGTCGTAACTAAATAAGCCTAAACATTGAGTGACCGTGCTAATTTTATCTTCAGAAAAAGCACTTTTTGATAACAACTCACCATTCTTCAGTTTTATTATATTATCCTGATAAGCCAACGGATTAGATATATCAAATAACATAACTTTAATGAAATCAGGTGTCTCATCATTATAACCTTTACTAAAAAAGTTAATTAGGTGGCGCAAAAGGGCTGTTTTGTGGTGACGCTCTACTTTAATAGTACGCTCAATGCTAAACATATCAGTAGTAATAGCATTATTGATGCAATATTGCTCCAAATCATCAAGCAATCGCTGTGCTTCGAGCATCAAGGTAGCAATCGTAGTGGAAAAAGAGGTCATCAGTGCTTTAGGGCTAGCAACACGATTGAATAGATCATTGTCCATGTATTCGCGAACCCACTGTATCTGACCGAAATAATTAGTCAGCGTACTTTGCTCTGCATCTGTATTTTTAGATAGCTTAGTATTATTTAATATGTTGCGAAGGTACGCTATTTCTGATTGCAATAATTTATCTTTGACTTCATTGAGCGCCAATCCGACTCTAAGTGCGTCAAGTAAAGCTGCGGCTTGCGAAGACTGTGGTTTGACATTGCACTCATTGACTCGAAATGTCTCAAAATCCTTAATGATGGTCGCTCGATTATGACCATTAATGCTATGGTTGTTTAGCCAGGGGGTGAACTCCTGTACCGCTGTTGATATAGACCTCAACTTTGAAAGAGCATATAGTTTCGAGTTAACACTCACATCACGTAGTGCAACAGCTAGACAACTAAACAAAAGCTTGGCATCAGGATGTTCATTAGTACACTCAAAGACATTATCTGACTGACGTATCCCTGAACCTTTTGGTAGAACAATACGGGTTGGTGTGATGGCAATTGTGGCAACAGGTCTAGAGCGTAAAAAGTCTGCTTGCAACTTCTGCTCTTCGGATAACATATCATCTAGTACTACATCATCTGAGTTCAATATATCATCGTTCATTAGATCAAACTCTCCATAGTCATTTTTTCTCTTGTGCTACGTATGTAACTCCGCGTTACTTTGAGTCCATTATCTTTGCCTGATAATGAATGCCCCATCAACTCAGCTATCTGGATCATTACCGCGCTGTTTGCTGTTATTGCATCTATTTCATTTCCTGCATCCTTGGCGTACTGGTAAAATTTGTCGGTGCCGAAACTATGTCTCATGATGTGATAAACATGGTCATTGTGTATTTTATAAGTTAAGGAAATATCTTGTTCTTGCATCTTCAAAAGCTTATTTTTACTTGCTTTAAAGATATTCGAGGCTTGCCTATTCGGGATTGGTTCGCCATAAGTACTATTGTTAACTTTGAGAAAGAAAGTATTGTGCTCAGATTTGGGACGTTCTTGTTGGTAGTAATCTTGCAATTTTTGAAGAAGCTCTACTTCTATATACAGATTACGGGACATACCTCCTTTTCCCGGTTTTCCCTTGCTGTTTTTACCCGGTAAATAATATACAAATACTGTTTTTTTGGGATCAGCTTCCATTTCGTTAAATAAAGTAAGTAAGCCTTTGCGAGTTTTTTGCCCGTACTCAAAATCATTTAAGTAAAGACCAGGCACTTCTTTTGCTCGCGTGCCAAGTTCAGCCCCACAACGTAAGATTAATTTGTCTCGTAAATTAGTACACTGGCGAATTAATGCATTTCTCGTACTCTGTGGTATATATTTAATAGCTTCTCTGCGTTTTGTGTTTTTTTGCGCAATAGTTTTATTACCAGGAAATATTCTAAGTGATTTGTACCTAGATAAACCTACTTTGGTTAGGTAGTTATAATATGAGGTAAGCGCAGCAACACACATATTTGCCGCAGTGAGACTACCTTTCTCTTGTTCGATAAAAATATCATTGATGTAATGATTAATAACGTCTGGTGGTAGGTTATGATTTAGCATCAACCAGTTTTGTTTAGGGTTTTCTAAGTCACTTTGATGTAAATAACGTAAGAAGCGATCTAAATGTGAAATGTATTGTTCTACGGTCACTTCACTAATATCATCTTGTATGAGCCGAGTTTGATTTTTCCCACTTTTTAATTTTTTATTAATTTGCTTGTAATGCTTCAGGTGAGAGAATAAAAATAAAGAATAAAAACTAGGGATAAGAATAAGAGAATCATCATCATGAACAAAAACATCCAATTGTTCAATAGTGCGAAATTCATGTTTAAAATTTTTAAGGATAATCTTTTTCATTTACATACAAATTCTGTAATTCAGTCCATATACCTATAATAGTACAAATATCAAAAAAACACATACATATTTAACATTTTAAATTGTACCCTCCTAAAGCACCTTACGTTCAAACTCCGGCAACTCATCAAGAAACAACACGCCATTATGTGCTAAAGATATTTCACCGGGTTTGGGTTGACTACCACCACCCACCAAGGCAGCTGATGAAGCCGTATGATGTGGTGCACGAAAAGGCCGAGTTAGCCAAGACTTAGCATTAATACTTTGATTACTTATCGACTGAATTGCGGCCACTTCTAATGCTTCTTGCTCTGTCATTTTTGGCAATATTCCTGCTAATCGACTAGCCAACATTGTTTTCCCCGTTCCTGGCGGGCCAATAAAAAGTAAATTATGATTGCCACTAGCAGCAATTTCTAAGGCACGCTTTGCGAGCGGCTGACCAATAACATCACTAATATCTAATTCATTGATATCACTAAACTGTTCAAGTTCCTTTTCTTCAACCAAAGGGAGAAGTGATTGCCTAGCAAAGTGAGGATAAAGCTGACTTAAATGGTCAATAGCATGAACTTTCGCCTCTTTAACCCAGCTAGCTTGCTCACTATTTTGCGTTGGCAAAATTAGAATCCTGTTACTTTCACAGCAAGACATTGCCATGGGTATTTCACCTATAATCGCTCTAAGTTCACCTGATAAAGCCAACTCGCCAGCAAATTCATACTGAGCTAAATCAACTTGAGGTATTTGCTCTGAAGCTGCAAGAATTCCGACGGCAATAGGTAAGTCGAAACGTCCACCCTCTTTAGGTAAATCTGCCGGGGCTAAGTTTATCGTTATTCTTTTTGCAGGAAATTCATAACCACAATTGATGATGGCACTACGAACGCGATCTTTAGACTCTTTAACAGAAGTTTCCGGTAAACCAACAATATGAAAAGCAGGTAAACCATTTGCCAAGTGTACTTCAACAGTGACAAGAGGGGATTCTAAACCAACGCGGGCACGACTATAAACACAGGCAAGCGACATATTAATTCCATTTATGTGATTCCTTCTTCTTAGTGTAGGAAAGTATTCACTATTATTCGAATT